>Ga0307441_1000900_pt1 | contig 10543 bp, 4 predicted proteins | sample SalMarWE160420MG_FD_202149 | JGI IMG/M metagenome (GOLD analysis project Ga0307441, IMG submission 202149) | Salt marsh sediment microbial communities from the Plum Island Ecosystem LTER, Massachusetts, United States - WE1604-20 | ecosystem: Environmental > Aquatic > Marine > Intertidal zone >... | reverse complement strand
CATCCGAGCCCGTCAGATCACATTGGTTTTATTCATAATAAGCTTACTCGCATCAGCTTATCCAACCTGGACCCTGATCAGGGATATCCGAAGATCAGATATTTCCCGCATCCAAATTCAGTACCACCCCTTGCTGGTGGATGTTCTGGATGGGAATCAAGAGAATCTGGGAGACCAGATTGTGGAAGTTGCTTCTTTCTCAGACTTAACAAAGATGGCTGAACGTTATGGCGCAATGATCCTTCATGAATCAAAAGATAGTTACCACAGATATTCTGTTCAGGACGCCCAGACGGTTTACCAGTATGAAATTGATGTTTTTAAGGATGAAACCCTTTTTCCAACCATCTATGAGTTCAGAAAGGCGCTCTTACGGGCTATTGCTGAAGACCAACTGGAATTGTATTACCAACCAGTAGTCTTACTCAAAGATAGATCTGTTATTGGCGTGGAAGCTTTCCTGCGCTGGAATCATCCAGACCACGGAACCCTGTACCCGGCTGATTTCATTTCACATGCCGAGGCTTGTGATTTAATTCCTGAAATTGACAGCTGGGTGACAAAAAACGTTTGCCAGCAGTTGAGGATCTGGAAGGAAAAAGGGGTATCTGTGGTTCCTGTTTCAATCAACATCTCACCTGAAACCATACTCAAGGATCAGTTCATCACTGAAGTTACTGCCACCATCCTGGAAAATATGTGTGATCCTAATCTAATCCAGATCGAGATCAATCGGTCTAACCAGATTTTCCGGGACGAGAATATCAAAGAACATCTCATCCAATTAAATGACCTTGGTGTCAGGTTGGCCTTTGATAATTTTGCTACTGACTCTGCAAACCAGATCAATCAGATTTTCCAGATGCCTATCCAATCTTTAAAGATTGACCGGACAATCATCCAGGGTATCAAAGAGAACCGCACATCTCAACGGCTTGTGAGTGCGATCGCAAAAATGGCAAAAAGTCTTAAAATTGAAGTAGTTGCCCAGGGAGTGGAGTCAAAAGAGGACCTGGATATTCTGAAAGCGCAGGATATTGAAGTTGCCCAGGGCTTTTTCCTCGGAAAACTTGCCACGGCAGATGAAATTGGATCTTTATTGGAAAAACCAGACTGAGAAATTTTAAGGATTGGTAATCCTCTTAAATAATATGAAAAAAAACTGGCGGAATATCACAGTAATAATCATTCTTGGTATCTTTACCCTGGTTGTGATCAGTGTATTTAATGCGGTTGCCGCCTCTAATACGGTACCGGTCACTCATGCCGATAAGGATAGTTTTGGTCTTGGGGTCACAGAGGTAACACCCCCGCAGTGCGCTGGCATGGGTTTGACCAACATTGTTGATGTAGGCGCAGGCCAGAGCGGCACAGCCGCAAATGACCTGATCTTGGGTACTGCCGGCGATGACCTGTTGATCGAGGGTGGGGCAGGTAATGATTGCATCCTTGGTGGCGGTGGAAATGATAGACGCAGAATATTTTTTTTCTTCTGGATCTGGGGATTGGATGGTGGAGAGGGAAATGATGTGATAATTGGTGGACCTGGTACAGATGTCTGCCGGGGAGGTGGTGGTGCAGATACTTTCTATGGATGTGAAACCACCTACTGATCAATACTTGATCAAAACGGAAATTAATTCATAAACACCGCTGAGATTGCGGTGTTTTTTTATGTGAATATCCCGCTCTCGATCATTTTTCACCCTGAATTGACTGATAAGCACTGCTTTTTGATCCCCAAGCGATAATAATAAATTATTATACATATAAGCAAATACAATAAGTGATACCTGTCACAAGGGTACAATAGTAGCATGACGTTTAATGTGCTGTAAAGCACGGTAATTATTGGAATTTGTCTCGCTAAACAAGGAATTTTGATAGCCATCTAAACCGGTTTTAAAGTTGAACATCTATCTAGGTTTCAAAGGAGAGAATATGAGAAAAAAAATATTTATATTATTGGTAATGGTAGCTGCGGTTCTGGTTTTGGCCAGCTGCTCGGGAGGAGAGTCTCCTTCCACCGCTGATTGCCCGGATTGCCCGGAATGCCCGGAAATCGACTGCCCCACACCTTTGGGGGGAGAGGTTCCTTTCGAGGCTGCCTGGGCAAGTTCTGGCCATGCCGATAGTGCTGCAGAAGCCTTCCGGCATTGGGATGAGGAAGACGATGGCCTGGTAGCTGAGGACTGTGTAAAATGCCATACCACATCCGGTTATGTCGATTTCCACGGAGGAGATGGTTCCGACGTCGGCACGATTGAGAATGAAGTTGCAGCCGCTGATGTTATGGGTGTGCAGTGTGTTGCCTGCCATAATCCCGCGGTTGTTCAGAAAGACAGTGTGGTTATGCCATCCGGTCTTGAACTAACTGGACTGGGAGACGAAGCTCGCTGTATGGAATGCCATCAGGGGCGGGAGTCTATGTCCAGTGTTAATGCCAAGATCCTGGAAACCAGCGGTGTTGAAGATCTGGCTGAGGTCGATCTTGATGCAGTGACCGAGGGACTGGGATTCAGGAATGTACACTACTATGCAGCAGCCGCAACCAAATACGGCACCCTGGCCAAGGGCGGCTATGAATACGCTGGAAAGGCCTATGACGGCAATTTTGCCCACACAGAAGAATTTGATACCTGTATTGAATGCCACAGCCCTCATACCCTGGAAGTGCAGGTCGAGAGCTGTGTCATGTGTCACGGCGAGGGTGAACCCCAGACTTACCGCATGGAAGGGTCGGGGGTTGACTATGATGGTGACGGTGATCTGGAAGAAGGTATTGCTACAGAGATTTCCGGACTTCAGGAAATTCTTTATGCTGCAATGCAGGCATATGCGGTTGAGGTTATTGGCACTGGTGTTGTATACGACGCAGCGGCTTATCCCTACTTCTTTGACGATGCTGGTGAAAATTTTGTGACCTGGACTCCGCGCCTGCTCCAGGCAGCTTACAACTACCAGGTTTCTTTGAAAGATCCGGGCGCTTTCGCTCACGGTGGTAAATATATCATCCAGCTGCTCTATGACTCGATTGAGGATCTGGATGCAACCATGGCCGAAGGTCTTTACCGGGATGACCACGGACATTTCCAGGGATCATCCGAAGCCTTCCGGCATTGGGACGAAGAAGGCGAAGTTCCGGGAAGCTGCAGCCGCTGCCACAGCGCTGAAGGTCTGCCGCTTTTTGTTACTGAAGGTGTGGAAATTTCCCAGCATATCTCCAATGGTTTCCAGTGTGAAACCTGCCACGGCGGTGAAGAATGGCCGGCCAGGTATCCCGTGAGTTCAGTAACGTTCCCCAGCGGCGCGGAAGTGGCCGTAGCTGAAGGTGATGATGCTGGTCTGTGCATGTCCTGCCACCAGGGTCGTGAATCATCTGTGAGTGTTGATGCCAGGATCGGTACCGTACCAGCCAACACTGTTTCTGCAGACCTTGGGTTTATTAATGTCCATTACTTCCCTGCTGGAGCATCGCGCTACGGCAGTGAAGCCCAGGGCGGCTACCAGTTTGCCGGCAAGACTTACGCTGGTTACTTCGAACATGTGGAAGGATTTGCTTCCTGCATTGACTGCCACGACGCCCATGAGCTGGAAGTGAAGACTGAAAACTGCTTTACCTGCCATGCCGGTGTTGAGGATGTCAAAGATATCCGCAAATCCGAAGTGGACTTTGACGGTGATGGTGACACAACTGAAGGCCTTTATGGCGAGGTTGATACCCTGCGCGATTCGTTGTATGCTGCCATGCAAGCCTATTCTGCCAGCGCTGCTGGAGTTGACGGTATTGTATATGATGCCCACTCCTACCCGTATTTCTTCACCGATGCTGGTGAGAGATTTACGACCTGGACGCCGAATTTGCTTCGGGCTGCCTACAACTATCAATACTCCCAAAAGGATCCAGGCGCATTTGCGCACAACGGTCCCTACATCATCCAGCTTTTGATTGACAGCATTCAGGCAGTTGGAGGGAGCACGGGAAGTTTTACCCGGCCCTAGACAACTGATTTTACTGGTTTCAAAAAACCCTCTGCAATTAGCAGAGGGTTTTTTGGTTGATGATACCAAATAAAATCCTGGAAGGCGATCGGCCTTCCAGGATTTTAGTGCTCTTTTGCTCTAATTGGGATCTGGATCTTATTCCAGGGCACCGGCCTTGATCCAGTCTTCTATGATGGATCTTTCCAGGTTTGTGAACTGGGCAAAATGTGAACCGGTTCCTGCAGTTTTGGTTAATACCAGGCTTGCGGCAGGATCACCGGCTATGATAACCGGGCCGTTTTCGGAACCTGACATTACCCCGGCGAAACTTGTTAAACTCAATCCAGCCTGGGGACTTTCCCCGTGGCAGGCTCCGCAGCGCGTTGAAAGGATCTCTTGAATGTGAACTGTGTAGCTCAGGTCCTGGGGATCATCTGGCAGCTCCGCGGGTATTGAGGTAGGCTGAGGGGTTGGCAGCATGGCAAGGATCGTTTCCCTTAAGGCAGGGGCATCAAAACCGGCATAATCCCAGCTGATTCCATGGCAGGCGCTGTTGGAGCAGAAAGAGCTGTTGCTGGTTCCGCCGGGATCCGCCATGGTGTGGCAGCTGGAGCAGGATTGTTCATAAACCAGGTGATGAAGGGAGATCCAGTTGGTGTTGAGGTGATTCTGGGGTTCTGGGCCAGTGCTGATCTCAATTTCAGTAAGAAAGTCTTCTGCTTCAGATACAACGGGGATGGCGTGGCAGAGATTACATTCCAGCCGGATGGCTTGGCCTTCTTCGGATAAATGCGAGCCATCGTGACACCGGAAACATCCGGGTGAATTCTTATGGCCGATATTATCGGGATGGGAGGTCCAATCGGATTTTTGATCCGGATACACAGTGTTCTGGTAGGAGGTCTTTAATTCATCAATGGCCTGGTTAATCAACTCTTTGTTTTGAGTGTAATATTCAGGGTATTTCTGGTCATAGTAGTAATCCAGCAGGTCAAACGACGCCAGTGCTGTTCCCATGCTGGTGTATTCTTTGTAATAGGTTTTCAGTGCAATATCACGGATCTCTGGGATGCCCGAATTGATCAAGCCTCTCTGTAGTAGATGATCGATAGTGTCCTCGGGGTAGGAGACCAGGTGAGTGATCCGATTATGGCAGGTAATACAGTCCATTTCTTCCAGGTCTTCTTGAATGATCTCCGAAGCATCAAAATTGCTCGTGATATCGCTATATTCGACCCTGGATCCATCCTCTCCATCAACCCGGATATAAGGAATTTGCTGCTCCTCCTTGTCCAGGGGGAGATAATAAACCGGGTTTTCGATGTGCCAATGGATGCCCTGGCCCAGGCCGGTTCGTTCACTTCCGCCGCCTGTTTTTAAGATCAGGTAGGTTGTAAAACTTGAATTTTCCAAATCATTCCTGTACTGGACGATTTTCCTTAAACTGTCATCCGAAAATTTTTCCGGAAAATGACATAACTCACAGGTTTCCCTGGCAGGACGCATGTGTTTGATCTGGATGGGATATTCGTAAGTTTTGAATAACGAGGCTGTGACATGTTTCAGGTCTCCAGCCTTGCGTGTAATGCGTTCGGTGATAAAACCTTCCCCAATGTGGCAATCCACACAGTCGATCCGGGCATGGGGTGAAGCCAGATAAGAAGTAAATTCAGGAGGCATGGTGTGGCAGGCTTGCCCGCAGAACTCTGGTGAGTTGGTATAATCCCAGGCGTAAGCAGCTCCCCAGAGAGCGAAAATGGTCAAGATACCTAAAAAGATATAGGGCGCCAAGCGAAGCCAGAGGGGTGTACCTTCAGGAGGGAGAAAAAAGCTTCTAATCAGGTGCAGAAGTTTCTTCATATTCTTTTCCTTAATAGTATTTGATGTGGTTAAATGTGAGTGAATTGTAACATGGATGCGTTTAACTAGTTACGCCATTATCGGTCGATTACCGATACTGTTCAGAGTTCCGGTTAGCTGATATGGAACGGGGCCAAGGTGAGATCTGGAGCAATGAACAACTCCCAGCCAGGCTGGGGGGGTGGTAGCATCCGGCTCCCGATGCAGCTGGGGGAGTGTATAGATCTTCACACCCCTTCCTGTTGCCCCTGGGTTGGGACTAATTTTTAGAAATAGGAAGGTAGATATGTCCTTTATTTTATTATACCGGTGATATAATTTTTTGACTATTCTACTTATAGAACCCGAACATGATCTTTTTGAATAATCACCTTTCCAGACAGGCAAAATTCTCTTGTTGGAATTATTTTTTTGATTAGTATTTTCTGCATTTAACTTGGAGATACTGTGCGCAAACTCTTTCCGAACCATCGTTTACTCTATGCACTAGTCAGCTTTGTCTTATTGCTAGTTATTGTCCCAGTCATGATTGTTTTCGCTGCTACTGTTCCGGCGGAGATCAACAAACAATTTACACCCATTGCCATTGCTTCGGGAGGCACCTCAACGTTGAAAGTCTCAGTTTTCAACTTGAACGCCAATCCACTTACTGATGCGACCTGGGCGGACACTTTCCCTGCTGGCATGACCATTGCAGACGATCCAAACATAAACGTCCAGAACTGCGGCAGTTATACCTTAACCGATGGAGGTGGCACCTCACTTGAAGCGGGGGATAACTCAATTATGTTGGCCGATGCCACCGTTCCGGCGCAACTTCCCAGCGGGTTGCCGGGGGAATGTTATGTAGAGGTCGATGTCACCTCGACGACCCCGGGCAACCTGATTAACACCATCCCCGCGAACGAACTCGAATCTTACACCATTGATCCCGGGGATACGGCAGACCCCCCAACACCGGTGTTGATCTCAAACACCACCCCGGCCAGTGCCACGCTTAATGTGATTGGTGTAGAGTCGCCTTCCCTCAGCAAAGCCTTCGCGCCCAACACCGTCTTTGTTGGTGAGACCAGCACGCTGACCATCACCATTCATAACAATGATGATGATTACCCATTGACCGAAGTGACCATGTTTGATGTTTTACCCACTGACGGGGATGGCGATATTAAGGTAGCCAGCACTCCGAATGTTTCCTTAAGTGGTTGTGGCGAAGGCTCAGGCGCTGAGTTGACTGATGAAACTGGAACTTCGGGCTCGTTAGGTGCTGGAGATTCAACGATAAAACTTGTCGATGGGATAATTGATCCTGATGCAGACTGTGTTATCTCCGTTGATGTCGTTTCGCTAGTGCAAGGCGCCTATACTAATGAAATCCCCAGTGGTGATCCCGCTGGAGGTTCGATCCAAACCCAGCAGGGCGTCACCAACGAGGACGCAGCTGATGATTCTCTCAATGTCCAGGCTTTTTCCATCGATAAAGAATTTGCCGAGACGAGGATTTCTGCGGGTGAGACCACGGGGGTGACCATTGAGATCGTCAATAACGCCACCATTGAGTACACCAACGCGGAATTGGATGATGTTTTACCCGCAGGGCTTGTCTTTGAGGCTGGCAGCGCATCACTTAGTTGTACAGATGGTTCTTCAACGGCAAGCTTCTCGTATGCGCAAGCTGATACTTTGAGCATGACAGGCGGTGTCCTGCCTGCGAAGACTACCTGCACCATTACAGCCACGGCCAGGGCCTTGGTAACCACCCCGGTTGGCACCTATACCAACCGGATCGAAATTGGGGACTTAGATACCGCTGAGGGAGCCAAAAATCATGGGCTGGCTTCAGCGGAGATTGAGGTTGATACTTTAGGGATTATAAAAGTATTCACTGAGGATACCATCCCTTCGGGTGGCACCAGTGAACTCACCATCACGATTACCAATCCATTCTCTAGGGACTATACGGATGCAGCTGGTGGAGACCCGCTGTTGGAAGATGTTCTCCCTGCCGGTTTTGAGTTTGACACTACTTCAGCTCCGAGTTTACAGGGAGTTGGCTGTACAGGAGTACTTGCGATTGGCGGAACAAATAATGATACGCTAACTTTGGACGGCGGTACTTTACCGGCGAATGCAACCTGTACGATCACGGCCACAGTCAAGGCGGAATCGAATCTCATTCCTGCTGATCCTGGAGATTACATAAATACGATAGCCGCAGGCGATATCCATACGGACCAGGGAGCAACAAACGCCTCTCCTACCAGCGATACCATTACCGTTCAATCGCTTGATTTAACGAAATCCTTTAGTCCTAATACAATCCCCGCCGGGGGAATCAGCACAATGACCATTGAGATCATTAACAATGGAACGGGTACATTGACCGGTGCAAATCTCACGGACGTATTGACTGATACCACTTTTAATTTCGTACCAGGAACAGAGGTGACTACCTGTACGCCTGGTACAGTTGTAATTTCTGACTCCCAAACTGTCTCTTTAACTAATGGCATTATTCCCCCAAGTGGCTGCACCATCACTGTGGGTGTGACCACTGCTGATAATGCATTGCCAGCCAGTTATGAAAACATCATTGAAGCGGGTGACCTCACCACAACTGAAGGAGACACGAACCCTGCCGATGCCAGTGACACCATCAGCGTAGAAACGGTCACGATCAATAAAAGTTATGGGACTGGTACGATTTCCTACCCAGAGACCAGCACCTTAACCATCAGGTTTTCGAATCCCGCGAACGGCCAAGCCTTGACTAATATGGAACTCACCGACAACTTGCCAACCGGCTTAGTCATCGCTGATACACCCAACGCTAGTACAGATTGTGATGATTTAGCACCGCCTGAAGATGTTCCTATCCTGACGGCTATTGCAGGCGGGACACAGATCAAATTAGAGAAAGGCTCATTAGCAGCAGGCAGTAGTTCCTGCTCGATTCAGGTTGATGTAAGTGCAGAATCGGATACCGTTTCGGGCAATTACCGCAATACGATTGCCCGGGGTGATTTGACCACCGGTTCTAGCGGAACTGGACCTACAAATGGCAACAATAATTCTGCCACTTTGCATATCGAAGCTCTTGATGTCAGCAAAGAATTTGCCTATGAGAGTTTTCAAGCCGGGGATCCCAGCAGCACCAATCCGATGACGATTACCTTAACCAATCCCACCGGTGTGGATTATACAAACGTAGGTTTATCTGATACGTTACCACTCTCCCCCGATAGTTATCTGGAATTTGTCTCTGGGACAGAGAATTTTGATTGCATTGTTGGATCGGTTTCGCTTTCTGGTTCTCCAGCACCCCCATACCGAACGATTACATTGACTGGCGGTACTATCCCAGCAAACGATAGCTGCATAATTACCGTTGACGTCACCACAGATTCAAGTGCAACAGCGAGTTCATATACCAATACGATCCCACTGGGGTATATAACCACCACTGTGGCTGGCAATACTGGACCTACTGTTCCAAACAATGTAACCGCTGATGTTGATACCTACACTTTGAGAGAAGGTGTAGAAGTCACCAAGTCATTCACACCTTCAACGATTAATTATTTCGATTATAGCGGCGATACTTCGCTGTTGCAATTGGAATTTACCGCGCCTGCGGACACCGAGTTGACCAATTTTTCATTTACAGATAACTTGCCCACTGGAGTAACCGTTAGCAATTCCACCGCGCCGGTAGCAACCAATTGCGGCACCTTAGGCGGCGACTGGCCTCCGGCGAACGGTGCCACATCAATATCTGCAACGGGCGGCACGATACCTATCGGCGAGACCTGTACCGTGCAGGTCTATGTCACCAGCAATACCGGTACCACTCCTGGTGTCACCTACACCAACACCATCACACCTGGTAATGTCAACAATACAGCACACTGATAATGGAGAAAGACTTCGATCCCAACATTGTTGGCCCTGAGGGACGTTCAAGATTGACCATCACACTCGAAAATACGGATACCATCGCACTCGTTGATGTCACGCTGGAAGATGTTCTTCCTGGCGATACCTCAAATGGCGTCGTCATCGCGTCGACACCCAACCCCACCACCACCTGTGGCGGCGGGGTGATTACTTTCCCGGACTCGCAAACAATCCAGATGACTGGTGGCACGATTCCAGCTTCGGATGGAACCGTGAATGGCATCTGCACCATCAATGTCACCGTTCAGGGCAAGACCACCAATGGAGCGGCGTCTGCCACTTATACCAATACCATTCCGGTCGGGAAAGTTGTTGCCACGCTTGCTGGTACCCCCTCGACGATGAATCCCCAGGACCCAGCCAGCGACGACCTCACTGTCAAAGACCTTGATCTCGAGATTGTTAAAGGCTTTAATCCCGTATTGGTCTATGGTGGTGCCGATTCGGTCATGAGTATTACCCTCAGGAATCCAAATGACGATGCTGAGTTAATCGATATCACTTTTACCGATAATATGCCAGCAGGGGATATGATTCTAGTTGATCCACCTAATTTCGATCCCTCAGACTGTGGGCCTGAGGCCGACCTGACCAGGATTGATGCGAGCACTTTTGAATTCACTGGCGGCTATCTGGCAGCAGGTGAAGAATGTACCATCACCCTGAAGGCAAACATGACGGTCAACGGCAACCGTACCAATACCATTCCTGTTGGTGCGGTTACGACCACGAATGGAGCCAC
>Ga0307441_1000899_pt1 | contig 10547 bp, 10 predicted proteins | sample SalMarWE160420MG_FD_202149 | JGI IMG/M metagenome (GOLD analysis project Ga0307441, IMG submission 202149) | Salt marsh sediment microbial communities from the Plum Island Ecosystem LTER, Massachusetts, United States - WE1604-20 | ecosystem: Environmental > Aquatic > Marine > Intertidal zone >... | reverse complement strand
TGTGCGCGGCGTACACACCGCCCGGAAGTTGGGCGGCGATGGAGGAAACGTTGAGGATGGCCCCGTGACCCCTCGACCGCATCGCCCTCGCGGCGGCCTGGGACAGCACCATCACGGCTCGCACCATAACGTCGAGTCCCCCGTCGAGAACCTCGGGGCTCGTGTCCTCGAACCGCGACGAGAAGCCATACCCCGCGTTGTTGATGAGCAGGTCGATCGGCCGCTTCTCCTCGGCGATCCGGGCAACGACGCGCTCCAGGTCGCTTCGCTCGCTCAGGTCAGCGGGAAGAACCTCAGCCTCCACTCCAGCCTTCTTTGCTGAGGTCGCGGCGGCCTCCAGCCGCTTCCGATCCCGTGCCACCAGCACGAGGTCCCAACCATCCGCCGCGAGTTGCCGCGCGTACTCCGCGCCGAGTCCCGCGCTTGCCCCCGTCACCAGTGCCGTCGCCACGTGACCAGGGTACGACCTCGCGCGTAGCGTAGGGGCATGCGCCTTGCGACATGGAACGTCAACTCAGCTCGAACCAGGGTCGACCGCGTCGTCGCGTTTCTTGAGCGTTCCGGCACCGATGTGCTCCTGATGCAGGAGGTCAAGTGCCGTCCGGACCAGTTCCCCGTTCTTCCCTTTACGGCAGCGGGGTACGAGGTCGCCGTTCACGGCCTCGACCAATGGAATGGGGTGGCGATCGCCTCGAGGATCGGGATCGACGATGTCGAGGAGGGCTTTTCCGGTCAACCCGCCTTCGGCAAACCCGGGCAGGACGCGGTCGTCGAGGCGCGCGCTCTTGGGGCGACGTGTGGTGAGACGCGGGTATGGAGCGTCTACGTTCCGAACGGCAGAGCGCTCGACGACCCCCACTATCCCTACAAGGTCGCGTTTCTTACCGCGCTTCGCGACGCCGCCGCTACCTGGGCCTCCGACGATGCCCCGATCGCGATGGGGGGTGACTGGAACGTCGCCCCTCTCGACACCGATATCTGGGATCCCTCCGACCCGGAGCACGCCGTTCACGTCGCCCCCGAGGTTCGCAACGCCTTCCTCGCTTTCGAGGACGCCGGCTACGTCGAAACCTCGCGACTCCTCCTTCCCGAGCCCGGGACGTACACCTTCTGGGACTATCAGCGGCTTCGATTTCCTCGAGGGGAGGGGATGCGCATCGACTTCATCTACGCCTCGACCGAACTCGCCCGGCGCGCAACCGCCGCGACCATCGAACGCAACGAGCGGAAGGGTGCGGGGGCCTCCGATCACGTCCCCGTGGTCGTGGACTTCCTTGACGCGTTCGGTAGCGTTGTCCCATGACCACGCCCCCATCCCCCGAGCGGCATAGCCTCTACCCGGAGCCGCATCGCGTCGGTGATTGGACGAGCCCCGCGCAACGTCGACCGCGCCCACCGGTGGTGCTCATCCTCGTCGCTTGTGCCGCGGTCGGGGCCCTCCTCGCCATCATCATTCAGGCGGGAATCACGTATGGGAACTCACGGGGCTCCGACACCGCCACCGTAACCGATCCCAACGGCCAGGAGATCAACGCCATCCAGGTTCAGGTTGGGACGTGCCTCGTTACCATCCCGGCGGATGGCAGGGTCGGGCGCGTCACCGCCGTTCCGTGCGATACCCCCCACCGTGCCGAGGTCGTCGCCGAGTACCCCTTCTCGGGGGATGCGTGGCCCGGCCGTCTGTCCGTCGAGGACCAAGTCCTCGACTACTGCGGCTCCTTCATCCAACCCGGCTTCGAGACGACCTCGATGTTCAAGCCCGGAGACTGGGAGAGCGGCTTGCGATGGGTCGCTTGGCTGCCCACCGAGGAATCGTGGAAGGCAGACGAGCGATCAGGACTGTGCGTCGCCTACCGCGATGGAAACATCGTGGGTTCGTTCGTCGCGGGCACCGCGGCGTTCTCGAACTAGTCGAGTACTGACTAGCCCCGCGCGCCCCTCATGGATCCCGTCAACTGATCCTCAACCGAGAGAGGAACAACAGAGCAGATAACCTCGCGATCACCATTCGCCCACGTACCCGAGGAGGGGTAGAGCCCGTAAATACCCAGGTCCTCGGCCTCGGTCGCGTAGTAGTCAACCCCGACGTACGCCTTGAATGGATCGAGGCAACCGTCGAAGCCGTCCGAGGTGACCGTGTCCTCGTTATAGGCCGGGTAGTCGGGCAGGTCGTAGATGTAGAACACCTCAGCGTCGTGCGCTAGTGCACAGTTCGTGAGCGGTACCTCACCGACCGACGTCGTGTTGTCTGGGTAGTTGTAGCACAGGCCGACCTCAAGGTCGAACACGCTTCGCGAACCCGTGGTGTCAAGAGCCACGTTTCCCGAACCGTTGTCGTCAGAAGAACAACCAGTGAGTGGGGCCGCGACAAGAACCGCGGTAATGAAAATGGGGACTACGCGCATGAGGCGCTCCGTTTCGACTTAGCACGGCGGATTCCCGCCGCGCACCCTCAACTCGTCCGTCACGAGCCGATTGCGCAAGCCTACCCCTCGCGTAACCCGCGGGCGACCCGAGGGTGTGCCATGCGCAACTTTCTATTCCCTCGGAGCCCTTTCTGTCGCTAGGTTGGACTGTGGGAATGGCGGGAGGGAGACCCGATGACAGGGCAGCGAACGATCGCGCTCGTTGAGGATCATGCACTCATCTCTTACGGCTTCCGCGATCTTGTCGCAACCGCCCCCGATTTAGCGTTGGCCGGGATGGTCGGCACGGTCGAGGAGTTAGCTGAACTTAAGGGACCACTCGACCTCGTCGTCTTGGACCTCCGGCTCAACGATGGCTCCTCTCCGGAAGACAACGTCGCCGCGATCACCGCCATGGGGGCGAACGTCCTGATCTACACCGGGGCGGAAGATCGGCGCCTGATCCAGCAAGCGGCACGCTCGGGTGCCCTTGGCCTCATTCGTAAATCCGCCGATCCCGCCGTCCTGCTGGAGGCCGTTCGAACCGCGGCCTCGGGTGGGGAGGTCTTCGGCACGGACTGGGCGGCCGCCATCGATGCGGACGCCGACCTTGCCGACGCGCGTCTGAGTCCCCGAGAACGCGAAATCCTAGGACTCTACGCATCGGGCGAGACCGCCGTCTCGGTAGCGCAACGAACCCACCTCTCCCGCGAAACGATCGCCGACTACATCACCCGCATCCGAAAGAAGTACGCGGCCGCTGGACGCCCAGCCCAGTCCAGGGTCGATCTCTTCCGTCGCGCCCTCGAGGATGGCCTGCTGGAGGGACCGGAGTGAGCGCCACACCCGTTGGATTCCACCGCGCCCGGGAGCGCGTCCAGCGGGTGTGTTACATGGGTACCGGACTCGGGGGGATCGTCTTTGGACTCCTTCTAGCCTCGAAAGCCGCGAGTCAGTCATCCGAACTCAACCCCGTGTTCGCTGTCGCCGCCATCGCGGCGGGAATCGTCATCCCCGCTTCGTTCGTCATCTTCGCCTGGGTGCTTCCCCTCCACGCTCTCAACGGTCTTGCCGCCTTTACGGTGATCTTCTTCGTTGCGCTTCAACTCCTCTGGCTTCCCGCCATGACCGTCAACCAGATGGCCGATCAGAAGGCCCCCTGGATGTGGGGGGTTAACGCGGTTCAAGCGGTCATGACGGCCGTGCTCGTCCGCCATCGAATCGCCTTCCTTTATGGCGCGCTCCAAGGCGTCATCGTCGCGGGAATCGGTTGGGTTACCACCGGAAACCAAGCACGGTTGAGCATGCTGGATGGCGTGGGTGCTCTGGTCTTCTGCACCATCCTCATCGCCGCTTCGCTTGCACTCGTTCAGGCGGCGGACCAACAGGACCTCTTCGCAGCCCGTGCTCGGGCTAACGCGTCGATTGAGGCGACTAAGCGTACGAGGGAACGTGAACAAGCCCGTATCGACGCGATCATCCACGACGACATCATGTCCGTCTTGCTTGTCGCGAGCCGCGAGGTCCCCTCAAGAAGGCTTGCCGAGCAGGCGGAGTCGGCCCTCGCGAGCATCGCCACGCTATCGATCGATCCCGATGAGGCCCCCGACTACGAGAGGGCGGAGGCGATCGCCGCGCTTCGTGCCGCGGTCACCGACACGGCCGCGCAGGTCGAGTTCTGGCACTCCAGTCAAGGCGAGGCTCCCATCCCCGCTGCGGTGATCGAGGCGATGACGGAGGCGATGTCGGAGGCCGTCCGCAATAGCGTGCTTCACGCGGGTGTCGCCGACGAGTACATCCAGAGGATCGTCACCGTCAAGCTGTCCGATTCTGGGGTGCTAGCGACCATTCAGGACACGGGTCGCGGCTTCAACCTCCGTTCCGTCAACGACCGGCGACTCGGGATTCGCGTGAGCATCTTCGAAAGGATGCGCCTCCTCCCCGGGGGCAGCGCCCAGATCGACGCACATCCGGGCAGGGGGACCACCGTGACCCTCGTGTGGGTGAAGTCCCGATGAGCGCGACGCCTGCAAGCCCGAAAGTCCGCCCGACGGACGTCAGCACCCTCCTGGGTATCGGACGTCCTGGTGTCCGCGTCATCCTCGGCCTCTTCGCCGCGGGGAACGCCGCCTTCACCCTGTCAACCCTCGATGCCGTCACGTCCCCGTGGCCGAGCATCACCGCGATGATCATCGTTTCGGCCGCCGCGATCCCCCTCGCCCTTCCCCACAAGGATCCCTTCCCCCTTAAGTGGACCCTCGGGATCCTCGCGACCGTTCTCACCTCCACTGCGCTGATCTCGTGGCAACTCGCCCCCGAGGGAAACATCGGTCGCGAAGCGTGGCACCACGGGGCCAATACCTGGCTTCTGTTCTTCCTGGCGCTACGCGGGCGCGCGGGTTCGGCTTGGCTAGGGTTCTTGGGAATGGCCGCGATTACCGAAGTCTGGGTCCTCGATGTCGGTCGCAGTCCGTTCGACGGACTGAGCATGCTTCAAACCCACGCGGGAATTCTCCTCGTCGGAACGCTGTTCGCTCGCGCTCTGGTTCGGGCGTCCGAACGCATCAATAGCCTCAACGTTCGGTCGGTCTCGTTGGCCGCCGCCGCCGCGACCGCCGACGCCGAGCAGGACATTCGTCGGGAGAGGGTAGCCGAGTTGTCGGAGGTTGCCACACCTCTCCTCGCGAGAATCTCACGCTCGGTCACCGTCACCGACTCCGATCGCATCGACTATCTTCTTGCGGAAGCGACGCTCCGCGACAGTGTGCGCGCTCGCGGGCTGCATCTTCCCGAGATCGTCAAGGCGACAACGGAAGCTCGGCGCAGGGGTGTAGACGTGACACTCCTCGACGACCGAGGAGGCGGCTTGCCCACCGACTCCGCCATGCGTCTGCTCGCCGCTAGGGTCACCGAATCGCTGAGGAACGTGGATCAAGGACGCCTCACCATACGGTTGGCCCCGGAGGGCCGTGAAATCGCCGCGTCCGTGGTGGTGGAAAGCCGGGGAGAGTCCCGGCGCATCGACCTCGGGGAGGACGGTGAACCCGTGGAATCCCCGATCGTCAGCCCCCCGAGCACGAATGGCGGAGTCGAACCCTCTGCCGAACAAGCGCGCCCGAAGGGATTCGAACCCCCAACCTTCTGATCCGTAGTCAGATGCTCTATCCGTTGAGCTACGGGCGCACGGCGCAAGCCGAGTCACGAGTATAGCCGTCGCGAGTGCTGGCCACGAGCGATCCGACCCGCGGTCGTCGAACGGAATCGGACGTGAGGGAATGATCCCCCTTTCCCACCTGAGCGGAGACGGTGGGATTTGAACCCACGGAGGGCTTTAACACCCTCACGGTCTTAGCAGGACCGCGCACTAGGCCGTACTATGCGACGTCTCCAGGAACGCCACCACAGACTACCCGGCGCCCGTCGCCCGCGCCAACGTCGGCTCCGACACGACGGCGGAGGACGCCATCAGCGGAGAGTGGGGGATTCGAACCCTCGGAGACGCATGACGCCTCAACGGTTTTCAAGACCGTCACCTTCGGCCGCTCGGTCAACTCTCCTCGACCGCTATTGTGCCAGCCGGGGCCTACTTCTTTCCGCCACCGGGGCCGAGGATGTCATCGAGGCGCCATCCCGGATCATCCCCCTCGCCCTGCTCCGATGGGGGAGTGGCAACCTCGCCTTTGTCCGCCTTCTTCTGATCCTTCGCCTTTCCACGACGCCGGCGGGAACCCTTCTCCTCCTCGACCGGAGGCTTCGGTTCATCCTCGGGTATGGGTTTCTCGACAAAGGGTGTCGCGAGGGGCTTCGACGGTGGGGGCTCCTCCGACAATGGCTCAAGGGCGGGAACACGCTGAATCGGCACCGGGGGAGCTGCCATCGCTTCTGTCTGACCTGCCCGTGCGAACGGGTGCGAACCCGGCAACGGCCGCGCTCCCGATGTTTCGATGCGGGAAGGAGCGTACGACTGCCGCTCGTCGAACTCGACGTACATCGGAAGTGGAACTTGTGACGCACCGGGAGCCTCGCTCGATGCTCGAGGGGTGCCGCGTTGAGCCGAACCCTGCACCCCCTGCTCCATCATCGGACGGAAGACTGGCTCTCCCATGGGACCTGACGGCCGCGCTCCCGGTGTCGAAACCGGAGGAACGACTCCCCTCGCCCGATCGGGAACCGGGGCGACAGGAGGCTCGGTCGAGGGTTCGGGAGCGGCCGTCGAAACGGGCACGACGGGGCGTTCCGGCATGGGAGTCGGCTGGGGAGGTTGCACCGGCTCGGGAACGGTCACGGCAGGTGCCTCGGGCGCGGTAGGCGCAGGGGGCGCGGGGGGTGCGGGGGGCGCGGCGGGGGTCGGCTTCGGTGCTGGAATCGGTTCCGGCGTTGGAAGGGGTTGCGCTGCGTTCGGTGCGGCCGGAGTAGCCATCTCCGCACCCTCGGCGTCACGCCACGCTTCCACCTTCGGGGTGTAGGCTCCCAACCTCGCGATCATCTCCGCCCGCCGCTTCGATGCCTCACTTTCCTCGGCGGGGGGTTCGGCCACGCTCGACGGTTGAGCCAACGGTGGGCTCGGTGCCTCGTTCACGCTTGTCGTTTGCACCGAGTCTCCGGGTGTCTCCTGAACGGGTTCGAGCACTACCGGGCTCTCCGATACCGGCTCCGGCACCACCGGGCTCTCCGATACCGGCTCCGGCACCACCGGACTCTCCGATACCGGCTCCGGCACCACCAGGCCCTCCTGACTGGCATCTGCCGGCTCGGAAACCTCGATGACCGGCAGGGAAGGCTCCGCAGTTTCTTGGGGCGCCGACCTGCCGTCGTCGGCGTCGGGTGTCTTCACGGTCGACTCCGTTGGGACGAAGTCGCCGTCCTCCGTAAGTTCCCAGGTCGCCGTGGTCTCGCGAAGGATGTCGTCCTCACCGAGGCCCGCGCCCAAAGACTCGGTTTCTATGCGAATGACCTCGACCTCTTCCTTCGGTTCCGCTTTTGCTGCCGCCGCACGCTCCTCGACTTCGCGGAGCGCCCTCTCATACTCATCGGGACGCCTCTCTGCGGGTGCGATCGCGTATTCCCCTCCTGGGTCGTAAGGGGCATCGAGGGCGATGGGCGTCCAACCCTCGACTGGCCCCTCAAAGTCCAGATACCACTTCGCATTGAGGCCGGGCGTGACAACCTTGAGACGGTAGATCTCCGCTACGTGTGCCAACGAAGGATCGTAGGTGGCAATCCCGTCCACCTTCTCATCACCTGCGGCCGCTCCGATGTGAAGCGCGGCAAACGGCTTGAGAACCGCCGTCGCGTGGCTGGAAATGGTCACGTTGTTATCGCTGAAGCGAATCAAGGGGACGGTGTCACGAACCTCATCGACAATCGTTGTGACCTCATCCAGCGCCTCCCGGGGGTACAACGCCGCCGCTTGACGCAACTCCGTCAAGCTGAGTTGAGAGGTCACGATTTCGCCCTTGTGGGCCTTAACCCACTCGCGCCACGCCTCCCCGTGCCGCACTCCAGGCAAGAAACGGCACAACGCGGAGCCATCGAGATAGATCACGCGTTCCAGACTAGCCGGGCTAGCGCGAACGGGTCACGCATGACGTCATCAGCGCGCCCACACCACCGTGGACTTCGGGAACCCTAGTCCTTGAGTCGCTCCATCGCGAGTTGCACCACGGCGATGAGAGCCTGCTTGGTCGCGGAGCGCTCGCGAGCGTCCGTGTAGATCAGGGGCACCTCCGGGCTGAGCCCAAGAGCCTCACGGACATCCTCAAGTTGGTGCCGAGCGACACCGTCGAAGCAGTTCACCGCGACAATAAACGGAATACCCTTGCCCTCGAAATAGTCGACAGCCGGGAAGCACTGGTCAAGCCGTTCCGTGTCGACAAGAACCACCGCACCGATCGCGCCCCGAACCAGGTCGTCCCACATGAAGAGGAACCGATCCTGGCCGGGTGTGCCAAAGAGGTAGAGCCAGAGCGCGCCAGGAAGCGCAATCCGACCGAAGTCCATGGCAACCGTCGTGTGGGTCTTCCTCGCCGTCAGCCCCCCGGCGTCGTCGACGCCGACGGAGTGCTCGGTCATGGCGGCTTCCGTGTTGAGTGGATCGATATCCGAGATCGAGCCAATGAAGGTGGTCTTTCCGACCGCGAATCCACCCGCGATCACGATCTTGACCACGGTGGGGGCGACGTGCGCCTTATCTTCGGTACCAGTGGCGCTAGAGGGCTGCGATGCCATCGAGAACACTCTCCAACAGACTCAGGGTGATACCACTTCGATCCTCAACAGTGCTGTTGAGAGACGTCGTGGTGTGGATGGTCAGGTAACCAGTATCCGCCATGTCCATGACTAATACACGAATGACTCCCAGTGGGAGTTTGCAGTGGGCGGAAAGTTCGGCGATGGACATAAACTCCTCCGCCGCCAACTTGATGATCTTCTTCCTTTCGGGAGTGAGACCCTTCAAGCTCTTGCCCTCGTCCGTTGAGGATACGAGGGCCTCAATGGGAAGGCCATCGGCCTCCCCCGAGATACGCCCACCCGTCACCGCGTAGGGACGCACGGTGTACGCCTCGTCCTCGCCATTGAGGACGGAGGGGGCAAAGTCGTCGGTCATGCGATCCTCCTCAGGACGCCGTGCGCGTCGCGCCATCCGTCGGCAAGTTCTGGCGCAACTCGGTAATGAGTGTGGGCGTCAGAACGTTCTCGAACCGGGAGACGAGAAGCGTCATTTCGTATCCAACAAGGCCAACGTCGCACGTCGCGTCCGCGGCCACAGCCAAGATTGATCCGTTTGAGATGCTCATGAGGAAGAGGAACAACTCGTCCATCTCGATGATCGACTGCCGCACCTCCCCTGCCTTGAGCTGGCGAGCGGCCCCTCGCGTTAAGCTCGACATCCCAGAGACGACGGCGCCGAGCGTGTCGCCACCGGTTCGGTCGAGGTTCTTCGACATCGCCATGAGCAGGCCGTCCGCGGAGACGACAAGGGTGTGGCGAGTGCCGGGGACAGTCTGGACAAAGTTGTCCAGGAGCCACCCAAAGTTGGTGGCCTCAGTACTGAGCGCGGTCACTGGTCCTCCTTGGTCATTCCCCCGATGGGGGATGGTGATTTCTGTGCGTGTCTCATGGTGTCACCTCATCGGGCGGCGTGCCATGGATGTGTGGTGAATCTCCAACATCGCCTCTCGCGCCCCTCGTCGCTGAGTGGAAGTTGGAGAAGTTAGCGCGAACTGCTTCGGCGTCACGAGCGACGGGCTTGGGTTCAATGTCCGGGATGGGGGTGGGCTCCGTCGCGCCAGGAACCCGGCTTCGCTTTTGAAGCCCCGCACGCGTGCGCTGCACCTTGGGACGTTCCGTCGTCAACGAACTGAGTTCGGAGAAAACCTCGGAAGCCATCTCCGCCTCGAGGCCATCTGGCGGTGGCGGTGCGGTTGGGGCAACAAAGGCCTCGGGGCTGTATCCCCCGTCTCCGGTATCGACGGTCGCCGCTAGGGCGCTCGCTCCGGCGGTCTCCCAACCATACGGCTGAGCGAACTCGTCCATCGTGTAGGCCTGCGCGGCCGCACCGTAGGCTTCAGCCCCGTACGTCGCGGCCCCGTAGTCCTGGGCTCCGTAAACCTCCCCCTCATGGCCTTGGGCTCCATAGGCCTCGGCCTCATTTCCCGGCATCGCCGGTGGCGGGAAGTCAGCCGTGGGCATGGGCGGCGGGGGAAGGTCGGGCAGGTTGAGATCCTCGACCGGGGTGACAGGTTCTGGCTCAAGGCCCGGAATTTCGCTGCCAGCGTCCTCATCCGGCCTCAATACGTGCGGCACTTCACCCGGGTACGGTTGATCGGGAGTCGAGCCGAAGGGTGTCCCTGCCGCGTACGCCGGATAGGAGATCTCCGGCGTTTCTCCCCCCGCCCAGGGGATCTCCGGTGCAACGGTCGGAGGGGCGTCCTCCGTCCATGGAATGTCGGGGCCTCCGCCAATAACCGCATCAAAACTTGGGACTTCTCCGACGGGTTCAGGCGCCGAAGGAATCGGCTCCGCAACGGTCGGCGATGCGGGTTCTCCCCCCTGCCACGGTTCCGATGTCGGGGGAAGTTCAACCTCACCAGAAACGGGCTCAACGGTAAGGTCCGGGATCTCTCCCGAAAGCGGTTGTCT
>Ga0307441_1000898_pt1 | contig 10555 bp, 7 predicted proteins | sample SalMarWE160420MG_FD_202149 | JGI IMG/M metagenome (GOLD analysis project Ga0307441, IMG submission 202149) | Salt marsh sediment microbial communities from the Plum Island Ecosystem LTER, Massachusetts, United States - WE1604-20 | ecosystem: Environmental > Aquatic > Marine > Intertidal zone >... | reverse complement strand
AAAGCTTTATTTACTAAGAGAAGCTCTTAAATCAGAGCTTAAATTAAAACATAAAATGGTTGCATAAAGCTATGGGAGTCTTTTATTTTTCAACTAAGTTTGACTTTATGCCATTGGCAGCATTCAAAAGGGCAATAGTTGTAGAAAATAATTTGATGTCCTGAATTTTGGGAATGGATATAAATATTAAATAAGATAAATAGTAGTATAAAATTTTTCATTGTTTGCTATATAACTGTGTTGCGTTTAAGTTTTCACCTATTCGTCTGTCGACAGGTTCTTTGCAAGAACTGTTTGCAAGTAAGTAATTAGAGTACCTCATTTGAACAAGATACTTTTATAAACTTTTGAAAATCTCATTATTGCATAAGCAATCAATATTATGCCGACTATAATATTCAAATATTGGACTACATTTAAGGGAATTGAAGTTTTTAATAATGAAAAAATTATTACACTTATTCCAAGAAATATTAAAGTAGCAAGTCCTGCTGAAAAACCAAAAACTATCAATTGATTTTTTGAATAATTATTTTCAATAGATTTTGTTGCAAAAAGGCTTGTCCAGAATATTATTGTTAACGGGCTGGATATAGTTAAAAAGAAAGCCGAAAGAAACGATGATAAATAGTTTGATGTAGATATAGAATTAGCAACACTAGCTGCGGCATTTTTATCCCCGGAGACTATCATTACCAGGCCGAAAACAATTAATACCAGTGCACTTACCAACCCGAAAATCATTTTTATTCTATTCTTTTCTAAAAGTTTGCCTACGCCCATAACTGCCAGAATTATATATAAATAGTCAGCTACTACAACTGCTGCAACAGCGCAGACTCCATCTAAGAATGTTCTTTGGATGGAAAGATTTAGGATATAAAAGAACACCGGACCTATTGCAATTTGAAGTAATAATCCGGTAGAAATGCCATTTAGAAAAACAGAAAACATTTAGTCCTTATAATTTAGCCTAACGAGTCAGTTAAGCCGTGGCCCAGAATAGTAATTCCGTTTTGTTAAATAAAATTTTAAAGCTAAAAAACTTTCATAGCAAGACTACGTTGCACAAAATGTAGGGACGGAACGATCAACTCTCTTTAAAAACAAGGTGAATATAATATTGATTTGTTTAGGGACTTTTAATTTTAGCATTTGTTGGTACTTGTTTCTTCTTTCAATAGTTTAATAATAATCCCAAGTTGTCCTAAATGATAAATATCGTGGTGCAACATTCCATATACTACAAATTGATACTCAAAGTAATCTTTAAAATCAGTATCAAAATATTTTTCATTTAAAAAACTATCGTCTTTGGTCCTAAGAATTTCAATCAATTCATAAAGGCTGTCTTTATATTCTGAAATAATTTTATTCCACCCCTTTTTTACTAATATATCATTAGTCAACCAATTATCTTCGCAATCATCTGTAATACTTCCCTTACCGGTTTTTATTTTCAGAATTGTTTCATTCCTCCAGTCAGTTAAATGAGAAATTATTTCGGAGATACTATGTAGATTCGGGAAGGGTCGAATGAATACATCTTTTTCAGAAATTAAATTTAATTTCTCATTATAATTCGTTCCAATCCATAGTGTTCCATTCTCAATATCTTTCAATTGATTAACAATATTGTTTATTAAGTTTTTCAATTAGTTACTTTTATCATCACAAAAATATTTAACAGATAATATAACGGCCTTGCACATTACCCCTCGCCCATCCGTCAGCCGACGGACTAACGGGCAGCAATGAAATGACCAACCCGAAAATCTCAAAAACGCTCGTTAGAGTCCGGCAGACTCTAACGGAGTCTGACGACCGAGTGCGTATACGCTGTCGGCTTAAAATGCCTTGTTATACAACACTATTGATTTTTGATATTATTTCATTAAAGTAAATTTTTTGGTTTCTGAATACCCCTCAGTTTGTAACTTATAAAAATAAATTCCACTTGCAAGAGATGACGCATCAAATTCAATCTTGTAATTACCTTTAGATTGCACTTTGTTTATTAAACTTGCAACTTGCTGTCCAAGGACATTATAAACACTTAGTTGCGCTAATCCATTTTCTGATATAGAATAACTTATAGTTGTACGGGGATTGAATGGATTAGGATAGTTTTGGTATAATTTGAACGAATAGTTGTTAAGGTTGTCGTTGTCTTTTGAAGTAACAAGATCATTATATTGGAAGATATATAAGCCATTAATACCGTCAGCAGTATAAATGTATTTATCTTTTAAAATAATTTTATTCAAATCGCTGCATATCTCGGAGGAATCAATTATCCTAGGATTTTCTGGCTCTGAAATGTCAATAATTTTCAAACCATCACCTAAAACAATCTTATCATTTTTATAGTCAATACATTTTGTATAACTACTTAGATTTAAAACGCCTAATTCTTTTATAGACGTAATGTTAGAAATGTCCAAAATACGAAAACTATATTCTGATTCCAGGTGTGATTGTGCCATTATATAAGCGAGCTTTCCTGAAATATAAATGTCACCTACACAATAATCATTATAATTAGCTACTTCATATAAATTCTTTGGATCGCTAATATCAATAATTCTTAATCCTTCCAACCACTCCCCAATAAAAGCATAATTACTTGATATTTTTAAATCTTTTCCTGCTCCGCTTCCCTTAGAAAATGTATTTAGAAAAACCGGATTTTCCGGATCTGTTGCATCCACAATACTAAAATCGTAAATGCCTGTTAAATATATAGTTTTATTTTTTACCTCAAGAGCAGTCATCAGCTTTGTATTAAAATTCCCTAATATTTTTGGATTAGAAGGGGTAGAGATATCAATTATATAAACGGAATTAACAAAATCACCACTAGCTCTATCGATCATTACATAGAGAGTATTATCCTCGATGGCAACTTGTTTTGTTCTATCGGCGGGATTTTCTTTTAAATCAATATTTCCAATCAGATGAGGGTTCGTCTTGTCTATAATATCTATAATCTGAATGCCTTCGTATCCGCTAACCAAATAAGCATAGTTATTATAAATGGCAACATCATATTTATAGCCAGTTTTATATCTTGATATTTCTATCGGATTTCTGACATCTGAAACATCAAGGACATATAATCCCGATGAGCCATGAGATGCATATAGATAATTATTTGAGTAATCCAAACTTTTAGCAAATCCAATATCTCCCATGTTTATTTCTGATATTTTAATGGGTGCGTCGGGAGAAGTTACATCAACAATTACTATATTTAAATCATCTGGACCGGAATCGAATTTCTGGGCTATAAATAAATAATTATTATATAATTTAGCTTTAACACCGGATACATCCAGATTTCCAATAAGATTTAATTGGTATGGATCATCAATATTAAAGACGGACATCCCTGTATATGGATAAATCGCATAAAGAATATTATTATAAATGCAAAGGCTTGACGACGATGCTTCTGTTTTGAATTGTGCAACTTTTATTGGCAAATCAGGATTTGCTATATTTAATACTATTATTGAATCTTGTACTGATAAATACGCATTTGTATCCTTTATTGCTATATCAAATATTGAATAATTAGTTATGTAATTGTAACGTTCAAAAATTGAATTAATATCAGAAACATCCAAGATTAAACAACCCCCATTGCAATGGTTTTCGTAACAAGTCCCATATACAATGTATAATAGATTGTCCTTTGCAACTAAATTATTTCCGTCGGTGATCTCATATTTTTTAACAAAGAAAGGTTTAGATATGTCACTTATGTCGATAATCATCAAATATGATGCTGATAATAAAAAAGCATAACTGTTTTCAATTTTTATTGATGTTATCTTGTTACTTGGTAAGATAAATTGGCTTATTAAATTGGGATTTTCTTTATCCGAATAATCTACAATTTTGAAACCTCTTCCTTCAACAAAGTATACTGTGTCTCCTTTTACTTCAACAACATTACAATCGCCATTGCTTTCACCCCAGTGACCGATCAGTTTAATCTTGGAGTTTTATTGACAAAACAAATTAACTACAAAAATGAAAGGTAGTATAAACTTAAACATGGTAATACCCTTTATTTTAGTTTGTTGTATAACGCCCTTGCGCATAACCCGCCGCCCATAACTAACGGACAGCAATGAAAAAACCAAGCCGATGATTTAGTCCGGCAGCCGACGGATGCGGTTGGGTTGATGAGCTTGTTAGGCAATACATTTATTGATACAATTTTATTTAATTCTTGTTAAGACTATTTTTATAAATATTTTGTAACATAAATTCAATTGAATTATTATTTTTGTTTTCGTTCTTGTAATATTCCATTTTTTAGAAAATATTATTAAGGTCTATGTTTATGATATCCAAATCAGCACTACTCCTATAATTACCCATTTACCTTTCTCTTGCGAAAGTACATGATAGCAACCAGAACCAGAAAGGGGAGCACCTGTGCGCCCAATATATGCGATTGCCTGCTTTCCATCTGAACTAAATCCGACTCTGCTTACCTCAATATATGGATAACCAGTGTGAGCTTGGTTTGGATGCACACATGCTGGATGAACCTTTACAGGGCTTTGAATATATGTATGAGTAAGATTTTTAGATTTAAAGTCCTCCATTGTCTCCACCTTTAAAGAATTAATATGTTTTTGCACATATTGGAGATTACTTGATATAGCACTGTCTAGATTGTAAGAATAAAGCCCTGTGGTTGTTGAATCACTTAGAACAAGTATAGAATCAGTATGGTAAAAATATAAAGAGTCTATTATCGTTTGAAGAACAGTATATTCAGCATTTGATATTTCATCAATAGATTGAGATTCTGTAGGGGAAATATCCTTATTAGAACAACCAAATAGAATTAGAAAAACGAAAATAGGTATATATATACGTAGGACCATTTTTCACCTCCTAATTTTGATTTTAATTTATATTGCCTAACGGCCTGCGTACAACCCGCCGCCCATAATAAACGGACAGCAATGATAAACCAAGCCAATGATTTAGTCCGGCAGCTGCCGGGTTGATGCGATTGTTAGGCTGAGCATTATACAATAAAATTATTGAATTATTTTTGTATTCTTTTGAAAGAATTTCTTTTTATTTAATTTAATTTTCTATTCTATTGATCGTAAATCTTAATTGATGACAACAATATTTCCTGAGCCAAACATTGAGCATTTGGTGGACATTCAATACGTTTCCCATTAAATATTACTCGCAATCTTTCTTGTTTAAATGATTCCGGCAAATTCGAAGGAAAAATGTTTCTTTATGTCCCATATAAACAACGTCTGAATTTATTAAAAAATCTTCTGTAATTGTTCCAGTATAATTTGTGACAATACTATCATCAGTTGGTTCTACACTTTTACTACATCCTGCTATAAGTATGGGGAACATTATTGAAGAAAACAATAATATATTTTTCATTGTATACATCCTCTTTTATTATTGAGGATTAATGATCTGCATTTTAGCTGATTTGTATAATAAGGGATAAATATATTAATTTAATCTATCAATAATTATTCCATCATTAGAACTTTAATTAGACAAAAAATATAACACTTAGAAACACTTATTTATCAGGATTTTGATAGTGTTATAAAAATTTGATAATGTATGCAGCCTAACTTAATAATTAAACGCCGCATACACTTTTCTTTTGTTTCTAATTCGACAAATCTTTTTTATAACTTTCCGATATCGGTAATAAAAGCTTTCTTTTAACAGAGACATTTTTTGTTGCAATATACCGGGCACAACTTCGTAAAGTCAGCCATGATACATGTGGATTTTATCATTTCCCATTTTTTAAATCAATTCGGCTTTTCTTGGACTTTGGTTATTTTATCCGGTTTGTTCCCATGAATGTTGCACTGTGGTCATAAAATTCCTTCCCTCTTTTATCGTATAAAATATACACCATATAAAGTAAAAATTTTTTAATAAATGCACAATTATTGGAAAGGAAATAGTTGTGAGACAAAAATGTTACGGACTTGGCTGTCTCGGCCCATTCAGTGGCGGCAGTTCCTTGTACTCTACATAACATTCGTCTGTCATTCCGGCCTTAGAGCCGGAATCTGCATTTAACAGTGTCTTCTGAAGATTCTGGTTTCCGACTTCGCCGGACAGGTCCACCAGAATGACATGTGAATGCTATAAACTTTTCCTGGGCTGACACAGACCATTCAGTGACACGAAGACATCATTATAAAGTCATGGTTTGGACTCCCAATTGGACAGGCATGAAGGCTCAGTTCTCTCGGCTGTCATGAACCATTTCATGACAGTTGCACTCTATATTGGAGGAAAAATGCTATCCGGTCACGGTGTGGACCGTGACCGCCAGGTATTAGAGCATAATTGTAATTTATTTGTTGTAGTCTCGAAGAAAATTGTTTTACAATAGGGGAGATATACATTTTAAATTTATAAAACGCCGTGTGCGAAAAAAGTCTGCCTCGCCTTGGCATTAATATATGTAGATTAACTTTATATATTATTACCCAATTATTGAATTAACCCGTTGTGTGAATTAGATTTTAAACCGTTAAAACGGTTAATAAATTCTTTGTTTCCCATTAATCCACGGATTAATCCGTGGGTTAATAAAACCTAAAAGCAATAATTAATAACTGTTTTAACAGTTTTTCATTATTATATTTTTTAATTCACGCAACGGATTGAATTATTAATATTAAATCAGCCGGGCCAATACTGGGGTTCATGTTAAAATGCCGGTTATGTTTCCATCCCGGCATCCTCAATTATATTTACGGGATTTAATTCTTTCGCCAACAGTTTTGCTTTAGTAGTAATTGATTCAGGGTATCCTTTTATCTCCAATAATTTAATTGCGTTGCCGGCCAAGCATGGGCCTTGTTGAATTTTATAGTTAAACCGATATTTTTCACCCTCAACTTGATCGCCGAAGTGATACATTGTGTAAGAATTTGCTAATAATTCTTGTAATTCAATATCGTGTGTAGTTACAAAGACTTTTCCGTACTTGTTCAAGAACTCCAAAACAGAAGTTGATATGGCTAATCTCTCAACAGTATTAGTTCCTCTAAATATTTCATCAATTAAAAATAAATAATTATAATCCCGATTAGCTAAATTTATAAATTCTTGTAATTTTTCAATCTCTACGAAAAAGTAACTTTTGGAATTCCTTAAATCTTCTTCTCTTTTTATTGCGGCTTTTACTACGCATCGATATGTTTCGAACCTCTCGGCATGACAAAAATATAGAGATTGCGCTAGTATTGTATTTACACCAACACATTTAATAAAGGTGGTTTTACCCGACATATTTGAACCCGTAATTAATGCCGACCTGGATAGATCTTCAATAGTATTTGCAACCGCATTTTCTAATAACGGATGTAAAATATTGTCAAAGCCTATTTTACCTGAATCATTAAATACGGGTGAAGTAATATTGTTATGCTCCTCCAAATATGATGCTATTGAAATATATGTATCCAGGCTAGCAAGGGATTCATAAATTCCCCTAATTTCTTTCTGATACTTATTCAGCACATTCACCGATTTATAATAAGCTATTAAATCGTAAAGGAAGAAAAGATTTAAATATTCTATTGCAGCTTTTGCAAAGTCGTTTAATCCCTCTTTATCTATCACGAATTTCCCGAGTCTTTTGCTCAATTTATTTATCAATCTTCTTTTACTTTTTAAATATTCCAATTCTTTAACGGGGTATTCTAATTTTATGTGCCCGATTTGCCTCGCAATTAATAACATAGTATAAAGACTTGAAAACCCGGCAAAGTAGTCGTATATCTTTGAACTTATCGAATGACCGATAACAATATTAATTAATAATAAACCAAGAGTAACAAGAAGAAAGTAAGGCAGGAAATAAATCAGAGTAGATGAAATAAATGTAACGGCGGATAGTGATAGTAAAAGATAATAAAACTTAGTACGGGGAGGAATATTTGATATTATTAAGCTGGCGATAAAATAAGTTTTGCTATTGGACAAACGGCTTAGTAATAGCTGGATCGACTCTCTTACAGAATCATTCTTCTTAAAATATTGAAACAATGCAAATCTGGTCTTTAATATTGATTCGTCTTCTTCGTATTTATGCAGAAGATGGTACAAATACTGCTGACCTATGCATGATACATTTCTATCCATTATTGAAAATATCGAATCAAAATCCAAATCCGACCATGTCTTTTCATCGACATATTTTTCTGAGTCTTTTGAAACAATACTTCTATGATAAATAGAAATTAGATCGATATTTCTAAATCGATCTATTTTTTTACCCCATTGATTTTTTAAGTACTTTAATTTTTTCTTCTTATTTGAAAACATGATTTTTTCTTCGGGAACATAACGGTCATATATTTGACCAAGTGTACCGCTATGCAGGCGCCCATAACGAAAACGACAATTAAAATCTAACTACCGGTTAACTTAGAAACGTTTGCTCGGTTTGATATCGTTGAACAATCCGCTGAAGGCGGATGCTGAAACGGAGCAATTTAGCCGGAGTTGTTCTAATAATCCTACCGCGTTCTCAACAGTCTCTGCTTGGTATTAATATACGTAGATTTACTCTAAAATTTATTACTCCATTATAAAATTTTTAATATTAAATCAACTATTTTAATTAGTTTTTCAATCGAAAATTTATTTTCCAAAATAAATTTCAATATCGACAGGATTTTCTTTAATTCTATATTCTTTTTGATTTCATTTTTTCTCCAATTATTTATAATATTTTATGTAAAATAATTTGAAAAAAAATATTTTTAAATGATTTATCGGTGAATCAACTCTGATTATCGGTGAAATGTCTTAAAGCCAATACTTAATGGTCTTGCGTTTAAGCAGCCTGCCTTTGCTTATGCGGCTTCGGCAGGTAAACCGTCCATCCGTCAGCCGCTGCTTGGAATGCATGGTTAGGCATTTTTACTTTAATAAAACCATTTGTCTTGTTTGAATAAACTCATTTGTTCTTAATTGATAAAAATATATTCCGCTTGGAAGATTATTTCCATTTAATTCTAAAGAATAGATACCACGTGATTTTTCCTCATTAACTAATGTTTTAATTTCTCTTCCAGTAACATCATATATCTTTAAAGTAACATAACATGCTCTATGTAATGAATAACTTATGGTTGTTGTAGGATTAAATGGATTTGGATAATTTTGCCACAATTCAAACAAATTTGATGATGATGACTGCTCATCGATTATTCCATTAGGAGTTCTAATTATCGATGCAGAATCAAGCAGCAATTGTGGCCCATCACCGCCGTACATTTCAATTATGCCCATTTCAGGAGCAAAAGAATAAAATACTTCATCATCCACAAACTGAGGAATATCGAAAAAAAATTTGATGCAATGCGAATAATTCCCCCTATTTGTCTGCAATGTGAAGTTTTTATCCACTACTTCTACATTATAATAATATGAGGAATTATGATCCGGGAATGTATAAACCGCTCCAGAATCCTTTGTAAAATCAAACCATAAATAATCAACTCTATTTACTTTCTTCCATATATTCCCCTCTGCATCTTTGCGAATAGTATCTTTAAAGTTATATTCGGAAGGAAGAAACATTCCATAAAGAAAATACTTCACGTGGTCAATATTCAATGAATCTGAGACATGATAAGTCATAGTATCCGGAAAATAAGAATTCACATAATAGATCCAGGTATTGCCCACCTCTAGGGGAAAATAATCTTGCGCGACTAATCTTGTAAATAAAACTAGTGAAAGTATTATAATCTGTTTCATTTCATACCTCACTTAAATAATTTAGTTAATGCCTAACTTATTCATTAGACGCCACAAGCTTTCTCTTTAATAGATAAAACCTTTTTTATAACTTTCTAATATCAGAGATAAAAAGCTCCTTTAATCAGAAACACTGTTTTATTGTAACAAACTTGGCACAACTTCGTACAGTAAGCTACAATACATGCGGTTTATATCATTTCCTGTTCCATAATTTTATCATTTCAAATAAGACTAAAACTTTTCGATTTTTCTTGGACTGTGGTTATTTTATCCGGTTTGTCCCCATAGGTGTCCTATGCTGTTATAATTTCTCCGCCCTTTAACATCTTATCAAATTATACTAGGATAAATGTAAAAATAATTTTATTTAAATGCATTTAGAATACTATTAATATTACAAGCAGCAGCTTCTCTTTGTCGTTATAAAAAATAATAAATACCGGTAATCGGTATTTATTTTATTTACCGGCGCATTGATAATTCCTTACTCCGTTTTGTTTATTTAAATATTTGTAATGACCCGACTTAATAATAGAATAATGAACCCAGCTCGGCGGCCAGACCGACATAATTCCATTCGGTTTTAAGATTCTATGCATTTCAATCAGCAGCTTATTCATTGGCAGCATTGGTGCTGGAATAACTCCGAAAATTAATATCTCGTCCAGACTCGATTCTTCAAGTTTAGTATCAAGAACATCTCCTTTTATTACCTTTACATTTTTAATGTCGGCTTCTTCAA
>Ga0307441_1000897_pt1 | contig 10561 bp, 6 predicted proteins | sample SalMarWE160420MG_FD_202149 | JGI IMG/M metagenome (GOLD analysis project Ga0307441, IMG submission 202149) | Salt marsh sediment microbial communities from the Plum Island Ecosystem LTER, Massachusetts, United States - WE1604-20 | ecosystem: Environmental > Aquatic > Marine > Intertidal zone >... | reverse complement strand
GCGCGGCTTCTTCGCCCGCGCCCGGAAGCGGAAGGTCGTGACGGCTCCCAGCGACCGCACGTCCAGTGCCGTGATCGCGACCTGCTCGGCGTCGCCGAACCAGGTCCAGAACCAGGCCGCGGCCTCCTCGGCGCCACGGGTGTCGATGTCCTCGCGCGGCAGCAACGCCCGGAACCGTGCGTCGGGCACGAAGACCGCCGCCACGCCCTCGAGGTCGCCCGCGGCGAGCGCGTTCACGAGGCTGCGGATCGGCGGATCGGCGGCTGTCATACTGCCTCCTCCCGGGCCGTCACCGGCGGGCGCCGACGCTGGCGCTGGCCGTGGCCACTCGCCGAGGGTGCGCCGCCCACCCCTAAACGACCCCTAAACGTTCCGGCTCCATTGGCTATAGTGCGGAGTCATGCTCCGCACCCTCGGCGGCCTGGCGCTCGAGGGCTCGGACTTCCGCTGGCAGAAGCCCCTCCTCCTGCTCGCCTACATCGCCCTCGAGGGACGCCACGCCAGACGCGAAGTCGCCGAGTTGTTCTGGCCGAGCGCCGCCGACCGCATGAAGAGCCTGTCCGTCGCCCTGGCTCAGCTCAGGCGCGGCGCCCCGGGCGTGGTCCGCGCCGACCGGCGCGACCTCGACGTGGCCGTCGAGCTGGACCTCGACGCCTTCCGGCGGGCGCTGGAGCACGGCGATCTCGACGCCGCCCGGCGCACCTACCGGGGCCCGTTCCTGGACGGCTTCGACGAGCGCCACATCGGCACGGAGCTGGAGGCCTGGATCTACGAGACGCGCGAGCGCGAGGCCGAGCGGCTGCGCCGCGCCCTGCTGGAGGCCGCTCGCGCGTGCTCGGTTGCGGGCGACGCCGCTCGCGCGGCGGCGCTGGCAGCCGACGCCTTCACGCTGGCCGGTGCGGGGCCCGTCGACCCCGCGGCGCTGGCCGAGGTCCACGGGCTGCTCGCCGCGGCGGGGCACCCGCTCGTCGGCGAGGTGGCGAAGGACGGTGCCGAGCTGGGACTCTCGCTCGATAGCGAGGGCGTCCGGCCGGACGCGCTCGCGGGCGGCGCCGGACAGGCGATCGCGGGGCCGGCGCGCGCAGGGGCGGCGCAGGACTCCGACCGGCTGGCCGCCCCTGCCGTCCCGCTGGTCGGGCGGGACGAGGAGCTCGAGCGCGTGCTCACCCTGCTGCGAGACCCGGCCACACGCGTGCTCACGCTGGTGGGGCCCGGGGGCGCCGGCAAGTCGCGGCTGGCCGTCGAGCTGGCGCGCCGACCGGAGCTCGCTCCGCTGCCGGTCGCGGGGCCCGTCGACCTGGAGCCGGTTCGGACGCCGGCACAGCTCTTCCGCGCCATGGCGGCCAGCCTCGGGATGGCCGTTTCGGGAGGCGAGGGTGCCGAGCGCCTGCAGCGGCAACTCGTCGAACGCCTGCGCACCTCCCCGGCGTGGATCGTGTTGGACGGCTTCGAGCACCTGAGCGACGGCGGCTGCCCGGGGGCGCTGGCGCGCGTCGCCGCGGCCGCCGCGGAGTCGCGCGTGCTCGTCACCTCGCAGGCCGCTCTGCAGGTGGCCGACGAGCGCGTGTTCCGGCTGGCCGGCCTGGCGGTCCGGGAGGGCGGCGAGGTCGACGAAGGGCTCGCTCCGAGTGCGGCCGAACGCCTGTTCGAGATCCACGCCCGGCGCGCGGCCCCGGACTTCCAGGCGGCACGCCAGCAGCAGGCCGTGCGGCGCTGTTGCGAGCTGCTCGAAGGCCTTCCGCTCGGCATCGAGCTGGCTGCGGCCTGGGCAGCGACGCTGCCGGTCAGCGAGATCAACGAGCAGATCCGTAGCGACCCCGGCTTCCTGTCCGGCCACGGGCCCGCAGGCGACGGCGGCCGCCGGGGGCTGCGCACGGTGTTCGAGCGCTCCTGGCTACGACTCGGCCCCGAGGAGCAGCACGCCTTCGCGTCCCTGGCGGTGTTCGAGGGGGGCTTCGCGCTGCCGGCCGCCACCTTCGTAGCAGGCGTCGATGCCGCCGTGCTCCGGCAGCTGGTGCGCAGCTCGCTCGTCGCCTTCGACCCAGGTGCGGGGCGCTACCGCGTGCACGACCTGGTCCGGGCCTTCGCCGGCGAGCGCTTGGAGGGGCTGGGGTCGGCCGAGGCCGTCCGCGCTCGCCACGCCGCCCACTACTGCGCCTGGATGGGTGCTCGCGCGCGGGACCTGGAGGGTGCCGAGCAGCGAGCCGCGACGGACATGATCGAGCGGGAGCTGGCGAACGTCCGCTCCGCCTTCCTGCACGCCGCGGCCGCCGGTGCCGGGTCCCTGTTGGCACCGGCGGCCCCGGCGCTGGGACGCTACTACCAGCGGCGCGGACCGTTCGCCGAGGGCGCGGACGTCTTCGCTCACGCCGCCTCCCTGCTCGAGGGGACCGGCGACGCATCGTGCGCTCTCGTCGCGACCCTGCACGCCTACCGCGCCGGCCTGCTCAGGCTCAAGGGCGACGTTGCCGCCGCCCGCGAGGCCGTGGCTCTGGGCCGCACATGCCTGTCGTCGAGCCGTCAACCCAGCGACGCGGCGGTGCTGCGGGCGCGCGCACGGCTGCAGCGCCAGACCGGCATGCTGGCCCTCGGCAGCGACAACCTGGGCGCAGCGCAGGCGCTCGAGCAGGCGGCAAGCGACTTCCGCGTCGCCGGGCTGGCATGGGAGGAGGCGCGCTCGCTCGGCGGCCGCGCGCACGCCCTGCTGCGTCAAGGCCGCGACGACGAGGCCACACGCGCCCTGGAGGAAGCGCTCGACGCTGCGACCGGACTGCGCGACGCCGCCGGCACGGCCGACCTGCTGGCCACCGCCGCCTGGGCGGCGGCGCTTCACGGCCGGTTCGACGACGCCGAGAGCTTCCTCCGAACCAGCGAGCGTGCCTTCGAGACCGCCGGCGACCTGGCGGGAACGGCCGCCGGGCTCGGCCGGCTGGGCATGACGGCGGTCTGGCTGGGCGAGTTCGAGCCCGCCAAGGCGCTGTTCGAGAAGAGCCTGGCCGCCCACGGGACGATCGGCGAGTGGTGGTCGCTGGCGGACGCCCACGTCGCGGTCGGCCTGGGGCACCTGCACCTCGGCGCCTACCGCGAAGCCGATCACGAGGCGCGCACGGGCCTGGGCCTGGCGCGCAGGCTGGCCAACCCTGTCGCCGAGGCGCACAGCCAGTGGCTTCTCGGCGCCACCGCGCTCACCCGCGACGAGCACGGCATCGCCGCGGCGCGCTTCCGCAGCAGCGTGGGCTTGTGCCGCCTGGGCGGCGAGGCGCACGAGGCGATCCCGTCGGTGGCGCTGCTGGCCGTCGCCCTTCGGGGGTTGGGGCGGCCGACGCGGGCCTGGTCGGTGCTGCGCATCGCCCTGCGCCGCAGCGTCGAGGCGCAGGACTTCCGGGCCGTCGTGTTGGCGCTGTCGGTGCTCTCCCTGCTGGTGGCGGATGGTGCAGATCTGACGACCGCGGCGACCCTGCAGTCACTGTTGAGTCGCTACGCGATCGCGCGCAACTGCCACTTCATCAGGGATATGTCCAAGCTCTACCTGATGCCCCTGCTCGCGCCCTTGTCGCCCTCCGGGTGGCAGACCGCGGCCGCGCAGGCGCAGGCGCTCGAGCCGTGGAGCGCCGCAGCCGCGCTCGCCACGTGCCACGACGCGGCGGCTGTGCGCGCGCGGCTGACGGCAGGGGCCATGCCCGCGGCCGGTCCGGCGGCGGCCGAGCGCGCGCAGTGGCGGCGATGAGCGGCGCGGAAGCCGGTCGGCGTCTCCCCGCCGGACGCTCGACCCCGACGGGCCGGCAATCATGCTCGTCGGCGACGCCCAGGCGTTCGACGAGCCGTTGAGCGACGTCGGGCAGGGGGCGGGCGTGCCGCTGCGGTAACGTCCCGGACCGGCGTGGGCGCGGGCGCCAGGCAACGCTGCGGATGCCGCCATCTTGCGGCATCCGCAGCCGACCGTCGGCACCCCGGCATGGTGCCTGCCAGCTTCCTGGGGTCAGTGTTTGAGGTTGGCCGCGTTGACGACCGCCTGGCCCAACGTGTTTGGCGTGCCCGGCGCCACATTCCAGGGCACGCTCGAGTTGGGTCCCGCCATGGGCGCCCCGTAGGTCGGGATGGCCGTCTTGGCGACGACCTGCCCCGGCGCGCCGATGTCGCCCGGGCCCTTCGCGTTTGCCGAGGCGGCGAACGCACCGCTGGCGATGATCAATCCGAAGACTGCAGCCACAACAAAGAGGAATCGACTACGCATGCTGGTCCTCCATCCCTACGTCGGGCTCGCTCCGAGCCCGCTACGTACCGGGGTGCGCGGCCCACTATGCGCCGATCGGTCCATGAAGATCCTTGCAAGCGGACGAAAAGGCTGAGACACGCGCCGAGCTCGGCCGCCGTCCGTCGCGCCGGACTGCGGCGCACAGGTCGCCGTCGCATCCGTCACCGTCGCATGGGTCGTTGTGGCGTCGGTCACCGTGACGTCGACCAGTGTCGCGGACCGGCCGCGGCCGCGAGCGAACCGTGCACCCTAATGCCGTAGGGTTATGCCGTAAATGCTGTGGTTCTGGTTGCTGAGTACCCATAACGAAGGCAAAAGGGTTGCAACCGGGGCATCTGTCCCCCTATGGTTGGGGGGTATTCAAAACCTAGGGCTTTCGAGCCATGAACGGGAGGCAAGGGATGGCAGACAACCCGACCGCCGGACAAACAGGTCTAGATGTCCTGTGGCGGGAGGAGGACTACCTCTACCCGTCGGCGAAGTTCATCGGCCAGGCGAACCTCACGGATCCCGCTATCTTCGATCGCTTCTCGCTCGACAACATCCCGGAGGCGTTCCACGAGTACGCTGAGCTGCTCACCTGGGACAAGTACTGGGAGAAGACGATCGACACCAGCGATCCGCCGTTCTGGAAGTGGTTCGTCGGCGGCAAGTTGAACGCGTCGTACAACTGCATCGACCGCCACCTCGCGAAGTATGCCAACAAGACCGCCATCCACTTCGTGGCCGAGCCCGAGAGCGAGCAGATCCAGCACATCACCTACCAGGAGCTGTGGGTCCGCGTCAACGAGTTCGCCGCGCTACTCAAGAGCATGGGCCTGAAGGCCGGCGACCGCGTGACGATCCACCTGCCGATGGTGCCTGAGCTGCCCATCAGCATGCTCGCGTGCGCCAGGCTGGGCGTCATCCACTCGGTGGTGTTCGGCGGCTTCAGCGGCAAGGCCGCGGGCGAGCGCGCTGCGGACTCGCAGTCCAAGCTGCTCATCAGCATGGACGGCTACTGGCGCGCCGGCAAGCTCCTCGACCACAAGGAGAAGGCCGACATCGCCTACAAGGAGTCGGAGGCCGAGGGCCACAAGCTCGACGCCGTGCTGGTGTGGCAGCGCTACGAAGACAAGTACTCCAGCCCCACCGCCCTGGTGAAGGGCCGCGACCAGGTCGTCAACGAGCGCCTCACGGAGTTCAAGGGCAAGCGCGTCAAGCCCGTCTCCATGCCCGCCGACGCGCCGCTGTTCCTGATGTACACCAGCGGCACCACCGGCCGTCCCAAGGGCATGCAGCACTCCATCGGCGGCTACCTCGCCTACGTCGCGGGCACCTCGAAGTTCATCCAGGACATCCATCCCGAGGACGTCTACTGGTGTATGGCCGACATCGGCTGGATCACCGGCCACTCCTACATCGTCTACGGGCCGCTGGCCCTGGCCGCCTCCTCGGTGATGTACGAAGGCGCGCCCACCACGCCGGATGCCGGCCGCCCCTGGCGCATCGCCGAGGAGCTCGGCGTCACCATCTTCCACACCTCGCCCACCGCCGTGCGCTCGCTGCGCAAGGTCGGGCCCGACGAGCCGGCGAAGTACGAGTACCACTTCAAGCACATGACCACCGTCGGTGAGCCGATCGAGCCCGAGGTGTGGCGCTGGTATTACAACGTCGTCGGGAAGCGCGAGGCGGTCATCGTCGACACCTGGTGGCAGACGGAGACGGGGGGCTTCCTGTGCAGCACGACGCCGGCGCTGCACCGCATGAAGCCCGGCAGCGCGGGCCCCGCCGTCGCCGGCATCCACCCCATCATCTACGACGATGACGGCAACGTGGTGCCGATGGGGTCCGGCCGCGCCGGCAACATCTGCATCCAGAACCCCTGGCCGGGCCTCGCCCAGACCATCTGGGGGCAGCCCGACCGCTTCGTGGAGACCTACTTCGCGCGCTACTGCAAGGATCGCAAGTCGACCGACTGGCACGACTGGCCGTACATGGCCGGCGACGCCGCCATGCAGGCCGAGGACGGCTACTTCCGCATCCTCGGGCGCATCGACGACGTCATCAACGTCGCCGGTCACCGGCTCGGCACCAAGGAGATCGAGTCTGCGGCGCTCACCGTGCCGGAGGTCGCCGAGGCGGCGGTGGTGCCGGCCAAGGACGAGATCAAGGGCGTCGTGCCCGAGCTCTACGTCGCGCTGCAGCCCGGCCTGGAAGCATCGGATGCGCTACAGAAGAAGATCATCGACGCCGTGGCCACCGAGCTCGGCCCCATCGCCAAGCCGCGCCACGTGTGGATCGTGCCGGACATGCCCAAGACCCGCTCCGGCAAGATCATGCGCCGCGTGCTGCGCTCGCTCAGCGACAAGGGCGACGCCGGCGACGTCACCACTCTGGCCAATCCCGAGGTCGTCGAGACCATCCGGAAGCAGGTGCAGTCGTAGCCCTCGACGGGCCTCTGTGATTGGGGCGACCGCCGCGCCGACAGCGGGGGCGCCGTAAGGAGGCGGTATCGGATGAACGGAAAGCTCGCCAACCCTGCTCCTCTCGGACTCGCCGGCTTCGCATTCACCACGTGGATGCTCAGCATGATGAACGCCGGCTGGTTCGACGGCAAGAGCATGGGCCTGGTGCTTGCCCTGGCTATGGCCTATGGCGGCACGGCTCAGCTCGTCGCCGGCGTTCTCGAGTTCCCGCGAGGGAACACCTTCGGAACCGTGGCGTTCTTCTCGTACGGCGCTTTCTGGTGGTCCTTCGCGCTCTTCGTGTTCTTCTTCTCAAGCGGCGTTCCCGGTGCCTTCGTCGGCTGGTACCTGTTCGTGTGGGGCATCTTCACGTTCTACATGTGGATCGCGAGTTTGAGACACCCCACGGGGCTGATGCTCGTGTTCCTGGCGTTGTGGATAACCTTCGTGCTGCTGGCGATCGGCGCCTGGGGCGTCAGCGGCTTCACGCACATCGGCGGGTACATCGGCCTGGTGACCGCCATCCTGGCGTTCTACATGTCGGCGGCCGGGGTCATCAACGATGCGTTCGGACGGTCCGTGCTGCCCACCGGCGCCCCGAAGCCGGCCGACTGACCACCGCTCTCGTCGGGTGCCGCCCAGCGGCGCCTGCACTGCCGGCCGGAACGCGCCCCCCGCATTCCGGCCGGCTTCTTTGGCGCCTGCGGGTACGCTCCCGGCACCTGTAAAGGACCTAACCACTCCTCCTGTCCGGCTGGAGTAATTTGAAGCTGCCTCCCTATGCGGAGGCCCCCTAATCCGATGGCCGCGGGCCAACGCCCGCACCATCGCCAACACCCCCTCTTAGGGTTTCGAGCGCGCAGCGGCCCCCCACGCTGCGCGCTCGGCTTGCCTGTCGCCGGGCGGCCCCGACACGCGCGCCCGCACCCTCGGCCCGCGGGCTCACCCCGCTCCTGGAGGCCGCACGCGCCCAACGGCGTGGCGTCCGCCGCGCCAGCTCACGGCCCCGCCCCGCACTGAGCACCGTCCTCGGCTCGGCGCGCCTGAGGGCATGGGCTGTCCCGACAAGGCGGGCGCGTCGACTCGGGGTCGGCGCGCCCTCGGCGCGATTTTCGCGTTCGGTCAGTTGACGGGCTCGGTCGACGCCACCGTCCCTTCACCGGTCACGTAGAAGGCGTAACGGAAGTGGATCTGGTGCGGGTGGTCCTGCCAGGTGAGGATCGCCTGGCGGTACAGGAACGGCTGCTGGTCGGCGCCCTCGTAGTCCTTGTTGCGATAGAACGACGGGTAGATGTCGATGAAGTGCCAACCGGGCGCCCAGCTCGCGGTGATGGGGATCTGCACGTCGCCGTCGGTGCTGAAGCCGCAACCGTAGCCGAGGTAGACGTTGTCGATGACGACGGCGAAGATGTTGGTCGTCTGGGTCCAGCCGATGCCCTTGAGGTGAAGGGTGATGTGCGTGCCGACGGGGCCGCGCGCCGGCTCGAGGGGCAGGCCCTCGGAGTCGATCGTGAAGTCCGTCGTGGCGATGACCTTGTCGCCTACCTTGGCCAGGAGCTGGTGCCCGCCCCCGTGCTGGTCAGGCATGGTGAAAGGCAGCGAGAACGCCCCGCTGGCATCGGTGGTGGCGGTGCCGGCGTGGATCAGCGTCCCCTTGAACAGTCCGGTGGTGACCCGCGACCCCGTCATGTCGGTGTAGCCGAGGTCGATCTTGCTGTTCGCCGGCAGGCCCGTGCCGTGGATGTGTGCCGGCGTGCCCGGCACGGCGGCCATGGGATCGACCCACAGCTTGGGACCGGTGGCGGCCGTGATCACCGCGGGCGTCGGCTTGGGCGCCTGCTGAGCGATCGGTGCGGGCAGCACGGGCGGGCCGTCGGTCACCGTGAACATGAATTGCGGCTGGGGAAGCATCTTGTAGGGCGAGGTCGACAGCGCCAGGTACGGCGCGTCGAACGGCGCGTTGAACAGCTCGATCAGGTGCTTGCCCACGCGGCCGGCGGCCGGGATGACCACCTTGGCGGTGCCGTGCGTGGTCACGGCGGTGATGAAGCCGGTGATGCCGTTGTCGTAGGTCACGGCGTACCAGCCGGCGATGTTGCTGATGTCGTCGATGCCGGTGAGGGTGATGGTGATGTCCGTGCCCACCGGGCCGCTCATCGGCGACATGGTGGTCTTCATCTCGACGTCGTAGCCGGCCTTGTTGACGTTCGCGCCGTTCTCCATCACGTAGACGTCGTGCGTCCCGCCGAAGCCCTCGGGGACGGTGAAGGGGAGGGAGAAGCTGCCGCCTGCGCCTACCGTCACCGTCGACAGCGGCACGTTGCGGGTCTCGAACTCGCGGCCCAGGAAGTTGCCGGTGTACTGGCCGTTCTTCGTCTCCAGCTTCCACTGGCCGTTGTAGCCGACCCACACGATGTCGAGGATGGCGCCGGGATCGAAGCCCGTGCCGCTCAGCACGGCCTGCGAGCCAACGAACCCCTTGGCCGGCGCCATCGAGACCTGGCCCTTGATGCCGTTCGGGAAGGTCGCCTCGCTCGAGATCGCGTTGCCCTGGGCTGCCGCCACGCTGAGGAGCATGCCTGCGGCGGCCAGCACGGCAAGCACGGTCGCTCGCAGTCCGCTCGCAGCTCCCGGCAGCCGCCTCCCGATCGTTCCCCGGTTGTCGGCCGGTCCGTGATTGGTTGCCTTCATGGTCTCATCTCCCTTTCGGAGGTCGGTGTGCAATGGATTCATCTACGTCGTGGTCCATGTTTATGGCGCTGGAAGGGGCGCCCTCGGCCCGCTCGGTGAGCATCGTTCTGCGGTTCGGGCGCCCCTCGAAATCGAACTCCTGCTCAGCGGGCGTTCAGCCGAGCATCCAGTACCACCAGGTGTTCTCGTACCGCCTCAGGAACCTGTCGATGCCCCAGATGTGCCCGGCTCCGACCGACGCCAGCGCGAAGAAGGCGAAGATCGCGATGAGCTGCACGTCGAACCAGCCCGACGTGGGCGGCAGGCAGGCGGTGTAGAAGCTGAGCATGATAAGCGTGCCGGCCAGCGACGCGAGGCGCGTCAGGAAGCCGGCCACCATGGCCAAGCCGATGGCCAGGGTGCCCAGGATGATCAGCCACATGACCACCTGGTTGCCCCACAGGGCCGAGTAGACGTTGCCGATCGGCCCCTGGACGACGCCGGGGAGAAGGGCGCTGGCGCTGGTCCAACCGTCCCAGCCGCCGCGGAACAGCTTGTACGCGACCTGCAGGAAGCTCAGGCCAAGCGCGAGGCGCAGTGCGAAGAGCGCGAACTCTCCGACCGACAGCCTCGACCTCAGACCGAGCTGCTCTTCCGGCCGGTCGCTACGGGAGCCGCTCCGGGCGATCATCGGCTGGTCAGAGCTGAACTTGGAATCCGGAACGGCCATACCGCTACCTCTTCTCGATGGTGATCAGGGTGGGATAGCCTTCGGCGGTCGGGTAGTCCTGGTTCATGGGCGTCCAGGTGACCGTGTTGCCCTGATTGTCCGTAACGATGAGCGAGTACTTGAACACGCCGGTGGGATAGACGGGAGGGATGACGAAGGCGTTCGCCCACATCCACACCTTGGGCTCGCCACTGTGCGGGTGCTGGCCGAGCTCGAGGTCGATCGTCTTGCCGTCCTCCAGCTTCGCCGTCACCTTCATGCCCACCTGCTTGGCCTGATCGGGCGTGACCACGTCGCCGGTCGCGGTGCTGTAGACCTTGGCGAGGAACACAATCTGCTCGCCGGTCTTGAACGTGGAGGTGAGCACGCAGCTCGGGCCCGTGGGGTTCTGGCTGCCGCGAACTGTCTCGGCCTGTACATAGTACGCGGGCCCGGCGGCGAACGCCGCGCCGGCGATCA
>Ga0307441_1000896_pt1 | contig 10564 bp, 10 predicted proteins | sample SalMarWE160420MG_FD_202149 | JGI IMG/M metagenome (GOLD analysis project Ga0307441, IMG submission 202149) | Salt marsh sediment microbial communities from the Plum Island Ecosystem LTER, Massachusetts, United States - WE1604-20 | ecosystem: Environmental > Aquatic > Marine > Intertidal zone >... | reverse complement strand
TACCTCTTGGGCAGGAACTCCGGTGAAAATGAGCTTTGGGTGCCCACCATTCTGCGGAATAAACGGGCGATGGGGCAGAATGATTGATGGATGCCCAAGCTGAGAAAATATTACGGCAGTTTGAGGATTATATGCGCGTAGAAATGCGGCTGGCAGCGCGCAGTATTGTTACCTATCTGACCGAATGCCGTATTTTTTTGGAGAACATGAAACAGATGAACAGAGAGTTGTCCGCTACCACGGCCCAGGATATCATCGAATATCTGGTGGCACGCCAGGTGGACGGACTTGACCAACGCACCATCTCGAAAATATTAAGCAGTCTGCGTGCCTTCTATAATTACTGTATCCTGGAGAAACTGCATGACACCAATCCGGCGCAGTTGGTGGAAACCCCGCGTATTCCCCGGAAACTGCCCGCGGTTTTCTCACGGGAGGAGGTCGACGTGTTTCTGGCGGCAATCGATCATACCACCCCGCTGGGGCTGCGTGACCGTGCATTATTCGAGTTGATCTACTCCTGCGGCCTCCGGGTTTCGGAGGCGGTTGACCTGCGCGTGGGTCAGTTATATTTAAAGGAAGGAATTATCAAGGTGCTGGGTAAGGGCAGCAAAGAGCGGCTGGTTCCTATCGGTGAGCAGGCCACCTACTGGCTGCTCCAATATTTAAGTAAGGCCCGGCCCAGGATAACGGCCGACAGAACGCGGCAGGATTTTGTATTCTTAAACCGTTGGGCAAAAAAACTTTCACGTAAGGGAATGTGGAAGCGTTTTAAGGAAATCGCCAACCTGGCGGGGATACAGGGAAAGATACACACCCTGCGGCATTCTTTCGCCACGCATATGCTCAAAGGCGGGGCGGACCTGCGCTCCGTACAGGAGCTGTTGGGCCATGCCGATATCGGGACCACGCAGATCTATACTCATCTGGAGCAGGATGATCTGCAGCGGTACCATAAACGGTTTCACCCCAGGGGATGAAGCCGGGACCATGGAAGGGAGGTGAGAACAGTAAGCCTATGAAAAGAAAATGCAGCCATAGAATCGTATGCGCTTGTGCGGCGCTCCTGCTGTTACTCACTGCGGCCGGCTGCCGTCCGCGGACGTTTAATGAAAATATCCTTGAAACCCTGGCCCGGATGAAGGATGTTTCTTACAAGGGAAAGCCCGTGCCCAAGAAGGTGATCGAAGAGATAAAACAGACAATTTTGATGTTTGAGAAAAAAATTGCGGATGCGGCCAAAGCAACAGGAGAGCTTGGGTTGTATTATAAGATGTTGGCAAATAAATACCTGGAGATAGAGGATTTGAAACAGGCGATCGCACGGATAAAAAAGGAGCAGCAGGCGGCTGTCGAGCCTGCCGGGAAAAGCGAGGCGTTCCGTGACATGCTGATTGTGAAATATGTGAAAGAGGAAAACTATTACCTGGCGCTGCAAAACCTGCGCCGGGCCATAGAGATCACTCCCGAGAACCCGATTCTGTTTAATCTGGCCGGAAGCTGTGCTGCCCGGATGGCAAAGGCCATGGTTGCCGCGGACCAGCAAAGCCTGCGGCAGGGGTTTTATAATGATTCCTATGCCTATTATACGCGCGCCATCGAGTTGGATCCCGGTTATGTTGACGCTTTGAAGGGGCTTTCGGTTCTGTTGATTTTCGAGCTTGACCGGGCCTCGGAAGCCGAAACCTACCTGAAGCGTATTCTGGAAAAGGAGAAGAAGAATACCGAGGCCATGGCGCTGTTGGGAAGAGTGTATTTTTCGCAAGAGCGGTGGGAAGACGCGTTGGCCCAGTACGAGCAGATAGAAGCGCTTACCAAGAATGATGTGATGAAGGCGGAGGCCAAAAAAAATATCCAAACAATAAAGGACATTGTCAATGCACAGTCAAAATGAGTTATTGTTTTTAGCCTTAAACAGGATTACATTCCTGCGTCCAAGGGAAAAACTCCTGCTGGCCGACCTCCTCGGTTCGCTGCAGGACCTTGTAAAGTTCGGGCGCAAAGACCTGGTGCACTGCCTGGGTCGGTCCCCGCGTGCCAGGGTGTGGCAGCCTGAAGACTATGCGCGTCTGGCCGAATGTGATAAAAAATACTTGACGAAAGCGAATATTAAATACACTTTTTACAGAGAAGAGGATTATCCCGCGCCGTTGGCGGAGATTTATGATCCTCCCCTGGTACTGTATTACAGGGGAGGCCCGCTGCGGCGAAAATCGTCCTTGGCGGCCGTGGTCGGTACCCGGCAGCCCAGCGAAAAGGCATTGATGCGCGCCTACTCTCTGGGTGTGGAGTTCGGTGCCGCGCGTATAGGCGTGGTTTCGGGCCTGGCTCGCGGAATTGATACGGCGGTACATAAAGGCTGCCTCTCCATCGGCGGTCCGGCGATTGCGGTTATGGGAAACGGTATCGATATGGTGTATCCTGCGTCAAGCAAATCAACAGCGGCAAAGATACTCGAACAGGGCGGGTGCCTGGTCAGCGAGTATCCTCCCGGGGTGCTTCCGCAAAAGTATCATTTTCCGGAGAGGAACCGGATCATCAGCGGTCTGGCGGCCGCGGTTGTGGTGATTGAGGCACCGCGAAAATCCGGCGCCCTGATAACGGCGGACTTTGCCCTGGAGCAGGGAAGAGAGCTTTTTGTGCATAAGGCCGGGCTTGAAGGTATTACCGGAGAGGGCACTCGCCTGCTGCATGAACAGGGCGCCGAGGTCATCGACAATGCGTATCCCGTAATCAAGGAACTGCGGGGTAATCCCGGCCGGCCCGTACTTGCGGGAGGCAAAAACAGCGGACTGAGGTTTGAGGTCCGCGGGGAGTCCGGCAGGGCATTAGCCCATATGCTGGAGCTGGAGCTTGAAGAAAAATTATCTGTATATAACGGAGAATATTACCGGAGTGAATAAATGAAACGCAGCGGCGATATTTTATTAATAGTTGAATCACCGGCAAAGGCGCGAACCATCGAAAAATACTTGGGCAAAGGGTACCACGTTGAAGCCTCAATGGGCCACCTGATCGATCTGCCCAAATCGCGTTTGGCGGTGGATGTCGATCACGGTTTTGCCCCCGAGTATATCACGGTACGCGGCAAGGCAAAAATATTGAAAGCACTGGTACAGAAAGCCAAAAACACGCAAAAGGTTTTGCTGGCCTCGGATAACGACCGGGAGGGTGAAGCCATCTCTTTTCATTTAAAAAATGCCATTCAGCGGAAATACCCGGATGCGCAATTTGAGCGAATTGTGTTCAATGAGATTACGCCCGATGCCATCCGGGAGGCAATTAAAGACCCCAGGACTATCGATCAGAATAAGGTGAACGCCCAGAAGGCACGCCGTATTCTTGATCGGCTGGTGGGATATCACCTTTCTCCCATTCTCTGGGCTAAAGTGAAGAACGGACTTTCGGCCGGCAGGGTCCAGTCCGTGGCCCTGCGACTGTTGTGTGAGCGGGAAAAAGAGGTGGAAGAGTTTATTCCCGAGGAGTACTGGACCTTAAAGGCCCTGCTGAAAAAGAAGACGAAAGCTTTCCAAGCACAGCTGGTGGAGTATAAGGCAATAAAGCCCGAACTGCACTCACGCGGCCAGGTGGAAAAAATAATCGCCGAGCTTGTGAACAAGGATTTTACCGTAAAAAATATCAAGCAAACCGAGAAGGTGTTACGGCCCAAAGCCCCGTTTACCACTTCCAAGCTGCAGCAGACCGCGGCGAACCGGCTGGGCTTTACCTCGCGCAAAACCATGCGCGTAGCCCAGCAGCTCTACGAAGGCATAAATATCGGCAGTGAACGGGTGGGTCTGATCACCTATATGCGTACTGATTCAACCCGGATCGCGGCCAGTGCCCTTGGTGCGGTGCGTCATTTTATCGGCGCTCATTATGAAAACGAACTGCCGGAAACTCCCAACGTCTACAGCCCCAAAAAGGGCGCCCAGGACGCGCATGAGGCCATCCGGCCGACCTATGTGGAAAAAACACCGGAGTCGATCAAAGAATCCCTGACCACGGAGCAGTTCAAGTTATATTCCATTATCTGGGAGCAGTTTGTGGCGTCGCAGATGAAACCCGCAAAATCCGTTACAACCTCAGTGGATATCGCGGCCGGTGAGGCGTTGTTTCGCACCTCGAGCACAAAGGTTACGGAGCCCGGGTTTCAGAAGGTACTGCGTGTGCTGGCCTCGCGGGAAAAAAAGACCGTGCTTCCCAAGCTTGTACAGGGAGAAAAGGTGGAATGCACGGGATTCGAGCCGGAACAGCATTTTACCTCCGGGCCTTCCCGTTATACGGACGCGTCCATCATCAAGACACTGGAAGAAAAGGGTATCGGCAGGCCGTCGACCTACGCGCCCATTATCTCCGTGCTGCTGGACCGCTATTATGTGATCAGAAAAAACAAGCAGCTTGTACCCACAACCCTTGGCAGGATCATTAATGATATTCTTATCAGGTCCTTTCCGGACATCCTGAATGTCAACTTTACGGCGGATATGGAAAACCGCCTGGATACCATAGAGGAGCATGACGAGGAATGGGCCGCCATGTTAAAAGAGTTTTACTCACCGTTCAAAGCACAGGTGGAACATGTCATGGAAACGCTTGAGTCCGTCAAAGGGGTGCTGGACGAAGAGACTGATTTTGTCTGTGAAAAATGCGGCAGAAAAATGATAAAAAAATTGGGCCGCTTCGGCTTTTTCCTGGCCTGTTCGGGTTTCCCCGAGTGCAGAAACACCAAGTCCATTCCTTTGGCCGACTGTCCCCGGGACAACTGTGACGGGAAGATCATCACCCGCCGCCGGCAGGGCGGCCGCGGTCGTGAGTTTTACGGCTGCACCAACTATCCGGAATGTGATTTTATTACGCATTTCAAACCCCTTAACCAGAACTGCCCCAAGTGCGGTAAATTTCTGGTGGAAAAAACCGACAAAAAAAACGGCTCGTACAAAGCCTGTATCAATCCGGAGTGTAATTATCTGCATACCGCGGAAGACGAGGCCGGGGAGAAAAACGGCGGAGCTTCGGGGAACGAGGAGGTATCGCGCAACAGTGCATAAGCAATATGTCGAATATTTGAAAGCCGTTAGAAAACTCTCACCCCATACCATTGAATCGTATACCAGGGACTACCGTCAGTTCAGCGGTTTCCTTGATGCCCATGGGTATAAAGAGGACGATCTGGGGGTGACGGAGGTTCGTGCCTTTGTCTCCGGGCTTTCAAAGAGCGGGCTGTCGTCAAAATCGATCAACAGGATCATCTCCTCTTTGCGCAGTTATTTTCGGTTTAAACAGCGCTACGGTTACGCTAAAGTTAATCCCTTTACGGGAGTAAAGTGTTTGCGGGTCGACAAGTGGCTTCCGGTGTTTTTGTTTGAGGAAGAGGTGGAGAAGTTTCTTGAAATACCTACCCCGGATTTTATCTCACTGCGTGACCGGCTGATTTTTGAATTTCTTTATTCAACGGGCTGCCGTGTAGCCGAAGCGGTGGCGATCAATCTGCTGGATATAAACATAAAGCAGCGCATGGTAAAGGTGCGCGGCAAGGGAAACAAGGAACGGATGGTCTATATCGGGGCAAAGGCCCGGCAGGTACTGACGGAGTATCTGACCCGGCGGCGGGAATACCTGCGGGGCAGGGAGGCGACGGACGGAACGGCTTTGTTCGTCAATAAAAACGGCGGCAGGCTCACCACGCGGGGGCTGCGCTATATCGTGTATAAATATGTGGCAAAAAGCTCCTGTGCCAAAAAAATCAGCCCGCATACCTTTCGGCATACTTTTGCCACGCATATATTGAATGAGGGCGCGGACATCAGGGTGGTGCAGGAGTTATTGGGACACGCCAATATTTCAACGACCCAGGTATACACGCATGTCGGGGTGGAAAAATTGAAATCAATCTACAGAAAAAGTCATCCGCACGCAAAAATGAAAGAAGGAGATTAAATGGAACAGTTTCACGGAACAACGATTCTTGCGGTATTAAAAGACGACAAACTGGCCTTGGGGGGCGACGGACAGGTGACTCTGGCCAATACCATCATGAAGGCAAACGCCCGCAAGGTACGTTCGATATATGACGGAAAAATACTGGTCGGATTCGCCGGCGCCACAGCGGACGCCTTTACCCTGTTCGAGCGCTTCGAGGGCAAGGTAAAAGAGTACTCGGGTGATCTTACCAGGGCGGCAGTCGAGCTGGCCAAAGACTGGAGAACGGACAGAATGCTGCGCAGACTGGAGGCCATGCTTTTGGTCGGTGATAAAAATAAGATTTTGCTTATTTCGGGTACCGGTGACGTGGTTGAACCGGAGAGAGGGGTGATCGGTATCGGTTCGGGCGGAAACTACGCCTATGCCGCAGCACTCGCCTATCTTGAGTCTTCAGATATGTCGGCCAGGGAAATTGTGGAAAGATCGCTGAAAGTCGCGGCGGGAATATGTATTTATACAAATGACGAAATTATTGTGGAGGAATTATAATGGAAATCGAAACCGATAAGCTGACACCAAAAGAGATTGTGGCCTCTTTGGATACCTATATAATCGGACAGGAAAAGGCAAAGCGGGCGGTGGCCATCGCGCTGCGCAACAGGTACCGGCGCACCAAGCTTCCCGAAGAGTTGAAAGATGAGGTTGCGCCCAAAAACATCATTATGATCGGTCCCACCGGCGTGGGAAAAACCGAGATTGCGCGCAGACTGTCAAAGCTGACCGGCGCGCCCTTTATCAAAGTGGAAGCGACAAAATATACCGAGGTCGGCTATGTGGGACGGGATGTGGAATCCATGGTGCGTGACCTGGTGTCCGTCGCCATTTCCATGGTTAAGGCCGAGTTTCAGGAAAGCGTCAAGGCGGAGGCGGAGAAACGCGCCGAGGAGGCCCTGCTTGACCTGCTGCTGCCGGGTTTCAACAAGCCCACGGTCCGGCCGGGGAAAATGGTACCGGGAACGGTAACACCCGGGGCGGAGCAGGAGGCCCAGTCCAACACCAGGGAAAAGTTCAGGGAGAAACTGCGTCAAGGGGAACTGGACGACAAACAGGTGGAGGTCAGTATTACCAAACAAGCCTTTCCGTCTATCGAAATATTTTCCGGGACCAGTCTGGAAGAGATGGACATCAATATCGGAGGGAACCTCTCCAACCTTTTGGGAGGCAAGAAAAAAAAGAAACGGGTTTCGGTAAAACAGGCCAAAGAAATCCTCTTGGCCGAGGAAAGGGACAAACTGATCGACATGGACCGGGTATCCGAGATCGCCAAGGAACGTACCGAGCAGATGGGAATTATCTTCATCGACGAGCTGGACAAGGTTGCCTCCTCCCAGAGCAAAACCGGGGTGGATGTGTCCCGTGAGGGGGTGCAGCGTGATATCCTGCCGATTGTCGAGGGCTCAAAGGTAACCACCCGCTACGGGATCATTGATACGGCCCATATCCTGTTTATCGCCGCGGGCGCGTTTCACATGAGCAAGCCGTCCGATCTGATTCCCGAGCTGCAGGGCAGGTTTCCCCTGCGGGTGGAGCTGCAGCCCCTAACGAGTGAGGATTTCAAGAAGATTTTGACCCAACCCAAAAACGCGCTGATTAAGCAGTACGAGGAACTGATGAAGACAGAGGACGTGACCCTGAATTTTTCACCGGAGGCCATCGACCGCATTTCCGAGATCGCCACCGACGTCAATACCAAAACCGAAAATATCGGCGCCCGCAGGCTGCACACCATTATGGAAAACCTGCTTGAGGAGGTGTCGTTTCACGGACCCGATTTAAAGGGGCAGACCGTAAATATCACCCGGGAGTATGTGGATGAAAAGCTGGGTGACATTATAGAGGATCGGGATGTGACCCGGTATATTCTGTAATAAGGAGGCAAATAACCTTAAGTGCAGGCGGCAAAGCGACCGAAAAATATGGTAAGGAGGTAAAAGGATATGCATTTTACACCGGCATTCGACCGAAACATGACAATTCTACAGAAAAGCCTTGATGTATCACTCTTGCGCTATAACGTGATTGCCAACAACATCGCAAACTCCGAGACGCCGAATTTCAAGCGCTCGGTAGTTAATTTTGAAGCCCAGTTAAAACGCGCCCTGGATGCAGAAAAAGTAAAACCGGCGTTTCCGGGAAAGCTGAAATACCGCCGCGGCGTGTCCTTTTTTACACCCAAGAGTGTGGATACCGTACAACCCAAGGTTGTACTGGACTACCTTACCACCGCCAAGAACAATGGGAACAACGTGGATATCGACGAGGAGATGATGAACGCCGTGTCCACGCAGCTGGAATACCAGACCATTCTTCACGCGGTGAACAATGAGTTTATGCGCTTGAACATGGTACTGCGCTAGAGGGAGATTGAGATATGGGTATGTATACGGCCTTAAATACGGCGGGATCGGGTCTTACGGCAGAGAGAACGCGCCTTGATGTCATCGCCAACAACCTGGCGAACGTGGATACCACACGTACACCCCAAGGAGGACCGTTCCGGCGCAGCCGGGTAGTTTTTCGGCCGCGGGTGTCGCAGCCCTATTGGCGGAGTCCTTTTTTACCCAAGTACCTGGAAAACCAGATCGGCAAAGGGGTCAGGATTACCGGGATACAAAAGGATTATATGTCAAAGACGCGGCTGGTCTGGGATCCCACGCACCCGGATGCCATAAAGACCGGTCCGCAGAAGGGATACGTGGAATACCCCAATGTAAACGTGGTCAGTGAAATGGTGGATATGATTTCGGCCTCACGCTCGTATGAGGCGAATGTAACGATAATAAACGGTGCTAAAAGCATGTTTTTAAAGGCATTGGATATAGGGAGGTAATACATGCCGGGTTTTTATAATACATTTACATCAGGAGTTTTCAGACATAAAACAGGGCCTATACAGGTAGAGCCCAAATACTTTAAACCTTTCAGCCTGCAAAAACAGGCCGCAAAACCCGGGGCCAAGAGTTTTGGGGATGTTCTTGCCGGTGCCCTGAAAGGGGTAAACGATATGCAAATGGACGCGTATCGTTTGACGCAGAAGTTTATCACCGAGCCGGGCTCGGTCGATGTGCACGATGTCACCCTGGGAACGGCCAAGGCCAATCTGTCGTTATCAATTACCAAGGCCTTGTTCGACCGGGCAATACGCGCATATAATGAGATTATAAATATCAGGTAAAAAAGTCTGCCGTGATCCAATAAACGCATTACGGCGTAATACGTTCATTAAAGGGAGGGAAAATGAACGAATGGCTAAAAAAGATACTTGAGCAGATAAAAACGCTCTGGAAAAAATGGTCGCTTAATCAAAAAATCATCATTTTTGCCGTAGCCGGGGTCTCCATAATCGCGATTATCCTGTTATTCAGCCTCAGTGCGGCACCTTCGCGTCCGCCGTTGTTTCGGACCGCAATTACCAATGAAACACAACTGCACCGCATCACCAACCGGCTTGATGAGGAAGGTGTTGATTATACGGTGGAAAACAACATCATCTATATGAAGGATGAGAAGACCGCCATGCGGATGCGCAGTATCCTGGTGCGCGAGGACCTCGTGCCGGACGGTGTCGATCCCTGGGCGGTGTTTGATACCGACCGCTGGACTTTGACAGACCTGGAACGAAACGTCAACATCAAACGGGCCCTGGAGGCAAAGCTCAAGCAGCATATCCTGGCTCTTGATGACGTAGACGCGGTCAGTCTTGACCTGTCCATTCCGGACAAACAGCTTTTATCAGAGGACCAGGACCCGATTACCGCGTCGGTTATTATCACGCCCAAACCGGGTTCGGACATCACCACCAACCGCAGAAAGATCGAAGGTATCGAAAAGCTCATTATGTTCGCCGTCTCCGGACTAAAGAAGGAAAACATCTATATTACCGACAAGATCAGCGGTGTACACTTGAATGATTTTGATTCCGAGGAGGTCCAGGCCGGTGACCGCCTGGAACTGGCCAAAAAAGAGCTGAAGATCAAGGACGAAGAAGAACGCAGAATGAAGAATGAGATCTACAAGGAGCTCAGCAAGATTTTTACCCCGGACAGAATCCGTATTGTCAGGATCGATATCGACCTGGATATGAGCAAGAAAACTACCGAGACCGAAGAGTATTTCCCCTTCCAAAGACGCCCGGACAACCCTAAAACCGCCTGGGACGAATCGGAATACGTGGACTCTGTTACCAAACACAAGGCCACGGAAAACGAGGTTTTTAAGGGCACGGGCTTTAACCCGGAAGGACCTCCGGGAACCGAGGGGCAGGTACCACCGGCCTTTAAGGACCTTTCCAATTTACAGGGAAGTTATAACCGCAGTGTTGAAGAGGTGGAAAACGCCATCAACTCGCGTAAAATATCCATGAAGGACAGACCGTGGAACATTAAACGACTGACCCTGGGTATTGCCGTCGACGGCCGCTGGAAGAAGCTACGGGATGAAAAAACCGGTGAACTGGTGTTCAACCCGGACGGAAGCGTAAAGCGGGAGTATATTCCGGTATCGAATGAGCAGATAACCACGGCCCGTAAGATAATCGAGGGCGCGGTAGGGTATAAACGCGAACGCGGTGATATCGTTA
>Ga0307441_1000895_pt1 | contig 10567 bp, 8 predicted proteins | sample SalMarWE160420MG_FD_202149 | JGI IMG/M metagenome (GOLD analysis project Ga0307441, IMG submission 202149) | Salt marsh sediment microbial communities from the Plum Island Ecosystem LTER, Massachusetts, United States - WE1604-20 | ecosystem: Environmental > Aquatic > Marine > Intertidal zone >... | reverse complement strand
AATGGATGGTAGGACCGCCTTTCCCTTGCTATTCCTATTTGGAAGTACTATAATGCGTGGTGGATAATTGGTCGTTGATATAAGACGATCAAATGGATGGAAAATGCCTATTTATACATATCGATGTGATAACTGCGGTGTACAATTCGACCGCAGACAAAAGTTTTCGGACGATCCTTTGAAGGTTTGTCCAGAATGTCAGACAGAGACTTTGAGAAAAGTATACTTGCCTGTAGGTATTGTATTTAAAGGGTCCGGATTTTATGCCACAGACAATCGGTCTCCTTCTGGGAGAGATTCCAGACAACCTGAGGAACCTAATAAAAAAACAGAATCCGATCCTTCTTCCGATATAGAGAAAACAACCAAGGAAAAAGACACAACTAAGGTCAAGGATAACTAAGTTCTAGGGCGGAAATAATAATATAAAAGCAATCCCTTGTGGATTGCTTTTTTTATTAACACTTTAGTGAGTTGAGGGCGCGAAGCGCCCGAAACAAAAAACCACCAGCTACGCTGGTGGAAGGTGAAATCTTATAGAAAAGAAATCACTCCGGTAGAATGGCAGTAGTTCAAGCCGCCAAAACGACAAGGAGTGATTTCTATGACTAAGAGTCTAGCACATACGAAGTGGATGTGTAAATACCATATCGTATTTACACCAAAGTATAGACGGAAAATCGTCTACAACCAATGTCGGGAAAGCATCGTCAAGATTCTAAAAGAATTATGCAAGTGGAAAGGTGTGGAGATCATCGAAGGGAGTGCGATGGTGGATCACATCCACCTGGTAGTCTCCATACCGCCGAAGTACAGTGTATCGAGTATCATGGGATACCTAAAGGGGAAGAGCGCCCTGATGATATTCGATCGGCATGCGAATCTAAAATACAAGTTTGGAAACCGGCACTTTTGGTCGCGGGAGTATTCTGTGAGTACAGTGGGATTGAATGAAGCGACCATAGCAAAATATGTGAGGGAATAAGAGAAACAAGATCAGATGATGGACCGGATTAGTACGAAAGAGGTAGAAGACCCCTTTAGGGGTAGCTAGGTAATCGGTGCACCAGGCTTGAACGAAGTGAAAGCAGCACCTTGAGGTGCCGCAAGCAGCAGACCCTTATAGGGTCAGGTCAAGCCACCGGCTATGCCGGTGGTCTTGACTATCGAGAGTTAAATCGTTATCAGGGGGACGGGCATAAAGATCAGAAAGAAAATCACTAACCCTATTCTGGCAATGATTTTCCTGGTTGGATCTAATTCTGTTAATTCATCCAGGGGTTCTGCATAACGATTACCTAACAGCAGGATCATAAAGGCCCATAACCACCAACCAGACCACAAAAATCCCAGGAACACCAGAACAGCCAGGATCAAGGGACGGAGCCACTTTAACCGTTTTCCGTAAAGGCTGTATATCAAATGACCACCATCAAATTGACCAGCAGGGATCAGGTTCAGCGATGTGACTAACAATCCAGCCCAACCAGCCCAGGCAACAGGGTGTATGATGACGTCCAGACCCCCGCTTGGGATTGGGTGTCCTGTGAAGAAATACCGCACCCAGTAGAAAAATGGCGCAACTCCATTGAATGAGGTCGGCTCAGGTAACCAAGCTCCGTGAATAAGGTATTTTAATCCCAGATATAACAGAGAATTTCCTTCAAACGCAAAACTCTCCGGTAATAAAACTGGTATCTTTTCCACTACAGATAAAGATAACCCAATGATCAGTACAGGGATGGTGACAAGGAATCCTGCCAATGGTCCGGCCAAGCCAATATCCAGCAGCACTTTTTTATTCTTGGGCGGTTCGAGAAGTTGAATGAAAGCCCCCATGGTTCCAAATGGGCTAAGTGGAAAGGGAATAAAAAAAGGCAAGGTCACTTTGGTTTTGTGGAATCGGGCAGCAAAATAATGACCAAATTCGTGGGCGGTCAGGATGCTGAGGAGACTGATAGAAAAAGCAAAAGCCTGACCCAGACGGACTCTCGAGTTAGCCCAGATCACACCGATATTAGCTGTCTGGGGACCATCGTAAACCGTCAATATGCCAGCGAAGAGAATGCTGACAAACGTTACCAGGAACAATAAATAGTTGATGCGTTGATTGGGAGGTTCTGCCCGGGAGATGGTTTTTCTGAGAGTAACTTCGACCTTATCCTCTACTGATCGGAACCAGGGTGTGATTTGATAGGAGGTAAGTGATTTGCTCAGGTAATCGTGAGCATTTTCTGAAGGTCGGGTTAATCTCCCTACAAAACGGATCAGATAATCATCCTTGTTAGCACCAAGAACAAAATGATCAATTTCTAAGATTTCTGCAACAAGATGATTGAAAATCTCGGCTTTAATCGGATTTTTAATTTCAGATTCGATTTGATTCATAAGTTGTAGGTTAATGGTAAGAAGAGCGGGAGTGAATGGGAGTCGAACCCACCGCGGCTCGCATAACGACCCGCCACCGATTTTGAAGACCGGGGAGCCCACCGGGACTCAACCACCCCCATGAATGAGGAGATTATATCTGTTAGCCGGGTTACTGTAAAGTTTTTCCATTCTTGATTAATCAAATATTTGATGGACTTACCTCGCTCTTGACGGGAGTGAACTCCCCTGCTAGAATCAGCTTTGTAACTTAACAATTGAATATCAAGGATATTAGCGACTGAACCTCAACTATTGAGGTGACGAGGTGGAGGTCTTCCCCGCGAGGGGAATGCTAATCTGCAGAATTTTGCAGAGAAAATCGAATGATCAGCGGATGCCTCTGCAGCCCCGCCATGGGCTGACTTATCCTTCCCGGAAGAAAAGTGATTCAAATTCATCTAGTGATAGATGGGACAAAAGCACTTTATTGGCTTAGAGTTAATGTATTCAAATAACTCTGATTACTAAACAGGGAAGGGTATGCTGAAATATCTATTGCTTAATCAACAGCACGCCCAGTCGTGCTGTTTTTCTTTTAATGATTCCTTGTTAAAACCAGAAGTTTTTCAGGGTTGCTTTTATTAAATCTAGGAGGAGAAATGGATAACAAAGAACTGATTTCACGTGTGAAAGAAGATGATGTTAAGTTTATCTCATTGCAGTTCTCAGATGTAACAGGATCAGTGAAAAGTGTTGATATCACTGCCGATCGCCTGGTAACTGCCCTGGTGGATGGTGTTTGGTTTGATGGATCATCAGTTGAGGGATTTGCCCGGGTTCAAGAAAGTGATATGCGCCTGGTTCTGGATCCTGAAACATACGCAGTTCTTCCTTGGAGTCCCGATGAGTACCGGAGAGCCAGAGTGTTCTGTGATATTTATAAACCTGATGGCGAACCGTTTGAAGGAGATCCGAGAGGTGTTCTAAAAAGGGTTCTTAAAAAAATCGATGAAAAAGGGTGGGTCTTTAATATCGGTCCGGAACCTGAATTCTTCTTATTCAAGAGGAATGGAACTGAGGATATCCATCCTGTGCCGTATGACGTCGGAGGTTATTTTGACTTCTCCGCCCGGGACGAGGCAACCCTGGTCAGAAATGAATTAATGCACGCATTGGATAAAATGGGGCTGGATGTTGAAATGGGACATCATGAAGTGGCCCGAGGTCAGCACGAGATCGATTTCCGGTATGGAGACGCCCTGCGAACTGCTGACAACGTGATCACTATGAAATACACTGTTAAAGCCATAGCAGCAAAATACGACCTGGTCGCTTCTTTTATGCCTAAACCGATATATGGGGTAAACGGATCTGGTATGCACGCCCATCAATCAATCTTCAGTAAAGATGGTGAAAACTTGTTTTTTGACGGGAAGGATGAACACCAGCTATCTGAGTTGGCTTACCAGTTCTTGGCAGGGCAGCTGAAACATGCCCGGAGTATGTCAGCAGTATTGGCGCCCACACCTAATTCTTACAAACGCCTGGTGCCGGGATATGAAGCGCCTATATACATCGGTTGGGCCCAGATCAATAGATCTGCTTTAATCCGGTTACCCAGATACACGACTGGGCGGAGTAAATCTGTACGCCTGGAATTGCGCTGTCCTGACCCATCTGCGAATCCTTACCTGGCCTTTGCCGTTATGCTGGCTGCTGGACTGGATGGAATAAACAACGACCTGGATTGCCCGAAACCTTTAAACAACCTCAATATTTGGAATTTGACAGAAGAAGAGCGGGATGAAAGAGGGATCGATTCTCTCCCGGGATCACTGGCAGAAGCGATGCACGAATTTGAAAGTAACGATGTAATTAAATCAGCCCTGGGGTCAGTGATCTGTGATGTGTTCAGTCGGGCGAAATGGGCTGAAGTAGAGGAGTACCGAACCCGTGTAACTGACTGGGAGATCAGCCGCTATTTGGAACTGGCTTAGGTCTTGAAATATGACTGTTTTAACAAAGTACGTTTCCCTGGCGACAGAAGGCAATAGCGATGTGTTAAACATCACCGACGCTGTCCAAAACTGCATTGCAGAGAGTGGGTTAGCGGATGGAGTGGTTACGATCTTCACACCTTCCGCAACAAGCGGGATTACCACCCTGGAATTCGAATCTGGGTGTATCCAGGATCTGCAGTGTTTATTTGATGAGATTCTCCCTTTGGATAAGCATTATGCCCATAATCTGCGTTGGGGGGATGGAAATGGGCATAGTCACGCCCGGGCTGCACTAGTGAAACCTTCCCTGACGGTGCCTGTCTGTGATGGGGTAATGACCTTGGGAACGTGGCAATCCATAGTCTTGGTTGATTTCGATAACCGACCCAGGGAACGCAAGTTGGTTGTCCAGATCATGGGAGAATGACCCAGCAAGTCCTAAACAAAAAAGCCTGGAATGTAACTCCAGGCTTTTTCTTTTTTTCTGATTTTTTGATCAGGTAGTTGTAGTTGGGGAGATGTCACCTGATCCGGGTTTACCATAATCGCGGTAAGTTAACCACATTGCACCGATACCTACCAGAGTTACAGTTATCCCAATAACAAAGCCAAATCCAAGAGGGATAGATCGTAGAGCTGTGTAGAGGAACACACCAACCAGCATCGACCAGATGGGCTGCTCTTCATATTTTGGCGCCAACCATCTGATCACCAGTTTGCCAACCAGAAATGACACAACAAGTTTGCTGCCGTAGGAAACCAGCAATCCAAATCCTGCCATGATCAAACCCAGGCTGGAAAAACCCACCGCTAAAATAGCTTTGGATAGTCCACCGAGGGTCACAACACCAAAGAAGATGGCGCCAGCGATTACCAAACCACCAGCCAGGAAAGCTCCCAGGTAAACCACCATGATGCTGACTAAACCCCAACCCAGGGATGGTAGAGCTTCTTTTTCGACTTTTTTGCTAACTTTGTTTACTAATCCAGGTAATTGCCAGACTACCAGGCCGCCAAGCAGCATTAAGGTGATGAAGACCCGCACCTGTTTTACTAGCCAGGCTCTTACTAATCTGGATCCAATCTCTCCGGGATCAGGAGAATTTACTCTTGGATCTACCTGAGGATCGTATTCAAACTCAATACCACCGGGAGGAGCAATGGCAATTGCCCTGGACTGATCCTCCGAACTTTTATAATACAGGGATCCCCCGATTTCTGCTTCTTCAGAAATGCGGATGCCAGAGGAAACGATGGTCTCGATTCCTGGAGGACTGGGGTAGATTTGAGGAGGCTGTCCATCCGAGGGACCGCCAACTTCTGCCCTGACGTTGTTACCGATTTTTCCGTTTATCTCCAGGGCGCCAACTCCAGCCTGGACATCCCGACCAACCTCGCCGGAAAGTAGTGCCTGGTAAGCGCCGACCAGCAGGTCGCGGTGGATAACAGATCCTTCTTCTGCGGAAAGGTTAAATCCGCCATAGAACATATTCCGGCCAATTTCAGCATCCGGGCCAAGGGTTATTGTCATAGAGCCGGCATAAACGCTGCCGCTCACCTGTCCGTTAATCAGGATAGTCTGAGCACCTGAGACCAGACTACCATTGATAGTACCGTTGATCTTGACGATGGAACCGGATGCAAAAACATCACCGTTCACGGTGCCATTAATCTCAACGGTGTCGCCTCCGATAAAGAGATCATCATCGATGATTTCTCCCTCTTCGACAATGCCGTCCTCGTCGAATTCAACAGCTTTTGCCGTTGCTGCAAATCCAAATCCAATTGTAAGAACCAGGAAGAGAGGAATAAAGATCAGCAGGATTTTTCTTTTTATGGTCATTATTACTCCTTAATAAAAATGATTAAAAAACCCACAAGGGGATAATTTTCAATAAAATATACGGGAGGGGTCTAAAAAAGTTGCATCAGGCAGGAAGTGATACAGAGATATAAACAACCAGCCCGCGATTAGTCGGGCTGGTCAGGAACTTTTGGTAAGGAGCATTCTCCAAGTTGTCCTATTTGGTATCGATGTATTTTTCCCAATAGCGTTTCATGCCATCTGCTGACATAGCGGAAGGATTGGCTTTTTCAAACGCATCCAACGTGATTTCTCTAACCCCCAATTCTAAAGACCGATTTTTAACCCAGTTTAGAAATTCGTTCCTCAGATCTTCGATCGAGTAATTCCTGGGCATGATCTTTTGCATCCATTCTTCGACCAAATCCAACTCATTGAGTACAGAATCCAGATGCCAATCAACATCGTCAAAAAAACCGAAATGGGTTGGGGCGATTCGTGAGATCTTTTCCTTTTTTAGTTTGGCAATGGATTCTCTCCACCTAGGTGGGTGGAACTCTGGCGGTGGCATCGGTATACGCAAGATCCTTTTTCCTGGAGAGGCTATCCGGACGCCGCCTACATCGCCACTGAAACAGATCTCATCCAGGATGTATGCCATATGATGGTTGGCATGTCCTGGTGTATCAAGAGCCCGAAAAGTGTAACTGCCAATCTGGATTTCCATCCCATTTTCCAGAATTACCAGCTGTTCTTCTGGCACCGGGAGAAAATCTCCCCAAAGCAGATCCATCTTATCTTGATAGATCCTTGTTGCGCTGGCCAATAACCTGGAGGGATCCAGCATATGAGGTGCGCCCCGTTGGTGGACATACACTCTAGCACCAGATTGTTCTGCCAACCAGCCTGCTGCTCCGGCATGGTCGAGATGGATATGGGTCAGCAGTACATGGGTAATATCCTTAACCGAATATCCATGTTCTTGAAGGTTCTTAATTAATTCATCCTGGGTCGATCCAGGACCGCTTTCGATTAAAACCAGACCTTCTTTATGAGGAATCAGATAACTGGCAATCGCATTAGGACAGTTCTGGAATTTCAGATCGAGTGTAATGATGTTTGGGTGATCGGTCATATGCCTATTCCTGATTTAACCATTGATAACCTATTCTAACATTGATTGAAATGGATGCATCCATTTCTGAAAACTCTAACCGATCTTAATAAAAATAATACCCGGAATAGATATACGCAGGAATTAAGATATTGCATAGAGATACCAATGTCTTAACAAAATTGTTAGGTCGGAAAGTTTAAGCTTAAAACGTTTTCCTGTGGGTTGCTATATCAGAACGGGTATGCTAGAATACGACCACTCAACCAAATATATAAGGGAATATAGTTCTTCTACCCGCATATATGGGGGTATTTTCTAGGAAATGAATCGGGCAGCTGATTGAGTAAATTTGTCTTTATTTTCACGTGCAGGAGTCTTTTTGATGGAAAAAAACGTCGATCCCAAAGAACAGATTAGCGTCGTTAATCCTATTCCACCGCTGCCCAAAGGCCTGGCGGAAGTAAATTTAACAGAAAATGCTCTTGAAGTTTTCAAACGACGTTATATCCGTAAAGGTGCTGACGGCGAACTGGCTGAAAGTAAAGAAGAGACCTTCTGGCGCGTGGCATATAATGTTGCAGCTGAAGAAGAGCAATGGGGCGGGGATGTTGATAATGTTGCCCGTGAATTCTATCAACTGCTGGCAAGTAAACGATTTTTACCCAATTCACCAACCTTTACCGGAGCGGGCACACCACTGGGTCAATTGGCGGCTTGTTTTGTACTTCCCATCAGCGATGATATGGGAAAGTGGAGCGACGGAATCTTCCAAACGTTAAGGGATGCAGCTTTGATCCAGCAGACTGGCGGTGGGAACGGGTTCTCTTTTTCGCGACTGCGCCCGACGAAGTCATTAATCAAAGCTTCATCAGGCCACGCCACCGGGCCGGTTGGATTTTTGAAGGTTTATGATAAAGCTTTTGGAGAGATCGCCCAGGGAGGAACTCGTCGGGGAGCAAATATGGCTGTCCTGCGGGTGGATCATCCTGATATTGAATCCTTCATCACCTGCAAAACTGATGAAACCGCGATCACCAATTTTAATATATCTGTGGGTATTACCGATGCCTTCATGGAAGCAGTGATTAATGATGACACCTGGGAACTGCGCTTCCCGGATGTAAAAGACCCGGCCTATCGTAATTTTAACGGAACTTTGGAGCAAGCTGAAGCCGCAGGTATCTCGATCACGGTTTACGATACAATTCGAGCTCGTGATCTATTTAACAAAATCGTTTTTCACGCCCATCACAATGGTGAACCCGGATTATTATTTCTGGACCACGCTAACCGATACAATCCCATCCCACACTTGTATGATCTAGAAGCTACTAATCCTTGTGGCGAGCAGTATCTTGGTCCTTATGAAAACTGCTGCCTAGGATCCATAAACCTCAGCCAGCATGCAGATGATGATGGAAAACCAGATTGGGAGGCGCTGCGAAAAAGTATTGAAACAGCGACTCAGTTCCTAGATGATGTCGTTGATGCAAACGCTTATGTTCCGTCGGTCCCTCAATTAAAAGAAGCAGCCATGCGGGCCAGACGGATCGGATTGGGCATTATGGGTTTGGCTGATTTAATGTACAAGGCAGGTGTCCGGTACGGTTCTACAGCCGGACAAGAATTTTCTGCCCAGATCATGGAATTCATCCGTTTTCATGCTATGTTAACCAGTATTGGTCTGGCGAAAAAGCGGGGACCATTCCCTGCTATTGAAGGCAGCCGTTATGATCCCAAGAATCCGACCTGGGAAGTTCCACAATCCATCATCAGCTATCAAAACGATTGGGGCAGGCCTGACCTGGATTGGGAGAAAATTGTCAAAGGTATTAGAACCCATGGTATCCGAAATGCGGCGCAGACTACTGTAGCACCCACCGGGACCATTGCGACTGTATCGGGTTGTGAAGGATATGGATGTGAACCAGCTTTTGCGTTGGCGTATACTCGCCATGTGGTTGAAAGCGATGGGGAAATAGACCTTATCTATACAAGTCCATTATTTAATCGAGCCCTTGAAGAGTCCAATTTACCTTCCTCCAAGAAAGATGAGATCATCACCACCATATTAGAAACCGGTACTTGTCAGGGAATTGATTCTTTACCACAAGAGATTGCCAACACTTTTGTTGTATCGGGTGATATCAGTGCAGAGGAACACGTTCGGGTCCAGGCAGCTCTCCAGGCATTTGTTGATAACAGCATCTCGAAAACAATTAATTTCCCGTCCTCAGCTCAACCAGAAGACATTTCACAGGCCTATATCCTGGCCTGGGAAACTGGCTGCAAAGGAATCACCGTTTATGTGACGGGATCGAGGGATAAGGTAGTTCTGGAGACGGGTACGGTTGATGAAGAACCAGTAGTCCAGGAAGTGCAGGCACAACTACAGAAGTGGCAAGCTGCGAAGAAACCCAGGCCCCGTCATCTGGAAGGGTACACATACAGCATCCAAACTCCTCTAGGGAAGACCTATGTAACCATCAATGAAAATGGAGACAGCCAGCCTTTTGAGGTTTTTATTAACACAGCAAAAGCAGGATCTGATACGGCGGCTGTATCAGAAGCCATTGGCCGATCTTTGTCCTATATTCTCAGGATGTCCTCACCCATTCCACCCCGACAGCGGTTGGAAGAGGTTTACCAGCAGTTCGCCGGCATTGGCGGCCGCCGCCCAACAGGTTTTGGTCCGAATCGGGTCAGATCTCTGCCAGATGGAATTGCTCAGGCCCTCCAGGAATACCTGGAGAATACTGGCTGGCAATTCCAGGAATTAACTTCAGAAGAGATCGAGACAATCGAAGAGATCAGGCAACCTGGAAGTTGGTTGGAGGTTGGGGATCTTTGTCCTGAATGTGGGCAGGCGGCACTGGTGAATGAGGAAGGCTGCCGGAAATGTTATTCCTGCGGTTATAGTGAATGTTGATCTGATTCCCGCCGTATTTCTAAAATCTGACTTCCAATCATCCCCCGGAACAAGTCCTAGGGAGGAATTATATGACCACCCCGACTATTGAATTAATCAATCAACATCGGTCTGTCAGGAGCTATAAACCAGACCCGGTACCGGATGATTGGATAGAACTGATCATTGCTGCAGCCCAGCATACATCAAGCTCCTCGAATTTACAGACCTATAGTGTAATTGTCACCACAAGCCCTGAAAAAAAAGCCAAGGTCCAGGATATCAGCGGCGGGCAGGAGCATATTTTTCAGGCCCCAGTGTTTTTATTATGGTGTGCGGATTTCAGCCGACTAAAAAGAGTTTGTGAA
>Ga0307441_1000892_pt1 | contig 10574 bp, 9 predicted proteins | sample SalMarWE160420MG_FD_202149 | JGI IMG/M metagenome (GOLD analysis project Ga0307441, IMG submission 202149) | Salt marsh sediment microbial communities from the Plum Island Ecosystem LTER, Massachusetts, United States - WE1604-20 | ecosystem: Environmental > Aquatic > Marine > Intertidal zone >... | reverse complement strand
ACGGCTGCCGGTACTTCGCGGCCATGCCCACCAATTTATACGGGCCGGGGGACAACTTCGACCTGGAGCGCTCCCACGTGATGCCGGCGATGATCCGCAAGTTCCACGAGGCCAAGGAACGGGGCGAGCAGAGCGTGACCCTGTGGGGCACGGGCACGCCGCGGCGGGAGTTTCTGCACGTGGACGACTGCGCCGATGCCTGCCTGTTCCTGATGGACCGCCACCAGGGCTCGGAGATCGTGAACATCGGGGTAGGCGAGGACCTGCCGATCGCGGAGCTGGCGGAAATCGTGCGCCGGGTGGTCGGCTTCGAAGGGCGCATCGACTACGATACCTCCAAGCCCGACGGCACGCCCCGCAAGTTGGTGGACGTGGGCCGTATCAATGCTCTGGGCTGGCAGGCCCGCATCGCTCTGGAGGACGGTATCCGCGACACGTACAACTGGTTCCTGGAGCACCAGGCGTCCCTGCGCGGGCTGTGACCGAATGGTCGGTTGGCTGCCCCCGTAGGTTGGGCTGCCCTTGTAGGTTGGGCTGAGCGCAGCGAAGCCCAACAACCAACATTTGGAAACCGCAACATGGATTCACAATGGCGAGGCTCGACAACCATCGACCTGACCATCGAAAAAAGGCCCCGACGCACCCGTAGGTCGGACTGAGCGTCACAAGGCCCGACAGGCACCCCAGAGGCAACCCATGAAAGGCATCGTTCTCGCAGGCGGATCAGGTACGCGGCTCTACCCGGTGACCCGGGGGGTGAGCAAGCAGCTGCTGCCGGTGTACGACAAGCCGATGATCTACTACCCGCTGTCCACCCTGATGCTGGCGGGCATCCGGGAGATCCTGGTCATCTCCACCCCGGAGGATCTGCCCGGCTTCCAGCGCCTGCTGGGCTCGGGCGAGCAGTGGGGCCTGGAGTTCAGCTACGCCGAGCAGCCCGAGCCGCGGGGGCTGGCCGATGCGTTCATCGTCGGCCGGGAGTTCGTAGCCGGCCAGCCCAGCTGCCTGGTGCTGGGCGACAACGTATTCTACGGCCAGGGCCTGAGCGGCGCCCTGCAGCGGGCGGCGGCGCGCACCGATGGGGCCACCGTGTTCGCCTACTGGGTGAACGATCCGGAGCGTTATGGTGTGGTGGAGTTCGGCCCGGACAAACGCCCGACGCGCATCGTGGAAAAGCCCAAGGTGGCGCCGTCCCACTTCGCGGTCACCGGACTGTATTTCTACGACAGCCAGGTGAGCGACCTCGCCCGGGATCTGAAACCGTCGGCCCGCGGGGAGTTGGAGATCACCGACATCAATCAGATCTACTTGGACCAGGGCCGGCTGGAGGTGGAGAAGCTGGGCCGCGGCACCGCCTGGCTGGATACCGGTACCCACGAGTCCCTCCAGCAGGCCGGCAACTTCATCGAAGCCATCGAAGCGCGCCAGGGCCTGAAGGTCGCCTGCCTGGAGGAGATCGCCTACCGCATGGGCTACATCAGCGCCGCACAGGTGGAGGCGTTGGCCGCCCCGCTGTCCAAGAACGGCTACGGCAGCTACCTGCTGCGGATGCTGCGCGAGGACGGAGACTGGGAATGAAGTTCACGCCCGCCGACATTCCCGACGTGGTGTTGATCGAGCCTCGGGTGTTCGGGGACGAGCGTGGCTTCTTCATGGAGACCTACCACCAGGGCAAGTTCGCCGAGGCCGGCATCACCGCCCGCTTCGTGCAGGACAACCATTCGCGTTCCGGTGCCGGCGTGCTGCGGGGTCTGCACTACCAGTTGCAGCATCCCCAGGGCAAGCTGGTGCGGGTGACGCAAGGTGAAGTGTTCGACGTGGCGGTGGACATCCGGCGCGGCTCGGCGACCTTCGGGTGCTGGGTGGGCTATGTGCTGTCGGCGGACAACAAGCGTCAGCTCTATGTGCCGCCTGGATTCGCCCACGGCTTCTGCACCCTGAGCGACACGGTGGACTTCCTGTACAAGTGCACGGATCTGTATCACCCCGAGGACGAGCAGGGCATCGCCTGGGACGACCCGGATCTGGCCATAGCCTGGCCCGACATGGACTTCGTGCTGTCGGACAAGGACTGCACCTACCCACGCCTGCGGGATGCCGAGCCCGAGCGCCTGCCGGAGTACCGGCCGTGAAGGTGGCGGTCACCGGCGCCGGCGGGCAGTTGGGCACCGACCTGGTCCGGATGCTGCGCGAAGCGGGTCACGGGGTGGCGGCGTTCGACCGGGCGGCGCTGGACATCGGAAATGCCGAAGAGGTCCGCTCGACCCTGGCGGCCGAGGCCCCCGGCTGGGTGGTGAACTGCGCCGCCTACACCAACGTGGATGGCGCCGAGTCCGACGCCGACGCGGCCTTCGCCGTCAACCGGGACGGCGCCGCCCACGTGGCCGCCGCCGCGGCGGCCGGCGGCGCCCGCCTGATCCATGTCTCTACCGACTACGTGTTCGACGGGGACGGTTCCCGGCCCTGGCAGGAGACCGACCCGGCCAGCCCCCTGGGGGTGTACGGCCAGTCCAAATGGGCGGGCGAGGAGGCGGTGCGGGCCGCCATGCCCCAGGCAATCATCCTGCGCACCGCCTGGGTGTACGGGGCCCACGGCAGAAACTTCGTGAAGACCATCCTGCGGCTGGCCGCCGAGCGGGACAGCCTGTCGGTGATCGACGACCAGGTGGGCTGCCCGAGTTGGACCCGGGACATCTGCACGGCGATAGCGGCCCTCATGGCTGCCGGTGCCGAAGGCACCTACCACTTCACCAACGAAGGCGTCGCCTCCTGGTACGATTTTGCGGCGGCTATCGTGGAAGAGGGGCGGGCGCTGGGTTTCGAGCTGCGGGCCCGGGTGCAGCCCATCCCCACCGAAGACTACCCCCTGCCGGCCCCGCGGCCGGCCTACTCGGTGTTGAGCAAGCGCAAGATCCGGCCCCTGCTGGCCGGCCCCATTCCCCATTGGCGCGCCAGCCTGCGCGCCATGCTCGAGGAGCTGAAGGCATGCGCCGACTGCTAGTGACCGGCGGTGCCGGTTTCATCGGATCCAACTTCGTGCGCTACTGGCTGCAGGCCCATCCCGAGGACCGGCTGGTGAACCTGGATGCCCTGACCTACGCCGGCAACCTGGAGAACCTGAAGGACGTGGAGGACCATCCGTCCTACCGGTTCGTGCACGGCGACATCGGCAACGGCCCGCACCTGGCCGAGCTGTTCGCCGCAGAGCACATCGACACGGTGGTCAACTTCGCCGCCGAGTCCCATGTGGACCGTTCCATCCTGGGACCGGAGGCGTTCATCCGCACCAACGTGCACGGCACCTTCGCTCTCCTGGAAGCGGCCCGCCAGGCCTGGGGCACCGGCGCGGACGACTGCCGCTTTCTGCATGTGTCCACCGACGAGGTGTACGGCACCCTCGACGCCGACGACGCGCCGTTCACGGAAAACAGCCAGTACGCGCCCAACAGCCCGTACTCGGCGTCCAAGGCCTCTTCCGACCATCTGGTACGGGCCTATCATCACACCTACGGCCTGCCGACGCTCACCACCAACTGCTCCAACAACTACGGCCCCTACCAGTTCCCGGAGAAGCTCATTCCCCTGGTGATCCTCAATGCCCTGGAAGGCAAGCCGATACCGGTGTACGGGGACGGCCAGAACGTGCGGGACTGGCTGTATGTGGAGGACCACTGCCGGGGCATCGACGCCGTGCTGGACGGCGGCCGCCTGGGCGAGGTGTACAACATCGGCGGCGGCAACGAGTGGACCAACCTGGACATCGTCCAGCGGGTCTGCGACCGCCTCGACGAGCTGGCCCCGGCGGCCCAGCCCCACCGGGAGCTGATCGAATTCGTCCGGGACCGCCCGGGCCACGACCGGCGCTATGCCATCGACGCCTCCAAGCTGCGCTTGGAGTGCGGCTGGGAGCCCCTGCACCAGTTCGAGCAGGGCATCGAGAAGACCCTGGCCTGGTACCTGGAGCAGAGCGAATGGTGCACCCGGGTGCGCAGCGGGGTCTACCAGGACTACTACCGCCAGCAGTACGGGGCCGGCGCCTGAGCCGACCGGCGCGAGGCGGGGCAGGGCGGAACAGGCACCGTCCTTGCGAGGTCTGTAGAATACCCCCAGCCGAAGCGCTCCCCGGGACCCGGGGCGGCCGGATTGGGCCTGGAGACTGCGGGAAACAGAAGCCGAAAATGCGGGAGCAACAAAGATGAAGACGGTTGCCGTAGTGGGGCTGGGCTATGTGGGTCTGCCGCTGGCAGTGGCGTTCGCCAAGCATTGGCCCACCATCGGGTATGACCTGAGCGCCAAGAAGATCGAGCTGTTCCGCGCCGGGTGCGATCCCACCGGCGAGGTGGGCGAGGTCGAGCTGAAGGCCGCCACCGGCCTGGAGCTGACCGCCGACCCGGCGGACATCGCCCGGGCCGACTACGTGGTGGTGGCGGTGCCCACCCCCATCGACGAGGTGCGCCGCCCCGACTTCACGCCCCTGGAAGGGGCCAGCAAGATCGTCGGCCAGAACATGAAGCGCGGCGCCATCGTGATCTTCGAGTCCACGGTCTATCCGGGCGCCACCGAAGAGATCTGCGTGCCGCTGCTCGAAAAGTATTCACGCCTGGTGTGGAAGGAGGACTTTCACATCGGCTACTCCCCCGAGCGCATCAACCCCGGCGACCACGAGCACCGCCTGCACAACATCGTCAAGGTGGTCTCCGGCGACGACGACGCCACCCTGGAAGAAGTGGCCCGCCTGTACGAGTCGGTGGTGGAAGTGGGCGTGCACCGGGCCAGCTCCATCGCCGTGGCCGAGGCGGCCAAGGTCATCGAGAACACTCAGCGGGACCTGAACATCGCGCTGATGAACGAGCTGGCGCTGATCTTCCATAAGATCGGCATCGACACCAGCGAAGTGCTGGCCGCCGCCGGCACCAAGTGGAATTTCCTGCCCTTCCGGCCCGGCCTGGTGGGCGGCCATTGCATCGGCGTGGACCCCTACTACCTGACCTTCAAGGCCGAGAAGCTGGGTTATCACCCCCAGGTGATTCTGGGCGGGCGGCGCATCAACGACGGCATGGGCAAGTACATTGCCGACCAGACCGTCAAGCAGATGATCAACAAGGGCTCCTGCGTCAAAGGGGCCAAGGTCACGGTGCTGGGGCTGACCTTCAAGGAGAATTGCCCGGACCTGCGCAACTCCCGGGTCATCGATGTGATCAACGAGCTGAAATCCTACGGCGTGGACGTGGCCGTGCACGATCCCATGGCCGATCCGGCGGAAGCCCACGAGGAATACGGGGTCGACCTGACACCCCGGGACCGATTGCCCAAGGCCGATGCCCTGGTGCTGGCGGTGGCACACCGGGAATTCGTGGAGCAGAGCGCCGCGGATTTCGCGGCCCTGCTGAACACCGATGCCAGCGTCATGGACGTCAAGGCGGTACTCGACCGGGGCGCGTTCGAAGCGGCTGGAATCGATCTGTGGAGACTGTAGAACAATGAAAATTATGATCACGGGCGCCGCCGGCTTCATCGGCTCGACCCTCGCCCTGCGCCTGCTGGAGCGGGGCGACCAGGTTTACGGCATCGACAACCTGAACGACTACTACGACGTCACCCTCAAGGAAGCCCGTCTGTCCCGTTTGCAGGACAATGCCAACTTCACCTTCGAGAAGTTGGATATCGTGGACCGCGACGGTATCGGACGGCTGTTCAAGGAGAACCGCTTCGACGCCGTCATGCACCTGGCCGCCCAGGCCGGCGTGCGCTACTCCATCGAAAACCCGTATTCCTACATCGACTGCAACCTGGTGGGTTTCGGCAACATCCTGGAAGGCTGCCGCCACTCCAAGGTGGGCCACTTCGTGTTCGCCTCGTCCAGCTCCGTCTACGGCGCCAACACCAAGCTGCCGTTTTCCGAGCACGACAACGTGGACCATCCGGTGTCCCTGTACGCGGCCAGCAAGAAGGCCAACGAGCTCATGGCCCACAGCTACGCCCACCTCTACGGCCTGTCCTGCACGGGCCTGCGGTTCTTCACCGTGTATGGTCCCTGGGGCCGCCCCGACATGGCCCTGTTCAAATTCACCAAGGGCATCCTGGCCGGCGAGCCCATTCCGGTGTTCAACGAAGGCAAGATGGTGCGGGACTTCACCTATATCGACGACATCGTGGAAGGGGTGGTGCGGGTGATCGACAGCCCGGCCGCGCCCAACCCGCAGTGGTCCGGCGACGCCCCAGATCCGGCCACCAGCTACGCGCCATTCCGGGTGTTCAACATCGGGAACAACAACCCGGTGCAGTTGATGCGTTACATCGAGGTGTTGGAGGAACGGCTGGGCAGGAAAGCCCAGATGGACCTGCTCCCCATGCAGCCGGGAGACGTACCAGCCACCGTGGCCGACACTTCGGAGTTGGCCGGCGCGGTGGGCTTCAAGCCTGCGACGACGGTGGAAGAGGGTGTGGGCAAGTTTGTGGACTGGTATCTGGCCTACTACGGTGTGGCTGTACCGGCCTGATGTGCCATCCGCGTGGGGGCGGACTGATATCTAACCTCTTAACCATAAAGGTGATTCGCTAGCAGAGAAGACGCTGATATTTCAAAAGAAGACTCTAGCAGCGCTAAATGGAGCAATTACGATGACAAATGGAAAGCCGGGGGGCTCTGTTGATTATTATGATTCGCCGGACGAAATCAGTCTGGTGGATGTCTATCTTGCCTATCACCGCCACAGACGGGCATTTTGGGCGGTGATCCTGTTCTTCGTGGTGGTGGGGCTTGCGGTGGCGCTTTTGGTGCCGAGAAAGTATGCCTATACGACGCTCGTCGAGATCGGCGCGCAGACGTTGGGCGACCAGATAGAGCCCATCGACACGCCAAGTTCGGTTGCGGTGAAGCTGAGAACCAGCTACGTGCCCCAGGCGCTCGATGCCTACTACCGGGCGCACCCGGAGGACAAGCGCATCTATCAGGTCAAGGTCACCACGCCGCAAAAAGCGGCGCTGGTGGAACTGGTGAGCGAGGGCAGTAAGGCTGAAGCGCCGATTTTCGACTTTGTGCACAGCAAGGCGGTGGCGCTCTTGAAGCAGGATCATGCTCGAATCCTGTCTCTGATCAAACAGCGACTGCAGACCAAGCTGACCAAGCTGACCACGCAGACTAACCACTTGGCCGGCCTGAAGGAACAGGAGCAACAATTGAAGGACAAGTTGGACCGTTTGAAGGTCACCCAGGCGAACGCCCTGGCTAATGCACGGCAGGATAACGAATTGGTGAAAGCTAAGCTGGCACGACTCAAGCGTGTGCAGCGGAACCAGCTCAAGAACCTCCAGGCCGAGGGTGCCGTCCTGAAGGTCCAGCAGAAGAATCTGGACCAATCCGCGAGCCTGGTTCGCCGGCAGATCACCAAGTATCAGGGGTTGGTCAAGAACGCCGAAGCCCAGATGTCCAAGGCCAACACCGAGGCTACCGACGCGACCCGCGGCATGACGCTGCTGATGCTGTCCAACGAGGTCCAGCAGGCCCGCAACACCCTGGCCCAGTTGCAGGACACGCTGGCCGTGAACATACCCAATCAGCGCGAGACCCTGCGCAGCAAGATCGACGACAATGGCCGCGCCCAGCAGAACCTCAAGCACTCCCAGGCGACCGCGCTGCAGAATCTTGCCAACACCCTTCACGCGAAGGAACGGGCGGTCAAGAACCTGCAGGTGACCCAGAAGGCTCGGCGGGACGATTTGCGAGACCAAATAGCTGCGGCCACACGTCATCAGGCGGACGCGAAAGCCACGATGGACGAGACACGGGTCGCTCTCAAGGACCTGCGCCAGACCCGTGCCGTGGCGGTGGCCAACCGATCGTTGAAGCCCGTCGGGATGTCTCACGCCGTCATGGCGGCAATCGCCGCTGTGCTGGGCGTCCTGTTCGGGATGTTGACGGTGGGAGTACTGGAACTCAAAGTCCATGTCAGAGAAAGGCTTGCGTTGCCGGCCGCAACCCCGTCCCCCACGGCTCTAACCAGTCTGACTGTGTCTGCTCAGGCCGAGCGCGAATATCGTCGCGGGGCCGGATAAGGGTTGGGCTCACCAGGGGTTCGCCGTCCCTCTGGTTCCTTTTGTCGGCGGCCAACAGCTGGCATTTCCAGGGCCGGGCTGTACGCCGTCCGGTGGGCTACGCATGCCTTGTTGAACATTGGGGCGGGGTTGCGCTCCTCGGCTGTCCCTGGAACGTCATGGGATTGGGTAGGAACGACACCGGAGCTCGAATTGGGGAGCGTGTCGTTGTGTGTACGCCATCACTGACAGTATCATTCAGGGCCATCATTCGTTAGATACGGTTTAGAAAGGTTCGGTATGAGCCAGCAGAACCCGGAAGGTCCGGAGTCCAGAGCGAGCTACGGATCGGATGAAATCAGCCTTGTCGATCTGGTCAAGGCCATCCTCCGACGGCGCAGAGTCTTTCTCGCCACGTTTGCGGTGATATTGTTGGCGGGCATAGCCGTCGCCTTTATCAAGCCAAGAACCTATACCTACACGTCCATCTATGCGTTGGCCAATGCCGGTGTCGGCGGCAAGCCGCTGCAGGAGCCGGCGGCGGCGCTGGCCACGGTCAAGTCGGTCTACCTGCCCGAGCAGGTGGAACGCTATGCGAACGCGTCCGACGAGGATTCGCTCCCGTTCAAAATCACCGCCTCGAACCCTGCCTCCACAGGGCTCATTGTGCTCGAGTCCCGTGCCAGCGTTTCCCATAGCGCTGCCGTCAAGGCCATACAGAATTCGGTGCTCAAGCAATTGGAATCCGACGACGCCCAACGGGTGGCGCAGGAGAAGAAGAAGCTGACGGCTCAGTTGAGCTCACTGAACGCGCAGTTGGAGGCTCTCAAGGGGCACTCAGGCAACAGCATGGCGGTCGCCTCTGCCTTGCAGGACAAGAGCGATGCCCAGCAACAGCTGTCATCACTGACCCCCGGCACCTTGGTGGCGCTGGCAAAGCGCAGCGTCGAACCTGCCGGCATCGGTCGTGCTTTGATTGTGGTGATCGCCTTCGTGGTCGGGGTCCTGATGGCGCTCTTCGGCGTTTTCGTGGCCGAGCTTGCGGCGGCCGTCAAGACGAGCGGTCGCTGATGCGGAGATGGGACGATCACTGCCATTCGGCTCACCGTAACGTTCCCATCCCGCTTCCTCCCGATCGAAGTGCCCAGAACAGGTCTATAGATCTGACGCAACCGGTTGAGTCAGCCACCGCGTCGCACTGGCATTCCGCCGGGAGTCGTGGCGCCCGTGCCGGCATCTATTCAACTCGGTTTCAGTCATGACCGGATTGCATGACCAACCTCCAGGAAGAGCGGTTGTCTTTTCGCCATTCTTCTACCCGGAGGCCATATCCACCGGCAGGTACAACACCTATCTGGCCAAGGCCCTGGTGGCTTATGGTTGGTCCGTGGACGTTGTCACCTCGCACCCCCTTTATCCGGACTGGAAGCCCGCACGAACCGACGAGCAACTGCCCGGTGTGTCGATCCACCGGGGCGGTGCCCGCATGCGCTACCCGCGGCGCATCGCACTTCGGCGTCTGCTGCTGGAGGGCTGGTTTGCCTGGCATGCCCTCGTCTCCGCTTGGCAGTTGAGGCGCAACGTCGATATCGCGGTCTTCGTCTTTCCCCCTGTGACCTTCGCCGTCCTGCTCCAGTGGCTGTTGCCCCGGCGGGTCCGGACCGTGGGCATCGTGCACGACCTCCAGGGAATGATGATGAATTCTGGCGTGGTGGCCGGGAGGGGGCTGCTGGGGCGCGTGGTGTCCGCCGTGGAGGGGTATGCCCTGCGCAGGTGCGACCGCGTAATCTGTCTTTCCCGCTCCATGGCGGAAGTGGTCACCGCCGGGCTTGGCGTCGAGCCCGACCGTTGCACCGTCCGCTATCCCTTCGTCACACAGGTGCCAGGCGATACCGGCCAGCGGCTGAACGGACTGTTCGAACCTGGTGGAGTCCACGTCGTCTATTCAGGAGCGCTCGGCAAGAAGCAGATGCCCGACCTGCTGCTGGAGTTCTTCGAGGAACTGGTCCGGCGACAGGAGAACATCCTGTGCCACATCTTCTCCCGCGGCCCGTTGTTCGAAGAGTTGCAGGCTCGGCGGGATCCGGCCCTTGCTGAGAGGATACGCTTCCACGATCTGGTGCCGGAGGAAGCGCTGGACGAACTGTATGCGCGTTCCGACGTGCAGGTTATCCCGCAGGCCAGCGGGACCGGGGCTGCCGCCTTTCCCTCCAAGCTGCCCAACCTGCTGGCGGCTGGGGTGCCGGTATTCGCGATCTGCGACGCGGCCAGCGAACTGGCCCAGGTCATTGCCGAGACGGGGGCGGGCGTGTCTGCTGACGCACGGGATCCAACCACGTTGGCAGACCAGATGGTCGGTTTCCTGTCTACGTGCACCAATGAGCGACGAGCGAGCCGAAAGGCGAGGCTGTTACCCCACGTGCAACGCTTGTTCGCTGTCGAACAGGTGGTCAAGACGATTGTGACAGCTTAGATCCATTGACGCTGTCCACCGTTCCCGTGCGTAGGGGGGAATGGGAGCCGTCGCCACAATTGCCCAG
>Ga0307441_1000891_pt1 | contig 10590 bp, 9 predicted proteins | sample SalMarWE160420MG_FD_202149 | JGI IMG/M metagenome (GOLD analysis project Ga0307441, IMG submission 202149) | Salt marsh sediment microbial communities from the Plum Island Ecosystem LTER, Massachusetts, United States - WE1604-20 | ecosystem: Environmental > Aquatic > Marine > Intertidal zone >... | reverse complement strand
CGCGGGGGTTTGCACGGTTTGCCGCCCATAGCATCCCCGCGATGCTGGGTCTCAGTACGGCTCAATTGCGGGCGTCGCTGGGTGAAGAGTATGCGCGCGAGCTCGTCCACGTCGACGATCTCGTCCTCGCGCGCAAGGGCAAGTAACCTTAGGCCCATGACCGACACGACCATCAGCCCCGAGGTACGCGAGGCGGTGCTCGACGTGTGCCGCAACGCGAAGGTCGCTGCCCGCGTCCTTGCGCCCGCGACGACGACCGTGAAGAACGCGGCGCTTCACGCGATGGCGGATGCGCTCGTCGCCCGCTCGGCGGATATCCTCACCGCCAACGAGTCCGACCTCGAGCGCGCGAGGAAGGCGGGGATGGCGGCCGGTCTCCTCGATCGGTTGACCCTCACGACCGAGCGCGTCGGCGCGATCGCGGAGGCGCTTCGTAGCCTCGCGGCGCTTCCCGACCCCGTTGGCAGAGTTCGCCGGGGCTCGACGCTTCCGAACGGGATGCGCATCGTCCAGAAATCGGTACCGCTCGGTGTGATCGGCATGATCTACGAGGCGCGCCCGAACGTGACCGTCGACGTCGCTGGCCTCGCGCTGAAGTCGGGGAACGCCGCCGTGCTCCGTGGCGGGTCGGCGGCGGCGGATTCGAATGCCGCAATCGTCGCGGTGCTGCGCGATGCCCTTGACGTCGCGGGTCTTCCCCCCAACGCCATCCAGAGCGTCGATGCCTACGGCCGCGACGGCGGGCGCGTACTCATGACCGCACGCGGCCTCGTCGACGTCCTCGTTCCGCGCGGGGGCCGTGACCTCATCCAGACGGTCGTTCGGGAATCGACCGTACCCGCGATCGAGACGGGGGAGGGCAACTGCCACGTGTACCTCGACGCATCCGCGCCTCTCGAGAGGGCCGTCGCCATCACCGTGAACTCCAAGGCCCAACGGGTGGGGGTCTGCAACGCGGCGGAGACCCTCCTGGTTCATCGGGACGCCGCTCCCCGGGTCATGCCCGCGGTGCTGTCCGCCCTTGCGGAGGCTGGCGTCACGCTTCACGCGGACGCGGAGGCTGCCGCGCTCGCCCCCAAGGGGGTGGAGACCGTGCCCGCCACGGAGGTGGACTGGGAAACGGAGTACCTCTCCTACGACATGGCGATCCGGGTCGTTGCCGACCTCGACGAGGCGATCGAGCACATTCGTCGGTACTCGACCGGTCACACCGAGGCGATCGTCACGGAGGACATTGGCGCGGCGGACGCCTTCATCGCCGGTGTCGATTCGGCCGCCGTCATCGTCAACGCATCGACGCGGTTCACCGACGGGGGAGAGTTTGGCCTGGGGGCGGAGGTGGGGATCTCCACTCAGAAGCTTCACGCACGTGGTCCGATGGGCCTTGACGAACTGACGACGACGACGTGGGTGGTCCACGGGGACGGGCACGTTCGGGGCTGACTCCCGAGGGCTTCGGAGCCGGAGGGCGGGTTCGTCACGTGGCATCGGCGGAGCGGAGTTGAGAGAATGGAGTCCCGTCGATACAAGGAGAGACCGTGACCGCCCGTGCTGCCACCCGCATCGGCGTCCTGGGGGGGACGTTCGATCCGATACATGTGGGGCACTTGGCCGCGGCGAGCGAGGTACATGGCGTCCTTTCTCTCGACAAGGTGCTGGTCGTTCCGACGGCGGAGCAACCCTTCAAGAGCGGTCTCGAGACCACACCCGCCCACGATCGCGTGGCCATGGCGAGGCTCGCCGTCGCACCGGATCCGCGCCTCGAGGTGTCTACGGTCGACGTCGATCGGGGATCCCCGACCTACACCATCGACACCCTCGATGACCTACGGGCGGGTTACTCCGACGCGTCGTGGTACTTCATCACGGGTGCGGACGCGCTCGCCAGACTCGGCGAATGGAAGGACGCCGAGAGGCTGTGGGAGATGGCGACGTTCATTGGGGTCACGCGACCGGGGTACGCGATCGGGGCCCTCGACCCCCGGGTGAGATTGGTCGAAGTGCCCGGATTGGCGGTATCCTCGACCGATATTCGACGCAGGGTGCGCGCTGGCGAGCCATTCCGGTATTTAGTACCGGACGCTGTTGCCGATTACATAGATGAGCACCACCTGTACCGCGGAGGACCCCATGGCCGATGAGCCACGCCCCCTTTCGCGCCGCGAGCGGCGCGAGGCTGAGGCGCGCGCGGCTGCGCCCGGGGCGGTGGATGGGCAAGCATCGACGATGGGCGGGTCAGCATCGACGATGGGCGGGCAAGTATCGCAGCAGCCCAGCGGGTCGTCTCCCGCGGCCAGCAATCGAGCGCCAGCACCGACGCCCCAGGTACCGACGGGCGGGCAATCGCCGGAGATTCAAGCGGGCTTCGCGTTCACGAGCGAGTTACCGCTAGCGAGCGCCGCCGCGGTCGCGGTTCCGGGAACGTCCGAAGGGACGCTATCTCGGCGGGACCGTAGGCGACTCGAACGGCTCGAGCAGCCGATGGAGACGTGGACCGCGGAAGAGGAGATGCGGCACACGGGGCAAACGCCAACGATGACCCCCGAGGTTATCGCCCAGCAGGAAGCGCTTGCCCGGCAAAGGGCTGCGGCCGCTCAGCAGGACGCTCAACTCGCTACGGGCGGTGGCGCCACGACCGGTGGCCAGCAGGCGAACCAGACTCCCGCGACACCGGGTGGCGTCCCGGCGTCCCTCCAGCATCTCTTCCCTCCCGCGGCGCTTCAGGGGGGCCAGGCCGCGGGACAGCAGGCTCAGAGGCCCGCGCCTCCTTCCCAACCCGCTCAACCCTCCATCGACTCGCATGGACGCCTCGTCTCACCCGACGGTTCGCAATCCTTCGATGTACCCACGTTCGCGGATGCGCAGCCTGGTGGAGGTCCCCCGACGGGTGGTGTTCCGCAAGGGGCTACGGATCAGCAGGCCCAGCAGGGTCAGCCTTCGGGAACGGCGCCGCCCCAGCAGCATGACTTCCATGCTGCCGCGTTCGAGGCAATGGTTTCCGGTGACCCCGCGCAGGCTCAGGGTAAGCCACCGACGGTTCAGGGCAAGCCACCGACGATTCAGGTCCCTCAAGCCCCCGGAGCGTTCCAGCCTCCTGGCCCCTACGCTCCGCCGGGGATGGACGGGGTTGCGGCGATGGGGGGTCCGTTGACGGGGCAGTCTCCCGTCGCCCCCGGAGGAGCCGTCGCCCAAGGCGCGGGTCAGGCGCTCGTCGTTCCGGGGACGGGGACCCTGCGCTCCGCCATGGGAACCGGGACCATTCGCTCGGTGCCGGGGACCGGAACGATCCCCCGTCCCGTCGTCGAGGTTCAACCAGCGGGGGGTTTAAGGCACTTCGGCTGGGCCCATCTGAGTCTGCTCGCTGCCGCCGCATTCGCGCTGGGGTTGGTGGTCTACACCGTGGCGGCGGCGCAGGGGCATTGAGCGCCTGTGAACGTGCGGTCGCGCTGACCCAAGCCGCTGCGCGCGCCGCTGCCGCCGTCAAGGCGGACAACCTCATCGCCCTCGACGTGAGTCGTCAACTTCCTTTCGCGGACGTTTTCCTCCTCGCTTCCGGTTCGAACGAACGGCAGGTCATGGCGATCGCGGAGAGGGTGGAGGAGGAACTCTCGAAGGACGGCGCGAAGGCCCTGCGCAAGGAAGGGGCGCGTGCGGGGCGGTGGGTACTCCTCGACTTCAACGACGTGATCGTCCACGTTATGCACCAGGAGGAACGCGCGTACTACGACCTGGAGCGGCTCTGGAAGGACTGCCCCGTCGTCCCCCTTCCTTCCGACCTCTAGCCGCACCCGGCCAGGAGGATCGGGATTGGTGCCGCTCCCTCGTTTCCGGGTACGATGGCATCCGCCCTTCGGGGTCGTGGCCGTTGGGCCGCGGGGCTGTGGCGCAGCTGGTAGCGCACCTGCATGGCATGCAGGGGGTCAGGGGTTCGAGTCCCCTCAGCTCCACTTCAGGGAAGGGAAAGGGGATTCTCATGACCAAGCGTGAAGGTTCCGCGCAGGCGGCGGGAGCGGGAGGCGGCGCCGTCTATGGCCTCGGCTTCATCGGCGCCCTCGTGTACTACGTCCAGCAGTCCAGCGGATTCGGCGAGTTCCTGGTCGCGTGCCTCAAGGCGATCGTCTGGCCGGCATTCCTCGTCTACGACTTGTTGACGTCCCTCAACTAGGACGTCGCGCGGGAACGCGAAAGAGGGGCCCCCGAAGGGGCCCCTCTTCCATGGGTTCGGGTCTAACTCTTCGCCTTGGCCTTCGCCTTGACGACGGGCTTCGCCTTCTCGTCCGCAGCCGCAACTCCGGCAGCGGCCCACACGAGGCCGAGGCCCGCGAGGACGAACGTGCCGCCGATGCCCACGATGAGGACGGACAGGCCGTAGCCCATCTGGAGGGTTGAAGCCGTGACGCTACCGACACCGAGCTCAGCGATAAGAGCGTGTGCGGTTCCAGTCCAGAGCAGGTTGCGAGCGGTCGCCTCGATGGGGTTGTTCCGATCGAAGCCGGTCCAGTACTTTCCGTCGTTGACGAACGTCACGGTGTCGCCGGCGTGGTACACGGTGCCGTCGTACGTTGTGTCCGCCGAGCCCTCGGGCAGCGTGAACGTTACCGAACCGTGGAGCGTGTGGTACGAGATCATCGCCATCTGGTACATGTACTCGGTCCCGGTGTTGACGACGGGGTCCTTCGGGTTGAGGTCGCTCATGTTGACGGGGTACTTCCAGTCGTCCTTGAGCATCGCGAGAATGGCGGCACCTTCATCGGCCGAACCGTGGCTGGTCAAGTTGCCGTTGTCGTCGTAGGTGAGGGCGACGTTCTGGACGCCACTGAACGCCTGGAGCGAGTCGGCTCCCGCTTGGACCTTGGTGAAGGCGAAGGCTCCGCCGGCCATGAAGATCAGGCCAAGGGCTGCCAGCACTAGGCCGAGCTTCTTGAGTCGTGCACTCATACGAATATTCCTTCCATGGGGTGGGTGGGGCTAACCACGATAATTGTACTGCAGTCTGACATTAGGTAATCCTGCCCTAAGTGAACACAGAAGGGTGGGGACTTATGTCCCCGCGAGCGCGACGGGGCGAGTCGGATTGCGGCAGCCGGAGGCGGCTCGGGCCTCGGCACCATCTCCAGGAGCGGTTGCGGCACGAGCGAGCACCCTAGGATGGGCGATGGACGCTGACGTCCCCGTGTCCCCATACATCAAGGTTGGATGTCATGTCTTCTGCTCCGCGCCGAGTCTGGCCTTCCGGGTTGGTCCTCCTCGCTCTCACGTCCGGGGCGTTCTCCATCGGGTCGTCCCAGGCGGGAGCGGGCGCGGTCGTCATCGAGCAGGCGCGAGACCTTCACACCACAGTGCCACTCGTTGGATATTCGATTTCCGGGTACGCCCTCGGGGTCGCGATTTCCGCGCCCCTCATGATCATCCTTCTTGCCCGATGGGACCGACGTACGATCCTCCAAGCCATGATGGCCGTGGGCGTCGTCATGAACGCCGGGACCGCGCTCTCTCCCAACCTCCCGACCCTCATGATCATGCGATTCCTTGCCGCGATTCCCCACGGGGTGTTCTTGGCGGCGGGGGCGGTGGTGGGATCTCACGTTCTCGGGGCCAAGCGGAGGGGGCGCGCGATGGCCATCATGATGTCGGGGTACACGGTTGCGATCGTGGTGGCTGTCCCCCTGATGAAGTACGTGTCGGCCAACGTTAGCTGGCGAGTGTCCTACGCCTTCGTCTCGGCGGCGGCTTTGGTGGCGCTCGTGCTTGTGAGGCTCTTCGTTCCTTCCGTTCCCGCCACGGGGCCGACGACGTGGCGCCGCGACCTCGCGCACCTCCGAGGGCCCGCGGTGGGGGCCGCCCTCGCCTTCTGTGCGCTCGGCTTCGCGGGATTCGGGGTCGTTTTCGCCTACGTCGTGCCGATCCTGCAGGATCTCAATCACTTGAGTGTGGGTCAGGTGACCGTGGTGCTGTCCGCGACCGGTGCGGCGATGACCCTCGGGACGCTTCTCGGGGGCAAGCTGACGGATATCTCCCCCATCCGATCGGCTCGCATTGGCGCCGTCGCCAGCCTCCTCTGCTTCGTGGCCTTGGCCATTGGCGGAGCGACACCCGTGATCGCAGTTGTCGTCGTCCTCGCCGTCAACGCCGCAACCGGGCTCATGTCCCAAGGAGCCCAAACACATTTCATGGATGTCGTTCATGCTTCGCCTATGCTCGGTGCCGCTATGTCCCACGGCTCCCTCAATATTGCGAACGCATTGGGGGCAGCCATGGGCGCGGTTGTCCTCGGCGCGGGGTTTGGTTACCTCGCAACCGCGTGGGTAGCGGTGGCGTTCACGGTCGTGGGCGGCAGCATCCTCGTGGTAGGGCCGGGATTTCGAACCGCGCGCGTCTCGTAGGCGTACCGGTCCACTGTGGCAGGCTGGTGCCATGAGGGTGCGGATGGGAACGCGGGCTAGCGGTCTTGCGCGCGCGCAGTCCGGCCTCGTCCTCGACTTCCTCGTGGAAGCGGCCTCCGACCGAGGCATCGACCTTGACGTCTCCGTGGTTCCGGTGACAGCGGAGGGGGACTCTCGGCACGAGCGATCCGTCGGACAGGAATCCGGGGTATACGTCGCAGCCTTGAGGGTGGCCCTGCTATCCGGGGAGTGCGATGTTGTTGTCCACGCGATGGAAGATGTCCCCCTGGAGGCTCACCCCGACGTCATCGTCGCCGGGATTCCGCGCCGCGGAGAGGCGCGCGATGCGGCATGCACCGGAGGATGGATTCTTGCGGATCTTCCCCTCGGCGCGCGGATCGCCGTGGACTCGGCCCGGCGCGCCTCCCAGGTTCGCGCGTTGCGCCCGGACTTCGTCGTCGTCGAGGCGACCGGCCCCATCGACTTCCAGTTCGAGAAGCTCAACGGGGGAGACTACGAAGGGCTCGTGCTGGGGAAGGCGGATCTCGATTTGCTGGGGCGCTCCCATTCCGCCGTTCAGGTCTTCGAGACCGACAACATCGTTCCCGCGCCCGGACAAGGGGCCTTCGCCGTCGAGATCCTCGCGAGCGCCCCCGACCCCCTCAAGGAAGCGGTCGCGGCACTGGACGACCTTCCGACTCGAGCAGCCATCACAGCGGAGCGGGCTGCGGTTGAGGGATTGGGCACCATCACAAACGCACCCATCGGGGCTTTCGCAACGGTCACGGGGGATTACCTGCGTCTTCACGTACGGGTGCTCAACCGTGCGGGAACACTCGCCCTCAACGATTTCTCCTCGGCAACCCTGGCGGACGCCGAAACGCTGGGCCGCAACGCGGCACTTTCCCTTTTAGGGCGGGGCGCGATGCGGTTGATCCGTTCCTAGCACGTTCACCACGATCCGATCGGAGACCAACCCTTCTACCGTCGACCGAGGGGCGGCCACGCTAGGGTGAGGCTATGACACCCCGCCCCACGTCCGGATCCCCCACGACCCCGGAGGGAAGCAAGCGCAAACGGGCAACCACCGCCCCTGCGGCCGATCCTTCCCCGCCCCAGCCCCACCGGCTCGAACCCCCGACGTGGCTCGCGTGGGCATCCGTCGCGTTCTCGACGGTGATGACCACCCTCGTCGTGTGGAATTCGAGCGGACCAGCGCTTTACTCCGACGAGGTGGGAATCCTCGCCCCCTCCTACATCATTGCGCACCCCGCCTCCCCCCTCACCTACGTAGGCGACGCCTACATGCCGGGAACATCGATGATCCTGGCCCCCATCTGGTGGTTCTCGAGCGACCCCGCCACGGTCTATCGCGCCGCGATCATTGTCTGCGCCTTGCTCAGCCTCGCGATCATCTATCCCCTCATGAGGCTGGGACAAGCGTTCGGCTTGACACGCAACGCGGCGATGATCGTCGGGTCCGTGGTCGCCCTCGCACCGGGGCACATCATCTACGCCAATTACGTATGGTCGGAACAAGCGTTTTCGCTCGTCGTCGCTTTCGCCGCATGGCGAGGTCTCGAACTCGCGCGGAAGGCCTCCGCGCGCAATGCGGTGCTCGCGGCGTTGGCCATCGGGGCGACGTTCGCTTGCCATGGAAGGGGAATCGCCTTTGCGGCCGTCGGCGGATTGGCGCTCATCGCCCTCGCTCGTCGATCGGTGAGGGCCGCGATTGCGGGTATCGCGGCATACGTCGTGGTCGTGGGAGGCGGCTACGCGCTCTTCCTGTGGACGTCGACCAGGCTCCACGGTGCCCAAGGACGCACGAACAGTACGCTCGGGAGCCTGTCGGACCAGAACATTGGAGAGGCCGTCGACGCCATCACGGCACAGACGTGGTACCAAGTGGTGGGATGGGCGGGCCTCGCACTCATCGGGGTGGGTTTCCTCATCACCCTGGCCCGAAAGGGCGACGATCGCGTCTTCGCCCGATGGGCCCTCGGGGCCTTCGGTGCCTCGCTACTGTTTGTCGCCATCTACGTCGCCGGATCCGAGCCTTCTCACCTCCGGCTCGACATCCACGTCTACGGGAGGTATTTCGACGGACTTGCGGCGACCCTTGCCGCCCTCGGCCTCATCGTGATGGTCAAGGGGCTGACGCGCCATCTGGCTGCCGTCCTAGCCGTCGCCGCGGTGGTGATCAGCGGACTGTTCCTCGTGATCAGCGTGCCGCACTTCCCTGCGGGAGGGTGGTGGGAACCTGGGCACCTTCCGGCGATCTCCCACATGTTGAGCCAAGTGCTCGTCGCGTCCGACCAAAAGGACCCGTGGGCGTCGATTACCTTCGTCCTCCTGCTCGTCGTCCTCATCGTCCTTCTGCTCTCGAAACGCTCCCCCATCGCGATCGGGATGCTGGTCGCCTACTTCACGTTCGTCACGATCTCCGTCGATGTCGAGATCATCAAGCCTCGCGAGACGCTCGCGCGGGGGGTGTGGCCACCCGCGCGAGCATTGGAGACCGTCCCCGCGAGCGAGTCCCTTGCCGTGGACGTCTCCGTCGACGACTACCCCTTCTTGTGGGTTGAGTACACGTGGTGGTGTCTTCCGCGCATGGTTCACTTCTACAACTCCGAGCGTGACGAGCGACCGAGCGACCTTGTCTTGGGCAGCATCGGCTGGGACACGGCGGCTCAAGAAGGGGCCTTGCCCCTGCTGTCCAGTTGGGCCGGGGACGAGATCATCTGGGTGTTCCCCGGCCAAACTCAGGACGAGCTTCTGGATGAGGGACTGCTGCTCGGGGGAGGTGTACCGGTGGCGAGTCCCTAGGGGGCGATCGGCCCCACGTCGACCCCGGTAGAATCGCGCCGTGGCGACCGAGGATTCAGACCTGGACGAGCGATACGACTTCCGCGCGATCGAAGCACGATGGCTTCCCGTGTGGAGGGAGACGCAGCCGTTCCGCAGCGGCACTCCCGGTGACCCGCGTCCGACCAAGTACGTACTCGACATGTTCCCGTACCCGTCGGGCGACCTCCACATGGGGCATGCGGAGGCGTACGCGCTCGGCGACGTCATCGCGCGCTACTGGGTTCAGCGCGGATTCAACGTCCTCCATCCGATCGGCTGGGACTCCTTCGGGCTGCCAGCGGAGAACGCGGCCATCAAGCGCGGCGCCGATCCGCGCGCGTGGACCGAGGACAACATCGAGCAGCAACGGGAGTCGATGGAGCGCTACGCCTGCTCGTTCGACTGGGACCGCATGCTCGCGACCCATCGGCCCGAGTACTACCGCTGGAACCAATGGATATTCACCCGTCTTTTCGAGCGCGGGCTCGCGTACCGCAAACCGAGCCAGGTCAACTGGTGCCCCAGTTGCCAAACCGTTCTCGCCAACGAGCAGGTCGTCGGGGGGACCTGCGAGCGGTGCGATACCCCCGTCACGAAGAAGAAGCTCACCCAGTGGTACTTCAAGATCACGGAGTACGCCGAGCGGCTCCTGAACGACCTCGACACCCTTGAGGGCAAGTGGCCCGACAAGGTTCTCGCGATGCAGCGGAACTGGATCGGTCGCTCGACCGGCGCTGACGTGACGTTCGCGATCGAAGGACGGGACGAACCGATTACGGTCTACACGACGCGCCCCGACACCCTCTTCGGGGCGACGTTCATGGTCGTCGCCGCCGACAGCGACCTCGCGGCCGAGCTCGCCGCGGGGGCGGACGAGGACACGCGAGCCGCGTTCGCGACCTACCTTGAACAGGTCAAGGCGACGAGCGAGATCGATCGCCTTTCGACCGAGGCGACGAAGACCGGGGTGTTCCTCCAGCGATACGCGATCAACCCTGTCAACGGAGAGAAGCTCCCGATCTGGGCGTCCGACTACGTCCTCGCCGACTACGGCCACGGCGCGATCATGGCCGTCCCCGCCCACGACCAGCGGGACCTCGACTTCGCCCTCGCGATGGGGCTGACGGTGCGGGTCGTCCTCGATTGCCTCGACGACGACGGAAACCCGCTGCCCGACCCGGCGTCCTCCGGCGTTGCGACGACGGGGGATGGGACGCTCGTCAACTCCGGCTTGATCGACGGGTTGCCCAAGGCGGAGGCGATCGCGAGCATCATCTCTCAACTGGAGAAGGACGGCGTCGGAACGGCGACGACGACGTACCGGCTTCGCGACTGGCTCATCTCCCGCCAGCGGTACTGG
>Ga0307441_1000890_pt1 | contig 10591 bp, 11 predicted proteins | sample SalMarWE160420MG_FD_202149 | JGI IMG/M metagenome (GOLD analysis project Ga0307441, IMG submission 202149) | Salt marsh sediment microbial communities from the Plum Island Ecosystem LTER, Massachusetts, United States - WE1604-20 | ecosystem: Environmental > Aquatic > Marine > Intertidal zone >... | reverse complement strand
GTGTCCGGCGACCGGGCCCGCCAAGGGTCAGGACACCGATATCGCGGCCGGGCCGTCCCCGCGGTCGGTGTGCTCGACCGTCGGACGATACGTCGTCCCCCGCGCCGGGCGTGCCCACAACAATCCGCCCTGTGCGCTGGCGCCCGCCGCCATCAGCGCGCGTTTGAGGATCTTGTGGGTCGCGGTCGTCGGCAGGTCGTCGTTGATGCGCACGTACCGCGGCCACGCTTTGGGCGACAGGTCGGGTTGCGCGGCCAGAAACTTCTCGAAATCAGCGGGTTCCAAACGGGCGCCGTCCCGCAGTACCAGCGCGGCCATCACCTGGTCGCCTACCCGCTCGTCGGACACCGCGTAGACCGCAACCTGACTCACCTCGGGTAATCGCTCGAGAATCCGCTCGATCGGTGCCGCCGCCAAGTTCTCGCCGTCCACCCGCAGCCAATCCACGGTCCGGCCGGCAAGGTAGATCCAGCCGTCGGCGTCGCGGTAGGCCAAGTCGCCGGACCAGTACATCCCGTACCGCATGCGCTCGGCCGTGGCGGCCGGATCGTTGTAGTAGCCGGCGAACGGCCCCGCCCCCTGGGTGTTGACCAGCTCGCCGACTGCTTCGTCGAAATTGGTCAAAGCGCCGTGTTCGTCGAATTCCGCGATGGCGCATTCTTTGAGGGTCGCCGCGTTGTAGATGCGGACTCCGGGATACGGCTTGCCAATCGAGCCGGGCGGGGTGCCGTCCTCCCGGACGACGATCACCGCGAACTCGCTGGAGCCGAAGCTGTCCACGACGCGGCAGCCGAAACGGCGGGCGAACTCCCCAATATCGCGATCGGTCGCCTCGTTACCGAAGGCCACCCGCAAAGTGTTGTCGGCGTCGTCGGGGCGCTCGGGGGTGGAAAGCAGCAACGCGAGGGGCTTGCCGACGTAGTTCATATACGTCGCGCGGTAGTGGCGCACGTCGTCGAGAAAGCGTGATGGCGAAAACCGGACCGGAACCATGGTTGCGCCGCAGCCGATGCCGACCGCCCACCCGGCGGCGACGCCGTTGGAGTGAAACAGCGGCATCGACAGGTAGCAGACATCCTCGGCGGTGACGTCGTATTGGAAGATCAGGCTGGCCCCGCACATGATCGCCATCCCATGCGCGAAGCGAACCGCCTTGGGGTTACCGCTGGTGCCAGAGGTGAAGATCATCATCAGGGTGTCGGCGGCGGTGACCTCGCGATGGGGAGCAAGAGGTGGTGCCGCGGCGACTGCGTCGGCGTAGCGCTTCCCGGTCACCTCGAGCACCTCGATCCCGTGGAGGTCCAGGCCGTCCAGCAGGGCCAGGTGCTCGCGATCGATAAGCAGGATCTGACAGTCGGAGCGCCGGATATCGGCGAGCAAGCCGGCTCCGCGCCGGGTGGTGTTGATCCCGCACAACACGTAGCCGCCCAGCCCGGCGGCCGCCATGGCGCGAAGCATCGCCGGGGAGTTGGGGAGCGCGGCGCCGACGTGCAGTGGCCGTGCCGCGTCGGCGAGGGCGATCAGCGCGGCGGCCTCCGCTTCGGCCTCGGCGAGATGCTCCCGCCAAGTCCAGACCCGCTCGCCGTGGGCGACCGCGGGAGTGTCGTCGTGCCTGCGCTGCCGCAGCAGCTCTTGAACTGTTTCCGGCACGGTGTCACTCCCCTAACGCGTCGAGTTCAACAGCCGCCGCAGATCGGCGCACACCAGGTCACGCGCCGAGGTTGCCGGAGGAAAAGACTGAATCGTCGCGAAGCCGTGGAACAAGCCGGGGAAGTCCCGATGGATGACGTGCACCCCGGCACTGCCCAACCGGCGTGCATAGTCGCAGCCCTCGCTGTGCAGTGGGTCCAGTCCGGCGGTGACGATCACCGCGGGCGGCAGATCGGCATGCGAGTCCGCGCGGGCCGGGGCCACCAGATAGACCTGATCACAGAGCCCTTCGTCGCCCAGGTACTGGCGCCAGTACCACTGCATCGCAGCGCGGGTGTTGAAGTATCCGGTGGCGTATCGGTGGTAGCTATCCGTGTCGAACGAGGGATCGATGACCGGGTAGAGCAACACCTGCGCCGCGGGCCGGGTGACACCTCGTTCGCGGCACAGGATGGCGGTCACCGCGGCGAGATTCCCGCCCGCGCTGTCGCCGGCGACGACCGTCCGTCTCGGGTCGATGCCGAGCTCGGTTGCATGGTCTGTCACCCAGCGGAACGCCGCGAAGGCGTCGAGCGCGGCCGCGGGGGCACGGTGTTCGGGTGCGAGGCGGTAATCGACCGACACGACCACGGCTTGGCTGCCGCGAGCCAGGGCGCGGCAGAAGCCGTCGTGAGATTCGATGTCGCAGAACACGAATCCACCACCATGGTAGAACACGATGCCGGGGCGGCTGCCATCCGGCGCTCCGTGCGGCCGATAGATCCGCACCCCGATGGCGCCGGCAGCGCCCGGAACCGAACGGTCTTTTGTGCTGCGCACGTCGTCGGTGTTGTCGACGGGCACGCGCCGTCCCGCGACCGCGGCGCGGGCCTGCGGGGCGGTCATGGTCTCGACCGCAGGAAACCCGGCGTTCAACTCGCGCAACATCGCCCGCACGGTGCTGTCAATGCCGTCGTCCATGTGCAGCTCTCACGCGGGCCGGTATTTCAGTAGGGTGATTCCGTCTTCGGGCAGATCGTAGAACACCGGCTCAACCCGCATACCGATCCGGATGTCGCTCGGATCGACGTCCACCAACTCGGTGCTGATCCGTGGCCCGGCGTCCCACTGCACTATCGCGAGTAGCTGCGGTACCGTGTCGTTCCACGGCGGGCCCGTGGGCCGGCGAGCGACGGTGAACGTGTACAGCGTTCCCGCGCCGTCGATTTCGCGCCATTCCAGGTCATCGGCCAATGTTCCCGGGGCAAGGGTCCGCGGATAGAACACGTAGCGCTGCAACGACTGCGAGTACTGCACCACAATGCGGTGCTGGGCCAGTCCGTCCCAGAATGGCCGCGACACGGGTGTGGGTTCGGGGATGGGTCGGGCTTCCGTGGTCATCGTCAGTCCCCCCGCACCAGCAGCGCGACCTGCTCGCTCATGATGCCGCCATTGCCGGTGACGAACGCGGTGTGGCAGTCGGGCACTTGCGCGTCACCGGCGCGGCCCATGATTTGGCGTGCGCCGTCGACGACGTGGTGCATACCCCCGGCCATACCGGCCTGGCCGAACGACAGCTGACCACCCGCGGTGTTGAGGGGAAAGTCACCGCAATAGGTCAAGTCGCGCTCGGTAACCCACGACATGCCTTCACCTTTGGCACAGAAGCCGGAATCTTCCAGGGTCATCAGCACCGTGATGGTGTAGCAATCGTAGATCGAAGCGACGTCGACGTCGGATCGGCTCAGCTCGGCCATCGCGAATGCCTTTTCGGCGGCCCGGGCGATCGGTGTGCACAGCAGGTCCTCGGCGTAGGTCGGGGTCTTGAAGGCGATATGTTCACCGAAACCTTTGACCCACACCGGGCGGTGGCGACTGCGACGCGCGATGTCGGCATTGGCAACCAACACACCCGCTCCCCCGTGCACCCGCATCACCGTTTCCAGCATGTGGATGGGATCGGCGATCATCGGGCTGGCGAGAACATCGTCCACGGTGATCGGGGTGCCGTGGAAGACCGCACCCGGATGCGCGCACGCATTGGTGCGCTGGTCGACTGCGATTTTGGCGACCGCGGCGGGGTAGTAGCCGTATTCGGCCGCGTAACGCTGCGCGATCTGCGCGTACGGCGCGTTCTGCCCCACGTTGCCGTATGGGATCTCGAACTCCGCTTGCGGCGACCCGTAGTTGTTCGATGACGCCCCATACCAATTCGGGCCGGGCGGCGGCCTCCGCCGTGACCGCGGCAGCGATGCCGATCCGGGCACCACGGCCAGCGCCGCGTCGCAGATGCCGAGCTCCACCGCGGCCGCTGCCCGCCAGACCATTCCAGCGGAAGTGGCCCCACCCAGATCGACTCGCTCTCCGAAATCCAGAGCCAGACCCAGGTATTCGCACAGTGTGGCGGGCGCGAACATGGCCGACTCGGCCACACCGTGTGTCAGCAGCCCGTTGACACAGGCGGGATCCACGCCGGCGTCCTCGATCACCGTCTTGGCCAACAGCGCGTATTGGTCGAGAGTGAACCGCGGCGGCCCGCTCGGTCGACGTTCGGCGGGCAGCTCGGCGATGCCGATGATCGCCGCTTCCCCGCGCAGCCCCGTCACGACGGCGTTCCGCGCCGGGGCAGCTCGACCGTTGCCGTTCCCGGCATCAGCACGGTGGCGTCGCGGCGGCCGGCGATGTCGAGATCCACCAGCCCGGCGCCCGCGTCGGTGAGGCGTTTGGCGGTGACTTCCCCACCGAAGCTGAGCAACTCGCCGGGATAGGCGATCGCCCGGTTCTGCACCGAGAAGGACACCAGACGGCCGCGGCCACCGATCCAGTCCCCGATCGCCCGGGCCAGCAGTGCCGCCTGAAGTGGGCCCTGCACGAGCACGTCTTGATAGCCTTCCGCCGTACGGGCCCAGTCTTTGTCGTAGTGAATGCGGTGGCCGTTGTAGGTGGCGGCGCTGAAAAAGAACATCTGGGTTTCGTCGACGGTGATGGTCAGCGCGGGCAGCTGCTCCCCCACCGCGACGTCGTCGTAAAACACCTGCTGATCGGCCATGGAGCTGCTAGGGACGGGCGATCATCGACGTCGACGCTTCGGCAAGCAGATCGCGGTGCTGGTTGCGGTAGACCGTGTACCAGGTGACCAGAACGAATCTGCCTGAGCGGCCCTGTTTTTCGACGATCGACTCGATCGTCCGCACCATTTCGATTTCGTCGCGGTGGTAGGCGGGCAAGTGGAAGCTGAAGCTCTCGCCGCCCGCCATCCGTTTGGGGGCACGCGGAAACGCGAGACTGCCCGAGACCGCCCCAGAGGAACCGTCGGGCCGCAGCGCTTCCAGGTGGGTAACACCGAGCACGGCATACTGCAGGAAAAGCGGGGGACAAATGGTGTCGCGAAAGCCGTTGACCCGGGCGTAGTCCGGGTCGAACCATAACGGGTTGCGGTCGCCCACCGCCGCTGCCCACCGCTGCCAGTCGCGCCGGTTCACCTCGCCCGTCGCCGAGGCGGCGACGGTGCCCACGCGGGATGCGGATTCGGCATCGATCAGGGTGTCATTGTTCATTTGGCCTCACCGATCATCCTTTCCAGCCATGCAGTCCTCCAGCCACGATGCGGCCACGTCAGCTCCACCACCGAGCGTGGAGCCCAGCCTCGCCCGTTCGGTCCACAGATGCAGGTCGGTCTCGGTCACGTAACCCATCCCGCCGTGCAGTTGATGAGCGTCGAGCGTGATCAGCCTGGCGGCGGTCGCCGCATGCAGGCGTGCGATGGCGGTTTCCCGGGTCGCCGGGTGCCCCCGTGCGATCCAGAACACCGCTGAGTGCGCGGCCAATCGCGCTGCGGCCAGGGCGATGTGCATGTTGGCGACCAGATGCTGGGCCGCCTGGAACGACGCGATCGGCCGACCGAATTGGTGACGCAGCTTGGTGTAATCGACGGTACGGTCCACCACGGCCTGCCCGATGCCCACCAAGTCCAGCGACCCCAATGCCACGGACGTGTTCGCCGCCCGGCGCAGCGCCGCCCGGTCGGCCTCGCCGAGCAGTGCCTCGGCGGTCACAGCGACGTCATCGAAGCGCACGGTGAACGCGCGGTGCCCGCCGGCCATGGCGAGCGGCTCCATCGTGACACCGGTCGCACAACAGCCAACGGTCAAGACCAGCGTGCGCTCCTGTGTAGCAGCGGAAACCACGATGACATCGGCGACGTCGGCGTCAGGCACGTAGTCGGCGGTACCGGTGAGCCGCCAGCCGCCGCAGACGGGATAGGCCCGCAGTACGGCCGAGATGTTGGCGGCGTCGCGAGCACTCCACAAGGCGGTGGTGCCCCGAACGCTCCCACCTGCCAACGGGGGCAGCCACACGGCCTTGGCGTGCGGGGAGCCGAGCTGGTCGATCGCGAGTGCGGCTTGGACACTGGTGTGCACCGTCGTCGGACACAAGGCGCGACCGGCTTCGGTATAGAAAACGGCGAGATCATCGAGCGAGCCGCCGGAGCCGCCGTACTCCTCGGCGATGGCAAGCCCGAAGACACCCGCGTCGGCCAGCGCCTTCCACAGGGCCGGGGTGCTGCGGTCGGCGCCGGGTTCGCCCAGCGTGCTCACCAAGCTCACCGGGCTCTCCGCAGCCAGCAGGGCACGCAACATCGAGGCGAACTCGCGCTGTTCAGCGGTTGGTATCGCTCTCATCGGCTTCCGTCAGCGTCCGTACGAGGGCATGCCGTGGCCCCGCTGGGCAATGATGTCACGCAGGACCTCGTTGGTCCCGCCACCGAAGCGCATCAACGGGGCCGCCCGGTACAGCCGCTCGAATTTGCCGGACAAGGGGGCCTGTTGGCTGCGATGTGCCAACAAGCCGTCGGGGCCGAGCAGATCGAGTGCCAGATCGGCGATGCGCTGGCGCAGTTCGCTGGTGAAGACCTTCTCGACGCTGACTTCCACGGTAGGAATGACGCCGCTATCCAGGATCGACGCGGCCTCATATCCCATCAGTGTGGCCACCGCCACGTCGGCTTCGGCCTGCGCCAGCCGACGCCGAAGCGCCGGGCTCTCCGCCGGCACCGTACCGTCACGACGCGGCCTGAGCGCGAGCTCACGCAACTCTTCCACGGCGCGACGCAGATCGCCCGCGTTGGTCAAGGCGCCACGTTCGAGATCGAGCGCGCCGGTGATGTAAGTCCAGCCGCGGTTGACTTCGCCCACCAGATTGCTGACCGGCACCCGTACGTCGCGGAAGTGCACCTCGTTGGTGCGATAGCCAGACCAGGCGTACAGCGGGCGGACATCGACGCCGGGGCTGTCAATCGGGACGATGATGACCGAAATCCCCCGATGGCGAACGGCGTCCGGATCGGTACGTACGCAAAGCCATTCATGGGTGGCGCGCTGCGCACCGCTGTTCCAGATCTTGGTGCCGTTGATCACCCATTCCCGGCCATCGCGGGTTGCACTGGTACGCAGGTTGGCCAAATCGGTTCCGGCCTCGGGCTCGGAATAGCCCACAGCGCAGATCATTTCCCCCCGGGCGATCAGGGGCAGCCACTCGGTTTTGTTCTTTTCGGTGCCGTGCCGCATGATCATCGGCGCCACGGACGTGACCGTGAGGTCGGGCCCGGGCACGCCCCAATATTCGAATTCACTCATCAACAGATGCAGGTGAACCGCGCTCAGCCCGAGGCCGCCGTACTCGCGCGGCCAGTTCAGCCCGAACCAGCCTTTCGCGCCGAGCTTGCGGCGGAACCGCGCCACCTCACCGCCGGGAAACTCGAGATCGTGTTCGGCCAGTTCGGCCTTCAGCTCTGCGGTGACGTTGTCGTTGAGGAACTCGCGGACCTCCGTCAGCCAGGCGCGTTGCCCGGCGTCGAGTTCAAAGTCCATTCCGTGCCACCCCACCTCAACTTTCACCGGGCAGCGCCAGCGTAACGCGCTGGCGAAATCGCGCACGGCGTTCGGCGATGACGCTGCACTCGGCATGAACTCGCTGACATGCGTCATTGACGTCCGTTAATGAATTGGGTAGGTTTGCTGCCGTGCCTTCGGCATCGTCGACCTCAGCAGCTGCCGCCCCTGCGGTCGGCACCCGGGAGGCCCAACGACTGCAGACCCGCGCCCGCCTGTTCGACGCCGCGGTGGCGGAGATCGGTCGATCGGGATTGGCGGCCACGGATGTCGCGGCGATCGCGGCGGCTGTCGGGGTGGCGCGCGGGACGTTCTACTTCCACTTCCCCACCAAGGAGCACGTGCTGGCCGAGTTGGAACGCGCCGAGGAGGCCAAGATCGTCGCGAAACTCGCTAACAAGGCCGGCGGACCCGGCGATTTGCTGTCGATGCTCAGGCGTCTGGTGCGCGAGGTGCTCGAGGCGGAGGACCGGCTGGGACCAGTTGTCTTCAGGGACATGCTGGGTCTGCATTTCTCCGCGACCAGGCCCGTCGAGGACGAGTTGGCCGAACACCCCCTGGCCGGTTTCGTCATGGCCGCGATCATCGAAGCCCAGGCCGCGGGCCGGGTGTCGCGGAACGCCGACGCGGGCCAACTCGGAGTGATCTTCTTGACCGGGCTGTTTGCGTTGCTGGCCACCGGCGCAACCGCCTCCCGGGCTCGGACGGCGTTACTCGACCGATATGTGAAGACCATCGTCAAGGGAATGGAGGCACCATGAGCGGCACCGGCATCGAGGGCTACCGCGACTACCTGACGCACCGCGATGGTGTCGCCGATCTGCTGCATCGCCGACTTGCCAATCGCGAAGAATTTTTCGCGTCATTGGAGGCCAACCCCATCCGCTCGCTCCGTTCCATCGATCGGCGTGTCTTCATGCAGAATCTGCGCCGTCGCCGGCCCGATCCAGGTGTCGGGCGCGAGACGCTGTTCCTGTTGGCCACCGCCAAGCTGAACCAGGCGGAGCGCTTCGGTGTGGACTTGGGAGACACGTACGGGCGCATCGGCGGCGAGGACCAGCCGCCGGAGCGGGTGTATCTCGCGCTCGAGGAGCACTATCACACCCGTCTGCTGGCATACGTGCTCGATATCTTCGGACTGCCCTTCCAGGTCGTGGTACCGCCGTTTGTGATGCGCCAGTTCGTCAAAATGGAGGTGTTCCTCCCCGAAAGATTCGGGTTCCCGTTCGTGGGCGCCGCGGAAATGGCGGGCTGCATCATGTTCGACGAGCTGCGCCGCGTCGGTGTCGAGTTGTTCGCCGACGAACCGGACGTAGCCGCACGGATCGAGCTGCTTTACACCGAGATCCTCACCGACGAGCTGGGCCACGTCGGCTACTGTGCAGCGCGCTGCAGCCGTGCGGAGCGAGCGCTCATGCGCCGGCTCTACCCGCTTTTCGGACGCCTATTCGCGCGCCAGACCGCCGAGATCAGGCTGCTCACCGATCCCCAGAAGCTTCGCGCCCGTCTCGACCAGCCGTTCGACGTCGAGGTGCTCGCCGCCGGCTTGTCGAACGAAACGTTCGTCGCGGCGCGGCCCTGATGCTCGAGCCGCGACGATCCGGCGCCGCGGTAATTCCGGTCACGTGGTTGCCCGACATCGGTTGCGATCGAAACCCCCGTCGCCGCAATGTCGGCCGAGATGCGACTTGAATGACCCAAATGCCCGGTTACGCCGACGCAATCAGCCGCTGTCCATCTGTAAAAAGCCTGTCAAGCTCAGGTTAAAACGCCCCGGCACCATCGCGGATACTCCGAACGACTGCGAAAATGATGCCATCGACTGGTCCGAAGACCAGGCATTTCTTGCTCAGCACTCGGCCACAGGGAGATGTCATGCCCACCATCGAGAGGCGCCTCCGAGAGGAGTTGCGCAACTATGCCGTCGAGTTGCGGCAATTGGCGTACACCCTGCCGCAGGGGGTAGGCGAGCACGGTCTCCTTCAACTGTCAGACCGCATGCGTGCGGCAGCCGACCAGATGATCCGCAAGGGGGCCTAACCCCCGAGTGGTCAGCCGCCGCCCTTGAGACGGATCTTCCAGCGCACAAAGGCGAGGTAGAAGACACTCAGTAGCACCAGCATGGCCATGTCGAACCACCATGCGCCGGCGGTGTGACGCCAGTGAGAATCCTTCGGGGTCAGCGGACCGGGCACCAATTTGGTCAGGTCGACGGTGGAGGCCGACGCCGCGAAACCCCAGCGCGCCGGTGTTGCCCACGCCATCTGATCCAGCCCGAAGCGCCCGGTGACGGGAATCATGCCACCGGAGAACACCAGCTGTGACATCACCGCCACGACCAGCAGGGGCATGATCTGCTCGTTGGACTTGGCGACGGCCGACAACGCCAGTCCCAGCATCGCCGAGGCGACGCAGGTGAGCGCGACGTCGGCGAAGAGTTCAAAGCCGGGCCTGCCCAGCGCCACGGCGCCCTGGGTCGGGCCGCCCTTGCCGAGCAGCACGATCACGGTCACGATCGCCGATTGGACGACGGCAAACACCGTATAGACACAGATCTTTGCCAGCAGGTACGCCGTGGTCGACAGGCCAACCGCCTGTTCGCGCAGGAAGATCGCACGCTCACCGATGAGGTCACGGATGGTCAGCGCCGTCCCCATGAACACCGCGCCGACATTGAGCAGCACCAGGATCTGTCCGGGCTCGTTGGGCGCGGCGCCCATCGGGTTGGGAATACCGAAACCGACATTGCCAGGCACCGACATCGACAATGAACCCATGATGAACGGCAACACGGCGAGAAAGACGAAGTAGCCCCGGTCGGAGATGATCAGCCGGATCTGCCGCCGCGCGATCGTGGAGAACTGCCGGAACAGACTCGTGCGGGACGGATCGCCCAGCTCGGCCGGTCTCTGCGCGGGGGGAGGCGGCGGTGGCGGGCCCGTCCGCGCCTCGTACCGCGCCTTGGACCCGTCCGGGTCGTTGGCGACCGTACTGAAGATGTCGGCCCAGTTCGTTGTGCCCATGGTCGGGCCGATCTGACTGGGCGGGCCACAGAACGCGGTCTTCCCCCC
>Ga0307441_1000889_pt1 | contig 10593 bp, 7 predicted proteins | sample SalMarWE160420MG_FD_202149 | JGI IMG/M metagenome (GOLD analysis project Ga0307441, IMG submission 202149) | Salt marsh sediment microbial communities from the Plum Island Ecosystem LTER, Massachusetts, United States - WE1604-20 | ecosystem: Environmental > Aquatic > Marine > Intertidal zone >... | reverse complement strand
GCGCCGACTTCGATCCAGCGGCTGCCGGCCGCGGGCGTCGGGTTCGTGGTCGCGCTCACAGGGCCACCTCCCGTATCGGCGTGTACTCGTGAGCGTCGTCGCCGTCGGCGCGCGCCCCCCAGGGGTCCACCTGGGCGGGACGCTGGGACTCCATGAAGCGCCTGTACAGTCCCTGCCGCCCCACTTCGTCTTCCACCATCCGCCCCTTCACATAGGAAAGACCCACGCGCTCCAGCCACGGCGCGGTGCGTTCCAGATAGCGCGCCTCCTCCCGGTACAGTTGCAGGAATGCCGCGGCATACTCCAGCGCTTCGGCCTCTGTGGCCACCTTGCACAGAAAGTCGGTGACCCGCACCTTGACGCCGCCGTTGCCGCCCACGTGCAGCTCGTAGCCCGAGTCCACGCACACCACGCCCAGATCCTTGATGGTGGCTTCGGCGCAGTTGCGGGGACAACCCGACACGCCCATCTTGAACTTGTGGGGCGTCCAGCTGCCCCAGGTGAGCTGCTCCAGCTTGATGCCCAGGCCGGTGGAGTCCTGGGTACCGAAGCGGCACCACTCGGAACCCACGCAGGTCTTCACCGTGCGCAGGGCTTTGCCGTAGGCATGACCCGACACGAAGCCCGCCCGGCTGAGGTCGCCCCACACCCTGGGCAGGTCTTCCTTCTTCACGCCCAGCAGGTCGATGCGCTGACCGCCGGTGAACTTGACGGTGGGCACCGCGTACTTCTCCGCCACTTCCGCAATGGCCCGCAGTTCCGCAGGGGTGGTCACACCGCCCCAGATGCGCGGCACCACCGAGTAGGTGCCGTCGCGCTGAATGTTGGCGTGCACCCGCTCGTTGATGAAGCGCGACTGGTTGTCGTCCACGTACTCGCCGGGCCAGGCGCTCACCAGGTAGTAGTTGAGGGCCGGCCGGCACACATGGCAGCCGTCCGGCGTGCGCCAGTCCAGGGCTTGGAAGATGGCCTCCAGAGTCTTCAGCCCCCGGGCGCGGACCGCTTCGCGCACTTCGTCATGGCTGTGGTCGGTGCAGGGGCACAGGGGCTTCTTCGCCGGCGTCTGGGAGTAGTCGCCGCCCAGGGTGCTGGCCAACAGCGACTCCACCAGCCCGGTGCAGGAACCGCAGGAGGAACTGGCCTTGGTATGGGCCCGCACGTCGTCCAGGGTGAACAGCTTCTTGTCGGTGATGGCGCGCACGATCTCGCCCTTGCAAACCCCGTTGCAGCCGCACACCTCGGTGGTGTCGGCCATGGCGGTCACCCGGGATGCCTGATCGCCGTGCCCGGCGTCGCCCACATGGGCCTGCCCGAACAGCAACTGCTCGCGGATGTCGGAAATGTCGGTGGCTTCGCGCATGAGCTGGAAGTACCACGGACCGTCCAGGGTGTCGCCATACATCACCGCGCCCTGGATGCGGTTGTCCTTGACCATCAGCTTGCGGTACACGCCGCGGGAGGCGTCCTGGAACACCATCTCCTCGGTGTCCTCGTCACCGATGAAGTCGCCGGCGGAAAACAGGTCGATGCCCGTCACCTTGAGCTTGGTGGAGGTGAGCGAACCGCCGTACTTGGCGATGCCGAGCTGCGCCAGGTGGTTGGCGCACACCCGAGCCTGCTCGAACAACGGCGCCACCAGTCCGTACAGAGCACCGCGGTGCTGGGCGCACTCGCCCACCGCGTAGATGCGCGGGTCGAAGGTCTGCAGGGTATCGTCCACCAGCACCCCACGCTCGCAGTGCAGGCCGGCGGCTTCGGCCAGTTCGGTGTTGGGTCGTATGCCCACCGCCATCACCACCAGGTCGGCGTCCAGCCGGCGCCCGTCGGCGAAACGCACGCCGGTCACCTGTCCGTCGCCCAGGATCGCCTCGGTGCGCGCGTTCATCATGAAGCGCAGGCCGCGTTCCTCCAGAGAGCGCTGCAGCAGGCCGGCGGCGGCACCGTCCAACTGCTTTTCCATCAACGTGTCCAGCAGGTGCACCACCGTGACTTCCATGCCCTGCTTGAGCAGCCCGTTGGCCGCCTCCAGCCCCAGCAGGCCGCCGCCGATCACCACCGCCCGACGGCCCTCCCCGGCGCCGGCCAGCATGGTGCGCACATCCTCGATGTCGCGGAACCCCAGCACGCCCTTCTGATCGTGACCCGGCACCGGGATCACGAACGGCTTGGAACCGGTGGCCAGAATCAGTCGGTCGTAGACCGCCTCGGTACCGTCGGAGCTCACTACCCGGCGAGCGGTGCGGTCGATTTCCGTCACCGGGCTGCCCGCATGCAGGGTGATGCCGCGCTCGGCGTACCAGTCGCGGTCGTTAAGCATGATGTCGTCGACCGTCTTCTCCCCGGCCAGCAGCGGCGAGAGCAGGATGCGATTGTAGTTGCCGTAGGGTTCGTCGCCGAACACGGTGATGTCGTACATGTCCGGTTCGAGCTTCAGCAGCTCTTCCAGGGTGCGCATGCCGGCCATGCCGTTGCCCACCAGCACCAGTCTGGGTTTGTTCACGGTGACACCTCCTTTCACAGGTCGACTCCCGGCTCCACGGCCGGCGAGCCGTCGTCGGCCGCCCCTGGCGGGGGCAGCCGGTTCATCTTTTCCAGCACGTCCAGGGGCGCCCGCAGACTGGCCACCGCGAACGACTGCAGGTACGCGACGGGGCCGGCGGGATCGAAACGACTGGCATCGAAAAAACAGTCGGCGCCCATGGGCAACGGCGCGGGCGCCGCCTGGGCGAGTGTCCAACCCCGGGCGTTGAGACCCTCGGGCTTGTCGTCGATCAACGGGTAGCTCCAGCCCAACTCGGCGGCCACCTGCCGGTACAGTTCCGGGCGGTAGGCGCGGTCCGCCGCCGCAATCAGCTTCTGGGGCCGCTCCACCTGGCCCCAGCGATACATCTGGGTAATGAACCAGAGGGCGTGGGAGCGCCACGGGAACATGGCGGCGTGGCGATGAAAGACGTTGAAGTCCGGGAGCACCAGTGTCGGCCCTCCCGGGTCGTACACCAGTTGGTCGGTCAACGGCAGGCGCAGCACCTCCTCCTTCACGCCCACGTACTCGGGGCGGGCCAGCAGGGCGGCCGTCTCGGCGCGGTGCTGCGGATCGTCGAGCCATTGGCCGGCCTGCATAAGCGCCTTGACCAGCGCCCGATGGGTATTGGGGTGGCGCCGGGACCAGTCCTCGGTCACCCCCAGCACCTTCTCCGGTTTGTGATTCCAGAGCTGCTGGCTGGTGATCAGGATATGGCCGTGGCCACCGCGCACCGCCACGCTGTTCCAAGGCTCGCCCACGCAGAAGCCGTCGATATCGCCGGCCCGCAGGCGGGCCACCATCTGGGGCGGCGGCACCACCACGATGCGCACGTCCCGGTCGGGGTCGATTCCCGCGGCCGCGAGCCAGTAGCGCAGCTCGTAGTTGTGGCTGGACACCGGGTACACGACCGCGAAAGTCAGCGGCGGGCGCCCGGCGCCCCGGTCAGCGTCGATGAGCTTGCGCAGGGCGCGGGCAGTGGCGGGCCGCCGGGCGGTGCATTCCGGATCCAATTCCGCCATCCGTGCGTACAGGCGCCGGGAAACAGTAATGGCGTTGCCCCCCAGTCCCAGGCTCAGCGCCGTCACCAGGGGCCGTCGCACCGCGGTGATGCCAAGCTGACTCGCCACCGGCAGGCCGGCCAGCATCTGCGCTCCATCCAGGGCGCCCAGCATGACCTTGTCGCGGATGTTCGCCCAGGACGGTTCCCTGACCAGATCGACCTGCAGTCCCTGGCGGGCAAAGAAGCCCTGCTCCGCCGCCACCACCAACGGCGCGCAGTCGGTCAGGGGAATAAAGCCCAGCCGCAGGGACGACTTTTCCGGACGCGCGGTGCGCGACTTGCCAAGTGTCAGTACGGGCCGCTTCGCCCGAAGTTCGTTCATGATCACTCCTTGTGCCAAACAAAAAAGGCGCCGCTACGCTCCGTGACCTGCACGAAGGTGGCGACGCCTTTGCCGCGAGCCCGGTTGGCTCATCCCCGGGCAGCCCCCCGTTGGGCGACCCGGCGTTGTCTCTGCGTACTTCAGAGCAGGTTGCATGCCAGCATGGCACGCGCCCGTCATTCAAAGGCTTGAGGCTTCACCGTTCGGCCTTGCGGCGTCCGCCCGCACGACTTCGGTGCACTACAGCAACCGTCAGCACCGATCCGGGTCAGCGACCCGCGCACGCCCCAGTGCTGCGCGGATCCACGCCGGCAGCCCGGCGTCGCAACCGTGCTGGGCACCAATCCAGGGCAGGTACGACCAGGGATAGCGGCACGCCAGCCCTGCCATCTGTTCCGTGGCCTGCAGGGCACCCTCCCGGTCGTCCTGCAGGTGGAAGACCATGGCGAAGAATCCCGCGGGCAGGGCGGCGCGGGCGCCGGGCCGGCAGCGAGCCGATCCCAGGGAGGCGGCGAAGGCCGCCCGCACTTCCGCGACCACCGTCGGTGCCACCAAAGTGGCCCGTGCCGACGCTGGCCCGTCGGTATACAACTGCCATGCCCAGCGTTCGATCCAGGCCTGCGCCACCAGCCCATGCAGGACACTGCCTCGCGGGCTGGCACCGGCCACGCTCCGCGCGAATGCGAGCGCTTCGTCGCAGCCACACTCGTCACCGGCCAACGAACGCACACGCTGCACATGGGCCGGCAGGTGTCCCGGTTCCCGTTCCACGGCCGCCGCAAAGCGCGCCGCCAGCACGCCGTCGTCCAAGCCGGCAAAGAGGCCCGAGCACAACAGCCAGGACCAGGGCTCCGCGCTCTGGGGGAGGCGCTCGGCAGCGGCCGCCAAGTCCCGTTCCGCCCGTTCCACCTGCCGGAAGAAACGGGCCAGACCGGGCACGCTCAACGGAGCGGTTCCCAACCCATTACCGCCGCCAAGGTTGCGGACGGTATGAATGCCCCGCGCCAGGCGAGGCTCTCCCAGGTGATCTGCCTCCCACACCCACCAGTCCAGCTCGCGCATCGGTTCCGGCCAGTCCGCCAGCGCCTCCACGGCCAGCGCCCAGGCCACCACGTCACGCTCGCGCAGGGCTGCGAGGCCGTCGGCCAACCGGTAGTAACGTTGGGCCTTGAGTGCCGCGCGCAGCCCGGCCGCTTCCGGCACCGCCAACCACAGGGGGCGGGCGCAACCGGGACCTGGCGCTGCCAGCCGGACGAGCCGGGTCAGGCGGGCACGGAAGTCCGTCACTGCCCGGTCCGACGCGGACGCCGGCGGACCCCGGCCCGCCGACGTCCAGTGCACACACTCGCCATCAGGCAAGGGCCTCGGCGGCCACGGGTTGGCGTTCCGCCATCGCCGCTTGCAGACGCTGGTCCTCCTCGGCCAGCACTTGCGGCGAGAAGCGCACCAGCAACGCAGCGAAGGCGGCGCAGGCCACGGCCACACCCAGGTACAGCAGGGCCTGCTGGGTGGTGAGCGCATCGGAGCGGAACAGGAAACCCGCCGCCACCGCCCCGGCGTTGCCGCCGGCCCCCACGATGCCCGCCACGGCGCCCAGGGCCTTGCGGTTCATGAACGGCACCAGCCCGTAGGTGGCGCCCTCGGACATCTGCACGAACAGAGAGAACACGATCATGGTGCTTACCGCCACCACGATCTGGCCCATCTGGGAAAACACCATCAGGGCCACGCCTTCCATCAGCAGGGCAACGAACAGAAAGCGCACCCGTCCCTTCAGTCCCTGGCGGCGCGCAAAGCGGTCCGAGAACACGCCCCCCAGGGTGCGGGCGAAGATGTTCATCAACCCGAACAGGCCGGCGATCAGGCCCGCCATTTCCAGATCCAGATGAAAGTGATTGAAGTAGTACATGGCGGCCACGTTGTTGATGGTCAGTTCCACACCGAAGCAGGCCCCATAGACCAGGAACAACGCCCACACCCGGTAGTCGCCGGCGGCCTTCATGAAGCTGGCCAACGTATGTCCGCCTTCGGCGCCCGCTGCCGGCAACGCGCCGCTGGCACGCAGGTCCTTGAAGTCCCCCTCCGGCGCGTCGGTGGTCCACTTCCAGTAAGCGAAGGCGGTCAGCAGCATGGCAATGCCGGGCACCACCATGGCCAGCCGCCAGCCGAGGGCGTGGTCTGCGCCCATGGTGACGATAGCGGTGAACACCAGGGGCATGACCATCTGGGTCACACCGCCCCCCAGGTTGCCCCAGCCGGCGGTGGTGGCGTTGGCGGTGCCCACCACGTTGGCGTCGAACATGACGGTGGTATGGTACTGGGTGATGACGAAGCTGGCGCCGATGGCGCCGATGGCCAACCGCGCCAGCAGAAACGTCTCGTAGCTGTCGGCGAGCCCGATCAGCATCACCGGTAGCGAGCCCAACGCCAGCAGCGCCGTGTACACGCGGCGCGGCCCAATCCGGTCGCACAGGTAGCCGATCAGGATACGCACCAGCACGGTGATGGCCACCGACGCGATGATGGTGTTGCCGATCTGCTCTTTGGTCAGCCCCAGATCGCCCTTCACCACCGGCATCAGCGGCGCGATGCCGAACCAGCCGAAGAAGCACAGAAAGAAGGCGAACCAGGTGAGGTGGAAGGTGCGCATCTGCACCGAGCGCAGACTGAAAAGGTTGATGCGGGCGGCCTTGTTTGCCACGTCCATTGCGATCTCCTCGAAGTCTTTCAGGCATAAAAAAAGCGCCGTTCCATGCCGCCAGGCACGGAAGACGCCGTTGTCGATGGAGGAGTCAACGCTGACTCATGGTGACCGGCAGCCCGCCGTTGGGCTCGCCACGCTTGCTGTTGGGCAGGCAAGCGCTGTGCCAGACCGCTCCGGCCGGCTCATGTTTCCCTGTCGCTCAGTCGGTTATGGAAATACGCGGCAATCGGAGCCGGTTCGCGCGCCGGTGCGGAAGGTATTATTGCGGTGCACGGGCGGTGAGCAACGCGCCGCCGTGGTGCATTGTCAACGCAGCAGATCGGCCGCCGCGATCAGCATGCGCGCCACTTCGCCGATCTTCTGGTTGCGGTCCATGGCCATGCGGCGCAGCGCGCCGTAGGCGTCGTCTTCGCTCATGCCCTTCTCGCGCATCAGAATGCCCTTGGCCCGATCCACGTCCTTGCGGTCGGCCAGCTTGCTCTTGGTGAATTCCAGTTCCTCGCGCAGGGCCTGGAACTCGCGAAACCGGGCGATGGCCACGTCCATGATGGGCTTGAGGCGCTGGGGGCTGAGGCCGTCCACGATATAGGCACTGACCCCGGCCTGCACTGCCTCCTCGATGGTGCGACTGTCGCTGTGCTCGGCGAACATCACGATGGGGCGGGGCAACTCCCGGGTGAGGGTGCGCATGGACTCCAGGGTGTCCCGGTCCGGCATGTCCATGTCTATGAGGATGACTTCCGGGCTGTGCCGGGCCACCTGCGCCAGCAGATCCTCGTTGCCGCTCAGACGGGCGACCACATCGCAACCCTGGTCCCTGAGGGCCTGCTCGAGGATCGCCGCCCGCCCGGCGGACATGTCGATCACCATGACCCGCAGCTGTCGGTCCGGTGTGTCCATCACTGCCAGCTCTCCCGCCCCATGCCAAAAAAAAGGCCATACACGGAAGCCTCCTCCGCGCATGACCCCGTTGTCCGAGCGGCGCGCCGTTACGCCGTGTCGTAACGTCTTTAGCAATATGCGGGCCACCGGAGGTCCGGGGCTAACCGGCTGATCGGGCGACGGGAGACTTCGCGCGGACGGCTATTGATTGCACCAATGCCGTGCAACAGGCCCCGGGAGGTGCGCAACCGGGAACGGAAGCGTCACCGAGCCGGGCAGGCTGTGGGGGTCATGCTGTGTGCTGTGTGGGGCGCGCGTGTGGGGAGCGTGGTGCTGGCAGGATGCCCTGACCCGGCGGGGAGTGGGAGACCGGGCGCCGCCGGCGAGCTGCGCGGGCGGGGGGAGAAGCCGCCGCGCGCAGCCCGCCTGTGGTGCTAGGCAGCCCGGCGGCGCCTGCCGGCCCAGCCCAGCAGCCCTACCAGCCCGGAAAGCATCAACGGCGCGCTCGCCGGCAGCGGAACGGGGGCCAGATTGACGGTCTTGTCGCCCCGCAACTGCGCCACGCCGACGATGTCCGCATTTGTCAGGAGCTTACGCTCGCCCTTCGGAATGCTGTAGTACATGACCGCGCTGTTGATGTTGAGGTGATCGCACCCGCTGGAGGGACAGGTGCTGCTGGCGTCGTAATTGACCGGCAGGGCGGCACCTGCATAGGGCCGCGGCTTGGTGATATCGAGGGTCTTGGACGTGGACGTCACCCCGTAGAAGCCGAGGGCGTGGCCCAGTTCATGCTCCATGGTCGTCAGCATGTCGTAATGGCCCGACGCCGCACCGGTCGCGCCGGTATACACCCGTCCGGTGTTCATGGTCCCGCCGCCATAATCGTGAGAGCTCGCGGTGAACGTGCCGTACTCCGAATTGCTGCCCGGCGTCGAGTCGAAGAACCATCCGATCGCGGAGTTGTTGGTGAACCCAATATAGGCCGAAGTCGGCGCGTTGCCGGGTGAACCGGAGGCGGTAGTCTCGCCCAGCGTGCTACTGCCCAGGGCGCTCCAGCCGTAGTTCACGGTCAGGTTTCCGGAGTCGGGCAGCGCCGCCTCCCAGTAGCTGACGGCCTGGTTCATGATGGCGCCGAGGGTGCCGCCACCGTAGGTCGTGCCGGCGGTGCTGTCGAAAGACAGACCACCGTAACTGCCACTGGAGATGAAGTTGGTCGTGATGGTGACGGCACCGGCCTGGGGCGCAGCCGCCACCGCGAGGGCTGCGGTGCACAGCAACGCCGCCAACCGTGACGAGCTGCGAGACGCTGAACGAGTTGTACAAGCCATGAATCACCTGCTCTCCGTTTTGAGTTTTTCTTGCAGCCCGGCGACCGTCGCCGAGCCATGAGCGGGTCCAGTGTTCACCGCACCCTCTCCTCCATGGAATCTGTTCCAGCATGGGCCCGGCCGACCTCACAAAGTCGCGACCCACCCAGGTCCGCTTACTCATTCCGCCATGGCGCCGTACCGCTTCGCCAGGGCATCCACAGCGCCCAGCACTCCAGTGCAGGGACTGTGGGGCACGGGATAGCAGGTGTGCTCGTGCTGCCTGCCGTCAGCGCCGCGCCATTGGAACTCCACCAACGGACTGTCGATCAGCCGGTAGGGCTGGGGCCGCAATGCCTCGATGCGCCGCAGCAGATCGGCTGTCGCACGCTGCGGCAACGCACCGGTGCGTGTGTGCATGGGCCGCGCGGGACCGCCCAGGTTCGGTTCGCGATGCCGCCAGACGAAGCGCCCGCTCGCAATCACGGTGAAGCTGGTCAACAACCCCGCACCCCAGGCGCCCCGGTAATGCACCGAAAGCACCGGTTCGCGGGTCGGCGCGGGCTTGCCGCTGGCACCGCCCGCTGTCGAACCACTGCCCGCCGGCACGGAGGCAGGTCCTGCGGCGGTCTGAGCGTATGCAACGCCAACCGGTCCGGCACCCGCTCCCACAAGAGCAACCCACAGCACCATGCCCGCTCGCATAAGTCGCCCCTGCATTCCTCGGCAGGCATCCCTGTCGGCCACCGACTTTGAAACCCGCCCACCATCCGCAGGGTCAGAGCGATGGCGCCCCGCCTCGGCCGAAGACCGGGCGGCACCACGCGTCGCGACCCTTGAGACCCGAGCCACAGTGCCCGACGGCGGCTGCGGATCCTGGAGCAAGTCTCGTGCCGCCAATTCCACAAAGCGTCGATTTTCAGGCGCTTGCAACCACACCTTGCGCTGGGAAACCGCCTTGCGGCAGCAGATTTGTAAGACATACCGACAGATACACGTAGCAAATGACTATCGAAACATTGGATGCAAACACCGACGCGAGCATTATTAATTTATAAACAATTGCTTATGTAAACCAAATCAACCAGGGTGCCCGTAAGGCATTCCGACAACCACTCCGGGCGCGCTGCAAAGTAACGCGACATCCCTCGGCCACGTTGACCATCGGCCCCTCATGTACCACCTCCCCAGGGCCTCACCTGGCGTGTTGCCGAGGCGCAATCCCACGCCACGGCGCCCGGCGCCGCGACCTGCGTAGCCCTATTGTTGCCGCACCGAGAAAAGTCAGTTATGTGAGGCGCTGTTTATTACTTCAATGAGATCAATACACTCTTGAGCACCAGTTGGGTCACCCGGCGTCTAAGGGATACCGGCGCAACCCGCCGAGCTGGCACTCTCCGCCGGTACGCCCGAGGGGAACACGGCTCCGATGGAGATCCCGTCCAGGGCCAAAGGCCCGGCATCATTGACAAAAGGAGCGTACTCATGCAATCGGGATTCAACGACATGTTGACGGCACTGGGCCGCGTGCTGCTGGCGGTCATCTTCATCTACGCGGGCGCCTCCAAGATCGGCAGCTACGCTCAGACCGCAGGGTTCATGGCCAGCCACGGCATCAGCGGCGCATTGCTGCCCGCCGTCATCGCCCTGGAACTGGGCGGCGGTTTCGCCCTGGCCTTCGGCCTGCTGACCCGCCTAGTGGCGGCCGCGCTGGCGGTGTACTCGGTGGCCGCCATCGTGATCTTTCTGCTGCCGCCCGCCAACCACATGGGCGTGATCCTGGCGCTGGCCGAA
>Ga0307441_1000888_pt1 | contig 10597 bp, 12 predicted proteins | sample SalMarWE160420MG_FD_202149 | JGI IMG/M metagenome (GOLD analysis project Ga0307441, IMG submission 202149) | Salt marsh sediment microbial communities from the Plum Island Ecosystem LTER, Massachusetts, United States - WE1604-20 | ecosystem: Environmental > Aquatic > Marine > Intertidal zone >... | reverse complement strand
CTCTTTTCCGCCATTTTTTTTAGCGTCATTATCGTCGGTGCCCAGACAATGAGCCGGATGACCGGTGTGCCGACCTATATCGCCGAAGTTATCCAGGGAATGGCACTGATGGTGATGCTCATTTTCCTGCTCTTTATGGAATACAGGTTAAAGGTGATGAAGAAATGATGAGTCAACTCCTCGACATTGCTTTTCTATCCGGTCTCATCGGCGCGACCATGAGGATGGCAACACCAATTATATTCGCCACCCTCGGTGAGATTCTTGTCGAAAGAGCCGGCGTCCTGAATCTGGGCATTGAAGGTACCATGCTCATGGGCGCCATGACCGGATTCCTTGTCACCTTTTCGTCCGGATCCCTTTGGCTGGGAGTGCTGGCCGCCGCGGCAGTGGGAATGCTTCTGGGTCTCTTGATGGCGTTTCTGGCGGTACATCTGGGTTTAAGCCAGCATGTATCAGGCCTGGGGATCACGCTTTTTGCCACAGGCTTAGCCATGTTCATTTACCGGCTGCATTTCGGTTCTCCCACTGTGCCCCCGATCATCCATCCGTTCCACCAGATTTCCCTGCCGCTGCTCTCCAGTATCCCGCTAATTGGTCCGGGTCTGTTCACCCAATATTCGCTGACGTACTACGCCTGGCTCCTTATCCCGGCCCTCTCCATACTGCTCTACAAGACGAACATCGGATTGAAGATCAGAACAGTGGGTGAAAACCCCGTGGTTGCAGACACCGTCGGTGTTAATGTGCTGCTGACCCGTACCCTTTGTCTCGTGGTGGGTGGGGCCCTCATGGGCGTCGGTGGCGCCTTTCTTACTCTGGCCCACCAGAACATGTTCCTGATAGATGTCGTTAGTGGCAGGGGATGGGTGGCTATTGCCATGGTCATCTTCGGGAACTGGGACCCCCTCAAGGGTGCTTTCGGCGCGCTTATCTTCGGGTTCCTCGACGGACTCCAGCTAAGACTTCAGGGGTTAGGTATTGCCGTTTCTTTTCATATATTTCTGATGATCCCCTACTTACTGACCATTGTGGCCCTGATCAGTGTCTCCAGAAAGGCGTCAATACCGGCTGGTTTGTTGAAACCGTATCGCAGGGAAGAAAAGGGAGGATAACCCATGCTGGATCTTATCATACGAAACGCCAACCTTCCCGACGGCCGCAAAGGTATCGACATTGCGGTCAAAAACGGCCGCATTGTCGAAGTCGGTCCCCGGCTCCCCATGGAGGCGATCCGGGACATCGATGCCGAAGGCTGCCTGGTCACTCCGCCCTTTGTGGAAAGCCACTTTCACCTGGATTCAACCCTGAGCTATGGCCGACCCCGGGTCAATGAAAGCGGCACCTTGCTGGAGGGCATCGAGGTGTGGAGGGAGCTGAAAACCCAGCTTACGGTTGAAAACATCAAAGCGCGCGCATGGGAGCTTTGCCGCTGGGCCATTGCCCGGGGCACTCTGGCCATCCGCAGTCATGTGGATGTCAGTGACGAGAGGCTCCTGGCCGTTCAGGCGCTCCTGGAACTCAGGGAAGAAATCAAGTCCTATATTGATTTGCAGCTGGTGGCCTTTCCCCAGGATGGATATTTCAGATATGGCCCGAATGCTGCCAACCTGGAGCGGGCTCTCGACATGGGCGTGGACGTGGTTGGTGGAATCCCTCACTTTGAAAGAACCGCCGGTGAAGGCGCAGCTTCCATCAAGGCCTTGTGCGAACTTGCTGCCGAGCGGCACCTTCGGGTGGACATGCACTGTGACGAAAGCGACGACCCCTCATCACGGCATATCGAGACATTAACCTTTCATACCCAGCGCCTTGGCCTTCACGGCCGGGTCACCGGTTCCCACCTGGCCTCCATGCACTCTATGGATAACTATTATGTGAGCAAGCTCATTCCCCTGATGGCAGAGGCACAGATGCACGTCGTGGCCAACCCATTAATCAACATCACCCTCCAGGGACGCCATGACACCTACCCCAAACGGCGTGGAATGACCCGGGTCAAGGAACTCATGGAAGCAGGCATCAATGTCGCGCTCGGTCATGATGCCCTCATGGACCCCTGGTACAGTTTCGGCTCCCACGACATGCTTGAGGTTGCCCACATGGCGCTCCATGTGGCACAGATGACCGGGGTTGATCAAATGCAACAGATGTTCGCCGCTGTTACGACCAACGGGGCCAAGGCCTTAGGGCTGGAACGATACGGGCTTGAGCCGGGGTGCCATGCGGATATGGTTGTGCTCCAGGCCTCCAATCCACATGAAGCTCTGCGATTGAAACCGGCCCGGCTTTTCGTGATTCGCCACGGCACCATCATTGCACAAACCCCCCCGGTCGTCAGCCGGGTCGAGTTGACGGATAGGGCCTTTGACGTGGATTTCAGGTTTAACGGCAAGATCTAGCCTATGCATCTATTGCGAACTCAATGTTGATTCAACAATATATTACCAAGTTTCAGCACGGTGTAAGACACGTATTTTCTAGAAAGCAGGGGAACGGGATGTTCCCGGAGCGGCGTCATGTCGACCTTGAAGCAGGACAGCGGAAAGGCCGACATCCGCAGTGAGCGGAGCCACGGACGGCGAAGCGAACGTAGCAGAGGGAAGATGCCGGTTTCCTGCTTACATGGCCTCAAGAGGTTCATGTAATTGTGCTATGAAACACTACGGTCTCAAGTACTTCCCTACTGTTTTGAATACCTCTCCATGAGAACTCTCCAGGCGGGTAAGAAACCTTTCCGACCGCACGATGGGGCTCCAAAGCGAAAAGTCTTCCCGTTCAAAATCCATTCCCACCGTCAACATGTCGCTGAGTGTTTCCAGAAGATAATCTTCCGGCTTGTAGATCGAATCACCGATATCGCCCACCCAGCATAGTGGTGTACCCTGGTAGCGCTCGCTTAGATCGTTGAATAGATGTTGCGTGACAATGGTCTGCGGCTGCAGGCCCAGATCGGTAAATGGCATCGTCACTCCTTTCTCAGCGACCTGAACGAGGGCCCCGTTATAAACAGGAATAAGCTCTACCCCATGGTCGTTGCACACAGTGCAGATTCCCTCCAGTCCCTCCAGGCTGGCACACACCGGAAAAAGGAATATTTTTTTTGGCCGGTGATGCTCTAAGGCCTCTTCCACGAAATAGCCCAAGGTTGAACCTGAAGCGATGCATTCTTCCATGATAATCCAGGTTTCGTCCTGCCACCACTCGCCCACAAACGAGCTTTCAACAATGTTCCAGCCACGTGAAACGGCGTTATCTTCCACACGGGTCAGCTTAATATAGGTCGTATCGGGCTGGCGGCCCCGGTGCAGGGGAGGATTGGCATCCAACAGGTCCAACGGGCGACCGCCCCAGAGGATGACAAACTGCGCCAGTTTCCCATCAAACATTCGTTCGAAAAGGCGCATCATGTCGTGCCCGATATTCTTGATCATCAAGAATTTTTCGGCCCCGCACGCCTGGCGGCTGAGCAGGAATTCCTCACCAAGCCCTCGGCCTGGAAAATCTACCACGTAAATCTTATCGGGAAGGCTTCTGCCCCGAAACGCTTCGTGCTGAGATATTCCCTTCACGAGCCAGATGTCTTTGCCGCTCCGCGACATGACGATTTCGCCGATATCTTCGAGATAGATTCGGTTTCGATCCATATTCATATATTTCCTCCTATTTGCGCCGGGCCCCTGAGCGGATGGTGACGGAACGTTTTTTCGGGAGAGACTATAAAATAAAGACCTTGTTGTGTCAAACAATAGAATCTCAGGGGAGCAAAACTTAAGCCTCAGCCGAGACCACTTACGCGTTTTTCTCGTTATGAGAGGGAGGCAGAGGAGAGGTGCATTGTTTGGTTGAAAAACCAGTACGTTTCCTGTAAAGAGAAAGAAACCGCAGAGGAGAGGAATCATGGCAGAAGATACTTATCAAGAAGATCAAGACATGATGAAAATGGATTTTTCAGATCTGAACCGTGGCCGCAGCAGCAGGAGCGGCAGGTCCGAAAAGAAACCCTCTGACCCGGAAAAGGGGAAAAAGTTCCTGGTGTTCGGCGGTGCCATGCTCTGCGTGGTAATCTTGATCATCGTGATTATTTTCATTTCCGGCGACAAATCAGGAAATCAGCCCGTTTCACCCATCCAAACGCGAATCAAAGGACTGGAAGAAACGGTGGGCAAATTTCAAGGCCAGCAGGAAGCACTGGAAAAGTCCATTGCCAAACTGGAGGGCTCTTTGAACTCTCTCAGGGGAGACTTGCGCAAAGTCAGCAGGCAGGTCGAGCAGCTGAACAAAAGAACAACCGGAGTGACCAAACAGGCAAAAAAGACAGTACTTGTGCCCAAGAAAGCCGCGAGTCAAACCCGGCGCCACTCCCACGTTGTCCAAAAGGGAGAAAGCCTCTACAAGATTGCAAAAAAATACGGCATATCGTTGCGTGACCTTTATCGTCTCAATAGTCTAACGTCAAAGAGTGTCATTTATCCCGGGCAGAAGCTTCTGGTCGGTCCTGCCGGCAAGAAGTAGAAAGCGCGGTTCCTATTCAGCCCGGTCTTCCGAGTGCTTCTCCCAACACGGAATGCACGCGACCTGACCGTTGATGTCCCGCACCCTCGTTTCCATAACACTCTCGCCACAGAACGCACACTCCACGGATTTCATAATCCGTGCGGGCTCCGGTTCTTCGATCTTGACCTCCTGCAGGGTGACCAGCTGCTCCTGCGGCGCTGTGAGCAGCCATTTGATGTACTGTACCCTGTCCTTTTTCACCTGCTCGGGAACATTCCGGTGATTCGAGACAACCCTCATCCCTCTTCCGGACTTTCGATTGTAGAGGGTATAGACATGCTTGCCGTAATCCTTGAAAATGAGGTTCCCTTTTCCAAAGGTACACCCCGTGACGCATTGCAAGGCGTCCACCCCGCATGCATTGTTTTCAACAATGGCAACCAGTTCCTCATCAGCAGCCTTTGCTCCCGACAGGGAATCCAGAGCCGCCTTTGCCATTCGGTAGCCTATGGCCAACCCGGGGCAGCTATGCCCGTGAAAGGTGACTATGTCTTCATACGTCTGTTCCATTCTCAATCCCCCCACCTTGGCGTTATTTCTGATAGCGCAATTGAGGCACAGGATACCACCCCTGGCACGCATAGCCAAGGAATTTCCCAACAGAAGCGCCCTACTGGCAGGAGATGGAACTTTCACTCAAACACTTCAAATTTGTGCCGGTGAATTTCCCCTTCTATCATGTAGATGACCTCTTCCGCGATATTGGTGGCATGGTCCGCGATACGTTCCAGGTGACGGGAGACGAGCAGGAGATTGATGAGGCAGTTTGCCCGGTCAGGTTCCCTTTCAACCGCCTCCTTGACCAGGTCATAACAGCGGTGATTCATGGTGTCCACCGCATCATCCATGAACCCCACCTTATAGGCCATATCCACATCCCCGTTCACCAGGGAATCAAGGCTCATCTTCAGCATGCCCTCTACCTTTGCGGCCATCGCATCAAAGTCAAAGGCAAGAGACACAGGCGGTGTTTTGGCCACGATCAGGACACGCTCGGCAATATTGACCGCCATATCACCTACCCGCTCCAGGTCGTTATTGATCTTGATGACCGCGGCTATGAAGCGAAGATCCACGGCAACAGGCTGATGAAGCGCCAGGATCTTCAAGCATTCTTCCTCAATCTCTACCTCCAGGTCGTTCATGGCCTGGTCCCCTTCTATGGTTCTTTCCGCAAGTTCCAGATCCCGGGACTTGAGGGCCTTGACCGCGTTTTGCACACTTTCTTCAGCCATCCCCGCCATCAGCAGGATCCGTTTCTTGAGTTTTTCCAGCTCAACCTGCAAGTGTCTTTTCATTACCCGAATCTCCCCGTAATATAGTCCTGCGTCTGTTTTTTCCCGGGCCTGGTAAATATTTTCGATGTCTCATCATACTCAATAAGTTTTCCCAGGTACAGAAATCCCGTGTAATCAGACACCCGGGCTGCCTGCTGCATATTGTGGGTGACGATCACAATGGTGTAGTCCTGTTTCAATTCGTCAATCAATTCCTCGATCTTCAGGGTCGATATGGGATCCAGGGCTGAAGCAGGCTCGTCGAGCAGCACAATTTCAGGTTTGATGGCAATGGCCCGGGCTATACAGAGGCGCTGCTGCTGTCCTCCCGAGATATCCGTGCCGATATGGTTCAGCTTGTCCTTGACCTCATCCCAAATGGCCGCTTTTCTGAGCGCCCATTCCACCCGTTCATCCATTTCCACGCGGGAAGGCCGCTCATACAATCGTACCCCAAAGGCGATATTATCGTAAATGGACATGGGAAAAGGGGTCGGCTTCTGAAACACCATACCGACCTTGGCCCGCAGCAGGTTGAGATTTTCACCCTGACTGATGATGTTGCGCCCGTCAAGCAAAATTTCCCCCGCGGCGCGCTGCTTGGGGTACATCTCGTATATGCGGTTGAAGCACCGCAGCAGGGTGGACTTTCCGCACCCCGAGGGACCGATAAACGCGGTGACGCGATTCGCCGGAATATCCAGGGAGATGGAGAATAGCGCCTGCGATTTGTCATAGAAAAAATCAAGGTTGCGTACTGACAATTTAATCTCGCCCATTTCTTCGGTCACCCCCCTCGGAGTGACTGTTTGCCGAATTCCCGGAACAGTCCCTGCATTCGGCTCATCTTCAGGGAGTGATGTTCCCGGTGCAAGGGAATGATTCTTCATGTTCATGGTGTTAATACCTCGACTTTGGTGTTTTCAGGAACACCCGCACCAAAATGTTGATGAGCAAAATAGTCAAAGTGATCAAAACGGCCCCTGCCCATGCCAGGTGCTGCCAGTCGTCATATGGACTCATGGCAAACTGAAAAATCACCACCGGCAGGTTGGCGATGGGTTCATTCAGGGAATGGCTCCAGAACTGGTTGTTCAGCGCGGTGAAAAGGAGGGGTGCTGTTTCCCCGCTGATACGCGCCACAGCGAGCAGGATACCGGTGAGAATGCCGCTCCTGGCAGCACGAAACACAATAGCCACGGTGACCTTCCATTGGGGCGCTCCCAGCGCGGCCGCCGCTTCGCGCACGGAATTCGGTACCAGACGCAGCATATCTTCGGTGGTGCGAACCACGATGGGTAACGCGATGAGGGCCAGCGCCAGCGATCCGGCCCATCCTGAAAAATGTCCCATTCGGACTACAACCACCTCGTAAACGAACACTCCAAGAATGATCGAGGGCGCGCTCAGCAGGATGTCGTTCACAAAACGGATCACCGATGCGGCCTTCGAATCCCGGGCGAATTCGGAGAGATAGGTACCTGCAAAAACCCCGGCAGGCGCGCCGATCAGCACGCCGACCACCGTCAGGACAATGCTTCCCAGAATGGCGTTGCCAAGGCCACCATTACTGCCCGGCGGCGGTGTCGCCTGAAAAAATATGGACAGATCGAGATACTGGAGCCCCTGACTTAGCAGCGTCCACAAAAGCCATACCAGCCAGAACAACCCGAAAGCCGTTGTCAATACCGAAATAATGAGGATCGAAACATTGGCAAACCGGCGGCGGCGATACAGGCCCGCATCAGTCAATGCTTGCATCAGCCTCTCCTCCCTTCCCGGCCGGCAATACGAAAAAGCAGGAACTTTGCCACTGCCAATACCACAAACGTAATGAGAAAGAGGATCAGGCCCAGCTCAATCAGGGACGAAGTGTACATTTCGCCCACAGCTTCTGTAAACTCATTGGCCAGGCTTGAGGAGATGGTGTTTCCGGGCATGAACAAGGAGGTGTGGATACGATTCGCGTTCCCGATCACAAAGGTAACCGCCATGGTTTCTCCCAGGGCCCGGCCCAACCCCAGCATGATGCCACCCACAACCCCGATCTTGGTGTACGGCAGAACCACGTGACGAACCACCTCCCAGGTGGTTGCGCCGATGCCGTAGGCCGATTCTTTCAGCACGGCCGGGACGACCTCAAACATATCCCGCATCACCGCGCTCATGAATGGGATAACCATGATGGCCAGGATAATCCCTGCCGTCAGGATACCGATTCCCAGTGGCGGCCCGCTGAACAGGGCCCCGACCACGGGCATGGCGCCCAGGTGATCGGTCACCCAGGGCTGGATATAATCACCGAACAGCGGGGCAAACACAAACAGCCCCCACATGCCGTAAATGATGCTTGGAATGGCGGCCAGCAATTCAATGGCTGTTCCAATGGGACGTTTCAGGAACGGAGGGCAAAGCTCGGTAATAAACAGGGCGATCCCAAAGCTTACCGGAATTCCGATGAGCATGGCAATAGCCGATGTTACCAGTGTGCCGTAAATGGAGACAAGGGCGCCAAAATTCTCGGTAACCGGATTCCAGGCGGTACTTACCAGGAAACCCAACCCGAATTTCCTGATGGATGGCGCCGCGCCAATAAACAGCGAAACAACAATGGCGATGATCACAGTCAGAACAGCCCACGCGAAGATGCGTGTGGAGTGAAAAAACAGTCTGTCAATAATCATGCCCCGCTGAATGCGGGTATTCATGGCACCCTCAAGTGTCGCTTTTGTTTTCATTGGTAAATCCAGATCATATGCCCTGCCTTCATACCGGTACGGAACAGGGGTGAAAGAGACAAGCCTCCCACCCCTGCTCAAGCGTTCCACGCACCGGGTTTCAAAATCCACATCACGGGAAACACGACGATATCCTATCTCGACTTTATTTCCAGATCGGCCGGGCCTCAGGATCTTTGATCTCCCGCTGCCAGGTCGATTCCACCAGCTTGACGACCTTCGCGGGAATGGGAATATAGTCAAGATCCTCAGCCATCTTCGCGCCATTGCGGTAAGCCCAGTCAAAAAACGTTAACACGGCCCTGGCAGTATCAGGCTTTGCTTGTTTCTTATACACCAGGATAAAACTGGCACCCGTAATCGGCCAGCTGTTCTTGCCGGGCTGGTTGGTGAGAACCATGTAAAAACCCTTGGCGTGTGCCCAGTCTGCGTTTGCTGCGGCAGCCTGAAATGTCTCACTCGAAGGTTCAACAAACCCCCCGTCACGGTTTTTTAATTTTGCGTAGGTAAGATGATTCTGCAAGGCATAGGCATACTCCACGTAGCCGATGGACCCTTTTATGCGCTTGACGTACGAGGCTACGCCTTCATTTCCCTTGCCGCCGATTCCTACCGGCCAGGCCACAGCCTTGCCGTTGCCCACCTTACTCTTCCACTCTGCGCTGACCTTGGAAAGGTAGTTCGTATAGATCCAGGTGGTACCGGAACCATCTGACCGGTGCACCACCATAATGTTCTTGGAAGGTAATGAAAGGTCGGGGTTTTCCGCCTTGATACGGCTGTCATTCCATTTTCTTATCTTGCCAAGATAAATATCAGCCAGCAATGCATTGCTCATCTTCAGGTCTCCGGATTTCATATCCGCGAGATTCACCACCGGCACCACACCACCCATGATCATGGGGAACTGTAACAGGCCCGATTTATCAAGATCCCCGGGTTTCAACGGGGCATCCGACGCGCCGAAATCGACGGTCTTTGCCTTGATCTGCTTGATCCCCCCACCTGAACCAATGGACTGGTAATTGACCTTGACACCCGTTTCCTTGTTGTAGGCGTCGGCCCATTTGGAATAGACCGGATAGGGAAAGGTGGCCCCCGCGCCCGATATGGCTTTCACTTCTGTCGCTTCCGCCGGTGGCACCGTGAATAAAATGGTTATTCCCATAATGATTGCCAATATCTTCAGAGCTGATTTGATCATTTTTTGCCTCCATAACTTTAATACGGTAATGTTTGATTGTTAGATTTGTGTTAAGAATATATTAGGGTTTTGTTAGAAGTTTCGAATCATCACCTCCCCTCAAAAAAATCAGGAATGCCATCGTGTTCATTTCAATTGTGCTGTAATAGTAAGGATGAATTATTAGGACTGTATTAGGAGATTATGAAAAGATGATGAAGATTCAAATGCTGCATATTTCTTCCTCCGTTCCCTTCTGTCTTCAGTCTTGTGGCTCACGCCCTCCATTCTTCTACGTCAACCCCCTCCGGGCCTATTCGGTGGACGATGTCACGAAAACACATGTTTGCGTCCAGCCACAGGGAGATTTTTCCATGGACCTCTTCCTTCAGCTCCTTATTAAAGATAACAAATTTCTTTTGGTCTCTCCGGTTGTCATACACAACCATAACGCGAGTCATTATCTGGTCGCGCAATCCAATAGCCTTGCCGGCCTGTAAGTGAAAAACAAGGACACCTGTTTCAATTTCTCTTTTTTCTTCCAGTTCCATAATTTTCCTTTCTTTATTCCATCCAGACACCATCGCGCCGAAACGACCCGGCTGCTGGAGGGGTTATTCCTGCCACACAGGATTATCAGAATCTCCTCATGACTTCCTGTTTTCTCTCGCAAACGTCGGATGCGTCCTGCTCCGGAAAAACAACACAGACCTCATATTCAGGAAAAACGATCTGCACAAACTGTAAAAGCATCTGATCCGGCCCATCGTCTCTGCTCATGATCACAATCTTTTTCATTCGTTGTCCTCAACAGGCAATGATGTGCAGAGTATTTTTCTCCA
>Ga0307441_1000885_pt1 | contig 10617 bp, 6 predicted proteins | sample SalMarWE160420MG_FD_202149 | JGI IMG/M metagenome (GOLD analysis project Ga0307441, IMG submission 202149) | Salt marsh sediment microbial communities from the Plum Island Ecosystem LTER, Massachusetts, United States - WE1604-20 | ecosystem: Environmental > Aquatic > Marine > Intertidal zone >... | reverse complement strand
GTGTGATTTTAATTGGTTCTGAATTAATTTATATAGATCATATTAATGCTATTATAACAGATCCTGGTGATGCTACTAAATATCAAGCAGAATTCTTCATTGGTGAACGTGGATATGCTGGTACTTCTGCTGCTGCTCATACTGATAGTGCAGTTGTTACAATTAAAAGTTACACTTATTCTCAAGCTACAGATAAACCATCTTTTAGTCTATGGTATGAAAAAGATGGAATTGTTTTCTTTTGTGCTGGATGTGTAGCAACTGAGATGTCCTTTACTGGTTCAAATAAAGGGTATCCAATGATTGAGGTCAAAGGTGGTTTCATGACTACTGGTAGAGCTGGTACAGGTACAATGACTGGAGGTCATACAGCTACTGTATCACTTCAACTTGGTACTGGTGAAGCTAAATATTTTTCTGTTGGTGCTAGACTTCAAAATGTCACAACTGCTGATAATAATTCTGGAAGTGGGTATGAAGTAACAGGAGTTGATACAGTTACAGACGTATTAACACTTGGAACAGCTATTACAGGAAGTAATCTAGATGTAATTAGAGGATATTTACCAGAAGATTCTGCAATTGGAAGCACATTGCAATCTGAAGATACTTTAATTTCTATTGGTGATTATAGTTCTTCTTCAGATCCGACTCTGACAAGTTTAAATCCGACTTCTCTAAGTCTTACTTTTAATTCACCTGTTAAATATATTGAAGAAGAGATTACTCCAGATGCAATTTCAGAATATACTGAAGAAAGGAGATCAATTTCAGGAGCTTTTACTCAATTGATGCAGGTTTCAAGAATGGGATTATTTTATAATGCTGATAATGATGTTAAACAATCAATCTTGATTCGTTTAGGAGATGATACAGATGGTTATAAATGTCTGATGTATATGAGACGTTGCACTGTACAAGTTCCTAAAATCACTACTTCTGAACCATTAATTAATATAGAGTCTACATATACAGCTATTGATGATGATTTAGAAGATTCATTTGTTCTTGCATTTGTTTAAAATAAATGTTTAATAAAAACAGTAACTTATATAAAAACATGCCTTAAAACGCTTTAAAATTAACGTTTAAATTACCTATAGGTAACTATAGGCTGCCTTTAGTTTTTAAGTTTTAAGGTGGTTTTTGAAAGGTATAAATTAAAAAGGGGTATCAAAAAATGTCAAAAACATTTAGTCTAGATTTAAAAAAGAATCAAATTTATAAAGTAGAGCATAATGGTCTTGAAGTTACAATCGAACCTTTAAATAAGAGAGATGATAAAAAATTAACTGATAAATTTACTAAAGGTAAAGTCTCTATTCTTCAATCAAAAACTAAGAAAGGTTTTAGAGCTAAAAATGAAGATAAAGATGAAATTGTTTTACCTGAGATTGATTATATTGGATTGAATATAGAAAAAGCCAAAAAAACATGGAAAAATTGGAATTTAACTTTTAATGAATCACCTATACCATGTGATGGTGAAAATATTGAATTATTATTTAATAACTATTATGATCAATATGCTGCTCCTATATTAGATAAACTAGAAGATATGATTGATGAAGGAGAAGAAGAAAAGGGAAAGCCTTAAAGGAGTATGTAGAATGGTTAGTAAATACTCCACCAAAACTTGTACCATGTGATAAATGTGAAGAGTTTCATGAATTAAATAAAATTGACCTACCATGTTCTAATTATGTTGAAGGTGACAAATTTTTGTTTTATGAAGGAAAGAGAAATCCACTATGTCATATTATTCAACAACCAAAAATAGAAAATGAAGAAGATAAGATATCTTTAGATTTATGGTTATTGATTAAAGATGAAAGACTTCATAGTGAGTCACCTAATACATTAAAAAGTCAGGATATAGTTGTAATTTGTCAGTTGTATGATCAACCATTAGAGATCTACGAAAAAATAAAGTTCATTGAAAGAATTTATTATAATGAAATAGTTGATCGATTTAATCAACAAATTCAAGAGATTAGAAACAAGTGACAATAGATATTAATCTTGATCTTAATCCGTTGATTCAGGGTATGAATCAATTGATTAAAGCTACAGAACAATTTAATCAGAAAACAAAAACATCTGAGAAAGATATCAATAGTCTCAATGCTAAACTTGAGACTAGTGGGAAGAACTTTATGAAATTTGGTAGATCAGTTGGGATGACTAAATCTCAACTGAATACCTTCATGAGTACAATTAAATCAATAAGTAGTTCTAGTATTAAGGCAAGTCAAACTTTTTATTCACTTGATAAAAGAATTGGAAGTTTAAATAAAACTGTAGCAAATTTAACATCAACTGTAAAATCTCAGTCTAAAGAAATTGATAGATTAACATCTAAATTAAATTCTTATAATAGTAGTGTAAATCGTAATTCTAAATCTCATCGTATCAATAAATTAACTCTACGAGATTGGATTTACCATGCTCAAAGATTACTTAGATATTATGCATTGATGAGATTATCAATGCGCGCTTATCATGAAGTACAAAATACAATTGTTACTGGTGCTACATTTCAACAATCAATTTTAACACTTTCAGGAGTATTAAGAAGTACAGTTAAAGAAATAGATCCATTAGTAGATAGAATTAGATTTCTAGGTGCGACTACAGAATGGACTTCAACACAGGTTGCTGAAGCTGCGAAATTACTTGCTATGGCTGGTCTTGAAATGAGACAAGTCATGATCGCACTTGAAGGAACTTTAAGATTAGCAACTGCCGGAAATATTGATCTAGCAAAAGCTGCAGATATCTCAACAAATATCTTAAGTGCTTTTGGATTAGAAGTTGAACAACTAGGTAGAGTTAATGATGTATTAATTGGAACTATAACCAGAACTAATAGTACAATCATTGAACTATCAGAAGCAATGAAATATGCTGCTCCTGTTGCAAAAGCTTTTGGATATGAGATTGAACAAACTTCTGCAATGTTAGGTATATTGCATAACATGGGTTTGAAAGGATCACAAGCTGGAACAGGTTTAGCTAGAGCTATGTTCCAGACCTCTAAAGTTTTTAGAGAACTTAGATCTTCAACTGTTAGTCTAGAAGACAGACTTGGTTCTGGAAAAGCTGGACTATTAAGAGCTTTAGAAGGAATTAAAAAAGAAGCATGGGATTCTGAAAAAATACTTAAAATATTTGGTGATAGAGGAGCAAAAACTGCATTAATTTTTCTTGATCTAAACTCACAAATAGTTGATTTAGAAGAAAAATTAAAGAATTCTAAAAATGAATCTAGAGATTTAGCAGATGTAATGAGATCTTCATTAATAAAAGAATTTAATACTCTTCAATCAGCTATTGATGATATTAGAATTGACATTGTTAATGATAATTTAGGATTATTGCAGGATATTTTAACCAGTCTGAAGAAATTTATTAAAGAGAATAAAGAAGAATTCAAAAACCTTGGTACTGCAATCTTACAACTTGGTCAAATTTTAATATTTCTTGCTGATAACTTAAGAACTGTATCAAATGCTATTGGATTAGTTACTCTTGCTCTTATACTTTTTATTGGTAAAGGACCGTTAGCAGTTGAAGCTGCAATTGCAATTAAAATTGCAATGGGATTTTTGACAATAGCTTTTAATTATCTTCAGATATCAATGTTGAGTGCTGCAAGTGGAACTGGTGTTCTTGCATTTGCAATGTCTGGACTTATTAAAATTATTGGTGTACTTAAAGTTGCTTTAACTGCATTGGCAGTAATAATGAAAGCACATCCAATTTTATTCATTGTTTCAATAGTTTTGTTAATTGTAACTAATCTTGACAAATTATCATTAGCCTGGAAAAAAGTTGGAGAAGCCTTTTCATGGGTAGTAGATAAAATTAAAGCTGGATTAAATATAATTTTAGAATTACTTGGATCTGATTTTAAATTTAAAATTACTCCTGTAATTGATTATGATGCTTTACGAAAGATAAAAGATAGTTGGATAAGAGGACAGGGTGGTGTTGATGAAGGGCGAATTATCAGAGATAAAACTGCAACTGAAGTAGAACTAAAAGATTTAAAAGAAAGACAAAGACAGACTGAGAAATTAAGAAAAGAAATAATTAATTTACATAAAATAATAGAAGAAGAAACTGGATTAGATAAAGTTACATCTGAATATGATACATTAATTGATCTCCAAAATCAAGGTATACAATTGACTGAAGGACAAGTTCAATTATTGAAAGATATGAGAGAAGCAAGAGCTAAGTATTATTCTGATCTCGATAAATCGTCAGACTTATATTATAAAGGACAATTAAGCAAACTTAATGAAGAATATAATGATTACTGGAGTAATAATTTAAGAAAAATTGATGCAGATAATTGGTTAAGAGCAAAGACACTACAATTAGATGAAAAATACTATAATGAAAAATATAAACAATTTCTTGAATATTATAAATTAACTGGTAGTAAAGATTCATTAGAAAGATCAATGAAGTCACTAGATAAGTCAGATACAGCCAAAAAACAGTATATGGTTGAATTTCAAGGTATGACTAGTGAGGAAGCAGATAGAATTCTAAAGACACAAAGAGAACAGATTGATATGGACTTAAATAGAGTTGAAATACAATCTAAATATGCTAAAAAGACATTAGATCTAAATAAAAAACTAGTTAATTTTGGTGAATGGGAAACTAGTCATTGGGACATTAAACGAAGGCTTCTTGAAACCGAAAAAAATCAACAACTTGAACTATATGCTGGAGATGAAAAAAGAAAGGAAATTACTGCTGATTATGAGTCTCAATTAGCACAATTGAATGCTGAAGAATTAGAGACAATGCGAGATAAAGCAAGATATATTGACTATAATTCTAAAGCAATGATTGAAATTCTTGATATTGAGAGACAAATAGAAGATATTGGTAATAATCAACTAATGTCTACAAAAGATAAATATGGTGAGATAATTAGACTAACTGAAATTAAAAAACAGATTGAAATTGCATCTGCAAAAACTGGAACTGAAGCATTAACGAAAGAGATTGAAGGAAATGTTGAAATACTCGAATTAAAGAAACAACAAAGAATTGAGCAGAATAAAGCTTTACAAGAACTAGAAAATGGATTAGCAGTTGCAATAGCTCAAATGGCAGCAATGGCTGCAGAAGGTGAAAATACTAGTCAATCATTTAGAACACTTCTAACTACAATTGGTTCTGTTGTAGGATCATATTACGGTCCAGTTGGTTCCATTATTGGTGGAGCCATAGGGACAGTTGCAGGTAATGTATTAGCTCCAGATATAGTCAAGAGTCCATCATTAGAAGATGCAATAAGAGATCTTGAATTGTCAATAAATGATCTTAATGTAAGTATAGTTGATTTTGATAAATCTCTTAAATTCAATGAATCAACAAATCTTGAACATCTTGGATCACTTTTAAGTATATTACCAAGAATAGCAGAATTACAAAGAAAATCACAAATGGGTTTTCAAGAATGGGTTAGAAGTGTTCATCCACGTTTTAAGTATATTGAAGATTCTGTTGAAGCAGAATATGCTTGGAGAAAAATGAGAGAAGCAGCTTTAAATGAATTAAGAGCATTGATCACAAGTGCTCAACCAATTATAAATGCTTTAGCTGAGGCTGCTAGTCAATCAAGACAATATATTACATCTCTTATTGAAGAAATTAATGATATAAATTTTAAAAAAGAACAAGAATCATGGACTAGTAGTGATTGGACAAGTTATTTAGACACATTAGCAACTCAAGCCTTGAGTTATAAATCTGGTATATTAACAGAGAGTCAATTGTCTGCATATGGTAGTACTAGTTCCGCTGCTTATATAACTGCAAAAGCAATGTCTGATTATAATCAATATATGTTTGGTCAAATAGTAGAAGACTATTATAATGCTGAACAAGCAATGGTAGATTCACTTGAAGCAACGGTTTCAGCTCTAGAATCTAATTCTGAGACTATTAAAAGTTTAAGAACTTCATTATTAAATAGTACTTTAAATCCAAATCAGTCATTTGCATATGTGCAAAGTAGATATCAAGAATTATTATCTGCTGCAAATCAACCAAATGCTTCACAAACAGCTATAGACAATTATCTTGGATATGTTAATACTTATTTAGAAAGATCTAGAGACTATTTTAAAAATGCTGACGAATATGCAATGATTTTTAATAAAGTTGTTGGAGAAACAGGCGATTTAGCTACAATAGAAGAAACATTGAATAGTAGTATTATAGATTTAACCTTAGCTATTAATAATTTATCTGGTACATTAGGACTAATTAATGGATTTGCTGATGGTGGTATTGTCAATAATCCAACTTATTCAATGATTGGTGAATCTGGACCTGAAGCTGTTATTCCACTTAAAAATGGTTCAGTACCAGTTTCAATGAGTGGTACATCTGGTAATAGTAGAATTGAATCATTATTAGAATCAATTGCAGTTGGAATACATAATGGTAGCAATATTTCTATAGTAATTGATGGAGGAAAATTTGACAGTAGAATTGAAAAAATAGCCGACAATAATAGAGTTAGAGCTTATAAACAAAATATGTCTGGTAGGTCATTAGTTTTATGATAATTGCTAATATTACAGATCTAGCTACTTCAAATATATTTTATATAGGTGAAGAAGAATGTAGATTGAATGATATACATTATAAGCCATATATTGTTGATTTTAAACCAACTCAAAGAAGAATTGAATTTGAATATGGTGGAATGGTTAAATTATCAGGTGAAGGATCAATTTCTATTGCTCCAACTTCTTTAAAATGGCCTCCACCATTAAAACTAACTATAAATATTAAAGATGTAGATGTATATGGAAGAATAGTAGATTTCTTTGAATGTACAGCTTATATTGAAACGATTAATATAAATTATAATACATATGTTCTATATAGTAAAGAGTATGATGTACAAACACTTGATAATGCTCCTGATTTTCCAAATATTGGAACACCAACTGAGGAGAATAGAGTTTACCCACTAGTAATTGGAACAGTTTCATGTATATTACCACTAAGAGTTGGTAATGATACTGATCAATCATATTACCATAAAGCTAGTATTAGTGGAACTGACCCAAGTAGAAGTGGTGGTGACTATGAAGTCTTTGATAGTGGATATCAGAGAGATATCTATAGTTATTCAGCAATTGTTCCAGAGTCATGGGCTTGGACTGTGACTGGTAGTTTAAATACAGCAAGAAACTCTTTAGCTGGATGTGGAATACAGTCTGCTGCTTTAAGTTTTGGAGGATATTATTCTTACAATCTTGCTGTAACTGAAAAATTTGATGGTTCATCTTGGACTGTGACTAGTAGTCTAAATACAGCAAGAAACTTTTTAGCTGGATGTGGAACACAGTCTGCTGCTTTAAGTTTTGGAGGAACTACTGGATCTGTCACAAATATAACTGAAAAATTTGATGGTTCATCTTGGACTGTAACTGGTAATCTAAATACATCTAGGTCTGGATTAGCTGGATGTGGAATACAGTCTGCTGCTTTAAGTTTTGGTGGATCTATTCCTTCATCTGATGTAACTGAAAAATTTGATGGTTCATCTTGGACTGTGACTGGTAGTCTAAATACATCTAGGTCTGTATTAGCTGGATGTGGAACACAATCTGCTGCTTTAAGTTTTGGTGGATATGACTCTACTCTTTATTCTAAATCTGATATAACTGAGAAATTTAATGGTCTATCTTGGTCTTTAACTGGTAGTTTAAACACATCTAGATTTGACATAGCAGGATGTGGAATACAATCTGCTGCTTTAAGTTTTGGTGGTTCAGTTCCATCTACTTCAAATGTAACTGAAAAATTTGAAGGGTCAACCTGGTCTATAACTAGTAATCTAAATATTGCTAGGTATACTCTGTCTGGGTGTGGGACACAATCTTCAGGTCTAAGTTTTGGAGGTCAAGCTGGTTCTACATCTGCTGTAACTGAGAAATTTAATTATACACCACAAACAGGTGGTTCAACTGGAACAATAGTAGATCATTCAGTTTATTTTGAATCAGTACTTTCATATGATGGAATAACTTATAATCCACCATTAACAGAGTTTAGAATTTCTGGAACTAATGATAATATCACAACATTAATTGAATTATTTGAATGGGCTATTATAAGAATAAATGTAGCATTGTCAACCAGTTATATACTTGATACAACTTATGCTAGGAGTCCATCACCAAGTGTTAATTGTTATTTAACAGAACAGGAAAATATTTTTGACACCTTGTCAAAAATAGCTGCATGGTGTACACATTTATTTTATATAGATGAAAATAATAGTGAAATAGTTTTAGTAGACATGTTTGTTAGTAATGGCTCATTACATCTTTCTGATGATGATGGTAATGTATTAAGATATTTAAAAAATGAATATATTTATCCACGTCCTTTGAAATCTGTTAAATGTAATTGGGTTGAGTTTTCATCTGGAATAAATAATGATGGTTATCCACAGTTTATTCAGAAAAATAAATCACAAACTGTTATAACTGAGAATCTTTCTGGAACTGAAGAGTCTGTTGAACCTTATACTTATGATGTTGATGATATTATTTCTTCTTTAATTAGTATTGGTAAACTTTTACAGAATCCTAGAGTCACGGTTGAAATTTCATTATTAGAAGGTGATATTAATCCTGGAATTAGATTATATTGGACTGATTCCAGGTTGAAACAAAAGTCTACTGTTTCAATGAGAGTTAGTACTATTCAGTATTTACCTATGAAACCAGAATACAAGATCACTGCTGAAGGATATGTATATGAGTAGTTTATTTAATATACCATCGATTCCATTTGTTGGTGTTTTTACTAGTAAATCAGATTCTGGACTTGATTACAGTGAATTACTTGGTTCTAAAGTATTTTATCAGGAAAACCAACCTTTGAACAGTGAATCTAGTTATTCAGATATTTGGATTGATAGTGATAATCAGGATATGTATAGATTTCAGAATGCACTTGATGATGGAACAGACGGTGGACCTTATGTTAACAGTTGGTATCTGGTAATTTAAATGCAAATAATAAGTCCTGATATTAATACAATTGAAGTTGATTCTGAAAATTCTTCTTGGCCTATTGAGAATGTTTTAGATGAATTTGCTTTAAATTATTGGAAAGCTTTAGATAATGTACAAGTTGCAAATATAGAATTACATATGCCTGATTCTAGTCCATATTGTAATGCTGTATATATTGGATATACTTCTGCAAACATTTGTACATTACAGGTCTGGGATAATACTGAATCTTCTCAATTAATAACAGAAATTGATATATATCTTATACCATTCAACTTCTTTACTTTCTTGAGACAGAAACAAGTACTAGAGTCTAGAGAAGGGTTTCAAGAATTTACAAATCCACTTGAACAATCTGTCATAAAATTGGAACTTGAAACCACAGAAATAACTGATCTAGTTATTACAAATGCAGGTATAGGATATGAATCTGGATTCTTGACTGCAACTGGTGGAAATGGTGACGGATTTAGAGGAACCTACACAGTTGATGTAAATGGAGCAATTGATTCTGTAACTATTACAAATCCAGGTATTGGATACACATCGTTTAGTTCTTCTCCACCAACAATTGAATTAAGTGATAGTTCTGGAACTGGAGCAGTTATTACTCCACAAAGTACTATTAATGCAGGGATTATTAGAGCTGGGTATGCAAAAGAATTTAAAAATCCAATTTTTGGTTTTTTAGAAACTAAAAAGAATTCAGGAATACAAATAGAATATGTTGATGGAACAATTCAGTCTATAAATGGAAGAATTAGACGTGAATTTAGAGCAACAGTAAATGTAGATATTCTTGAAGAATCTAATTTAAAAGAAATGTTAGATAGAGGAATGAGAGAACCATTAGCTTTTAATATGTTTAATGGTGAACGTAGAGGTGTTATATGTGGATGGATTACAGCTGATCCAACATATACTCGTAATTCATTAAATAGAATAACATGTTCTTTTACTATTAGGGAGATTTAATATGTCTTATATTTGGCCTGAAATACCTACAGCTTTTAATAATAAAAATTTTGAAGAAGATTTTAGAAATGTATTTACTACATATTTAAGTAATTTAGGTGACATTGGAGTTAGAATTGATAATTTTCCAGTTCCTAAATATTCATGGGCTAATTCAACTGAAAGAAATGCTCAAACTGGTATGGTAGAAGATGATTATGGAGTTCAACGTGATACAAATGCTATATATGTATATACTACATCATGGGAATTTTTATATTATCAACTTCCAACAAGTCCAGTAATTACAAGTTCTGCATCAAAGACAAATTTAGTAATTGACAATACTGCTGTTGATGGAGATCCACAATTACAGTTTTCATTATCTGGAACTAAGAAGTTTTCAATTGGTGTTGATGACTCAGATTCAGACAAATTAAAAATTGGGACAACTGATGTTGAAACTAGTACATTATTAACATTAGATAATTCTGGAAATTTAGATGTTAATGGAAATTTAGGTATTGACACAATTACAGAGTTAACTCCTGCTAATGGTGTTTCAATTGAAGGAGTTGAATTAAAAGAC
>Ga0307441_1000884_pt1 | contig 10617 bp, 8 predicted proteins | sample SalMarWE160420MG_FD_202149 | JGI IMG/M metagenome (GOLD analysis project Ga0307441, IMG submission 202149) | Salt marsh sediment microbial communities from the Plum Island Ecosystem LTER, Massachusetts, United States - WE1604-20 | ecosystem: Environmental > Aquatic > Marine > Intertidal zone >... | reverse complement strand
GATTCTCCCTTTTTCCCCTGAAGGCTCTCTGCCCTGATCTGAAGATTGATGATCTGGTCTCTTTGATCTGGAAAATCCACAACAACTCCGGTAATTTGCACAGGAATTGAGCTGCCGGCATAATTTGAAATATAGGCTGGATTCTGAGTATCGGGCAGAGAAATTCGATAGCGGATAGCTCCGAAAAAAAAAGCCAGGATTACAGCCAGGATCAATCCCCTGAACCAAGCTGTGAGATCCGGTATCTTCTTCCGGGATAACCAGAGAGTGCACCCAGAAATCAAATTGAGGCTTACACCGACCAGGACCCAGACCGAGGTACTCCAGTCTAGACTGTCTGCCGCAATAATGCCCGCAACAAATGAAATTGTGATCCAAATAACTGGCATGATATTTCCCCCTAGTCAGTTTTAAATAGAAAAACCCCCACCAGTAAGATTAAATTGAGTTTATTCGATATTCACCAGGATAAAGTTATCCCGCAGGGACCGTTTTTCCTGAGCAGCCTCATTGGCCCGATACATAAGCTGCTGGGCCAGGATTGCAGTGCCAAAAACAAACAGGCCTCGTGGTGAAGGGGTTTCCTCTTGCAGGATGACCTCATCCGGGATCTTGAGCCGTTTGCACAAGTTCTGGATATCCAACTCCGAGAAACTTCCCTCCCCCATATCTCGAATGAATCGGTTGCGGATATGCCAGATCAAAACCAGGTCGTGATATTCTGTTCTGCTGATCAAACCAAAACCATAGGCTGCTTTAATGCGGGCTTCAAAACTGCCCAGTGGGTTTTCCTCCCCCAGGAGCATTTTTGAGATCTTTTCATCATCGATTATAAAACATTCCAGCAGGCGGGCCAGGTGAGTATTCAGGTAAGTGGTACCCAATATAGCCACAGCCCGGTCACTTTTTTTCTGGAACTCATCTACCAGCCGCTTCCATTCCCTGGTTTTTGCTGATTTCTGATCTACCATTGCCAATTCCTCAAAACGATATCATGTTCTCAGCTCTATTTATTATACATGACAACTCGATCCAGGCGAGTTGTCAATCCTGAAAACTACTCCCCCTGACTTGCTTCCGCATAGATCCAGTCAAACTCTCCCAGATAAATACCAGCGATCTTTTCATTATGGATTATCAAAGTGTTTTCATCGTTTTTTAGCTCTGCACTGTGTGTCAGGTTATAGGAACCAGTGATAACGATCCTGTCATCAATAATAAATACCTTGTGATGCAGCTTTTCAGGGTGCACATCAAGATAGACTTCCAGTCCATAATCATGCAGACGCTGATATTCACCTCCTAAACCGGTTTTCTCCTGATAGGCATCCAGCACACCCCGGACCTGAACTCCCTGGGTGGCCTGGAAAAGCAGCGCGTCAGCAATACCATCCGAAGTAAAGGAATAATACAGGAAATCAATTGATTTTTCAGCTTCGAGGATCAATTGCATGATTCGAGTAGCAGTAGAGTCGTCCGGTGAAAAGTAAGTTTCGATCCGGATCCCATCGATGGTCAGGTCAGGATAGGGAGTATTCTCAAGACTGTTCTCGCCAAAAAAACCCTCCACAAACATTTCATCAAATTCCATGGAATAATTTTCTGCCAGGCGTGAAGATCGGATCCGAACCAGATTATTAAGATGGCGGTAAGCGCCATTTACTGTCATGTTCATGGATCCAGTCCAGACCTCATTCCCATCTATCACAAAAAACTTGTTATGCATCAAGCTGTCTGTTTGATCATAAACAACCGGGATGCCAGTATCAATCAATTCTTGTATTTCTCGCCGATCCCGGGAATCTTCTTCAATCACCATCCGGACTGTAACTCCCCTTTCGTGAGCCCGGATCAAGGCATTCCGAACCGACCAAAGATCGAGGTCATACAGGGCTGCATCAATCTGAATTCGGGACTGGTCAAGGGCCTCAACAAGGAATTGATCAGGTCCTCCCCGGAATTGGTCATTGGCAGGCGCCGTAAAATATATGCCGATGATCTGATCGGGGGAAGTATATCCCGGCGCGGTAACACTGGGCAATGGATCAAGCCAGCCGGGTTCTTCTGGTCTACACCCACTTAAAAAGAATATAAAAAGAACCAAAAAAAGCCATTTTAGATATCTGAATAAGGCGATCTTTTTTTTAGACAATATTTCCCCCTTCAGGACACTTTCAGACAGCAGATCAAAACCGACCTGTGGTGTGAACGGATCCGATGCTCAAACAAATAGATCCCCTGCCAGGTTCCCAGCGAAAAAACGCCCTCATCGACAGGGATGCTGAGGCTGGTTGCTGTTAAAATCGCCCGCATATGGGATGGAGAGTCATCCTGACCTTCCATAGTATGGCGGTGCCAGATTTCTCCTTCCGGTGCCAGGTGCTCCATAAACACTTCCAGATCTTGCCTGGCAGAAGGGTCATAACTCTCATTGATCACCAACGATGCGCTGGTATGGGGGATGAAAAGATGGCAAATACCCTCCTGGATTTCCCAGGATTGTAAAAAAGGCTTGAGCAGTTGAGTGATAGGATAGAGCCCCTTACCGCAGGTCTCCACAATGATCTTTTCTTTGAACCATTCCATACAGATCCCTCCTGCTTCCATTGTAATGGATTTCTCTCACGGGAAATAAAAAGAGCAGCGATCTCTCGCTGCCCTTTTGACTGTCAAAAGTGGAATAACTAGAATACGCTGTCGGAATCCTCGCTGAAGTCATCTTCGCTGTCTTCCGGCTCGGTGCTGAAGGAAGTAACACTTTCGCCCAGGGCTTGCACATCCTGAGCTTGAGGTCCCTTATCACTTTCAACAACATCAAATTCAACCCGCTGGCCTTCGTCCAGCGTTTTGAACCCGGATCCATTGATTGCGCTGTAATGGACAAAGACATCGCCTTCGCCATTGTCACGCTCAATGAAACCATAGCCTTTTCCTGCGTTAAACCATTTTACAGTACCGGTCTCACGCTCTGCCATAAAAAATCTCCTTCGAACTAAATGGTATCAACGCAGCAGTGCGTTCCCCCTCGTTCTAAACAATAATAATTGCTCAAGAAACGTACGTTCTGCTACCAGAATCGGGAAAACCCAATTCCACTGAATAAATATAGCATGAACCAGAAATATCGTCAACGGAAAGTTAAGCCCTCTGAACCTGATAGATCTCCAGTATTTCAGGGGATTATCCCAATCATTTTTCCATAACAACCTGTCCGCTTCCAATCCAAACCAATAATTTGGATAGGAAGACACCAACACTTAACAAACCCCGCTATAATATGGTTGGGATATTTTTTATGGATGTTGAATCTTATTGCTTAATCATATTCGCATTTCTGACCTTCGGAGGGGGAGCTGCTTTTGTGGTCCTGTCCTTGATTGAAAAAGAGAACAGGGCAGTTTTTCGAGGGGCAATGATCACGATCCCCATTACAGCGATCTATCTTGTGGCCCTCCTGCTTCCAGATCCGATCCAACTTTCAATTATCCTGATCTCAATCGCTCTCCTTGTGATAGCGGGTTTGCTCTTCTTTGTTCCCACAAGACCCCAACAAGCAGAATACAACCAGCCCACTTATCAGGTTGACGAACGTGAGATTATCTTTGCCAGGGCCAGGCTGGAACCCGGTACTGCGGTTTATAAATCTTATTACAGGGATCACCCCCATCAAAAAAGCCCGGATGATGCTTCCCGGGATCAACCCGGCCTTCTCAATCCAGAAGCTCGTTTCATGGACCCCCTCCACAGAGCGTCCGCAGTAGGAAGTTTCACGCTGACAGAAGCACTTCGCGATGCTGTTGACGGTCCAACCTCTGAAGATAGAAATCAATCCTCTCCAGAGGATTTAACAAAAATTATTAAAAAGCTGGCAAAATATTACGGCGCCCTTGAGTGTGGGATCACAGACCTTAAACCTGCCCATATCTACTCTCATATTGGCAGGGGGACCGGAAAGTACGGGGATAAAATCACTCTCGATCACCACTATGCAATTGCATTTACTGTAGAGATGGATTTTGAGATGACCGCATTTGCCCCATACGCGCCAGTGGTCATGGAATCCGCCCGCCAGTACGTTGAATCAGCCAGGGTATCGATCCAATTGGCAGCCGCCATCCGGGACCTTGGATATCCAGCACGGGCTCACATCGATGGCAACTACCGTGTGATTGCCCCCCTGGTTGCCAGGGATGCGGGTCTGGGAGAGATCGGCCGGATGGGATTATTAATCACACCCCAACAGGGACCCAGGGTCCGGGTTGGCGTGGTAACCACTGAGATGCCCCTGATACCCGATACCTATCGTGGAGAACCAAGCATTTTGGACTTCTGCCGGATCTGCAAAAAATGCGCCCACAATTGCCCCAGCCAATCCATTCCTGATGGTGATCGCGAGCTCAGCAACGGGATTCTGCGCTGGAAGATCAATCCCGAGAGCTGCTACCACTACTGGACTGTCATCGGCACTGACTGCGGACGCTGCCTGGCTGTCTGCCCCTATTCCCATCCGGACAACCTGCTTCACAATTTAGTCCGCTGGGGCATTCAAAGATCTGGCACATTCCGAAGGGCTGCCCTTTTCCTGGATGACTTCTTCTACGGGAAAAAACCGGCTTCGCAGGACAAAGCCTTTTTGCCCTGAGGGTTATAATATATTTATCCTTGAGGAATTCTTCCAGCATCCCAAAGTGGAAGTAAAATAGTGGAATACTTAAAAATATCATTAGAAATTAAAGGAATTGTTTTTCATAAAGAGAGGTGTTTATGGATCCTGTAATTTTATCTCGATGGCAGTTTGCCATGACTACCATCTTCCATTTCTTCTTTGTCCCGGTGACGCTGGGATTGGCGCTTTTCCTGGCAATCCTGGAAACAAAATACGTCACCAGCGGAGAAGAGATCTATAAGAAGATGACCAAGTTCTGGGGCAAAATTTTCCTGATTAACTTTGCGGTCGGTATCGTCACAGGGATTGTCCAGGAATTCCATTTTGGGCTTAACTGGTCCGAATACGCCAGATTTATGGGTGATATCTTTGGCGCCCCGCTGGCCATCGAAGGTTTAATGGCCTTTTTCCTTGAATCCACCTTCATCGGTGTGTGGATTTTTGGATGGAACAAATTATCTAAAAAGGGACACCTGGCTGCAGCCTGGATGGTGGCAATTGGTTCCAATCTGTCTTCCCTCTGGATCCTGGTCGCCAATTCCTTCATGCAAAACCCGGTTGGATATGCCGTTCGCAATGGACGAGCAGAAATGACCAATTTCTGGGCTTTATTAGGAAATCCCAATGTCTGGCATCAGTTCCCGCATGTAGTAACTGCCGGGATCTCTGTAGGCGGATTTCTTATCTTATCGTTCAGCGCCTGGCACTTATTAAAGAATAAATCAGAAAATAACGAGTTTTTCAAGCGCTCATTCAAATGGGCCGCGACCTATGCCCTGATAGGTTCAATCCTTGTGGGGTTAATTGGCCACGCCCAGGGGCAGTACCTGGCAAAATCCCAACCTCTCAAAATAGCCGCTATGGAAGGCCACTGGGAAACGGAACAGCCCGCATCATTTTCTGTGATAGGAATCGTAAACCAGGAAAAACAGGAAAATACCTGGGAGATCAAGATTCCCAAATTCCTGTCTCTGATGCTGTTCAATGACCTGACCTCGGAGTTTAAAGGCCTAATTGATCTTAATGCCGAGGAGGTCGCCAAATACGGACCCGGAAATTACATACCACCTGTATTAATCAGCTACTGGTCCTCCAGGACCATGATCGGTATCGGTCTTCTGATGGTGCTGTTAGCTGGATTGGCCGTCCTGTGGTCCAGGAAGGATAAATTTGTAGATCTAAAATGGTTCCTTAAAATCCTGGTTCCCGCGGGTTTACTGCCAACGATCGCCATCACTGCCGGCTGGATCATTGCTGAAACCGGGCGCTGGCCCTGGATCGTGCATGGTCTGCAGAAAATTGAAGATGCTGTATCACCCACAATCACACCCGGGAATATCATTTTTTCGCTGGTCAGCTTCCTGGTCCTTTACAGCATACTGGGATTTATTGGAGTTAAGCTGATGGTCAAATATGGCACAAACGATCCCGCGGCGGGGGAAGGAAAAGGAGAGTAATCATGGATCTCAATATACTCTGGTTTATATTATTGACCGTGTTGTTCAGTGGATTTTTCTTCCTGGAAGGATTCGATTACGGTGTTGGCATGCTGCTGCCTTTTGTTGCCAAAACTGACAATGAACGTCGGGCTGTGATCAACACTATCGGCCCCGTCTGGGATGGAAATGAAGTCTGGATGATCACCGCAGGAGGAGCCATGTTCGCGGCCTTCCCGCATATGTACGCCACCTTATTCAGCGGTTTTTATGTAGCGCTGATATTTATGCTGATCGGTCTGATCATCCGCGGTGTGGCTTTTGAATTCAGGAGCAAACGGGATGATCCCGCCTGGCGCTCGAGCTGGGACTGGGCCATTTACTACGGCAGCCTCCTGCCCGCCCTGCTGTGGGGCGTAGCAGTAGCCAACCTGATGCGCGGAGTGGCGATCGGATCAGACCTGAATTATTACGGTGGTTTGGCTCCTTTGCTTAATCCCTACTCCATGTTCGGTGGAGTGGTTTTCCTGGGTCTTTTCCTAATCCACGGGGCCAGCTTTTTAGGCATCAAACTGGAAGGTGATCTGAAAGATCGCGTGAAAAAACTGTCTGGAAAGATCTGGATTGCCGTTGTTATATTGACGGTCCTTTTCCTGGTCTGGACCTATTTCGCCACAGATATCCTCAACAATCCCGGTTATGATGGGATGATACCGGCTATCCTGGCTGCCATCGCCTTGCTGGCTTATGGTTGGTTCCATCGCCAGGACAAAGAGGGTTTAACCTTTATCTGCGGGGGTCTGGTGATCATCCTGGCAACCGTGATGGTTTTCTCTGGCCTGTTCCCACGCCTGATGATCTCCACCCTGGATCCAACATACAGTTTAACCATCTACAATGCTTCTTCCAGCCCCTACACGCTGAAAGTGATCACCATCGTGGCGGTGATCTTTTTGCCGCTGGTGCTGGCTTATCAGGGCTGGACCTACTGGATCTTTCGCAAACGCTTGAGTCCAGACAGTCTGGATCTGCATTATTAACTAAAAAAAGAGGTTGGCTGAGCCGACCTCTTTTCATTTTAAACAGAACTGGAAATTATTCGACAATCACTGCCTTAATATCCTTACCCACATCGTCAATGGGCTGATCCCCATTAATTTCCTTGAGAATCCCGCGAGTGCGATAAAACTCGATCAGAGGGCTGGTCTGAGCCTGGTAAACGGCCAATCGCTGGCGGACAGTATCAGACTTATCATCTTCCCGCTGGTACAGCTTTCCCCCATCTTCATCACAAATTCCTTCCTGTTTGGGAGGGTTGAATTTCAGATGATAGGACTGACCGCAAGATCGGCAGATCCGACGGCCGCTGGCCCTCTCAACCAATGAATCTTCCGGCACATCAACTGAGATCACTGCCGAAAGAGAAGCTCCCAGTTCAGTCAGAATCCCATCCAGAGCTTCCGCCTGAGTAATGGTCCGGGGAAATCCATCCAGCAGAGCCCCAGCGATGCAGTCTTCCCTGCTTAATCGATCTGCCACCATCCCGATTGTTACCTCATCGGGCACCAGGTCTCCCCGGTCAATATACTGTTTTGCTTCCAGACCCAGGGGAGTCTGATTTTTAATATTATCCCTGAACAGATCTCCGGAAGATATCTGGGGGATGCCAAGCTGCTCTGTCAAACGGGCTGCCTGGGTACCTTTACCGGACATGGGTGGGCCTAATAAAATCAAATAGGCTGGATTTTTAGGCATACTGCGATCTCCTGCTTTCTGAAAGGTTATGAAAAAAGTATAGCACGTTTCGAGTGTGATCTCCCTTATCCTTTCGATGGACTCAAATCCTGAAAAGAGACTTCCGGATTCTCATTGCGAGCATGGTCTGCATCCAAAGCCATCTAAATGATATCCTGGAAGGGATTCATTCAATCAGCTGAGTAATCAACGGAAATAACTGTAAAGAACTTAAATATTTAAATCGGAAATTTAGGGATTCCATAATCCATAAACATGGATAACTTTGTCTCCAGCACATCGATCCGGCTCCTCGTTATGACAGTGGATAGTTGATTTTTTGGGAAAAGAATTAGAATTTCCCGGGTCTTGTCCTGGCGAGAAAACAGCCTGGACTAACCAGAAATAGGGGTTGTGTTACCATAATGAAAAGCTGTTCAGGATACGCCCATGTTTCCAAATTCTCGACTGATCAATCTTGCCAGAAAAAGCCTACCCTGGTTGTCCTTAACCATCAGCCTGGGATTCTTTTCGGGTTTACTGACCATCTTCCAGGCTCGGGCTGTAAGCCAGATCATCAGCCGGGCTTTCCTGCATTCAGATGGCCTCGTCAATCTAATGGGACTCCTGCAGCTTACACTGGCTCTCTTCACCCTGCGAGCGATTCTGGCCTGGGGCAGCAGCATCAGCGCTAAAACGATCGCGGTTCAGGTGAAAGGTCGAGTGCGGAAAATGCTGCTCGATAAACTGGAAGAGTTGGGACCAGCTTATTTAGAAGGGGAACAAAGTGGAGAGATCAGCAACACCGTTGTTGCGGGTGTAGAAGCGCTGGATGCCTATTTCAGTCAATATCTTCCCCAGCTGGTGCTTTCTGTCCTGGTGCCAATAACCATCCTGATCTTTGTATTTCCAATGGACCTGCTGTCCGGATTTGTGATGCTTGTGACAGCGCCATTAATTCCCTATTTTATGTCCCTGATTGGCAGCCAGGCCAAAAACATTACAGATCGGCAGTATGGCACACTCAGCCGGCTGGCAGCAGGATTTCTGGACAGCCTGCAGGGATTAAAAACTCTCAAGCTTTATAACCAGGCCAAAGCCCAGACTGAAAAGATCCGCCAGACCAGCGACCAGTACCGAAAAACTACCATGAAGGTGCTCCAGGTGACCTTTATGTCCGCCCTGGTCCTGGAGCTGCTGGCCACGCTCAGCACTGCAGTGGTAGCAGTGCAGATCGGTCTGCGGCTTTTATATTTTCGGGTCTCCCTGGAGCAGGCCCTGTTTTTACTGATCATTGCACCGGAATTCTATGTCCCCCTCCGGCTCCTGGGGCTGCGTTTTCATGCCGGCATGGAAGGCCAGAGCGCAGCGGAACGCATCTTCCAGATCCTGGATCATGAACCTCTTGTGGAAAGTTCCTCCAATCAGTCTCACTCAAAGACTGCCCTGCCCGAGATCAAGGAACTGGAATTTAAGAATGTCAGTTTCAGTTATCCCGGGGATCGGGGAAACGCTTTGGACAGGATCTCGGTTCAGATCAATCGCGGGGATCATATTGCTCTGGTAGGAGCCAGCGGGGCCGGTAAAAGCACATTGGCAAACCTGCTGCTGGGGTTTTTCTCTCCCGGTGAGGGAGAGATTTTAATGGATGGAATTAAACTGTCCAACCTGGATCTGAAAGAATGGAGAAAACAGATCGCCTGGGTGCCCCAAAAACCAACCTTATTCCAGGATACAATAGCCGCCAATATCCGCCTGGCCAAACCGGGCGCAAGCGACGGCGCTGTGGCCGCAGCGGCTTCCGCTGCCCACCTGTCCGACTTGATCGAGTCCCTCCCGGAAGGGTATCAGACCCGGGTCGGCCAAGGTGGGGCCCGCCTGTCCGGCGGGCAGGCCCAGCGCCTCGCCTTAACACGAGCCTTCCTTAAGGATGCCCCCATCTTGCTGCTGGACGAACCCACTTCACAGCTTGACCCTGTCACAGAATCCCAGCTGGCGGACGCCACCCGGGCTTTGATGGCTGGAAGAACAGTGATCACCATTGCCCACCGCTTAAACACTGTTTTCCAGGCTGACAGGATCCTGGTTCTCCAGCAGGGAAAGATCGTTGAATCCGGCACACATCAGGAATTATTGGCAAAGGGCACATATTATAAGGACCTGGTCCAGGCCTACACTGGTCTTCAGAAAATCGATCACTTAATAAGTACCAGAAATCAAGCTATTGCTGACATTTTTGCTCCCCTGTCCCCGGGGTCCGATACCCGGTCTCAGGTCCTCCCATCCCCCGCCCCGCGCCCAGTCCACCATCCTCCGTCAGGTGGAGCCCTCTTCCTCCGATTATTATCCTTCTTTAAGCCCCACCTCAGGGAAGTCCTGGCCTCCGCCCTGCTTGGCGCCCTGACCATTTTTTCAAGTATTGCTTTAATGGGCTCTTCGGCCTGGATCATTTCCATGGCGGCCCTGCATCCCAATATTGCCGTTCTGCAAGTAGCCATTGTGGGAGTGCGCTTATTTGGCATTTCCCGGGGAGTGAGCCGCTATCTGGAAAGGCTGGTATCCCATAATCTGACCTTTAAAATCCTGACCCGGCTGCGAGTCTGGTTTTATGAGTCCCTGGTCCCGCTGGCACCGGCCAGGATCATGGACTTTCGTTCCGGGGATTTACTGAGCCGGATCATCTCGGATATCAAAACCCTGGAAGACTTTTATATCCGCTCCCTTGCCCCACCGCTGGTGGCGATCCTGGTTGGAGTGGGGACTGGTGCATTTATATACCAA
>Ga0307441_1000883_pt1 | contig 10618 bp, 7 predicted proteins | sample SalMarWE160420MG_FD_202149 | JGI IMG/M metagenome (GOLD analysis project Ga0307441, IMG submission 202149) | Salt marsh sediment microbial communities from the Plum Island Ecosystem LTER, Massachusetts, United States - WE1604-20 | ecosystem: Environmental > Aquatic > Marine > Intertidal zone >... | reverse complement strand
GGTTGCAGCAACTGTAACCGGGGAGCATATATGGTTGGACGGATGCTTTCTGTCAAGCACCATAGTAAAACTGTTTTTTTGCGATTGGAGAAAATGCGTCTTGAGTAAAGTATACGATAAGTCTGGCATTTGTCCCGGTAGCATTGTTCCTCCCGATAGAAGATCAGCTATCTTCGATGAACTGCTTGATATGGATAAGAACTGCAAAACCAAGGTTGTGGTAGACAAGAAAGACGATGACGATCTTGTTCTCATCGGTGTTGGAGCCGTAGACTGGCCCGGTCTTGCAACTGTTATACTGAGTGAACTTCACCATTCGGGCTGGAATCTGGACATACTTGAAGGGTTTGCCATAAAGTCGGAAGGTGTTCGCAGAGGATTTATAATAACGGGAATAAGAGATGAGGATTCAAAACGGCGTGATGAATTTGTTGCTGATGCCGGGAAAATGGCCGAACTTCTTGCCAACCTTGCTCAGGGACTGGCAGGAACGGTTTCGCTTCTCTCAAGGGCAGCGGAAAGACTCGAAAGATTCGAAGAAGTCCGGGCAGCTGTTGAGATACTTTACGCTGATAAGAGGGTCCCTGCAGGTATTCTTGGGGAAAAGGGAGAACTTGTCCTTTTCATATCATCAAGGTCCGACGAATATCTCGCAGAGAGAAAAGCCAGCGATCTTGCCTGGATAATAAAGACAAATTTCCAGCTTGTTAACAGTGTCAGGACCAGCGCTGGAAAACCTCAGTTCGCGATAAAGAACCTCAGAACCACAAGGGAACACCTTACCGGTATTAACATAGCCGGATTCGAAAGGGATATTTCATTTCAGAACTGTGTAACCGCCCTTACACACGCGTGGTACGGGGCTTCAATCCGGCATCAGAGAAGATACACAACCCGTGACGGGATTATCTCCATCCGAATAGAACTGACCGGACCAAGTGGCCTGAGCGCAACCAGGGCTGAGCAGACAGTCATAAGAAGGAGTCTCAAAAAACTGCTGGTTGCTCACGAACTTGAAAAACTTGAGAAGATCTACAGGTACGGTGGAGGAGAGCATTATGCCAGAGCACTGATACCACTTCTGAAAAAGGAATGTGAGACTACAGGTATAAACCAGGCGTATATTTCAATTGTTTCTTCGACAACATTCCAGGCGCAGCTTAAGCTGGTTCTGGTAACGAATCAGCCTGACAGTGATACTCACGATACAAAGATCATAGAACTGGTCGGTTCGGCGAATGCCATGAAAGGACTAACGGTTGTATCCTTTAGATCTCCATCCAATTACAAGAATATCTGGGTTGATATTCTGAATATATCCGTTGAACGGGAAGATTTCGAGGAAATGGAAGATGTTTACAGGGATATAAAACTTGCTATTGAGGAGAATTTCGGGCAGTTCAGGGATTTTGACAGAGGAATGAGACTTAACGATGTAAGGCAGCTGAAAGAGATAAGATCCAAATTGAATGAAATTCCTGATAGCGTGATAACCGATTTCTATTACCATATAGAGGACTTTCTCAGAGCCAGCGTTACTGTAGACGAATTGTGTGACCATATAACTCTTGTATACGATTCAATTTCATCGTTTCTCTCGAGCCGGGGTACTTCAGAAAATCCAACTTCACTGAACGTAATGTCAGGTGAAAGGGAAATAGCTACTCTTATCAGTTTTGTATGCGAGAATGAAACTGTTTCTTTCCAGCATCTTCTTGAAGCAGTTAAGGAATATACGGTTAATGTAAGTATCATCGAATGGGCAGGAGTGTCCGCGATTCTCTTCAGAATGCAGAAAAACGACAAAGGCTTGAGTCCTGAGGAACTGACTGATGTAATCAGCAGATTAAAAGCTCAGAATGCTGAGCAGCTTAAAAGTTGAGCAAACAGAAACCCGAATAATCTTTGAACGTTGCAGTCAGCTTACGATTCATTCAATTACTGAAAAGGATTTCGAGAAGCTCCGCGAGTTTATCCCCATATTGCTGATCGGCAGCCCAGGTGCCGGCAAGATTATAGATACTTGGCGCTCTTCCTCTTGGGTTAACCAGATGAAATCGGGGGTCGACCAGTTCTCCAGCCAGAGGTTCTATACTGCCATAGGCCTTGAGATGTTGTACGTGGGCGCGCACACCGGTGCGCAAGTCGGTGAACCAGTTACCACGCTGCTCCGGTCCTACTGCTCCCAGGCCGCAGAAGTTGTTCATGTCCTCCGTAACCAGTCCTCCGAATCGCAGGAATCCTGTCTCCAGGCACATTTGCGCGAAGGCAATATCGGAATTAACACCCTCGGTGGCGCACTCATCAATATACAGTACTGCCAGAAGATTAACGCTGTTCTCGTCAGCATCAGGGTTGCACTCCATGAAGAATGATACCAGCTGCTCCTCGCTCATCTCTCCCTGTCCCATGATGAGTTCGGGTATCGAAGACTCTAATTCGAACGGATAAACTTCCACCTGTTTGCAGGATCGAAAATCAGCCGAGGTATGAAACAGGATCGTAATCGTCACTGCAATGAACGCCGATTGGAAATTCACCTGTATCTATCCCTTCTATCCCGGCGGAAATTATGGAAAACAGTTGTTCTCAATCATAATAACTGCAGTGGTAAACATATAGATTGCTGCATATCATACAGTATACTGAACGAGTCTGTAGAGATTGAAGCGCAAGGGTACTTTATTGTAATCGATTAATGATGGTAAAACCTGATGCTGGTCAGGACATTATCTTACGCCACGCTGTTCTGCAGGAAATCAGGGCAACTTCCATTTTGAATTCTGTAAAGAATCCCCGGGAGAAAATCCCGGGGATTTCATTCCGGGGAACACGTTGTCACCGGATAGCAGAGTCAGTCAATCCAGGACTACAACCGGCATGGATTCCTGAAATTCATTATCCACTTTAAGTAGTATGTTGTAAATTCCGGAGGGAAGGCAGGGAACCTGCATGTATTCATCGGATCCCTCCTGCAAGGTGATATTTTCTGCCCAGAGTTTCCTTCCTGCGCAATCATATACACCTATCTCAGTGCAGCAGATTTCCGTGCCTGTAAGCCTGATAAGAATGTTTCCCGATGCCGGGCTCCCACCTGTAAGAGTCATGCAGCTCCCATGGCAGGATTCCTCTACGCTGATCCCGTCCGGATCCCAGTTGAACTGGAAAGAGTACAGAACAGGAGAAACAGATGGATCTGCTGTACTCATGCTTATTCGGTATTGGAAGTACCTGTCGAGAAGCCCGTTCAGCTGAGCAGGGTACTCAACGGGAGATGACCAGCTGCCCATGGAAACCGGATCGTCAGAAGTTCTGTAACTTACTGAAAATTCGGTATTTGGCGGTGAGTATAGATCCCAGTCGATACTGGCCCATTGAGGGCTGTTAACGGTATCCAGGATAGAGCTTATCAGCCACCCCGAAGCCTTGAAACTGGTGATTTCACACCAGAACACCAAATCCTGAGCGTATGCTGTAAGAAGGACATCAAGATCTCCATCACCATCCATGTCCGCAGGAATGGCGCAGCTTAAGCTTCCATAATCGGATAAAATCTCGTGCTGTGTCCATATGGTTCCGTCACCGTTGTTTTCATACCACCTGGCACCTGCAGCTGCGAATGAGGAAGTAACAATGTCCTGATCCCCGTCGCCATCCATATCACCAGGCCTGGCATAGGCACAGGAAACGAAGGAATCAATATCCTCTTTCGCCCATTGGATTGGACTGCCGCCATTGTTTCGGAAAAGGGCAAGGTAGTTTCCGTTCATTGACGATACTATCAGATCAGGATCACCATCGCTATCTACATCCGAACATCTCACCGAATGAGCTCCCAGAACGTATGAAGACACAGTTTGTTCAGTCCAGTCCGGATTACTGCCTCCCGAACCGAACCAGGCAATGACCTTGCATCCTTCCCACAGACTGGCTACAACATCGATACATCCATCAAGATCGAGATCGGCTGCCTGGATTCTGCAGGGATAGTTAACATGTGAAGCTATCTCCTGCTCATCCCACTGGATTGGTGATCCCCCGTCATTCCTCCACCAGACAACCTTGTCGTCCAGTGCAGCTGCCGCAAGAATATCCATATCCCCGTCGCCATCCATATCCCAGGCCTCAACATCATGACCTCCAGCAAACGCAGAGGATACTATCTCTTCTGTCCATTGAGGTGAAGAACCTCCCGAACTGATGAAGAGGTATACTTTTCCTCCTCCATAAGTTGTGCACAGCACATCAAGATCTCCGTCATCATCAATGTCAGCAATATCACAGCCGCATGGACCATCAACGACAGATGAGATGATATCCTTTGACCAGTTGTCCGCTCCATCTCCGTACCAGACACAGCACTCATCCTGATGGTAACCTCCAACAATCACGTCCATATACCCATCACCATTTATATCATCCGCATCCAATGTGTACGGTCCACTCATGGCGGTGTCGATGTAATGAAGAACGGGGGAGGCAATGGTTTCAGAACTCAGAGCCAGCTGACCAGGGATTGCCATCCACGAGATATCAAGATAACTGTCAAAACTGGAGCCCCAGAGAGTTAAAGGCCCCGCTACATTATCCCCCTGTATCCAGTCGGTCTGTATCATCTGATTGGCGAAACAGGATACTATCAGTATTGAACAGATATAAAGTGAAGGTTTCATGATAACTCCAATACCTTGAATGAAAGAAATGAATCAATTCGAGAAAACGGTATTATTTCTGACTCATTCATATGACCACATCTCGATCAGGATTTCATTCCACCGTATGACATGCGGATTTTACTATTCCCCAGGAGCACGTATACAGTGATCCTGGGACACTTTCCATTGATATATCATCGTAGAAGACAGGACTTGCGCCGTACGAGAAGAGATCGATAGTTGCAATTTCGACGGGTCCACTCGAAGCCCATGCCGCCGAACCCAGCGATACATTGTTATAGAATGCCTCCTGTGTGTTTCCGTCCAGATCGATTTCCACCCTTATTTCAATCCATTGATCACGGATAATTGATGCGGAGCGACCGGATTGAGCGAATTCCAGAGTTCCCGTGCTCAGGTGGAAAATGATGTCATGAGCGCAGGAAAATGATCCTCCAGGGATATATGCATTGTGCATAATGAAGAATTGATCTCCGGTGCCCCCGCCTGGAATGTACTGCATGGCGCTTACTGACCATGAACCGGTTGATTCATCGAACTCCCTGACAATATCTGTTGTTGGAATAATCTTAATCGAATTGGGAGATGAACAGGATATAGAATCGGTAACGACAGCATCAAACTGCTGATCATTACCCCATCCTGCCCATCCTCCAAGCCCGTGCAGACCACCGGTTGCGTAGGAATCAAAATCATCACTCCAGTCTGCTGCGGCAACACCTGCAAGTGCCGACAGCACAACGCTGCAGATTAATAACGCTCTCATTTTATCTCCTTTCTTTCTGCCATAAGGCAGAATCAGTTAAATAATATATAGTATTACTATTATGGTAATACTATATCATCAAGATATTTATATTACAGAAATATTGTCAGGTCAAGTGTGTTATAAATTATTGATTATGAACTATTTATGAAATTGATACATGATGAATTAAGAATCTATTTTTGGTTCTTGATCGATTCAGAGAGAAGCGAATCGTACATAGTACTGTGGGGAATACCGAAGATATGCTTTTCCGTCAGTGTCATGATACTGTTTCTCAGATCTTCGATAGATATATCTTTCTTCAGAAGGTTAAGAATCAGCGCAAGAAGAGTATCGGCTGATCTTCCATGATGAAAAGTTGTAACCAGGTAGGAATTATTAACCCAGAACGCATCAATCACCTTCTCTTCGAAGGAGAAAAAAGCTGTTACCATCTCCCTGCCGTCCACTGCAGCTATAAGAAGATTTCCTGGCCAGCTTTTCCGTTCTTTCCGTCGCTGCCAGTAAACGACATCACAGTCCGGTACCTCCAGAGGGAGATAACTGTTGATAAGGACGTTAACTCCTCGCCTTGAAGCTTCCGAAAGGTAAGCCGACAGCTGAAGAAGAGGAAACCTGTCTGCGGATATAGAGATGCTGACTTCGGCTTTCTCGATCATACCGATGGTTTTTCCGATGACTTGCCCGGTGTTTTCAAGAGTGTACAATGATTGACGGGTCTGATCCTCATCAAGATCCATCTGCTCAATAGTGCTTCTCGCTCTATCAGCAAGTGCTTCCGAACGTCTGCAGTACTGTTTCAGGTATTCTTCCAACGGGGTGGGAACGAAGATATTGGTGGTCTTTTCAAGGGTCGACATTACAAGCCCCTTCTGGGACATTGCGCTCAGCGTTTTGTAAATATTAGGGACCGATCTTCCGAGTATCTTTGCAACTCCGTATCCGGAAAGAGGAGACTGCTTGAGAAGCAGAATGTAGATTCTCGCTTCCAGGTCTGTAAGCCCCAGTTCAGTCAGGGAATCAATACATTCTTTCGGTTCCGTCAATGGTTACTCAGCCTTTCTGTTCCCGGTGAGAGTTATTACATAATTGAACGGTTCTGTAAAAACAGTCCGGTAGAACATTTGAAATAGCGTAACAATCCAAAACGTAAGACAGTTTAGCTTAATTATAGTAAGGGTGCAGATGCTTTGAAAATGCTGGTTAGATGGAGGCAGCGATTTCTCCGCAAACACACTGTACTATTCTGTGTTCGGACCCCATTACCAGAAAGTGAAGAACTGGTTCCGTGAATGGTGAGATTCGCGTCAAGACTTTTGTTGTATATATGGAAATGGACCGCTGAAGCGGCCCATTTCCATGAACAGAACTTATTATCTACTGTTTGTTAAGGATAAGAGCACCGGAACCAAAAGTTGTAGGCCTGACTGTATCGCCGAAATCGTTGAACTCGAGAGTGAGTTGAGTTAAGGCTGAATTCAGCTCATATATCCCTAGAGCAGTTTTACCGATATCGCTGGTATCCGGGCTGCTGCTGCAGAGATAATCGATAGTCTTAGGCGTAACCGCAGCATTCGAAGTAAACGTACCGCTCCATGTAAGTGTATCGGCAGGATTACTCCAGTACTGAGTATAATTGAAATTAGCACCCGTGAAAGTGAAGAACAATGAGCCATCAGTCCAGGAATATGTCCACACCCCCTCGAGTTCGCCTCCAGCTGCGGGGCCTGTTGAGTCAGAACCTCCCAGGCAGCCCATAAAAGCAATGGTTCCAGAAAGAACCGCAATCAGAACAAGATACTTTGTTTTCATTTCCCTCCTTTTTGAAAACCACCCTGAACTAAAAAGTGGCATAAACTAGTAATGTAGCTGCAACAAACGCTAAACTATACTAAAAGTAGAATACATGCTTATAAGAGTTAATGTCAAGTGTAAATGAGAATCATTTACCTTATTGAGAAACTGGATTACCACTCCTATGAATAGTATATATAAATGGCAAACAGTCCTTTGACCTGAAATCCGGAGGAGGTGTGACATGCGGCCAGTTAATATTCTGGTACTCTCAGCGGTCTTCTTTCTTTCAACCTTCTGTCCCGCTCAGAAGTCGCACAGTAATGTGAGGGAAATATACGAATCGGGCATCAGTCTGGATATAGGCGGTGTTGCTTTCGGGGGGGCTTCATTCGATACGTATCTCAGCAACAGGCTTAACCTCGAGCTTTCAGTTGGAGTCATCGCCGGAGACCGGTGACGCGGCAGACGGGAGAGTAAATAGACCTGGATAGCATAAAAGAAGGTGTATATTTACCATGTACCACATGCTCTATTCAGTGCAGCATTCATATCTAGACGGAGGGGTCTATGTCTGCAGGAATCCGCTTTGCTATTACATTCTTTTTTTTATGCCCTCTCCTGGGTTCAAGCACAGCTATTGCTGAACAGGCTCAGGAAACAGTACCACCCGCTGCAGGGCAGGAGCATGAGTTCGATGAAGGTTCTGGCATTACGATCTCTCACGTAAACGATTTTCAGCTTGAATCACTTGTTCTGCTAGGTAAGGTCTGGTCTTTCCTGAAATATCACCATCCACTAGTCGGAAGACGTGATATTAACTGGGATTACGCCCTTTTCAGAGTATTACCAGCCATTCTTTATGCAGACACTGAAACCGAAAGACAACGAACGCTGATTGATCTTGTTGAAAGTCTCGGTCCTGTGAACGCTCACGTTTGCTCTGTTCCATCTCCTGAAATCCTTCATCACAGCCATGATCTTGACTGGATATACGATCCGGTTCTAGGCTCTGAGCTTACATCTCTTTTGGAAGAAGTTTACGAAAGACGTTATCAGGAACAGCATTATGTTGTAAGAGGAACACCCTATCAACCCTATCTAATATTAAATGAGAACAATTACGAGGACATGGAGTATCTTGATGCCGGATTCCGGCTTCTCACCCTTTTCAGGTATTGGGGAGTGATCGAATATTACTACCCTTACCGATACGCAATAGACGGTAACTGGCACGATGTTCTCGCTGAGTTCATACCATCGTTTCTGGCTGCGGAAACACCTCTTGCGTATCAGCTGGAGCTTCAGAGACTGATTATCAGTATAGACGACTCACACGCAGTAATAGTCAGAGGAGTGAATGAAATTAAAGAATACTTCGGTACACTCCATACTCCGATTATCCTTTGCAATATAGATGACCAATGGGTTGTTGATAAAATAACCCATGAAACTGCAGCCTGCGCTGGAATAAGGGTTGGGGATGTGGTGACCATGATAGATGATCTTCCTATCAAGGATCGAGTTACTCAATTACTTCCCTACATAAATGCTTCCACCATTGCTTCCCGTTACTACTCACTTGGCTTTTATCTGCTGCGCGGCAACTCCGAATCGGTCCAGCTTACAATTCAGAGGGGTGGCGATGAATTTGTTACGGTTTTACAAAGAATGCCTTGGGATTCCCTGGATATGAGTTTGGCAGAGAAACCTGCGGTTGGTGATGGCCCATGCTCTGTAATTAACGAAGAAATTGGTTATGCATATATCGGATTACTCTCTAGAGGTAGTGTACCGAGGATGATGGAGGTGATGAACAACAAAAGAGGATTGATCCTGGATCTCAGGGAATATCCGTATGACGATGTGGTGTATGACCTGGCAGAATACATACTTCCCGAAGATACAGTTTTTGCCAGATTCACATTGCCGGATTTCCAGAATCCCGGAACCTTCGTATGGATAGAACCAGCTATAGCTGGAGGTGGAGAGCATCTGTACGAAGGGAAAATAGCAATTCTGATCGATGAAGGTACTTTCAGCAGTGGTGAATTCACCGCCATGGCCTGGAGGCTTGCACCGGAAGCAAGAATTTTCGGAACCCCCAGCAATGGAACAGACGGGAACGTGGTTTACGTACCTCTTCCTGGTGGAATGGAAGCCAGAATCACAGGATTGGGAGTATACAATCCAGATGGAAGTGAAACGCAGATGGTGGGTATACTACCTGATGTTTACGTCAGGCCTACAGTTGAGGGCATGCAGGCGGGCCGGGATGAACTGCTGGAATCAGCCCTGGAGTGGCTGAATTCGGAGAAGTAGATAGTCAATCGGAATTCCCACGCTCTTCTGAACGTTTGTTACTGCCACGACACAGGTGAGTTCGCCTGGGCTGAGGTCTATCGATGAGGGAACGCTCTATATGGGAGACCGGGTCATTACCGATGATAAATTGGTTCTTAACATTTGGGACGCGATGACTTTGGACCACATCCCGATGGGCATTTATTCTACTGAAACAGCACCTGAGCTTTCAATTCCTGCTGGTAAGAGACAGCTCGCAAAACAGCTTCGAATCAGTGGAAGGCTAGTGATCCCATTGGGTCCCAGGGTTTCAATACTATCGGCTCGATTTTGAGAGTTTTCTTCATCTCATCCGAAAAGTATTTTGAGTCAATGACAACCTGATAGGTATACTCTTCAAACCAACTGTCGCTCATTACGAAATACCCTTTATCACCATACTTGTCACTCCAGCTGTTCTCGACTTTCCATCGATCCGGTAAGCCGTTATCCCGGATATTGACCCCGGTGAACACCATGGCGTGAGTCATGACGCTTTCACCGTAATTCAGCCTTCCGGCCTTATCGAGTTTGAATTCGGTCCTGAGCACACCGTCATAGTCGTAAAGGTTTACGTCTAGAATACCCATATCCCTGGACATGCATTTTCCCACATCGCATCCGAACCAGACTGGAATTCCGTCCTTCAGCTGTTTGAGTACCAGCTCCTTAAGAACGGACATTTCAACGTTGAGATATTTAACAGGATTGCCCCCTTCGATATTCCCCAGGTACTGAACAGTGTATGTGCGGTTGAAGGGCTTGTCCCTGGTCGGAGCATTAATAATACTGAAGTAATTCCTCATATCCATATTTACATACTTTTCGAAGAATTCCTTTGGTGTAATACGGGTATCCCTGTGGAAATTTCTGTCTTTGTCCGCATACTCGAAGGTGAATTCATCTGGGGGAACGCCAAGGAACATCGTACACAGCCTGTAGAACTCTATCAGCATCTTTTTCTTTTCGGATTTCAACGCGATGATGTCACCTGCAGTGCTGTACATTTCTCTCAGGATAGAAGCGTATTCCCTCA
>Ga0307441_1000882_pt1 | contig 10634 bp, 8 predicted proteins | sample SalMarWE160420MG_FD_202149 | JGI IMG/M metagenome (GOLD analysis project Ga0307441, IMG submission 202149) | Salt marsh sediment microbial communities from the Plum Island Ecosystem LTER, Massachusetts, United States - WE1604-20 | ecosystem: Environmental > Aquatic > Marine > Intertidal zone >... | reverse complement strand
CGAAGATGGCGCTCAGGGGCGGATCAAAAGTCCGTCTCGCGGTGAAATTTCTAATTAACAGTTATTAACGTTTAGCCATCCGGCGGCTTACGCGTTCACTGAATACAAACTTGAGATGAATTCGCGGCGCACAAAAAATTGCTGCTTTAGGATAGCTAGGCAATCGCCATTGATGTCTTCTGGGAAACCGATTGCTCAATAACATGCGCGACGGCGCAGCGGACCCCCGTCGAGGATAATGCCCTGATAGAGGTCATATCAGCCGGTAGCTGCCGCTTCAGACCGTACGCATTCGTTACTCAGGCGGGCGTCAAGAACCTTGTCCTTTCTGCTGGCTTATGTAGTTGCCAGCCGTCGAATATTTTGAAGTTTAAGGGGCCGCCATCCGGATGTGCTGAAGCCGGTGAAAACGCCACAAATACATCAGGTAAAAAAAGCTTCTCGCATTTGTGAAGACGGCATGAATTGAAAAGAATCGGGGGCGGATCAGCCTCGAGGCGGGTTCCGGGCTGCCGGTCGGCGCCGTAGAGCCGTCCCCACCGGGACGCTGCACTACCCTGGTCAGAATGTGCGGAATAGTCGGCTACGTCGGGCAGCAGCCTGCCTGCAAGGTCGTCATGGACGCGCTGCGCCGGATGGAGTACCGGGGTTACGACTCGTCGGGAATCGCACTGGTCGACGGCACCGGCAAGCTCACCGTGCGCCGTCGTGCCGGCCGGCTGGCCAACCTGGAGGCGGCGGTGGCCGAAACCCCGTCGGAGTCACTGGCCGGCGCCACCGGGCTGGGCCACACTCGCTGGGCCACCCACGGACGTCCCACCGACCGCAATGCGCACCCGCATTGTGACGCCGCCGGCAAGATCGCCGTCGTCCACAACGGCATCATCGAGAACTACGTAAACCTGCGCCGGGAGCTGGAGGCCCAGGGAGTGGAGTTTGCCAGCGACACGGACACCGAGGTCGCGGTGCACCTGGTGGCACGGGCATATCGGCACGGCGCAACCGCCGGCGATTTCCCCGCCTCGGTGCTGGCGGTGCTGCGCCGGTTGGAAGGCCACTTCACGCTGGTGTTCGCCAATGCCGACGAGCCCGGCACCATCGTCGCCGCCCGCCGCTCGACACCGCTGGTACTCGGCATCGGCAACGGTGAGATGTTCGTCGGCTCCGACGTGGCGGCGTTCATCCCGCACACCCGCGACGCCATCGAACTCGGCCAAGACCAAGCCGTGGTGATCACCGCGGACGGCTACCGGATCACCGACTTCGACGGTAATCCAAACGTCGAATACCGGTATTTTCATATCGACTGGGACCTGGCCGCCGCCGAAAAGGGTGGCTACGAGTACTTCATGCTCAAGGAGATCGCCGAGCAGCCCACCGCGGTCGCCGACACCCTCCTGGGTCATTTCGTCGACGGCCGGATCACCCTCGACGAACAGCGACTGAGCGATCAAGAGCTGCGCGAGATCGACAAGGTGTTCGTGGTGGCCTGCGGTACCGCCTACCATTCCGGCCTGCTCGCCAAATACGCGATCGAGCACTGGACCCGGCTGCCGGTAGAGGTGGAGCTGGCGAGCGAATTCCGGTATCGGGACCCTGTGCTGGACCGCAGCACGCTGGTGGTCGCCATCTCTCAGTCCGGCGAAACGGCGGACACGCTGGAAGCGGTCCGGCACGCGAAGGGCCAGAAGGCCAAGGTACTGGCCATCTGCAACACCAACGGCTCGCAGATCCCGCGCGAGTGCGATGCGGTGCTCTATACCCGTGCGGGCCCGGAGATCGGGGTGGCCTCAACGAAGACCTTCCTGGCGCAGGTGACCGCCAACTATCTGGTCGGTCTGGCGCTGGCACAGGCCCGCGGCACCAAGTATCCCGACGAGGTCGAGCGCGAATACCGGGAGCTGGAGGCGATGCCGGACCTGGTGGCCCGGGTGATCGCGACGATCAAGCCGGTGGCCGCCCTGGCATATCAATTCGCCCAGTCCTCGACCGTGCTGTTCCTCGGTCGCCATGTCGGCTATCCGGTGGCGCTCGAAGGTGCGTTGAAGCTCAAGGAACTGGCCTACATGCACGCCGAGGGCTTTGCCGCCGGCGAGCTCAAGCACGGCCCGATCGCGCTGATCGAAGACAATATGCCGGTCATCGTCATCATGCCCTCGCCCAAAGGGTCGGCGGTGCTGCACGCCAAGCTGCTGTCCAATATCCGGGAGATCCAGGCCCGTGGCGCGGTGACCATCGTGATCGCCGAAGAGGGCGACGACACCGTGCAACCCTACGCCGATCATCTGATCGAAATACCTTCGGTGTCAACACTTCTGCAGCCGCTGCTGTCAACCATTCCGCTTCAGGTGTTCGCCGCGTCGGTAGCGCAGGCGCGCGGGTACGACGTCGACAAGCCGAGGAACCTCGCCAAGTCCGTCACCGTGGAATAGCCGGTGCCGCTCCGGCCGCATGGTCGCGGGCAAGCAGCCGGTGAACTAGATTCCCCTTCCAGGAAAGCGTTTCCTGCAGTCAGCGCGAGAATGGCCGTGTTGAACGGGGGCGAAGCATGCGAACGGCAGCCACCAGGTGGGGCATGGTCGGTCTCGTCGTGGCCGTCGTCGCGGCATACGTTGGGGCGATTGCGCTCTATGCCCACGGTGGCGCGGCCGGCCCGCAGGCGGAAACCCCGGCCGCCGGCGACCAGACCACGGTGACGATGGATGTGCAAGAAATACAGGCGAACTACAGCATGCTCGTTGCCAACTTGACCATTTCACCGGCATCCACGCTGTTGGATCCGGTGGACCACCGTCTCAACGAAGACCTCGGTGTGCGAGTCAGATCCGTAGTAACGCCCGCCCGCCGCACCTGGACCAAGGGCATGCTTCCGGGTACTTTTCCCGTTCCGCTGACCCTTGCCGGTCAAATCAACAGGTGGCCCTTCGATCACTACCGCTCGGGACCGGTCGACGTTGAGATCTTCCGCGGCGGCCGGGCGGTGCCCGAACGCGTGCCGGTGAAGTTCGTCAACCACCTCTCCAGGTGGAACGTCGGTGCCAGTAGAGCCAATGGGTCCGGCCCGTACCGGGTGACCTTGGGGCGCTCACCGAGCGCGGCGGCGTTCGGCATGGTCATCCTCGGGGTGCTGATCGCGGCTGCCGGCCTGGGCCTCTTCGTGGCGATTCAGACCGTGCGTAACCGGCGAAAGTTTCAGCCGCCGATGACAACCTGGTATGCGGCAATGCTCTTTGCGATGATACCGCTGCGCAACGCGCTCCCCGGCTCGCCCCCGATCGGATCGTGGATTGACGTCACCATTGTGCTCTGGGTGCTCGTGGTGTTGACGGTCTCGATGCTGCTCTACATCAACTGTTGGTGGCGGCATTTGAGAAACGATGCCCCCGCGCCGGCGAGTCCCGTCACGTCATCATCGAGTCCGCGCTGATTGGAGCCGCTTGTGAGACTGGGCATGGTTGGTCAGGTCGTCTTGTTGGTTGCGGCCTATATCACCGCGATCGCGCTCTACGCCCACGGCGCTTGTGGTTGCCCTCATCAACTTACCGAGGGCCGGCCGACGGCCGACGGGACCACGGTGACCATCGATTTGGTAGAGATCCAGCCCACCAAAGGTGTGCTGACCGGCAATGTCACCGTGGTACCGGGGCCCGATCTGATGGATCCGGAAACCCACGGTCTCAAGGAAGACCTCAATTTCCGTATCCACTCCGTGGTGACACCCACCCACCGCACGTGGTCGAAGGGCATGGCGCCGGGCGTTTTTCCGGCCCCCCTGACCATTTCCGGTGACCCCTTGACTTGGCCCCTCGATCGCTACCACTCGGGGCCGGTCACGGTCGATCTTTTCCGCGGCGCAGCGCAAGTGCCGGAACGGGTGTCGGTGACTTTCATTGACCGCATTCCGGGCTGGCGGGTAGCTGTCCCCGTCAGCGGCAAAGCCGGTGCGCCCGCGCCGTACCGGGTGCAGTTGCATCGGTCGCCGAGTACCTTCGCGTTCGGCATGGTCATCCTCGGGGTGCTGATCGCGATCGCCGGCATGGGCCTCTTCGTGGCGATTCAGACCATGCGTAACCGGCGAAAATTTCAGCCGCCGATGACAACCTGGTATGCGGCAATGCTCTTCGCGGTGATACCGCTGCGCAACGCGCTCCCCGATTCGCCCCCGATCGGATCGTGGATTGACGTCACCGTCGTGCTCTGGGTGCTCGTCGTGTTGACGGTCTCGATGCTGCTCTACATCAATTGCTGGTGGCGACATCTGAGGCAGGACGTCCCTGCGCCGGCGAAGCCGGCCCCGCCGCCGTCGGATAGCTGAAGCCCGGCGGGGCTGTTTGCCGCCAAGTTCGTACCGTGCGGCGCCGAGCATGCGAAGGTTGATGTCGTGGCAAATGCATCAGTGGGGGCACGCCTGCGCAGCATGGGACTTGCGGTATGGCACTTTGTCAGCAGCGCGCCGTTGACCTACGGCTGGCTGTTGGCGTTGCTGATCACGACGATCATCCAAAACCAACTCACCGGCAAGCAGCTGAACTCGATGCTGTTGCACCGTTCCACCAATATTCACGGGCTGGGCGGGGATCCGCTCGATGTGCTGTTTTCCAGCCTGCTGTGGATCGACGGCAAGAACTTGGAACCGTATCTGTTGCTGTTCACCTTGTTCCTGGCACCGGCGGAACATTGGCTCGGACACCTGCGTTGGCTCACCGTGGGATTGAGCGCCCACATCGTTTCCACCTATGTCAGTGAGGGCGTGCTCTACTTTGCCATTGAGGAACACCATGCGTCGGAAAGGCTGGTGTTTGCTCGCGACATCGGAGTCAGCTATTTCCTCGTCGGCGTGATGGCCGTGCTGACTTATCACATCGTCCGGCCGTGGCGCTGGGGCTATCTCGGGGTACTGTTCGTCATCTTTGGTTTCCCGCTGATCACGATGGACCGCGCCGAGCTCAACTTCACCGCGATCGGGCACTTCACCTCGATCCTGGTCGGCCTGTGCTTCTACCCGATGACGCGGACCAAAGACAGCAGGCAGTTGAGCCCGGAGAGGCTCAGGGCCATGCTGCGACGGCGCCGCTCCCCGGAGATATCGGCCTGACGGTGCTACACCGCAACGCGCCCGGGCGTCAATCCTGCACGGACAGAACGAGATCGCCTTGCCGCCCCGCGATACCCGGTCTACTGATCGGCGTCAGCTTCATCCTGGACGACCACGATCTGCGCCACCGGCACTGCGCGGCACTGCCGGGTCCGGGTACCGGTGACGTAGCCGAGCGTGACACCCGCATGGAATGCTGGCGTTGATGCGGCACTACTACTCCGTTGACGCGATCCGCCAGGCCGAAGCGCCGCTGCTGTCCAGCTTGCCCGACGGAGCCCTGATGAGACGCGCGGCCTTCGGGCTGGCCACCGAGATCATCGGCGAGTTGACGGCCCGTACCGGCGGGGTCGCCGGCCGCCGGGTGTGCGCGGTCGTCGGATCGGGCGACAACGGTGGTGACGCGCTGTGGGCGGCGACGTTCGTGCGCCGTCGTGGCGCGGCCGCCGACGCGGTCCTGCTCAATCCGGAGCGCACCCACCGCAAAGGGCTGTCGGCATTCATCAAAGCCGGTGGTCGCATCGTGGAAAGCGTTGCGGCCACAACGGACATCGTCATCGATGGGGTGGTGGGCATCTCCGGGTCGGGCCCGCTGCGACCGGCCGCGGCAAAGGTTTTCGCCGCAGTCGACGACGCGCGGATCCCGGTGGTCGCCGTCGACATCCCCAGCGGCATCGACGTGGCGACCGGGGCGATCACCGGCCCCGCGGTGCATGCCGCGCTGACCGTCACCTTCGGTGGCCTCAAACCCGTGCACGCGTTGGCCGACTGCGGCCGGGTGGAACTCATCGATATCGGCCTCGATCTGCCGGACACGGACCTGCTGGGCTTGCAGGCCGCCGACGTGGCGGCGCGCTGGCCGGTGCCGGGCCCCCACGACGACAAGTACACCCAGGGCGTGACCGGCGTGATGGCCGGTTCGTCGACGTACCCGGGCGCGGCCGTGCTGTGCACGGGTGCCGCCGTCGCGGCCACCTCCGGCATGGTCCGCTACGCCGGCAGCGCGCACCGCGAGGTGCTCTCGGTCTGGCCCGAGGTGATCGCGTCTTTAACCCCGGCGTCGGCCGGGCGGGTGCAGGCCTGGGCCGTCGGGCCCGGACTGGGCACCGACGACGCCGGCGCCGCGGCGTTGTGGTTCGCGCTGGAAACCGACCTGCCGGTGATCGTGGACGCCGACGGGCTCACCATCCTGGCGGCCCATCCCGAGCTGGTGGTCAACCGCACCGCGCCGACGGTGCTGACTCCGCACGCCGGCGAATTCGCCCGGCTGGCCGGCAGCCCGCCGGGGGATGACCGGGTGGGCGCATGCCGCAAGCTCGCCGACACGTTCGGCGCCACCGTGTTGCTCAAGGGCAACGTCACCGTCATCGCCGATCCCGGCGGCCCGGTCTACCTCAACCCGGCCGGGCAGTCCTGGGCGGCCACCGCCGGCTCCGGCGACGTGCTGTCGGGGATGATCGGCGCGCTGCTGGCGGCGGGCCTGCCTTCGGTCGAGGCCGCGGCGGCGGCGGCCTTCGTGCATGCCCGCGCGGCGGCGCGCTCAGCCGCCGACCCGGGTCCCGGCGACGCGCCCACCTCGGCGTCGCGCATCGTTCCGCACATCCGAGCCGCCCTGGCGGCCCTGTAGCAGCAAGCCCACCAGAAAGGATTCGCCGTGTCCCACAGCCATCCGTCCGTGCCGGCGCACTCGATCGCCCCCGCCTATACCACGCGACTGTTCACCGCGCCGGTGCCCGCGCTGCGGTTGCCCGACGAGTCGATGGATCCGGACGCCGCGTACCGATTCGTCCACGACGAGCTGATGCTCGACGGCAGTTCGCGCCTGAACCTGGCGACGTTCGTCACCACCTGGATGGATCCCGAGGCCGGGAAGCTGATGGCCGAGACGTTCGACAAGAACATGATCGACAAGGACGAATATCCGGCCACCGCGGCCATCGAGCAGCGCTGCGTCTGTATGGTGGCCGACCTGTTTCATGCCGAACACCTGCGCGATGACGACCCGTCCAGCGCCTGCGGGGTGTCCACCATCGGCTCCAGCGAGGCGGTGATGCTGGGCGGGCTGGCCATGAAATGGCGGTGGCGCCAAAAGATCGGCAAGAATTGGAAAGGCCGTACCCCCAACCTGGTGATGGGTTCCAACGTGCAGGTGGTGTGGGAGAAGTTCTGCCGCTACTTCGACGTCGAACCCCGCTATCTGCCGATGGAGGAGGGTCGCTACGTCATCACCCCCGAACAGGTCGTCGACGCCGTCGACGAGGACACCATCGGAGTGGTAGCGATTCTCGGCACCACCTACACCGGCGAACTCGAACCCATCGCGCCGATCTGCGCGGCGCTGGACAAACTGGCGGCAGGCGGCGGTGCCGACATTCCGGTGCATGTCGACGCCGCCAGCGGCGGCTTCGTGGTGCCCTTCCTGCACCCCGAACTGATCTGGGATTTCCGGCTGCCCCGGGTGGTGTCGATCAACGTCAGCGGCCACAAGTACGGGCTGACCTACCCCGGCGTCGGATTCGTGGTGTGGCGCAGCAACGAGTATCTGCCCGACGAACTGGTGTTCCGGGTCAACTATCTGGGTGGCGACATGCCGACCTTCACGTTGAACTTCTCCCGGCCCGGCAATCAGGTTGTCGGTCAGTACTACAACTTCCTGCGGCTCGGCCGGGAGGGATACACCAAGGTCATGCTTGCGCTGTCCGGGACGGCGCGGTGGTTGGGCGAGGAGCTGCGCGCCAGCGAACGCTTCGAGCTGATCTCGGACGGGTCCGCCATCCCGGTGCTCGCCTTCCGGCTCACCGGCGACCGCGGGTACACCGAGTTCGACATCTCCCACGAACTGCGGACCTACGGGTGGCAGGTGCCCGCCTACACCATGCCCGACAACGCTGGCAACGTCTCCGTGCTGCGCATCGTGGTGCGGGAGGGGCTGTCCGCCGACCTGGCCCGGGCCCTGCACGACGACACCGTCTCGGCGTTGACCGCGCTGGACAAGGTCAAGCCGGGCGGTCACTACGACGCCCAGCACTTCGCGCACTAGAGTCTTGCGCCGCCGTGAAAGTGTGACTACCGACGCATTTCCCGGGTAGCAGCGTCGGTAGCTGCACTTTCGCGACATTTTTGCGGTTCTGGGACAATGTCGCCCGTGGCCGTTACGCCGATATCCCTGACGCCGGGCGTGCTCGCCGAGGCCGTGGTGGACCTGGCCGCCATCGAGCACAACGTGCGGCTGCTGTGTGAGCACGCCGGCCGCGCGCGGGTGATGGCCGTCGTCAAGGCCGACGGCTACGGCCACGGGGCCATCCAGGCCGCCCGGGCGGCGTTGAGCGCCGGAGCGGCCGAGCTGGGGGTCGCGACCGTCGAAGAAGCGTTGGCGCTCCGCGCGGACGGGATCACCGCGCCGATGCTGGCCTGGCTACATCCGCCCGGGATCGACTTCGGGCCCGCGCTGCTGGCCGACGTGGAGATCGCCGTGTCCGGCGAGCGGCAGCTCGGCGAGCTGCTGGATGCGGTGCGCCGCACCGGCCGGACCGCGACGGTCACCGTCAAGGTCGACACCGGCCTGAACCGCAACGGTGTTCACCCGGCGCAGTATCGGTCGATGTTGACCGCGCTGCGCCAAGCCGTCGCCGCGGACGCCATCCGGCTGCGCGGCCTGATGTCACACATGGTGTTCGCCGACCAACCCGAAAATCCCCTCAACGATGTTCAGGCCCAACGGTTCGCCGACATGCTGGCGCAGGCGCGCGATGCGGGCCTGCCGGTCGAGGTCGCCCACCTGGCCAATTCGTCGGCCACGATGTCTCGCCCCGATCTTGCCTTCGATCTGGTGCGGCCCGGTATCGCGGTGTACGGCCTGAGTCCGGTACCCGCTGCCGGCGATATGGGTTTGGTGCCCGCGATGACGGTGAAATGCTGTGTAGCGCTGGTCAAGTCGATTCAGGCCGGGGAGAGCGTGTCGTATGGACACACCTGGACCGCCTCGCGCGACACCACCCTGGCGCTGATGCCGATCGGCTACGCAGACGGCGTCTTCCGGTCATTGGGAGGACGCCTGGAGGTGTTGATCAACGGCAGGCGCCGACCCGGCGTCGGACGGATCTGCATGGACCAGTTCGTCGTCGACCTGGGCCCGGGGCCGATCGATGTGGCCGAGGGCGACGAAGCGATCCTGTTCGGGCCCGGCACGGCCGGCGAACCCACCGCGCAGGACTGGGCCGATCTGCTCGGCACCATCCACTACGAAGTGGTGACCAGCCCCCGGGGGCGCATCGTCAGGACCTACCGCGAGGCGCGAACCGTTGCGTCCTGATGACACTCGCAGGCGGCGAAGGGGCAGGGCTTGGCTTGCGGGGGGCGCCGGGCTGACCGCCGTCGCCGCCATCGTCGGCGCGTCGGCCCGCCGTTCGATGATCCAACGCACCTCGGGAGTCGAAGACCCTTACGCCGACGAGGATTTTGACAGGCTCGAGGATGACCGCAGCTATGTGGTCACCACGCCCGACGGGGTGCCGTTGGCCGTCCGCGACGCCGGCCCGGAAAACGCCCCGCTGACCATGGTCTTCGTCCACGGATTCTGTCTGCGGATGGGCGCCTTCCATTTCCAGCGGACGCGGTTGCCCCATCGATTGGGGGGAGGCGTCCGCATGGTCTTCTATGACCAGCGCGGGCACGGCCGATCCGGCGAAAGCGCGCCGGAAAGCTACACGCTGACCCAACTCGGCGAGGATTTGGAAAGCGTGCTGAGGGTGGCCGCACCACGCGGGGTGATCGTGCTGGTCGGCCACTCAATGGGCGGCATGACGGTGTTGTCGCATGCTCGGCAGTTCCCCGACCAGTACGGCCGCCGAATCCTTGGCGCCGCGCTGATCTCCTCCGCGGCCGAAGGAGTGTCGCGATCGCCGCTGGGCGAGATCCTGAAAAACCCTGCGCTGGAAGCCTTTCGGTTCACCGCACGGTCAGCTCCCAAGCTGCTGCACCGCGGCCGCAATGTGTCGCGCTCGCTGATCGGCCCGGTGTTGCGGGCCGCGTCCTACAGCGACCTGCAGGTCAGCCGGAGCCTGGACGCATTCTCGCAGCGGATGATGAACGGCACCCCGATCCCGACCATGGTGGAGTTTTTGGAGGCCCTGGAAGAGCATGACGAAACCGCCGGACTGTGGACATTGCTGCGGATCCCCACCCTGATTGCCTGCGGAGACCATGACCTCCTGACCCCGGACGAATATTCGCGAAAGATGGCGGCCTCCCTGCCATCGTCCGAACTGGTCATCGTCAGCGGGGCCAGCCACCTTGCGCTGCTGGACAAGCCCGATGCCATCAACGACGGGCTGGTCCGATTGGTCAGCCGGGCCACCCCGGGCAAGACGGGGTTGGCGGTCCGGCGAATGCGGGAAAGGTTGTGGCGTCGTGGATAGGCTCGATCACGGCGACCCGCCTCGCCCGGCTTCGCCGCGCTTGCGATCGCGACCCGATGGCGGCGACCCGCCGCGCCCGGCTTCGCCGCGCTTGCGATCGCGACGGGGGGGCATGGCCACGC
>Ga0307441_1000878_pt1 | contig 10674 bp, 7 predicted proteins | sample SalMarWE160420MG_FD_202149 | JGI IMG/M metagenome (GOLD analysis project Ga0307441, IMG submission 202149) | Salt marsh sediment microbial communities from the Plum Island Ecosystem LTER, Massachusetts, United States - WE1604-20 | ecosystem: Environmental > Aquatic > Marine > Intertidal zone >... | reverse complement strand
GCACTCATTCACCTGGTCAGGTCCCCTCCTTCATACGGGAGCTTGGCGCGGACGTTATGCTCGCTGGAGGTATGGGAAGAAGGGCTATCTCCATTTTTGAGTCCTTCGGAATCGCGTGTTCATCGGGAGCCGCGGGTTCAGTGAGAGTAGCCGTTGAAAACTATGTTGCTGGTATCCTTCCAGGAGCTTCGCCATGCCGTGAAAGCGTTGAGCACTCGCGCGATGATTCCGGTTACGAGAAAGAACCTGCTGAACGCCTCAGGGAAGAGGCTTCAGCCCTACTTGAAAAGCTTGATGAGATAATTGTCAGGCTTCCAGATAACAGTAAGTAACTGCAAGGAGGCAGAATTATGAACCAGGGTGGAAGAGGACAGGGAAGAAATCCATCCGGAGGCAGAGGCCGTGGAGGAGGCCCTTTCGCAGCCGGACCCGGAGGAAGCTGTGTCTGTCCCAAATGCGGGCACAAGCAGACGCATCAGGTAGGCCAGCCATGTAACAGTATCACTTGTTCCAAATGCGGAGCAAGAATGACCCGCGGGTAGACGGCTGGCATGGTTATAGCTGTAGCCAGCGGTAAAGGCGGCACAGGCAAGACTACCGTAGCGGTCAGCCTTGCCATTGCCGCCTCCGAGGGAACCTCTGCAAAGCCTCTGCTACTTGACTGTGATGTTGAAGAACCTAATTCCGGTCTTTTCCTTGACATAGAGTATTCTTCGGGAAGGGATACCGGAGTGCTGGTTCCAGAGGTCAACCTTGAAAAATGCACTTTTTGCGGAAGGTGTTCTGAGGTCTGTGTATGGAATGCCATTGCCGTAGCAGGTAGTAAAGTACTGGTCTTCAATGACCTGTGCCATGGCTGTGGAAGCTGCAGTCTCGTCTGTCCCGAGGGTGCTATCGAAGAGGTTACTCATGTGACAGGCAGAATAGAAAACGGAACTGATGGTTCGATTGATTTTGCCAGAGGAATTCTCAATGTAGGGCAGGCTATGCCCGTTCCCGTGATTTCATCTCTGCTGAAGGAATATCTTCCGAAACCTGATAGTTCCACTGTTATTATAGATTCATCTCCCGGGACATCATGCCCTGTTGTGGAGGCAGTCAGCGGGAGCGATTACGTTGTTCTTGTAACTGAACCTACTCCGTTCGGGCTGCATGACCTGAAAGCAGCAGTTGATGTGGTAGTCAACCAGCTGAAAATTCCAGCCGGTGTTATTATAAATCGTGATGGAATTGGCAACAGCGATGTCGAGAAGTACTGTCACACCGAAAACCTTCCCATTCTGGCAAAGATACCGATGGACAGAAGGATTGCCGAGATGCTTTCAAACGGAATTCCTCTTTTGACAGGTCTTCCGGAGTACATGGATATGTTCACGAGTATTCTGTCAACCGTCAGGGAAGAGGTAGGAAAGTGAAGCAGATAGTAATTCTCAGCGGCAAGGGCGGTACGGGAAAAACATCGCTTACTGCTGCTCTCGCACACATTGCAGCCGACAGGAATACTCTCGTACTTGCGGATGCGGATGTTGATGCAGCAAATCTGGAGATCCTGCTCAGTCCGGAGAAGCTGGAAGAGCATTCCTTTTCGGGAGGATACAAGGCTGAGATAGATCAAAATATGTGCAGCGGATGCGGCAGATGCCTTGACATCTGCAGATTCAACGCTGTCATTCCTCCAGCTCCATCAGACAGCAGTTACAGGATAGACAGAATCAGCTGCGAAGGCTGCAATTCGTGTGTTTATCAATGCCCGGAAAACGCTATTACAAGCTATAGGGCTGTTGCCGGGGCCTGGTTCGTTTCCAGATCAGCCTACGGCACACTATACCACGCCGAGATGAAAGCGGGAGAAGAAAACTCGGGAAAGCTCGTTACAACTGTAAAGAATGCCGCTATCAAGAAGTGCAGTGAATTTTCAGATCCTGTTCTTCTGGTCGACGGTCCTCCCGGTATAGGCTGTCCTGTGATTGCATCCTGCGCTGGCGCTGATCTGGCCGTGATATCTACCGAACCCGGAGTATCGGCAATTCACGATCTGAGCAGAATCCTCGAAACCGTAAGGCATTTCGGAATTATGCCTGCTGTCTGCATTAACAGATATGATATCAATCCAGAAAAGACCTCCGAGATAGAAGCTTTCTGCGAGAAAGACGGTATTCCTCTTCTTGGCAGGATTCCCTACGACCCCAATGTTACGCGGTCGATGTCAAAGGGTTTACCTGTGAATGCTTATGATCCTTCTTCCCCGGCATCAACAGCAATTTCAGGGATATGGAAAGAAGTTAGCTCTCTGATTTAGTTGATGCAGCCAGAATTTTCAGAATAATTCTATAAAATTCAACATGAAACACTGGTTCTTATTGCCGGAAAGAAACGCTTTCTTTATAGATTACTGTCTCGTGAAGGGAGAATATTGATTTGACAGCGGTTCTTCTGACAATATTCTGGGTGTGTCTTGGCTTGATTTCTCTTCCCATATTTGTTTATCCTGTTATTATGTTCTTAATTGGCCTTATTCACCCGCGCAAGAGCGATGCTTCCTACAAGGAATACCCTTTCGTCAGCGTTATGGTTGCAGCCCGTAATGAAGAAAAGTGCATAGGTGAACGAATAAGGAATCTTCTCTCACAGGATTATCCTCAGGACCGGTTCGAAGTACTTGTAGCCTCGGATGTCTCTACAGATACTACCGATGAAATAGTAAGATCATTCGAAGCAGAGGGAATCCGTTTCCTCAGGTCAGAAACACGTCTCGGCAAATCGGCGCTTATGGTTGAGCTGTCAAAGATTGCCAGGGGAGAACTGCTTGTATTTACTGACGCAAATACAATTTTCAACCCGGACACAGTAAAAGAACTCATTGAACCTTTTGCAGATCCATCAGTAGGCTGTGTTGTCGGTTCGAAACAGAACAGCCTGAATTCGGTTACCTGCGAATCGGTTTACTGGCGGTACGAACAGATGCTGAAAACCCTTGGCAGCCGTATCGGAGCGGTTCTGGGCGCTACCGGAGCGGTATTCGCTGTAAGGAAGAGTCTGTACAATCCCTCCGATCCCGCCAGAGCCGATGATTTCGAGACTGCAGTTTCAACCCGTATTCAGGGATTTGCGTGCTTATACAATCCGAATGCAATAGCTGCCGAGCCAACTCCTGATAATTCCAGCCAGTATCACCGTATGGTTCGAATTGTCAGCTGGATGGTAATTTCAGCAATGGCTCTATTCAGGGAAGCTATTGCGAAACACAGATATACCCTTGCTCTTCAAATGGCGGTTCATAAAATCCTCAGATGGAACATGGGGATTTTCGCTGTCATTGCAAGCATCTCCGGTTTTATGCTTGCTTTCACTGATTCTGTATCCAACTACGTATTCATCTGTGTGTCTGTTTTCAGCCTTACCGCTATTGCAGGCAGGATCATTGGAAGCAGGTTTCCATCTCCCCTGCGCCTGCCGTACTTCTTCTGGCTGATGTGCGTTGCCTCTCTCGCTGGAATTGCCAGGATCATTTCCTCAAGCGCAAAGGCAACCTGGGACCACAGCACAAGATAGCTGGATTAAAAACTATCAGACATAGACAAAGTCAAAGACGCTTTTATTATGATGTATATGCCTTCATGTGAAGGCATTATCTGTGTCTGAATGTAAAGGGGGTACAATCATGCGCACGATACTATTCCTGTTACTCCAACCAGTTCCTTAGACTGGGCTCCCGCTTTCAAGATTATCAGCCTTCCCGGAGATGACCGATACCCTTCAATAGCGATCGAGCATTGCTCCGCCGGTATTTCCAACTACAACGACATGCTTCATGTTGTATGGCAGTACTGCGATCCTGGTGGTATTTACAACATTTTCTGCTGTTCAAATCCCAAGGGTTGTGTTTCGTGAAACCATTATGCCGGACATAAACGGAAAAATTTTCTGGAATGCGGCAGACCGCGATGGTGAACCTCTGCCGACCGGGCATTACATAGTTACCCTTCAGAGTGGTGATCTTCTTGAAACCAGGGCTGTAATAGTAGCCAGATAAGGGAACCTGACAGGGAAGGGAGTATTCTCTGGCCCTCCCCTTTTATGCTGAGAATTCAGGTATGATACTCTATTACTTCATGCAAAGTTGTCACTCTTAATACGATTTGCTTATCGTACATGAGTATGGTCAAGCGTCAGGAGGTGAACTTGAAGAGTATTAATGACCCGGATAAGACTGCTTCCAGACTTACTGCTGCTGTATCATCTCACGAAAATCCTGTAGATCGAATCGATACACTAACTAAATTTATTTCGGGATATGAACCTGTTGTAATTGGTCCGGTTCTGGGGGCAATGGTTGCTGATGCGAGCAGGCGTATAGAATCTGCATTAACTTTTCTCTCGTTCATTAACAGATCTCTTCTGAGAAAAACACTTCCCGACTGGGGGTGGTCTGGCCTGGATGACTGGTTCGCAAAAACCAGGCTCGATGAAGCATGGAATCTTTTTGACCGGCTTCCTTCTGGAGTAGCGAAGAACGTTATCGCGAAGATATCGATGCTTATTGAGATTTACTACATTCTAATTCAGGATGACCTTCTGGACCCGGATACTGATATGGAATGCACCGGTGCCGACATCGCCCTGATGGTTCTTAATAGTAAGAGCAAGGAAGATACAACTTTCAGAATTAAACTCAGTTCATTTCCTGTAGAGCTGCGAAAGTTCTTAAAAGACATTCTGTCCGAATTTGACTTCATAGAGAAAAATAGCGGTATTTGGCAATTCACTTTCAGTCAGGCAGCGCTTGAGAAATTCTCTTCTGGCAGCAATCTTATTGCGCATATGGGAGCCGGTCAAATGTCGCTTGCAGTGGCTCAAAGGAACGCAGAGAACCTTGTGAAAAGACTTGAACTTCTCTTGAAAACTCTGCAGATGTTTCCTTCGGGTCACCCGTCAATAGATCCTTCGACGGAGTCTTTCCTTAGCGTACTGTCCAAATTCCAAAACAAAAAGGAACCGATCACTCTGTCAGTAATGGGTGATACGGTGATGGTCAACGATATACGGGTTGAAAGAAAAACCTCCAGTCTGACTGGATTTATCAGGGGTTTTGTAGAGCGTAAAATGAGCAGTCTGACTTTCGAACCAGGAATAGAACCTGATGACGTAAAAACCTTTGCACGGCTTTTCAACCGGCCTCCTGCTTACATTCTTGAGCATGGTGGAATGGAAAAGCTGCTCGAGGCCCGCAGACTGAATTCTATTTCCGTCAACCGCTTCCATTATCAGCTTATTTCGGGGAATGGTGAAGCAGACCAGACCCTTGTGCGTGATGAAGTTACGATCGAGGATGCGATTTTTTCAGAACTTATAGACAGGCTGGAACGTGGAGAGAGTATAGATTCTCTTCCGGGCAATAAAATCGGTAACGCTCTGAAGCATGTCCTTGCCGCAGCAAAAAACGATAAAGAAGAGCAGAGATCTATGATAGCTCGTTTTGTAGTAGCGCTGGATCCATCGCTTCTTGAAGAGGGTCTCCTTTCAAATCGTGTTATACAGAAGGAAATGGCCTGGAAGGCAATCAGAAAGATAATAGACCGGCTTCTGTCCAGCCTTCTTTCTCCTGATCCTGACACCAGGCACAAGACGGTGGGAAAACTTCAGGAAATGGCTCTTCTCGCGGTTGAGCGCGGAAAGGAAAACTCCACTATACAGATAATAGAGAACATCTCCACGCTCCTTAAACGGGAGCAGGATCCGGATGTCCTTTACCGTGGAGTAATCCTGACAGCCATTCTGATGGAGGCTCTTCTTTCAAGGGGAATGATGTCTATTGCTTTACAGGCGGGGAAAATCCTCATGAACCTTGAATCAATGCATTTTCCAAGAACGGAACTGGAAGCGGCAAGGAAACGGTCCCTTGCAGAGGCTCAGAGGAAAATGGACACTATGGAAGCTGCTGAAACACTGGTTCAAAGGATACTCTCAGACGATGAGGTTGTTTCAAGAGACGCCTCCCGCCTTGCAATGGCGGCTCCTCCTGATAATCTTGTATCCCAGCTGGTTAACACATTCAATGACGAGAACAGGAGGCTCAGGTCAAGAGCTTTTCGAATGCTTCTAAAACTGGGCAACAGGGGTCTATCATCAATGCACGCAAGACTGACCGAGCTGGTGACTGCTTTCAACTCTAAAATGGAGGGCGTGAGTTATTCCCTCCCGGATGAGGACTGGTTCAAGGCAAGAAACATAATACAGATACTTCGGGATATCGGGTCTCCATCAAGCGAAAGCATACTCGCAGAACTCTGCAAGGTCCCGGATCACAGGATCAGGCGTGAATGCCTTCTCGCCCTTGTTAAAGTATCATCGACTACAGCCGAAAGCCTTTCTATGTACCTGATCATGGATAAGTCAAAGGAAGTTGCAGATATAGCTCTTGATATCCTTACAAAACGAGCGATGCGGAACCCGGTTTTCATTCCGAAAATTACTGAAGCTTTTCGCAAGAATGCCGATATCAGGCCGGAGATTTTGGAGTCTTTCAGCATACTTGGAAGCCACAAGGATGTCATGGAGTTTCTTACAAGATGTCTTCGGGAAGGTCCCTCGGGGATGCTTTTTACGGATTCCAAACTTATCTCCAGCACGTTCCGGATCATCAGCAGACACGGCGGTGCTAATGAACTCCCTATACTGGAAGATCTTTTAAGCGAAGTTGAAGGTGGTTTTTTCAAGAAAAGCAAAATTGACAAACAACTTGTTCAGCAGTTGAAAGAGGTTATAAGAGACTTGAGACATTCAGAGAGCGTAATTGAAGGAGATCATGCTCTTGAAACCCCTGGTGCTAAAGTCAAGAAACCACAGAAACAATCAAACGATGATGATGAAATTACCATACTTGGCCCGGATTACGGAATAAACAACTGATTCAATACGCGTTACTGTGGAGGGTTATATGGGATTCATATACCTGATTACATTAATTCTTACTGCAGTATCGGCCCCCGCTGGAGATACCTGGGCAACATCAATAGAGCAGAATGAAGAGCAGATGTACGGCCTTCAAGATGTCACAATGCTTTCAGACGGAAGCGTTGTAATATCCCTCGTAGGTCCATTCTCTGACCCTTTCCTCGTTTGCTTCGGAAGAGAAGGGAATGTCCGCTGGTACAGGCAAATCCTGGAAAAGGGAGGAACTTCCAGAGCTTTCGAGAGCGGAGGATATCTTCTTACAGTTGATGAAGGCTTTGCTTCATGTTTCCATTCCGAACCAAGAGCTACTGGTATAGATACAGATGTGGCTGTAATCAGGTGCAGTAATTCGGGAGATATCCTCTGGACTTACGTCCTCGGAGAAGATGACGAATCAAACTGGATGTGCACGGACATGATTCTCTGCTCAGATGGTGGATTCCTTATCACCGGATGCCCGGGTACCATGCTGCCGGGAGGCTTTGCTCTGAAACTTTCTCAAGATGGAAATCCCGAATGGATGACAGCTCCCAATGAAATTACCGGATATATCGTTTCCGCCATTGAGACAGATGGAGGGGATTTTTTGCTGCTTGTCGAAGAATTCCTTGATAACATTACCATTCAGTCTATAGATCCGGACGGAGCTGTTTCCCTGCCTTTGGTGATATCTGATAACGGAAACTCTCTGGATGGAAAAATTAAGACTGTTAACGGTTCCATATGGATTATTACTCCCGATGAAGTGAATTCGTTTTCTGCTTACAACCTGGATGACAGCTATGAGCTTGTCCGTCATGTAGAACATGCTCTACCCGCTGACTCTGAAATTCGTTGCATAGATATACATGATGAATGCTTCGTTACATCGGGAAACGTAGCGGATAATACTTTTCTTGCCATGATTGATTTCGATGGCAATACCGTATGGCAGAGAATCTACAATACCGGAAGCCTGCAGTATACAAATGGTATGAGTTGTTATGATGACGGGTTTCTTCTCCTGGAGAGCCTTCTCGACGGAAGAGGATATTGTGACGCTTTCTGTGTAATTAAAACCGATTCTCAAGGCATGGTTGAAGGGGCGGAGGAGGTTGGTCCGGGAATGTATGAAATCGAACCCGGTTGGATTCCTTTAGAGCTTGATGCCCCGGGCTGGGTAATGGCTTGTACTGTGCTGGAAACAGAGGAAGAGGCGGAAAGCGTTTCGATTGAGCTTATGGAAAGCACGGGGCTTCAATCAAAGTATCTCTGGATTCCCGACTACCAGAGCCTTTCAGGAGCAGAGGGTTGGATGGTTTACGCATTCCCTTTCATGGCTGAATCGGAATCGCTGGAGGAGGGCGTCGAATCCCTCAGTCGTATGTTCCCCGAAGCTTACTTCATCTTTGTGAGCCAGGGCTGGGACAGACAAACCATGTCAATTGACGAATTCTTCAGAAGATAATACCCGCAATTTGAAAAAGTGTGTTGTGTTCCAGGAGATATAATTTATTAAGCTGGTACGCCCGCCAGGACTTCTTTCGACTCACTGACGTTCGTTCAGGATAAATTCACCCTTGCTGATCAGATGAAGAAATTAGAGCCTTGTTTTCGTAAGTTGAAGAAGTGTGGTACGTCCCTGTATCCAATAAGCTTGACTTCTATAAATAATCGGCAATATTGCAAGCACGTTGCTAATTAGCCGAAAGGATCTGCTGTGTATTTGAAAAGGACTCTTGAGCATGTGCTTAGGAAAGCCTCAGGGCAATTTCCCGTATTAATAGTAACTGGAGCCAGGCAGGTTGGGAAGACTACGCTTCTTAAGCATTGCAGTAGCAATCGAACATATGTAACTCTGGATGATCCTCTTGCGCTAGAACTTGCAAAAAGTGACCCCGGGCTCTTTTTACAACGGTTTCAAACACCACTCTTCATTGATGAGATACAATATGCCCCAGAGTTGTTACCGTATATCAAGATTGCAGCAGACACAAAGCAGAAGGCGGGAGCTTTCTGGCTATCTGGTTCACAGAAGTTTCACTTGATGAAAGGGGTTTCTGAGTCTCTTGCTGGCAGGGTAGGAGTATTGGATTTGCTGGGATTTTCAAGAACTGAACTGACTGATAATGCTGGGCGGTTTGAACCTTTTCTTCCAGGTTCAGAAGACATGAACGTCAGACAGACAAGAATGTCCTCTCTCAAGCTGAAAGAGCTGTACAGAATTATCTGGAGAGGTTCGTTCCCGGATATTGCTATCAGCGAGAAGAAGGATAGAAGCATGTTCTACAGCTCTTTTATGCAAACCTATTTGCAGAGGGACGTCCGTGATCTTGCAAGAGTTGGTGACGAAATGTCTTTCATTCGGTTTTTAAAAATATGTGCGGCAAGAACCGGACAATTACTCAATTATTCGGATATGGCAAGAGATGCGGACATTAGTCCAAACACCGCTAAAGCATGGCTTTCTATACTCAAGACTTCTGGAATTATCTATCTCCTGGAACCTTATCACTCAAATCTCTCAAAGCGACTTGTCAAAAGTCCTAAGCTATACTTCCTGGATACCGGTTTATGCTCCTATTTATCGGGATGGTCCAGCCCGGAAACACTTGAATCCGGTGCTATGTCGGGGTTCATTCTCGAAACATGGGTTGTAGTAGAAATACTAAAAAGTTACCTTCACAACGGGTATCAAGCCCCTCTATACTACTACAGAGACAGAGATAAAAAGGAAATCGACCTTCTGATTCTAAAGGATGGAATCATACACCCGGTCGAGATAAAAAAGACTGCATCACCTTCAAATCGGATGGTCAGACATTTTTCTGTTTTGAAAAACATTGGTGTGAAAACTGGAGAAGGTGGTTTAATTTGCTTAGCAGATAGAAGTCTTCCTCTTACAGAGAGCGTGATTAGTATTCCTGTCGGAATGCTGTAATACAGATATTCACATCTGATAACCGCCCCTGTTAATAGTGTAGAGCCGCCTGATATTGGAAAGTGCCCCCATCGGTGGGGTAGAGCCAAAGTTTGGTACATCGGGCTTGTATCCAGTCGAACTCAGCCGAGGCAATTGTATCCTGTTACTATCAAACGATATAACCTACAGCCAGCAAAGAGACCTTCGAAGACTTACCGTAACCCTGTCATCTACGCTCAGGAGCTGCATGATGAGATGGTCCGAGATGGTTTATCAAGAAAAGAGCTTCCTGAAAGACACGGAGTTTCTTCCGATAGGATCACTCAGTGGCTATGCCTCCTGAAGTTGTCAATGGAAAAGAAGCGGGAGATAGAAACCCTGGGTGATTATTGGAACAGAAAGGTGGTGACTGAAAGGGGACTTCGTCAAGAGAGAAAGTTTTTCTCAGATTGAACACTCTTTCTGTTTTCAAATCCCGGGATAGATATGGCATTAGCTGAGTCTAAAGAATACTTTAAGAATTCTCTAACTAATATCATGATTATGGGGGGTTTATGGCTGCATTCTTTCTTGCACTGTTGTGGCAAGGCGGACGAACCCTAAGAAACTTCAGGCAGCCTCCCATCGTATCAAGGATTGGATCAAGTACAACCGAGTAACCGGATGCGGGAAAACTGCACGCTTGGGGACTGTGCGAGGAGTGTTTTGGTAACCAGCATTCCTACCGCGAATTGCTACAATAGATGCAAGCTGATAATCTGAAAGATCGAGTTATTTACCTCGTTTACGTTTTACATCGTTCACTTAAAGGCACGCTT
>Ga0307441_1000875_pt1 | contig 10685 bp, 8 predicted proteins | sample SalMarWE160420MG_FD_202149 | JGI IMG/M metagenome (GOLD analysis project Ga0307441, IMG submission 202149) | Salt marsh sediment microbial communities from the Plum Island Ecosystem LTER, Massachusetts, United States - WE1604-20 | ecosystem: Environmental > Aquatic > Marine > Intertidal zone >... | reverse complement strand
AGTATCTTCAATCATTAGATTTCGCAGATATCGTTTATAAAAGAATCGGGTAGATTTGCTTAGTTCTCCAGCTGCCGAGAGGCTAATACTTTCTGCGGGTATTAACAACAAAAAACCATCTTTAAAATAAGCCTTTTTACTGATCCATTGAGTTATTGGAGTGGAATCATTGGCGGTGATCAGGTTAACAGACCAGGGAGTGCCATTTGTATTGCCCTCTCTGACCACTCGAATAAACCCTTCCAGCGCCGGAGTGATCGGTTGGCTGCGGAACTGGTTCAAGGTATCGCTTATCTTTTGAGCCAGCTTCTTCTTGGCAAGTTTTCCGCTGCTGGCGTGGGCCGTGACCTGGACCTGTTCTCCTGAGTTCAGAACCAGGATCACTTTAAACGTCCGGGGAGTTGTGCCCCTGCTAGAGGAAACTACTGCCACAGTATGAACATCATCAAAGGGTATTGTCCTTTCGGCTTTTTTCCAGATTCTGCGCCGGCTAATATGGATATTCCTTCGATCCACATCAAATATGGCGTTGATTTGCTGCCCGAAAAATAACAGGAAGATCATCAACAGGATGAATAAAACCAGCGCCGCAACTTTCCAGGGCAGATCTGAGCGCCAGATCAGGATTGTGATCAATAGTGCAGGTCCAGCAATAAATAATAAAAAACCGGGGCCGTTCTTCACACCCCAGCTTCCAGATTTTTTGTTTATTAACCTACCCGCCATAATACACCTCCCGGGGACGAACATGGATTTGTGTTACCCCACTGAAAAGGGTAACACAAATCTCCCCCTATTTCCGTTCAGTAGGGTAAAGCTTCATAAAAACGCCCTTGGACTAATCGGTTGAGATTTCTGTAACATCCAGGCTAATTGGCATTGCAAAATCATAGGCCAAATGGAAGCTGTGCCCACCGTCTGGAAAGCAGTAGCTCTGACTTTCCGATAGCTTTTACCCCCAGGGAAAGGAAAAACTTAAGGAGAATCCGCCGGATCTCCAAAATTTGCCCGATCTGCAGGGAGAGATAGTCAGGATTGGGAAGATAAAGTCAGGTTGACTTTTATTTGGACAGGCAGGCAGCAGGATCAGAAAACACAATATCAAAAATCTTAAACCACGGTTTGCAGGTTCCATTACTCAATCGTCCTGCTTTCTACCAAATTTATCTAAAGCAGGAAAAAAATAAGGGTCCCCGGGAGCTGGATTATTTCAACCCGGAATGGACAAAACTCTGGATAAATCTGCGCTGAAATATCAGGAAGGTGATAAAGAGCGGGGCAGCGACCATCAGGGTTGCCGCTGTTAATAGGGACCATTGGGCGCCAATTTCTCCCAGCTGGGTGAAACGGACCAATCCGGCTGTTAGGGTCCGGCTTTTATCACTGTTGGTGATGATCAGCGGCCAGAGGAATTCATTCCAGTGCCAGGTAGCGGAGGAAAGGCCAAAAGCGATCAAGGATGGAATCGAAGGCGGTAAGTATACATGAAGGATCAGCTGCCACCAGGAACAGCCATCGATCACACCGGCGTCTACCAGGTCGTGGGGCACACTCATAAATGCCTGGCGCATCAGGAATGTGCCAAAGGCTGATCCGAAATAGGGGATTGCGATAGCGAGTCGGGTGTCAAATATACCTAATATCCGAATGGTTGAAAAATTAGGTGCCAATAATGCTGAAGTAGGGATCATCATTTGCAGCAAGACAAAGAAAAATATCCAACCTTTGCCAAAGAATTCATAGTTAGCAAAGGCAAATCCGGCCAAGACTATCGTAATAAGTTGGACTGCCAGAACGAGCAAAACCACTAAAATAGTATTGATGTAATACTGTCCAAAGGGCGCCAACGACCAGGCCCGGGTATAGTTCTCAAAAGTGAGTGTATTGCTGAACCAGACATCACCTCTGCTCATTGCATCATTAGCTGGTCGAAACGAAGCGATGATCGACCAGATTACTGGAACGGACCACAGCAGGGCCAGAAATATAGATAAAAAATTTGTTATCCAGTGGCCAATTTGGCCTAATGTTTTTCGGATGGCTGAACTATCCATGAGAGATTCAGACCTCCTTGCGTTCCGAGGTTATGAAATTAGTCACAGTAAAAGCCAGCAGCACTATCACAAATACCACCGTGATCGCTGCAGAAATACCGATATCCTGATATTCGAAACGCTCCAGCCAGAGATCGAATAATAACACCGTGCTGGCGCGGCTAGGCCCTCCGCTGGTTAACACAAAGATGTGATCCACTGTTCTGAAGGAATCTATAAAAGCGACGATTGTGATAAATATAGTCGTTCGCCGCAAAAGCGGGAAAGTGATTTTCCAGAGAGTCTGCCAGCCATTGGCTCCATCCAGCGCAGCCGCTTCATAAACATCGCTGGGAAGATTTTGCAGTCCCGCCAGGTAAAAGACCATGTAATATCCGGAATTTTTCCAGACTGCTACAATTACTACAGATAATAAAGCCAGAGAAGGGTTTCCGGTCCAATTTTCAGGGCCTGAATAACCCAAGAATCGCAGGGCTGCATTAAACAAACCATAATCAGGTGTGAATAAAAATAACCAGATGGTTGCTGCGCTAACCATGGGTAAAACCATGGGGTGAAAAAATGCCAGACGGAAAAAACCGATTCCGCGCACTTTTCGATTGACCAATAAAGCAAATAGAAAACCAAGCACGATGCTTATCGGCACCGTTCCGATAATATATAAAAGAGTATTTTTAATTACTTGAATGAAATAGGGGTCGCTAAAAAGATCAATATAGTTGCCCCAGCCAATAAAAGTTGGCTCCCGGAAGCGGGCAATATTCATCCTTTGCAGGAAAAAACTCTGATAAATAGATAAGATCACCGGCCAGGCCGTAAACAAGGCCACAAAAACCGCTGTCGGGAATATCAGGATATAAGGTAAGGGCTTAAATCGTTTTCGAGAGGCTTTGATATTCAATACAGGCTCCTCGTTATAATGGGGTGACCTGGAAAAATTGAGGTCACCCCATTATAAATCATTTACCAATCAGGGAAGTCTAGGGGCAGAAATCTGCCAGGGCCGCATCCGCTTCAACCTGGGCGGCTGCCATTGCATCAGCAGCACTCATTTCGCCATTAATGGCCCGCTGGATATAGTCGTGGAAGATCCCCCTAACCTGCCCAAGATTCTGGGTTGCCAGTTCAGCACCAGCATACTGCAGGGCATCGCGGGTGTCCAGCGCCTGGGGTACTTCAGCTACATAAGCCAACATGGCATCTGTGTCATAGGCACTGAAGCGATGGGCAATATAGCCTGTGTTGATGCTGTAGTCTGCAACATATTCTGGCCGCGAGATGAACTCCACAAACTTCCAGGCTGCATCCTGTTTTTCCTGGGCAGCGCCTTTCATGATGTAGAAGTTTCCTCCACCAGGCACACTAGCATACGTTCCTTCCTCTTTTCCGGGGTAAGGCATAACACCCAGCTCAAAGTCAGCCTGGTCGAGTAACCCAGCCAAACTGCCAGAGGAATGGGTGATCATTGCAGTCGCGCCACTAGCAAGATCTGGCGGATCTGTAGCCCAGCTGGCCTGGACGCCGGCAGGCATCGCGCCGTAGACAGCAGAGAGGTCAATATAAAATTGAACGGCTTCTATCACAGCTGGATCATCAAATACCACGGTGCAGTCATCTTCAAGGATATTTTGGCCGGCGCCAATGGCCAGGGGCTGGAAGAGCCAGTAAGGCCAATCGGAAGAGAAATGCAATCCATAATTGATACTATCTCCATCCTGGACAGTGAGGGCCTGAGCTGCTTCTGCCCAACTCTGCCAACTTGTAGGAAGCTCTAACCCGGCATCTGCAAACATATCGGCGTTGTAATACATCACTACCGCGCTGCGCTGGAAAGGAATACTCCAGAGTTGATCATCATAATAGGAATTTGCCAGGAAAGCAGGCAGGAAATCAGCCTCAAAGGCATCTCCATCTTCCATTGCAGCAATATATCCATCAAGGGGGGCAATATAGTCTGCATTAATCAAGTCATAAAGCGCAGTTGCAAGCATCACTCCCAGGGCAGGTGGTTCACCGCCACCATCAATGGTCGTCTGGATGGCTGTTTGCACATCAGCATAACCACCGGAGAAAACCGGCTCAACAGTGATGTAGGGATACTCTGCCTGGAAATCCTCAATGTAGCCATTCAGAATGGCGGCAATGGGGGCGTCCACAGCTACAGGATAGAAGACCTGGAAAGTCACCGGCTCCATGGTGGCTTCTTCGGCTTCTTCCTCGACTTCTGCTTCAGTTTCTTCTGCCGGTGCGGCTTCTTCCACTGGAGCAGGTTCGTCTTGGACTGGTTCCGCAGCAGGGGCAGGTGCACACGCTCCTAGCAGCAATCCCAGAACCAAGAGTACCGCAAAAATCTTATACAACATCTTCTTCTTCATGTTCCTCTCCTTTCTAAATAAAATAAGTGGTGAAAAATTAGTTATCAGATCATGCGAACAATATTCAGTTCAATAATTTCGGAGTTAAAACACAACTTGCTGAAGGTTACAGCCTGATTATCCTGGGTATAAATCGTTGACCTGACGCCTAGAATTGGCGCCCCAGGTGGAAGCTCTAAATACTCGCTGGTTTCTGCCGAAAGAGATTGGGCCCGGATATAGGATTGAATTTGATGTAGTGGGGTGTTTAGTGATTTTGTCAGTAACTCTACCAGGTTGCCCTTAAAGGTTGCCCAATTGGAAACCTGAAGATTGATATCTGAGGGAACATAATCTTCTACATAGATCACGGGTTTTTGATCCGCCAGAACAATTCGCTGAATATACCTGACCTTTGTATTGTCTTTCAACTTGAGAACATCACACACCTCAGGGGGCGCTTCGATAATCTCCGTTGATAGAGTTTTAAAGTTAGGTGTATAGCCTACATCCTGGATGATCTGAGCAAAGGGGGAAAATTCATTGAGGGAATCCTGGATATAAGGCGGCTGCGCTACAAAAGTTCCAATCCCATGTCTCCTGACTATCACTCCTTCATTTTCAAGGGTCACATAGGCTTCCCTGAGGGTATTACGACTCACTCCAAGGTCTTTGGCGATCGACGCCTCTGAAGGCAGCTGATCGTTACGCTTAAGATTATTCTGGGAAATATAGTTGAGCATATGCGCTTTTACTTGGTTCAAGCGTGTATCGGTAGTGAGAGCCATACTCATCCTAAGTGAAGAACTGGGTATATTACACTTACTCAAGAACAAGAGGTTGGACGTCCTATGTCTTAATCATAAAATATTTATTTCCCCCTGTCAACAGGATTTCCTGTGACAAATATCATGTTTTTATAGATCTGCCTTTGTCGTAAAACAAGGAGTGGTAAAGGGCTAAAAGCAAAAATATATAACTGATTAGACTCTATCCCTTTCCCGAAGGAAACACATCTAGAATCAATTTTTTTTGTATAATGGAAGCTATCACCAGTTATTACCATCCATATGAAGATAATTGAACTGTGGCGAAAATTCCTTGCAAAAGATCGAATCAGCAAACTGGAGATGGTCCTGATCCTCCTATTCTTTATAATTGCAGTCTTATGGGGATTCTTTCAATCAGATCTAGAACCAATATCAACTCTCCAGCCGGACATCAACATTAAGGCCTATGCCTATTCACTGCCCGATAAAGGCTGGGCTCCCCTGAAAGTCTATTTCAGCGCTTTTGGCACAAGAGGCGATCAAGATGAAATCCTAAAATATGAATGGGATCTGGACGGGAATGGTTCTTTTGAGACTGATGCCACTGCAAGCGCTGGTTATACTTCCTACATTTACACCAAACCCAGAACATATACCATTTCTCTCCGGGTAACAAATTCCGCGGGGGAATCCATAATCGCTCAGACCGAGGTCGCAGTAAAACATCCAGCTTCCAGCAGCGTGGATTACTGGTCAGTTTTTGATGACAGCAAGGTAAGGAAATTAGAGATCCAGATCACTCAATCGAACTGGGATCTGATGATGGACAATCCCTGGAAGAAACGGACGGTTCCTGCAGATGCCATTATATTCGGGGAAAAAGTGGAGGAAGTTGGAATCAGCCCAAAGGGAAATTCAACAATAGGTTTCCAGGCAAAGATCCCCCTAAAACTGGATCTGAATGCCTATTATCCTGAACAGGAATATAAAAATCTCAAAATGCTTCTCTTCCATAATAATTTCGGTGATTCCTCTCTTCTGCGGGAAAAAATGGCTTACGATATGATGCAATTTGCGGGGGTCCCCGCCAGCCACACTTCCTTCGTCGAAGTATGGCTGGATATCACAGATGACCAGGAACCGGCTGATTACCTGGGTGTCTATACTATGGTTGAGCGTCCGGATCCCAAATACCTCGCTAACCGCTTCGGCCGTGAGAACAATAGAGGAAACCTCTACAAAGCAGATGCCTGGTTTGAAGAAGGCGCAGCAGACCTGGCTTATTATGGAGAAAACATCGATGATTATCCCAAACCGCGCGGCGAACTTGCCTACGCCTTGATGTTCAATGATTCGCAGAAAGCCGATTATTCGGATATCATCCAGCTTTGTTATGTGATAGATGGGGTTGAATATGAATCCCCAGAAGATTTTGCCACTGCCCTGGAGGAAGTCTTTAATGTTGATACCTATTTGCGCTATCTGGCTGTAATATTCCTGTCTCTCAATTTCGATCAATATCCCGATACGGGAAATAATTATTATATTTATCATGACCCGGGGAGTGACAGATTTGAATGGATCGCCTGGGATATGGGCAACTCCTGGGGCCACTTTGGTGGCAATTTTGATCATCCGGTTTTCGGTACCGAAAACAGTCTGGGGCCCTTGCAATATCGACCTCTCTTTACGAAGGTCTTCGAAGTTGCAGAATATCGTCAAACTTATCTGGCTTACCTGGATCTATTAGTCCGAAATTATTTTAACGAGGAATTGATCAGCAAAATCACCCTGGGCTGGGCTGATCAAATTCGTCCCCACATTCAGTCCGGGTCAGGTGACAAAATGTTCTTTGGCTCTTCCGCCATTTCATCCCTGGAACAATTTGACCTGGCTGTCCAAGAGATCATTGAATTAACAGCCAATAGGGCTGATTATGTATCTGGCGTTCTGCGTGATACTGTCGAGCAGGGCACCGAGGAAAAATGAAAACTATGTCACAAGTCTATTTCCCAGGAGGAATAGAATGAAAATCAAAACATTGCTGCGTCTTACATTGGCTATCAGCTTTCTGTTTCTTATTATCTCCCCAGCCATCTCGGCATTTGCTCAGGATGGAGAAATAATAGAGAGCTTCGATGACGAATCACTTCCTGGTTGGGAGCACTCCGAAGGAGTAAAAGTTGTCGATGGTGTTCTCCTGATCAGTCCCGAGAATTTTGCTGTGCAATTTGATGATTTCCCAGCAATATCCTATCAGTTTGATTTTAAACGTTCAGGGCCTGTAATTATCATCTTTCGGTACGCTATCAGTGAAGGTAAAGAGTACTCGTTGATTATTCATGATGAAGCCATCCACCTTGAATTAGCCCAGGAGGGTCAACCACAGTTCCTGGGAGAAAGCCCCTGGGATCCAGTTTCCAACGAATGGCGAAAACTTGAGGTAAAAATAAACCCCACGGGACAGCAGATCTCGCTAGATGGCAGGCTGATAATTACAACTGAGGAAGAGGAGATCCTGCACAGCGGAGGTCTTGGATTTTGGGTTGACGGGCAATCGGTGGTCGAGTTTGATAATCTGACCCGAAAGACCGCTGCTCCTGTCCCTGGCGAACCTCCAGAAGACCCCCGGCCCGAACAACAAGATGCAACAGTATCGGAAACAACCGACCTTTCCCCGGTTGATGAAGGGAACCCGGGACGCCTGAGCGTCAACGATCTGATCACAGAGCTCACCAGTTCGCAGGCAAATCCAACCCAGCTTTCTACATTCCTGATCAATCTCGGATTAGCGGTTGTTTTGTCTTATATTCTCAGCCGGGTTTACATTCACTGGGGATCATCTCTATCCAACCGGCGCCGCTTTGCCGCCAATTTCATATTACTCACAATAACTACCACTTTTATCATCCTGGTAGTTCGCTCTTCAGTTGCTTTGTCTCTCGGCCTGGTCGGCGCGCTCTCGATTGTCCGCTTCAGGTCTGCAATCAAAGAACCGGAGGAGCTGGCTTATCTGTTTTTCGCAATTGCCATCGGTATCGGCCTGGGAGATAATCAGCGGTTGATCACTGTGATTGCCTTAGCTGCTGCAATCCTTGTCCTTGGTATTATGCGTTTGTTCCGTGGTCGGCAGGCGGACTTTAATCTTCATGTCTCTGTGGGCAGCGCTGGAGCAGCGAAAGTTGATTTTGAATCCATTGTTGACACCCTAAAAGATAATTGTTCCCAAATGAAGTTAATCCGTTTTGACGAATCTGACCAAGCCCAGGAAGCCTCTTTCCTGGTTGAATTCAGGGATATGAAACAGCTCAAGGAAGCAAAATCTGCCTTGAGAGCGCTTTCAGACAAACTTGAAATCTCATTCCTTGATAATAAAGGAATCTGGTAAGTATTGCCCTTAACCATGGAAATTAATACACAAACTACCAGGGATTACCGCTACGAGCGGAAATATTTTGTAGATCTACTGGATGCCAGGCAAGCTATCGCGTTGGTAAAACGACATCCGGCCCTGTTCTCGGAAATCTATCCTCCGCGATATATCAACAACATCTATTTCGATTCTCCTTTATTGGGCAGCTACTGCGACAACGTCGACGGAGACCCGGAACGGAAAAAAACCCGGATCCGCTGGTACAATGAACTGTTCTGCCAGGTTGAAGAACCTATCCTGGAAATTAAAATCAAAAAGGGTTTAATGGGGACAAAAATTCAAATTCCATTTCCCGCTTTTTATTTTGGAGAAGGTTTCTCAAAGCGGGCAATGTTTGATATGATCATCTCATCTAATCTACCAGCTGATATCATTGATTATCTGAAGGCAACAGAACCCGTTCTGGTAAACCGTTATCTGCGCTGGTATTTTGCGACCCCAGACCGTCATTTCCGGGTAACCGTAGATACAAGTTTATCGTTTTTTCATTTGAAGAAAGACAACAACCGTTTCCTGTTCCACCGGGCAGATCACCAATCAATCGTAGTTGAATTGAAATACCGGCGTGAATACGATCCGGAAGCAAGCAGGATCAGTTCCGGATTTCCTTTCCGAATGACTCGGAGTTCAAAATATATCCAGGGGATTGAAAGGGTTTATATCTAGAGTATATCCGTCAGCTCAGGTTAAACAGGAACTCTTCAACTATCCGGTTAAATTCAGCGGGGCTTTCAGCTGGCAGAGCATGGCGGGTGTCCTTGATGATAGTTAGTTCCGCATTGGGCAGTAACCGGGTATAATGCTCTTTTTCCGCGTTCGAAAAATAATCTCCCTCGGCGCCTATCACCAGAGTTGGTGCCTGGATTTCTCCCAGTCGATCCAAGACACTCCACCCATAAGCCGCCTTTAAGGAGGCCAGATAGGAAGGTTTGTGATTATCCGCCCAGCGGCTGACAAATAATTTCCTGATCTCTTCCTGTTCGGGTTCAGTGAAAAAACGCTCCGCCAGAACCTGGCCCATTTTTTCAAGTCCAAAGAGTCTAACGATCAACAAACGCTGCCAGTAGCTGATACGGTCCTTGAAATTATGGGCAATCAACTCTGGCACGCTGTTGACAATCACCAGGCTGCGAACAACTTCCGGACAATCCAGGACCAGCTGAAACGCCACCATACCACCCAGGGATATGCCTACTATGTGGACAGAAGTGAGATCCAGCGCCCGGATCAGACGAATCGTATCTTCAGCAAATAACGGTATGCTGTAGGGACCAGGGGGTTTGCTGGAGCGTCCGTGTCCGCGCAGGTCTATGGTTATCACCTGAAAATGATTGGAAAATTCCGACAGCTGCATTTCCCAATCCTGACTGGAGGATCCCAGACCATGGATCAGCAGCAGGGGCTCTCCTTGACCGTGAATCTCATAGTAGATCTTTGTTTTTCCAAGACTTAACAAAGTCATGAGCTGCTCACAAAAATTTGCTTTGAAAAATTTCACCAATTTTGTTTATAGTATATCCCTTCAAGATACTGTTGAACATTTAATCTTTGAAACTGAAATTCTATTATTTGTTTCTGACACAATTCTGCCACAATTCTATGTTAAACTGGGTTTATGACCCTCAAAATCCTGGTAGTGGACGACGAAACATCCGTGACCGATTTGATCGGCTACAACTTAAAAAAAGCCCATTATGAGGTCCTGGTTGCCCATGACGGGGAAGCTGCACTTCAGGCTGCGGAAAAATATAGCCCCGATCTGATCTTGCTGGATCTAATGCTTCCTAAAATTGATGGTCTGGATGTCTGCCGTCAGCTGCGCATGTCCAGCCAGGTGCCGATCATCATGGTCACCGCCCGGGGCGAGGAAACTGATCGGGTGATAGGACTGGAGCTGGGAGCAGATGATTACCTCTGCAAACCATTCAGCATGCGTGAACTGATGGCCCGGATCAAGGCTGTACTGCGTCGAAACCAAAAAGAAATCACGGGGACCCAGACAGCCGCCATCTTGGCCGGCCCCTCCGGCTTGTTACTTGATGAAGATTCCCGAACGGTGACTATACACAAAATC
>Ga0307441_1000874_pt1 | contig 10686 bp, 10 predicted proteins | sample SalMarWE160420MG_FD_202149 | JGI IMG/M metagenome (GOLD analysis project Ga0307441, IMG submission 202149) | Salt marsh sediment microbial communities from the Plum Island Ecosystem LTER, Massachusetts, United States - WE1604-20 | ecosystem: Environmental > Aquatic > Marine > Intertidal zone >... | reverse complement strand
CAGAAGGTAGGATAGTACGCTAGTCGATCTGCTGCAGGAGCTCATTCTCGTATCCTCTCAAGTGTTCTCTCAGTTTCTTCCTGGCACGGTGAAGGTAAACGCGAACGTTGGGCTCCGGTATTCCCATGATACGTCCAACATCCGAAAGATTCAACTCATTCCAGTACGCCAGTGTTATAAGCTGTCTATCTCGTTCGGAGAGCATGCATACAGCCTTTTCGAGCAGGGCGATACCTTCAGGAGAGAGTCCTTGTTTGGAATCATCCGGGATCTCTGCAAAACTTTCCTCTGGCATGCTGATCTCCTTCCTGACCTTTATTCTACGCAGGTGATCCAGTGCTATCCTCCGGGCAACCGAGCATATCCACGCAGGAAAACTCTCGTGCTTCCGCAGGCTGCGAAGCCGGGTCCAGACCTTTAAGAAAGTGTCCTGCGCAAGGTCTCTGGCAGTGTCATGATCTTGAACCATACGGTGCAACAGTGTGTATACCAACCCACCGTAATCATCTATCAGCCTTCCGAAGGCCTGCCTGTCACCTCCGCAGGCAAGCCTGACATCATCAAGCCTGTCCGGATCGTTAATCAATCTTTATGCCGTCTTCGAATTTCTATCCATCATGTACCAGACGGCAATCAGGGCCAGTCCGAATACAAACCCACCGGCAGCTGCTGCCAGACATGCTTCAACCCCGATAATGAGACCAACCACGAGCGAAGCTAAACTCAGACCGATCATGACGAAACCGGTTCTGAAAAAACCGGTTCTGGGACGGGGGGAGTTAGTTGTATCCATGATCTTCATCATCCGCTCTACATCCCCCGGACTCTTGCCTGATTCTAGTGCCTGATTGATCTTCTCGTACTTCTTCAATGCAAGCTGGTGTCTGTTCATGAGTACTACGAGAGCAAGGGCCAGTGGTCCACCGACCACCACGATTAAGGTTACCAGAATCCTCACCGTATCTCCCATTTCAATCTCCTTTCATCTCTCAATTGTATATCATACGATGTCATCACCCGTAAAGACGGAATATGATGAGTTTCGTTACATTCATCCGATTCGATAGAGCAACTGAATAGGATCAGATTGCTGAATTCACATTACGAAGAGTTCAGGAATGTGTATGACGAACGCTTACTGTTCCCAAGAATGGCATTGTCCAGAACTGGAATCTTCTTTACACTGTGCAACCAGGTTGCAGACCTGAACAGAACCAAAAACAACAGGAATCTTTCAGACTATTTCAGAACAACGACTATTGCCCTGAGTATGTTCCAAGTGCTATTGTCGCTGACTGTCGGCAAAGACAACCAGCGGAAGCATCAGGGGCTGAAAACCAGTACACGAGCGGATTCATTAAGAATAGTGATGGATAAATACAAAAGGCTTAGAGTTTACCTGGGAACCATTGGAGCAATGCTCTTCTGGGGTATCGCTTTCGTATGGACGAAGATCGTATTCGAATACTACGGCCCCTTCACCACCCTCCTTTTCAGGCTCATCATCTCCGCGGTTATACTCACACTTTACGCAAGAGTAACAGGAAAGATTGAAAAAGTAGCCCGGAAGGACTGGTCCTTCTTCCTCCTCCTGGCGTTCCTGCAGCCCTTCTGCTACTTCATAGGTGAGAGCTTCGGTCTGCTGCTGGTCTCCCCAACCCTGGCTTCCATAATGATAGGCCTCATCCCCGTAATCGCTCCCTTCTTCGCATACCTCTTCTACAGGGAAAAGCTTTCCATACTGAACATCTTCGGTCTGATAATCTCGTTCTTGGGTCTTGCAATCTTCACTACAACAGGAGGCGCTCATATCGAGGCATCGACAAAGGGATTACTCTTACTGCTCTTCGCTGTTGTATCGGCAGTGGGATGCAGCTTAGTCTTGAAGAACCTGTCCAACCGCTACCGCCCACTGACCATAGTCAGGGTTCAGAACATGATCGGAGGGATCTATTTCCTCCCGTTTATGCTCGGTTTTGAACTGAAAGATACCCTGGCTGTGAATCCACCACCCATTGTGATCATTGACCTTATCTTGCTTGCCCTCCTGGGTTCATCCCTGGCTTTCATCTTCATAACCGTATCCATAAGAGAGCTGGGCATAGGCAGAACGAACATCTTCACGAACATCATACCCGTCATAACGGCAATAGCCGCCTATTTCATGCTGGGTGAAAGCTTCACGGAAAGAAAGATCATCGGAATGGCCATCATCATCTCCGGCATATTCCTGGCTCAGATCAGGAAACGCAGCAGGGACACGGTAATCTACGAGCGGTGACTAACCCTCACAAGGCTTAAGTATCTTCATAACTACTGCTTAGCAATTCCAGACAAATGATGATTCCAAACCCTCAGATACAATTCAAAGCGACAGAAAGGCCTCTAATAATCCTGATTTGTCCAGAGTGACTTTGCGGTTATTCACCCAAGAACTTCGGTCTTGCAATCCCGTAATTTCCAGGGGTTTACAATTGATATTCTTAATTGTATAATGCTTTTGTAATATGAAAGAAAGTTATTTTTTATTTGAGTGCAGTGTTTAGAAGGACTTACGTAGTTTCAAAATCATCTCTCTCGTTAATTCCAAAACTATCATCGCATGGGTTAAAAGTACTTGTTTCAAATTAGATTGCTGTAGTGTTACAGCACGGTTCCGGGCCGTATCCCGGATGGCGCGCCCCTGCTTAAGGGGCAACAGCGGCATTGATGCCGCGTGGTACTTAGGGACGGAAGTCCCAAGAACAGGAGTTCGAATGGGTAAGAAGCTTTTTGTTGGAGGATTAGCCTGGGCAACGGATGATGATAGTCTAAGCAAGGCATTCCAGGAATATGGTACAATTGAAGAGGCCAAAGTCATCACCGAAAGAGACTCTGGAAGATCAAGAGGATTCGGTTTTGTGACCTTTGGTACCGATGAAGAAGCAAAGGCAGCCATGGAGGCGATGAACGGCCAGGAAATGGACGGACGTCAGCTCAAGGTTGATTTTGCCAACGACAGACAAAGATCTTAACTAGAATTATTCTAGCTTAGTGATAAAGGGGGAGGTTTTCGAACCTCCCCTTCTCCGTTATCTCCGGTATATTCCTGTCTCAACTCACGAAACGAAAAGCCTCCGTGGTTATCATCGAACGTTGACTATATTGACTGTGATACCTAGCATAAATCTCAGTTATAGCTTCTGCATCGGTCTTTGGACATAAGCCCCTTCTCATTCTTTATATGCTGGGCAGGCTCCAGCGTGGGGAGATCGGACCGGTATCCTTTGACGAGATGGAGACTGGTTTAAGCAGCCTGTTGAACTAGTTCGGCCCAACCCCTAGTTGAATCATTCCTGGAAGCGAACCATCCGACACAATTCTGTGCCCGTAAAGTCAATAATACTGACTGACTGTGAGATCTATTTGATTATCGATATTAACTTTACGATACTTGTTCGATCGTTCCAGATGGTGTATTATTCTAATTATGACTATTCGTAAGACAAAGTCAGATCTTCAGCTTGAAATCAATCAACTAAAGCAGCGTATCGAAGAACTTGAAGCTATTGCTGGAATTCACAATGGCAAACTCAGCGACCAAATCCGCAGTTACACTGGCAAACTACTGGAATCAAGTTCCGATGAACTTAATGTTCTGGATTATCTGTCAGAACAGATCATTATTATTGATCCGAATATGCATATCCTTCGTGCAAACGATGTGGCCTGCAAATCCGCAGGATCGACTGCTGATCAAATCATTGGGCAACATTGCTATAACGTATGGGCTCAGCGGAATGACATATGCACCGGATGTCCAGTTGCCAAAGCCATGGCGACAGGGGAATCCCAGGAAAAGGAGATAACTACACCAGATGGGAGAAACTGGTTCATCAGGGGTTTTCCCCTGCGAGATGATGATGGCGGCATAATTGGTGCAGTTGAACTTGTAAAGGACATTACAGCAGAGATTAACGTAAGGGATCAGCTAAGAGAAAGTGAAGAGAAGTACCGGACACTGATTGAAAGCTCCAATGACAGCATCTTTATAATCATCGATGGAAAGATCCAATACGCAAACAGGGAGCTGATCCGGATATCAGGTCATTCACAGGAACAGCTTATGGGTAAGTCATTTCTGGAATTTGTTGCATCCGAAGAAAGAGAAAAAGTCGCGAATTACTACCTACAAAGAGTGGCAGGAGAAAACGTTCCGGATAAGTACGAATCTAAAGCAATAACTCAATCAGGTAAGAGCATTCCGGTTGAAGTAAGTGTAATACCTATTCAATTTCAGGGAAGGAGCGCCGAACAGGTCATCTGCCGTGATATAAGCGATTACAAAAATATGGAGCTGAAGTATGAGGAGATAACCAGGAACTTCAGGGACGCTCTTGAACGGTGCCCGGATGGAGTGATCATTGCCGATCAAAAAGGAAGACAACTGTATGTTAACAACCGATTATCCGAAATAATTGAATATTCAGTGGATGAATGCCTTGAACTGTCAATCAATGAAATAACTCCTGCCAAAGATCTGGCGAAGTACAAGAAGATGTATAATGACCGGTTGAATGGTAAGCCTGTACCCCAGGTATATCAGAGAACCATCATTAGTAAGAGCGGAAAAGAAATTCCTGTAGAAATGCGGACAACCACAACAGTATGGGAAGATAGGGTGTGCACGCTGGCCTTCATTACGGATATCACAAAGCGCAAACAAGCGGAGGATTTGCAGCGGCAGATAGAGCAGGAGAACCGCTTTCAGGCTAATATAATTCAGCATTCCCCTTTAATTGCTGCGTTTCACGATAAGGAACTCAATACATTATGGGTTAATAAAGCCTACGAAGAGGCAACAGGACTTAACCTTGAGGAGATAAAGGGCAAAAAATGCTACCATATCTGGAATCTGGAAAAACCCTGCCGGGGTTGTCCGGTTATTAAGGCCATTGAAACAGGAGAGAAAGCTTCCAACGAGCTGACACCCGGGAATCAGGACCACTGGCCTGAATCACAGGGTTCGTGGCTGAGCAGAGCCGCTCCTGTAATGGATGAAGACGGTAAGGTGATTGGTGCTGTTGAATTTGCTATTGATATCACCGAGCGCAAACGAATAGAAAACGCCCTCATGGAATCAGAACGCAGAATGATAACCCTGATGGGCAACCTTCCGGGAATGGTTTACAGTTGTAAGAATGTTCCTGAATGGACAATGAAATTTGTCAGTCAGGGATGTTACAGTCTAACGGGCTACGAACCGGAAGACATAGTCGATAATAACGTCGTTCGCTATAATGATTTAATTCATCCTGATGACAGAAATTTGGTTTGGGAGACAGTTCAGAAAGCTGTGAAAAAGGATGAGAATTTTGAGATGATTTATCGGATCATATCCAGGGATAGCAGTGTGAAATGGGTATGGGAACGCGGCAGGTGCGTAACCTGCACTAATGGTGAGCCTGAAGTACTTGAAGGCTTTATCTCCGACATCACAAAACGAAAAAAGGCTGAGGAAATTCAAAGAATCCTATACGATATAAACCTTGCCGTTAACAGCACAGATGATCTTGATGAACTTTACCATAAATTGCATGAGTATATTGGCAGGATTATAAATGTAGATAATATTTACATAGCAATTGTAAATCATGATAACAATACAATAGAATTTCCCTATTATATTGATAACTTGGATGATAAGCCTGAACCGGTTCCGCTGGAAGAATCCTGTGGACTAACGGAATATGTGATAGGGACGGGCAAGTCGATATTAGTAGACAGAAATACCATCAATGAGCTTGAGAGGGAAGGTAAGATTAAGATTTCCGGATCGATGCCGGAGGAATGGCTTGGAGTTCCTCTGAAGACATCCGGAGAGATAATCGGAATCCTTGCTTTGCAGAGTTATGATAATGCGGCTGCCTTTGACATGAATGATCTGAATTTCCTGAAGCTGGTTTCAAACGATATAGCCAGCGCAATATCAAGGAAGAACTCCATGCAAAAACTATCGATAAGTGAGGAGTTCAACCGCTCAATTATCGAAAGCAGTATGGATTCTATCAAGATCCTGGATCTGGATGGTAATCTCAAATTCATGAGTAAGGGCGGTCAAAAACTCCTTGAAATAGAGGATATTGAACAGTATCTGAATAAATCCTGGATGGATTTCTGGAAGGATGAGGACTTCGAAAATGCCAAAATTGCAATAGAACATGCTAGAAGCAGTCGGGTTGGCTATTTTGAAGGATTCTGCCCTACCGGTTCTGGAGTGCCGAAATGGTGGGGGGTGCAGATTTCACCCTTATACGATATCGATGGTAAAGTTGATCGACTGCTTGCAGTTTCCAGGGATATTTCTTTGAGAAAGGAACTGGAGAGCAAATATCTGCAATCGCAGAAGATGGAATCCGTCGGACGATTGGCTGGTGGCGTCGCGCACGATCTTAACAACACGCTAAGTGTGATTATAGGATATTCAGAACTGGTGATGAACAAAATGTCTGATGATGACCAAAATCAATCCGACATACAGGAAATAGTTAAAGCAGCCAAACAGTCTACGGCCATTATCGGACAGCTGCTGGCTTTTACCCGTCAGCAGACAATTGAACCATCCGTGCTTGATCTTAACAGAACGGTAAGTGATATGCTCAAGATGCTCAAGGGATTCATCGGAGAAAATATCGAACTTGAATGGCATCCATCAAAACACTCAGTAACAGTTAAAATGGACCCTTCGCAAATCGGCCAGATCCTTACCAATCTTATCGTTAACGCCCGTGACGCTATCACAGATGTGGGTAGAATCGTCATCGGAACCGAGAATGTTTCGCTAGACGAAGATTTCTGCCGCAAACACCCTGGTTCTATTACCGGTAGCTTTGTCTGCCTGTCATGCAACGATGATGGCTGTGGTATGGATAGGAATACACAGGAGCGGATCTTCGAACCCTTTTTCACCACAAAGGCCATCGGCAAAGGCAGCGGATTGGGACTCTCTACTGTCTATGGCATCGCTAAGCAGAACGGCGGTTACGTAAGTGTCTATAGTGAGCAGGGGCACGGGACAACGTTTAGCATCTTCCTGCCCACTGTCAGAGATGAAACCCCGGAGAAGGAGAAGGTAACCGAAACGGTCACTCCAGTAAGCCGGGGGGAAACCATTCTTGTTGTTGAAGATGAGGTTTCGATCCTGCAAATGGGTGAAAGGATGCTGAATATTCTTGGTTACAATGTTCTGACAGCTTCTACACCCGTGGAAGCCATTCGCCTGGGAAAAATACACTCCGGCAGCATCGATCTACTGATCACGGATATCATAATGCCTGATATGAATGGCAGGGATCTGGCTGATATGCTTCAGTCCATGAATCCGGATCTAAAAACCCTATTCATGTCCGGTTATGCGGCAAATACCATTGTTCATCAGGGAATATTGGACAAAGGCATACATTTCCTGAAAAAACCTTTCAGCATCAAGGAACTGGCAAAGAAGGTAAGCTCAATACTGAAAGAATAGATAACAGGAAAGAGAATTTTCCATCATACTTAATTCCAAGACAAATACCTGTCCACTTTCACGACACCACTTCAGACCCGAATACCGCACCCGTTGTGGACAGGTTCAGAGTTTACTACAGAGGTGAGGTGATCTGGTTCCGTATGCCACAGGGGGAGTTCGCACCGTTCGAGGAACGCCTGGAGTACTAGCAAGCAGCCATGATCCTCGGAACAGAAAATCAGAAGACTGTCATGCATGAAGTGATCGGTATCGCAGGCCGCATACAGGTTGCCTGTATTGAGATCATAGTCGAAATCCTGCCCCGATCCTTGTACTCTCCTAGGGAGTCCTCCTGCCCTTCTTAGCTGATTTCGTCTTCATGTGGGCAGATTCCGAAGGCCTTACCTTTTTCCCTCCTTGTCGGGGTTCCTTTATCTTCTTCTCGCGGGATCCGGTTGGCTTCACTTTCTTCCTGAGAGGCTTAGTCGGCTTCTCGGGTCTTTTGTGCTCTCCCCTTATCATCATCCGGTCGGAGACCCTGGCTATACCCCTGACGTTACCTGCAATCTGCACAGCTTTATCACGGTCATCTTCGCTTGCAGGGTAACCCTTCAGCACGACCACATCATCGTCTACATCAACAACCAGCCCATTTACCTTCACACCGAAACCGATAATCCTCTTTTCGATCCTGCTTGCGAGTTTGGCCTCCTCGCCCATCTCTGTCAGCTTCTCACCTGCATTCTTGATGAAATCCAGCACTCCCATAACCCACTCCTTTCTCAGTTTCAGCAACGATTCGCTATACCTGCACTATACATGAGATGAAACTCAGTGTCACTGAACATCCATGACTGCAACGGATACAGAATGTCTGTTTTCTCTGCCTTCATACAAGGAGTCGCAGGTCACTGATCCGATCGCTACAGTCCATAATAGCATTTATCCCAGGACTGGACCGACTACGCCCCGGCGCTCCTTCAGGTACTTGATATGTTGCTGAAATAACTGAATAGTACATGTGAATAGAAATGTTTACAACGACAATCCTTCGAAGGCAGATACTCGTTCAGGGCTCTTATAGGATGCGCTGTCTAAGGGGTTATCATGAAGTGGACTATAGCAACTGCAGTTTTAATGCTCCTCTTCCCTGCCTTTGCAGAAGCGCAGACCGCGGCTGATCCGCCCGAGGGCTGGATAGTATTCACCAGCAACAGATACGGCAACAGTGACATCTTCCTGATGGACACTGCAAGCGGTTCGCTCAACATGCTGACCAGCGATCAGGCCACAGATCATAGACCGGCAATCTCGGCAGACGGATCTATGGTTATCTTCGTGAGTGAACGGAACGGACAGCCGGACCTCTATCTAATCCATCTCGATGAGTACGGTGAAACCACAGGATCCATAGAACAGCTCACCGATGACCCCTGGGAGGAGTTCGATACAGACTGGTGCGGAGACAGCCATGATTACCAGTTCACTGTTTTCATATCTCCCGATACTGAATCCATGGGACTCTTCTACGGGTCTGATGCTCCAGTTATCGAAGGCGAGTGGGACATATACCGCCACAACCCCTACACGGATACAATCGATCCAATGAGCCTCGAACCGGGAGATTACAGATATCCCGTCTATATCGTGGACCGTGGAACCGTATACGCAAGGCGCATGTGGGAGAATCCGGAAAACCAGTTCGACATCCTTGGATACTTCCATGGAGCCCTCGCCACCGGTTCATTCAGTTTCAACCACGGCAGTGTAAACGGCCCGATCAGGCTTTCCTCTGAAACAGTGCTGTTCATCCCGTGCACGGACGGTGAGGAAGACTACTACATCATCTACGATCTCATGGACGGAAGCCCGCTGGATTCGATCAATACCCTCGGGCAACCCTTCGAATACATTACCCCCCTCAATTTCGGCGAAGGCGGCAGATGGTTCCTTGCCCAGGCAGCCCTGAGCACTGGCGGTTCCTCAGAAATAGTACTCTTCCAGGGTCTCGGAACCCCGGATCCCCGGATTTTCCAGCTTACCCGGAACGACTGCTACGACGGTGAGCCAAGGTGGTTATCGAGGGAGTGAATACGGCAGTTAATCATTCCTATATTAAAAAACTGATTGTATTGTCCGTCCTGTCCGGACTTTTCCATATTGCTTATTCATCGAATCCTTCTTTGAATCAACCATGACTTGAAGCAGACGAATCGGAAAAGAATACTGCCCCGAGCGATATAATCAATCGCTCAGGGCAGGTAATGACGATACTGTCCGTTTCTACATTCCGAAACCGTAACCCAACATGAACATGATGCCCGTGTTCTTTACGTCCTCATCGTCAGCGCTATCATCGATTGTAGACAGTCCGAGAGAGTACCGAATATCAAAGGTCAGTTTTCCCTGTCCCATGGGATAGTCTAATCCGCCACCGATGACAAGACCGAAATCGCTGGATTTGACGCGATCCTTGATATCAGTTTCAACGTCTCCCATGTAAGATTCTGCGCTCAGATTGAAACCCGCGTAGGGACCTATAAAAAGGTTTGGTGAAATAACAGTGTTCACAGGCAGGCTGAACTTCAGAAGAACAGGAATATCGAAGTAGGCAAGCCTGACTCCGGCATCATCGTACATCTCTAATTCGCAACCTTTCATCATGTAGAGGAGTTCCGCTCGAATGGCCATTACGGGGCTGAAGGGGTATTCAGCAAACGCACCTCCTCCGAAGCAAACCTTCATTTCGATGTTTTCAACATCATCACCCGTGAAATTCGCCAGGTTGATTCCACCCAGAAAACCTATTGAAGGTCCTGCAAGCAGGCTGGTGCTGAATAGACACATTAGCACAAGAACGGTGATCAAGTGTTTCATTTTTTCCTCCCTCATTTACGCAGAATTACGCAACAGTCTCCAGATTTCTTTCCGGTAACTCCTATCCAAAGGTTGGATAAATCGATGATTTAATCAATATCCAGTTCCCATATCGGAAATTAGTCGTTCATATTGCTATAACTATATTTTTATACATTTATTCATAATGTCAAGGGATCAAGTCACAATTCTTCTTTAAATTGCAACCTGCTATCAACTTAGGCTGTTCTGCCAGTACCTGCAGAACCCTGGCATCAAGTACTGTCTGTCGCTGAACTATCACTCTTTCCTGCACTGTTTTTCAGCCTGCTCTCTTGAAA
>Ga0307441_1000873_pt1 | contig 10696 bp, 10 predicted proteins | sample SalMarWE160420MG_FD_202149 | JGI IMG/M metagenome (GOLD analysis project Ga0307441, IMG submission 202149) | Salt marsh sediment microbial communities from the Plum Island Ecosystem LTER, Massachusetts, United States - WE1604-20 | ecosystem: Environmental > Aquatic > Marine > Intertidal zone >... | reverse complement strand
TCGCGGTCCACCACTGGTAGCCGTAGCCGATGTTGCGGAAGGCGCCCACGTCCGGCCAGGCGTGCTCAGAGTACGTTCGCAGCGAGTCCCTCACCCACTCCGTCGGGATGATCTGGCGGCCGTCGATTGCGCCGCCTTGCAGGTAGAGAAGGCCGAAGCGGGCGGCGTCGCGCGCGCTCAGGTGCAGGGTGCCGAGTCCGATGTAGTTGCCGTCGACGTCCTGCCACCACTCGCCGGCCTCGATTCCGAGCGGCCCGAAGAGGTGTTCCTGGGCGAAGCTCAGTAGGTCGGTACCGCAGGCGCGCGCGACGATGTCGGCGAGCCACGCGGAGGTGAGGTTGCTGTACTGGAAGGTCGTGCCGGGGTCGGCGCTGAGGGGGAACTCGCTCACGAGGCGGAGGTACTCACCGGAGTTGAGGCCAGCCCACAGGGTGTCGTCGGTCTCCTCCCAGGGGTAGCCGGCGCGCATCTGAAGCATCTGGCGCAGGGTGATCTGGCGTTTGCGGGGGTCGGTGACACGGTCGGCTTGGACGGGGAAGTACTCGAGCATGCGCTGGTCGAGGCTCGTTAGGCACCCCTGCTCGAGGGCGAGGCCCAGGAGGGCGGACGTGAAGCTCTTGGTCACGGATTGCACCAGGGTCTTCTGCTCCATCGACACGCCGTTGAAGTAGCGCTCGCCGATCAGGCGGCCGTCCTTGATGACCAGCAGGCTGTAGAGGTTGTCCAGGGTGGTGGCGTTGAGGTAGACCTCGGCTACGGCGGCCGGATCGAGGCCTTGGTCCTCCGGGGTCGAGATCGGCCACTGGTCACCCCGGACCGGCGCGTACGCGACCGCTGCGAGCTCGTCGGCGCTTGGCCTCAGCATGTCGGCGATGGTGGGGCGTTCGGCACGGATGTGGTCGTAGTCGAGCGCCAGCCCGAGGGGGGCGAGACCTCGGGCGATGTCGTCGTACGTGGGCCTGAGTTCGTCGAACGGCAACGTTACCGAACCGAGAGCGGTTCTGCCGGCGTCGTTCCTGAGGTACTTGTCGGCGCCGTGGTCGAGGAGCGCCCGGACGATGGCGGTGCGGCCCAGGAAGGCGGCGATGTGGAGGGGGGTGGAGCCGTTGGCGTCGGTGAGGTCCGGGTCGGCGCCGGCGTCGAGCAGGGCGCGGGTTGCGTCGGCGCGGCCGAAGGTGGCGGCGATGGTGAGCGGCGTGGAGCCGTAGGCGTCGCGCTCGTTGAGGTCGGTGCCGGCCTGGATGTGGCGCTGCACGGCGTCGGCGTCCCCGACGAGGACGGCCATGTGGAGGCTCGTATCGGGCGTGGGGGACCCCTGCGCCAGGGCCGGTGCAGCCATGAGGAGCGCCGCGAGAAGGGCGGCGGTCGCGCGTACTGCCGCTCGGCCAGGTGTCGTGGATCGCATGCTGGTTCCTCTCCGTCGTTGCGACGCGGGCGCGACGGCGATGGCGCGGCCCAAAGCGCGTGGTTGCCGCCGACTGTCGCGATCGGATTCCCGAGGGGCCCTGGCAGCAGGACGTGAAGACCGTCATGCTTCCAAGGCAACCGGGCACGATCGCGCCCGGAAGACCGCTGCAAGCGTAGGTGGCCGACCGTGATCGCGGCGTCGGCCTTCCGCCCACGGTGGCGTGGGACTTCCTCCCACGTCCCGCTAGCTGACCTCCGGCTGCTCCCGCGGGCCGCTCCTTGGGAAACCACCGTGGCGTTCACGAACCCTCGGACGTTCCCCATGGGTCACGCCCGGTAGCGCCGCCTCGTGCCCGGCATCATCGCGAAGGCCGCGATCGCCAGGGCCAGCACGGAGTACATCACCAACAGTGACGAGGGACCGACCAGACACGGCTCGACCGCGAGCCACAGCAGCAGGCCGACGCCCACCACGCCCGCGCCGACCCAGGAACCGTGCCCGCTGAAGGCGCGCTCGAGTTCTCGCAACGCTGCCCAGCGTGGACGCCTCCACAACGCCGCTGCGATCGCGGCGGGAAACGCGCCCAGCACAGTCAGCAGGATCGCCCCGGGAAGCAAGAAGCCCACGAAGGGACCGCGCCGAAGCACGCTGAGCGGCATCCCGATCAGGCCGCCGGCCGGGTCGGCCACGAGGACCGTTCCGCCGCCGAGCCCGCTGATCGCCTGCAGGGCGACGAGGATCGTCAGCACGTCCGGCCCCAACGGAAGCCCGCTTCGCCTTGCCCTCGCCATGACGCCTCCTCCGCTTGCCGCGGTTCGCGCGCACGCAACGCCGCCACGGCCCGGCGTGCGGATCCGACCGGGCCGCGTGGCGGACCGGAGGACGCACGTCCGCAGGGCCGCCGCCCGCATCCCGGCTTGTGGTGTCCCCGGCTTCGCCGTGGGATGGTTGGGCCATGAGAATCATCCAAGGCTTGATCGGACTCGTGCGTAGGCCGATGGCCGAGCGGCACGCCCGCGGCAAGGCGATCGCCGAGCTCGCGAACGAGCTCGAGGTCTCGGGCCGGGAGCTCGACCGGCGCATGAGCGGCCGGCCCGACACGCCGGGGAACCGTGAGGCCGTGGCGCACTGGGTCGGCATCGAACGCTGGGGGCAGCGGCGCCTGCGCGTGGCGCTGGGCGAGCCCTTCGTGATGGACACGTACCATCCGTACCGGCCCGACGTCGACGAGGGCTTCGAAGCCCTGCGCGCGGCCTTCTCTGAGACGCGGGCCGAGACGGTCGCTCTGGCCCGCCGGCTCGACGAGCGCGACGTCGACCCCGCGACGATCGTGCGGCACAACGATCTGGGCGACCTGAGCGTCAGAGGGTGGCTGGCCTACTTGGTCCAGCACCCCGATCAGGAGTCCCGAGGGCGGTTGCGCGGCTGACGTTGCCGTGGCGGCCGGTCGAGCCGGAGTTGTACGCGATCCCTGCAGGTGAGGGACGAGTCTGCAAGGAGCCCGTCCCTCGCTTGCGTCCTCGGGTGGGTCCTCGAGGACCCGGGGACGCGTGTCCGCGATTCCTCGCGACGTGCCCGACGTGGCCGGGAACAGAGGGCCTGCCGTGATCGCGTGAGGCACCCCGCGTGGTCGGTCGCGGCCGGCGTGCACGTCGCTCCGGTCTTCGACTAGATCCAACGCGTGGGCGGGTGCGGGACGCGGCGCCCTTTCCACGTGGTCCGGCGACGAGCGTGGTCGATGAACGATCGCATCGCCACCGCCAGGAACAGGGTCATCGTCAGCGGGTAGAGGAACGCGGGCCATACCGGCAGCCGAAGGCGGGCGTAGGCGACCACCCAGTGGACGAGCGAGAGCGCGAGGGTGTCGGCGAGCAGGCTCGGCTCGACCGGCACGCGGGCTGGCAGCGCGGCGTGGAGCGTCCACATGACGAGCGGTTCGAGGGCCACGAACGCCAGCCAGCCCCAGACGAACGCGTACGGCAGGATCGCGTACCCGAAGGCCGCGAACAGGTTCTTGGCGAAGCCTTCGACGGCCTCGCGCCCGCTCCGGTACATGCGGCAGCTGGCGACGTTGGTCGCGTCCACGACGCGGCAGACCAGGCCGGCACGTGCGACGCGCCTGGCCAAGGCGATGTCCTCGACGACGTCGCCCCTGACGGCGGCGTGCCCCCCGATCTCGTCGTAGGCGGCGCGGCGGAACGCCATGAGTTGCCCGACCGCGCGCGCGAAGGGCGCCCTGCGCCACAGCAGGGCCGCCGCCAGCGGGGTGAAGGACAACAGCGCCCAGTCGAACATCGGTACGACCAGCTTCTCGCCGAGGGTCCCCAGCACCTGCCTCGGCAGGCCGGAAAGCAGGTCCGCTCGGTGCGCCTGCAGGCCACGGACCATCGAGAGGACGGCATCCGGCTCGACGAAGACCGTGTCCGCGTCGGCGAAGAGCAGGACCTCGCCGCGGGCTGCGAGCGAGAGCTGATAGCACGCCCAGTTCTTGCCCGTCCAGCCGTCCGGCGGCTCCTCGCCCGCCAGAACGTTGAGCCGGCCGTCGCGCGCTCGCTCGCGTTCCAGCAACGTTCGTGTGGCGTCGTCGGAGCGGTCGTCGAGCACGATGATCTCGAGGTTCGGGTAGGTCTGCGCGAGCAGTGCCCGCACGCATGCCTGGATGTTCGCTGCCTCGTCACGGGCCGGTACCAGCAGGGAGACCCGGGGCGCCGGGGCGCCGACGCGGCCGCGTCCCGGTCGTCCGAGCACGAGGGCGTTGCTGACGACGACCAGGATCACGATGACCTGGAACGCGAGGATGCCCTCGACGGCGTTGCCGGCCAGGTGGTGCAGGACCGCGGCGGTCATGTCGGACGCGGCCCGGTGCGTCGGCGCCGGGGTGGCCGCGCCAACTGCGAGCGGTGTTTCCACAGGATGATCGCGGCCTGGAGGACCAGCGCGACGGCCGACCACACACCTGGGACCCACAGCAGCACGCCGACGAGCATCGCTGCGAGGGCGACCGCCACCGCCCACCCGTCCGGCTCGATCAGGAGCGTCGCCGTCACGATCGTCACGAGCGCGACCACTGGGATCGTCCAGGTCGTCAACCCGATCCAGGTACCCAGCGTGACCGCCAACGCCTTCCCGCCCCTGAACGCGAGGAACGGCGAGAAGGCGGCGCCGGCGACGGGCAGGATCGCCACCAGCGCCAGCGCCGGGCCGTCGAGCGCGAGCGCGTCCCTGGCGAGCACGACCGGTAACACGCCCTTGGTCACGTCGAGCAACAGCACGGCGACGCCCGGCAGGACGCCGGCCGTCCGGTAGACGTTCATCGCCCCCGGGTTCCCGTCCCCGACCTGGCGTACGTCCTGGTCTGCTGCCAAGCGCAAGATCCAGACGGCGAACGGAAGCGAGCCGCCGATCGAGGCGAGCAACGCCGCGAGGGCGGCCGCGATGAGTGGGTGCATGTTCGCCGCCTCGAGAACGATGGTACCGCACGCGGATGCGGAGAACCCCGTCCCGAACGGAGTCCGTGCGCTCGTTCGGGGTTCCGGCTCAAGTACGGGGACGTACCATCGCAGCGGCGCTGGACGGTATCCGGTGGTACGCTAGGTGGTACCTCAGGTTGGCGTTGTCCCCGCTGCGCGTGCGGCTCCGTTCGGTGCCCTCGATCCAGCAGCGTTGTTTCGGGGCATTCCATGAAAGCGTGGGCTGGGCGTCGTCGAGGGGAGATCTGCCTTGGATGCCCTCTCCGTGGTGCTCGTCGCCTTCGGCACATTGGAGCTCCTCAACGTCCTGACGCTGTACCTCGCGCCCGGGTCACGTCGGGGGAACGCGCTGGGCGTGTTCCTGGCGTACGAGCGGTCGAAGGAGGATCCCCGGGTCCATGCCCTGGTGAGGTACCTGATCGATTGGGTCGCCGGCACCAAGCTCATCTTCATCGTGTTGCTGATCGGCATCATCCTCACCGGGTCGCCTACCACCAAGGTGTTCACCGTCATCGCGCTGATCTTCTCGATCCTGACCTTCTACACGCGCCTCTACCCCGCGATCACGAAGATGGATCGGGAGGGGCAGATCGCCCCGCGGGGGTACTCGAGGACCCTCGTCGGCATGATCGCGGCGTTCGTGATCGTCTTCGGCGTCGCGGTCGTCGTTTACCTCGTCAACTATGCCGCGCCATGAGCCTGGACCCGGACACCGTGCGCGAGCTGTGGTCGCGCACCTACAACACCCACGGGAAGCCCGACTGGTCGCACCTGTTCCCGCACTACCACGACGACATCGTCTTCCAGGACTCCATCCAGCGGGTCGAGGGGCGCGAGGCCTTCGAGGCCCTGTGCATCCGGCTCGCGAAGCGCTGCCGTGAGCTGCGCATGCACATCGTCGACGTGTCGCAGACGGGTCAGGTCATCTTCCTCGAGTGGGAGATGACGCTGATATTCCAGCGTTTCCCCAGCTCGACACTCCACGGCTGCACCAAGCTGACCCTGGACGACGACGGTCTGATCAGACGTCAACGCGACTACTACGACCTCTGGGGCGACATCTTCGACAACATCCCGCGCTTCGCCGGACTGTACCGGCGGTTCATGCGTCGGCGGTTCGGGTAGGCCATGTTCCGGTACCTCAAGGAGTACGACATGGCCGACCTTCGCGCCATGTTGCGGAACCAGCGGACCCCGCACGACCGCACCACGGCTCCGCTGGCGGGGAAGACGGTCGTGATCGCGGGGTCCACCTCCGGTGTCGGGCTGGCCGCCGCCCGCGAGATCGCGCGCTTCGGGGGGCGGCTCGTGCTGGTGGCGCGGAACGAGGCGAAGGGGCGCGCCGTCCAGACGCAACTCGAGCAGGACTTCGGCGCGGAGGTCTCGCTCCACCTGGCCGACTTCGCGCGGCTCGCCGAGGTCGATCGCGTGTCCCGGGAGCTGCTCGACGCCTACGAGCGGATCGACGTGCTCATCAACAGCGCCGGCGTGTACTCCACGCGCAGGCTGCACACCGACGACGGGCACGAGCTCACGTTCTGCGTCAACCATCTCGCCCCGTTCCTCCTGAGCGTTCGCCTGCTCCCGCGCATGCGACACGCGGGCGGCGGGCGCATCCTCCAGGTCAACTCGCAGGGGCACCGCTTCGGCGGCCTCGACCTGCGCGACCTGGCCTGGCGTCGGCGCGTCTACCTGGGGCTGCGCGCCTACGGGGCCTCGAAGACGGCCCAGCTGCTGACCGTGTGGGAGCTCGCCGACCGGCTCCAGGGGAGCGGCGTCACCATCAACGCCGTGCATCCCGGCGAGGTCCGCACGGGCATCGGGCTCAACAACGGCCCGCTCTACCGCTGGTACCAACGTCGCCTGATCGACCCCTGGCTCGCGGACGCGCGCGTCGCCGGGGAGTCGCTCCACACCCTCGCCGCTGCGCCGGAGCTCGCGGGCGTCAGCGGACGCTACTTCAACCGGACCCACCTCGAGAAACCGGCACCGCACGCGCTGGACCGGGTCGTGGGCCGAGCCCTGTGGGAGAGGACCATGGACCTGACGGGGTTGACCGATGACGGTTGACGTGGTCGTGGTGGGCGGTGGGGCCGCCGGCCTGGCCGCGGCAGCCTACGTGGCTCGGGCGGGCCGCTCGGTGGTGGTGTTCGATCGGCAGGAGCGTTTGGGCGGGCTGGTGCAGTCGGTCGAGCGCGACGGCTTCGTCTTCGACATGGGGCCACGTGCCATCGTGAACGCCGGCATCGTCCTGCCCATGCTCGAGGAGCTCGGGCTGCACCTCGAACACGTACCCAGCCCGGTGTCGATCGGGATCGAGGACCGCGTGATCCGGATCGACTCGCGGGCGTCCCTGGCCGCCTACCGCGACCTGCTCCTGCGCTTCTACCCCGACAGCGCCGACGACATCGACCGGATCCTGGGCGTGATCGAGGCGGTCATGAAGGACATGGACGTCCTGTACGGGATCGACAACCCGCTGTTCAAGGACGTGCTGCGGGACCGCGCCTACCTCTTCGGTACCTTGTTGCCCTGGATGCTCCGCTTCGTGGCCACCATCCGGCGGATCAACCGCATGGGCGGTCCGTTCGAGGCCTTGCTGGACGAGCTCACCGACGACCGGGCGCTCCAGAGCATCATCGGGCAGCACTTCTTCAAGGGGACCCCCGCCTTCTTCGCGATGAGCTACTTCAGCGTCTACCTCGACTACCTCTACCCGCGCGGGGGCACGGCGGCCCTGATGGGGTTGTTGGAGGGGTTCGTGCGGGAGCACGGTGCGGAGGTGCGAACCGAGATGCCGATCGTCGAGGTCGATCCGGAGGCGCGGACGGTCACCGACCGCGACGGCGGGGCCACGGGCTACCGCAGCCTGATCTGGTGCGGCGATCTCACGGCCCTCTACCGTGCCGTCGACCCAGCCGCCCTCCGCGATGCCCGTGTCGCCCGAGCGGTCACCGAGCGCCGCGCCGAGCTGGAGGCCTGCTCCGGCAGCGACTCGGTGGTCTCGCTCTTCCTGTCGGTCGACGACCCCCCCGAGGTCTTCCGGGCCGTGTCCGAGGGGCACTTCTTCTACACCCCCGACGCCCGTGGGCTGGGGGACCATCACACGGCGGGCCTGGTGCAGTTGCTGGCGCGTTACCGCGACGAGCCGTTGCCCGAGGGGCCCGTGAAGGCCTACCTCGACACCTGGTTCGCCCGGACCACCTACGAGATCTCGATCCCCGTCCTGCGCGACCCCACGCTCGCCCCGCCAGGCAAGACCGGGGTCATCGTCAGCTGCCTCTTCGACTACCGGCTCACCCGCCGGGTGCAGGAGGCCGGCTGGTACGACGCCTTCCGGGAGTACTGCGCCGACGCCATGACGGCGGCCGTCGCCGACAGGCTCTACCCCGGGTTGGAAGCGAAGGTTCTCGGACGCTTCGTGAGTACGCCCCTGACGCTCGAGCGCTACACGGGCAACGCCGACGGTGCCATCGTGGGCTGGGCGTTCGACGGTGCGCACATGCCGGCGGTCCATCAGATGCAACGGGTGGCGCAGTCGGTCCGGACGCCCATCCCGGGCGTCCTGCAGGCCGGGCAGTGGGCGTACAGCCCCGGCGGCGTGCCCATGGGGTTCCTCACCGGCAAGCTTGCGGCCAACCGGGCGTTGAGGGAGCTCCGGCGCTGAGCGGGCGCGTCGTGCGCGGTTGCTGCCATCGGCGATGAGCGACCACGGACCGTGTGCCGGGCCATCGCGATGCCGGGCCGCCTCGCGAAGCCGATGCCCGTGCCCGCGCCGGTGATGGCGACGACCGTGTCGCGTCGGTGCATGCTCGGCGTTCCACGCAGGATCAGCCCCGCTTCGTCTTCGTCGCGAAAGTGCGGGAGGCGGCGGCCAGGCCGAGCACGGCGAACGCGCTGGTGACGGCGAGGCAGAGGAGCAACGGCAGGTCGCCGGACCCGCCCAGGACGGTGCGGCGGATGCCGTCGACGAGGTAGGTCGTCGGGTTGGCCAGGGCGCCGACCTTCATCCAGGTCGGAAGCGCCGTCAGCGGGTAGAGGGCGTTGCTGAGGAACAGTACCGGCAGGTTCAGCAGCATGATCATCGCGTGGTACGCCATCAGATCGTCGGTCGTCGACGCCACCGCGAGCGCCAGGCCGGAGAAGCCGGCGGCGTAGCCGACGAGAAGGAGCACCGCGACCAGCCAGCCGAGGACGTCGCCCGTTACGGCGGCTCCCATGAGGATGCCGACCACGAAGATGACGAAGGCCTGCAGCAACGACTTCGTCAGCGTGCTTCCGACGTTGCCCAGGAGGATGCTGAGGCGCGGTACCGGCGCGACGAGGTACTCGCGGACGATGCCCCGGACCCGCTCGTCCAACCAGACCATGCCGCCCCCGATCGCGCCGCCCATGGCGCTGAGCGCGACGATCCCTGGGAGCATGAAGCCGACGTAGTCGTCGCCCGCCCCGGCGCCGATGGCGACGGCGCTCCGCATGCCCACGCCGAACAGCACGACCCACAGGACGGGCTGCACGATCACCCCGAAGAGTTCCTCGGCGTTGCCCAGGAACTTGCCGATGTGCTTGCGCCAGATGGATGTCGACGCGGCGACCAGGGTCGGTTCGACCGGCAACGAGCGCGCGGCTTCTCGGTTCGCCACGGTCGCGGCGGCCTTCATGCGGGCCCTCCGTCGCGCAGGGTGCGGCCGGTATGCTGGAAGAACACGGCGCCGAGGTCCGGTTTCGCGACGGACACATCGTCGATCGAGAAGCCGGCCCGGGTGGTCAAGGCGATCACGTCCGCCAGGCGACGCGAGGCGGAGTCGACGCCCAGCAGGAAGCCGCCGTCGACGCTCGAGAACGACTGGACGAAGGCGACCTCCGCGAAGCGGTGGTCGAGGTCCTGGCTCGCGCCCCGGCCCCGGACCTGGATCGTGTCGGACCCGAGCGCGTCGATCAGTGCGTCGGGGGCGCCCTCCGTGACGAGGCGCCCTCCGTCCATGATGCCCACCTGATCGGCGAGCTGCTGGGCCTCGTCGAGGTAGTGCGTCGTGAGCATGACGGTGAGGTCGGCCCGGCGTTCGAGGGCGCGCACGTAGTCCCAGATCCGGGCCCTGCCCTGCGGGTCGAGGCCGAGCGTCGGCTCGTCCAGGAACAGCACGCGCGGAACCGTCATGAGCGCTCGGGCGAGTTCCAGCCGGCGCTTCATCCCGCCCGAGTACGTCTTTGCCCTGCGCGGTGCGGCATCCGTCAACTCGGTGAGGTCCAGGAGCTCGTCGGCGCGGCGACGGCGTTCGGATGGAGACAGTCCGTAGAGGCGTCCGTGGAACTCCAGAACTTGCCGGCCCGTGAGCGCATCGTCTAGCACCGTCTCCTGGAACGTCACACCGATCGCACGTCGGACCGCCGCAGCGTCGTTCACGACGTCGAGACCGTCGATCCAGGCCTGACCCGAGGTGGGTTCGGTCAGGGTCGTGAGCATCGAGATCGCTGTGGTCTTGCCGGCGCCGTTCGGCCCCAACAGCGCGTAGATCGAGCCGTGGGGGACGATCAGGTCGAGCGAGGTGACGGCCTCCACACCGCCTCGGTAGGTCTTGCCGAGGCCGCGTGCCTCGATCGCAGGAACCGTCACGCGTGCATCGGGGGTCGGGTTCATGGCGATGCCTCCTCGGCAACGCGGGCGCGCAGGCCCGTGATGATCTCGTCCAACACGTCGATCTCCAGCTCCGCGAGCCGCAGCGCATACGTCGCGGCGACGTGCGCAGCGCCTACGGACGCGTCGTCGTGCGCGACGCCTGGTCCGTGCACGTCGCCGGCCGCTGGGTCGAGTTCCTCT
>Ga0307441_1000872_pt1 | contig 10699 bp, 12 predicted proteins | sample SalMarWE160420MG_FD_202149 | JGI IMG/M metagenome (GOLD analysis project Ga0307441, IMG submission 202149) | Salt marsh sediment microbial communities from the Plum Island Ecosystem LTER, Massachusetts, United States - WE1604-20 | ecosystem: Environmental > Aquatic > Marine > Intertidal zone >... | reverse complement strand
GTTACTGAATCGATTGTTGAGTTGTTTGACGTGACAGCAACAAAAGATATTGGCAATATGGGAGCAGTTGCATCGGTTGTGCTTGAAGATGGAACGGTAGTGTTGGAGCAAGTTCCTTGTACGTTTTTGCTTTTTCTTGAGAAGCAATTGAATGATGTGGTAGCATTTGTTTCAAAATTGCCTATTTTAGATCCATCTGAAGAGTGGATAGTTGATAAGGATTCCGGATTGTATAAATCAAAAGAACGGAAGACTCACAAAACAAAAAAGGTTGAAAAACCGATTGTTTTGGCAGAAGCTACAAAAGAGCATCCTGCGCAGACTCAACTGATAACGAGTGACGAGTTGATTGGATATTGGAATACAATTAAGCTAAGTGGTGCTATTTCATCAACACGTAAGAAACAAATTGTTGATCGTGTTAATTCTTTGATCAAAGCTGTAAAGTTTGCACGAGAAGAAGCTAATAGTGTAGAAGTTATGAAAAAGAATTTTGGTAAACGAATAATGAATTATTTGTTTGAATAAATTCAGGGCAAGCTGAGTTTCAGATTTAGACTAAATGATGTTGCTTTGCAGGTTCGAATCCTGCCCTCTCCAATATATGGAGGGGTGGCGAAATGGTAAACGCACTTATTTAATTAAGTGGCAACAATAAACCTTAGACTATTCCCTGAAATTTCAGTATTGGTTACGCTATTCTCTCGAACGCCAGAGCTACTATATCAGAGATGAAGGTTCGAATCCTTCCATCCCAGCCATTTAATTTACTGATATTGGGATGTGTTCCAATGGTAAGATACTGATACTTAGATCTAAAATCTGGCTATAATGTCGTGAATAGCATGAATGTAACTGTCATGAATTCCTAGCGTTCATATAATGAATGAAAGTTGCTAGGGCTTTCTACATGACACCCGGACGGAGGGGGACGGCTACTCTCCCTCTGTCCCTTTTTTATAGGATATTTAATCGTGGTTTATAGTTTTACTGTCTTAGGACATCCTATTACAAAAAGTAATTTCAAGCCAAAGGGTGGAGGTGGTAGTAAAGAGTCAAGAGCACAAAGGGATAGATTATATTCGTATGAAGAAAATATTGCTAACTCAGTATCTTGTCAAATGGCTGAGAATAAGTGGGAAATGTTGAGTGGTAATCTTCAAATGATGATAGTTCTTTATAAAGAAGAAGATCGTGGAGATGTACAGAATTACCCCAAATCCATATGTGATGCGTTAGAAGGGGTGCTTTATAAGAATGACAGTTGCATAAAGATATTCGGTGGATTTACAGGTGGCATTGATAAAGATAATCCAAGAGTGATTATTAAAATATCTCCTATTGAAAAGATGGAGTATTTTGTAGTAGGAACTTTAGCATATCAAATAAGTGATGAGTTGAAGTATTTACTTGACAAAAAGAAGGTTGTTAACATAAAAAAAGAAATGAAATATTGTAGAGAATGTGGTGCTGTTTTATTTAAAAAAAAGGTGGGCAATTGGGAATTTTGGTCTTGTAAAAATAATCATCATTATTCTATAGGTGCAATTTGATGAGTAATAGTAAACCAAAAATATTGTGGGTTAGTGATAGTCCAGAAATGCTTCAAGTAGGGCAGTCAAGAGTAGGTAGAGAAATTTGTTATCGATTACATGACTTGGGGTATCCGATTGAAGTTGCTGGTTACATTCCTGATAAAGATAAATTAAGATCAAATCCAATAGATGCTTTTAAAGTGTATTGTACTGAAAGATATAAAACACTGGAATTGATTGAAATTATTCGACAATCTGATCCGGATGTAATTATTCTATCTCATGATTATTTCATGTTTAATGGGGTTAAAGATATAAGAAAGGAATTCGGTTCAAAGCATAAAATTATAGGTTATTTTACAATAGATGGAGAACCTGTTCCTCATATATTCAGGGAAGTGTTTTATAAGTGTGATCATGTAGTTGTTCCAAGTGAATATGGTAAAAGAGTAGTTGCTGAACGGTTTTTTAATGTACCGCTTAGTGTTATTCCGTATGGTGTTAATACTTCATTGTACAATTATGAGGGTAAGGAGAAGATTAAGGATGATTTTGCTAATGCTATAAATATAAATCTTGAGCAGATACAGATTAAAGATAAGCTTATATATTTTTATGTTGGTAATAATCAGGGCAGAAAGAATGTTGGCGCAGCTAGAGATGGGTTTAAAAGATTTGCTGATAAACATCCGGGAGAAGTATTGTTTATTGTTATTCTTAAAAATGCAGTTTGTTCGCATGGAGATATAAGTTATATAGGATATTTTGATCCGTATGAATTTAATCATCCGGATATTCGCATTATTTCGACTCATGTTAATGATGATGTTGTTTCTAAATTTTATAAGATATCCGATTTTCTTTTGCATCCGACAAATGGCGAAGGATTTGGGTTAACGATATTGGAAGCAATGGCAAGTAAGTGTATTCCGATTGTACCAAATTATTCGGCTCATACGGATTTCTGTACGCCAATGACTAGTATTTTAATAAATAATTGGACTAAGATGATAGGTGAGTTCGAAGTAATTAGAGCGCAAGTTGATGATGATCACATATTGACAGCTCTTGAAAGTTCTTATCATATGGCTAAAGATATTAAAGAATCTAAACAAAAAGCTTGTGTAGAAGTTGCTAAGATGTATTCGTGGGATGAGAGTGCTAAAAAGTTTGGGGAATTGGTAGACAAATTGGTTTTAGATAAATATGCTGATGAGCAACTTAGAGTAAAGAGAATATAAATTGAGTTATTTAAACAAATATATTGATGAAGACTCTTATATTAGTGATGATGAGCAAATAGCACATGATTATATAAATGAAATTATTGCAGCATATGAGTCTGATTTAGTTGAATTAAATATATGTGTTATATTCAGAGATCATCATTTAAAAAAGGGTGGTGCTACAAAGTGGGCTTCTGTTGAGAAACCACTTTCTTTATTACGATTCTTTGCGTCTCAATATTATCAAATGTATGTTGATGTGCTACTCCAAATTGATTATGTGATTTGGCAAAGACTTGATGATATGCAAAGAAAAGCGTTGATACATCATGAATTAAGGCATATTCGAATTGAATGGGATGAAAAGAATGATGACTATAAACGTAATCATTTTACTGGAAGATTGGAATTTAGTTTGGTTGTTCACGATAAAGAAGAATTTAAAAAAATTGAAGATCTCTATGGTTCTGATTGGGCTGATCAGATAAGGGATGAAGAATAAGATTTGAAAGGTAAGGTGTAATGGACAAAGTTATAGATATTTATGCACCATTAAGGAATTGGACCGGATATGCGGAAGTTGTACGTAATTTAGTGTGGCGTTTGTATGTATTGGGTTGGAAGATAAATTTTGAAGAGTTTAAGGGATGGAGTTCTGTTGGTATGAAGCTAACAGATGAGCAGGAGAAGTTTTTTTCAATGCTTGAAAATAATAAATATCCATCTGATCGTCATTTGAGTATTTGTTTGCCAGAACAGGCAAAACTTTTTCCGGATAAATTAAATATTAATTTAACTATGTTTGAAGCGAAAAGAAAATTGCCTAAACTTTGGATAGAAACAAGTAAAAAGATTGATCATATTATTGTTCCAACAAAGCAAAACTATAGGATGTGGTATGATAATTTAGGTATGCCGTTTAACAAGTTGTCATTGTTGCGTTTTGGGGTTAGTGTTGATGATATTAAGAATGCTAATGTTATTCCTGTTATTTGTCAAGATACAGGTGTTGATGTTTGTAAGGAATATAAATATCAATTGCTTGTATTACAAGAATATATTAGTCGTAAGAACTTGAAGGGTGTTTTGAGAGCATTTTATTTGGGATGTATTAAGAATAAGGAAAGATATAAAGACACTTGTTTGGTGCTTAAGCTTAACTCAAATAGTGGGGATAAATTGTCTGGTTTTAAAGTTATGTGTGATAATCTTAAACAAGATATTGAAGAACAATATAAAGTTGAATTGCCACATAATTTATTTGTATATACTGATATTCTTGCTGATAATTATATGTATAGTTTGTTCAATTCTTTTACTCATTATTTTTCAATGTCGAATGGTGAAGGTTGGGATATGAACTGTATGAAGGCAGTTGCGCTTGGAAAGACAGCAATTGTGCCAGAAAGTAGTTCGTATATAGAGTATCTTGATAAAGATAAGGCTCATTTAATTCCTTGTAATGAAGGGAAATTTCAGATTGAAGAAAATAATTTGAATCGTATTTATGCGGAGTCTTTGTGGGATTGTCCGGATGTTGATGCTGCTTCTGATTATATTGCTAACATTGATTCTATTGGTCAAAAGGATTGTAGTGAGCATATATTGACTTATTATAATTGGGAAGCGTGTGCTCGTCAGCTTGATATAATATTAAGAAATGTTTCTATAGATAAACCTGCTAAAGAAATAGATTATTCTTATGCATCTAAAAAGACTGTGTTGATGGTTTGTAAAACGATTGGTAAGAGATGTGGTATTGGAGAATATACTAAAACATTGCATAAGAAGTTTGATGAAGCTAATGTTACGGTGGTAACTGTTAGTAGTGATGAGTATTCGTTGTGGGAGCAAGTAAATCAATTCTATCCTGAAGTAGTTCATATCCAGAATGAATATCAATTTTACACTCCGAAAAGATTGTTGTATTTAGTTAATCGTCTTAAAGAACGCAATATAAAATTGTTGTTAACTCAACATACATTTAATGAAAATGTATATGAGTTGAACAAATTGTTTGTTAAAAAATTTGATAAAATAATTACTCATAATAAATATGTTGTAGATGGTTATGTTGACTGTTTTGGAGAATCTGTTAGAGATAAAGTTTTGTATGCTCCAATGCCGGTTGAACGAGTAATGACAGAAGATATTAAAAAACAAGTTCCTTATAATAAGATTATGGCAGTAAATGGCAAAGATATTGTTGAAAATGATAATGAGTTGAGAATAGGGTTTTTTGGTTTTTGTTATTACCATAAGGGATTGGATCGTTTAATAACAAGCATAAGGAATGTTGTGAAGAAATATAATGATGGTAATAAGTTGCCGATAATGTTGTATATTTTTAGTTCAAAGCCTGAACAAGATTACATGAATTATTATGAACAATGTATCTCTTTAATAGAGTCTTACAACATTGCACCATATGTTAAGTGGAATGCAACGTATTTTAAGATGGATGAATTGTTAGCAAGGCTTCATCATCTCGACATTATTTGTATGCCTTACGATCATTATGGGTCTTTTGGCGCAAGTGCGGCCTTGGCAACAGCAGCGCAAGCGGAAGGACCACAGTTGATATGTTCTAAAGAAAGTCCTTTTTTTGATGTTGAGAATAAATATGCACCTAATATTCAAACGATATCGAATGATGATTTGGAATCTTATATTGATGATTGTTTTGTGAAACATTTATATGGGGTAAAAGTTCAAACAAAAGATGAAGTATGGGATACATATTTTGAAGATAGAAGTTGGATAAAATTTGCTAAACAACTTGGTGGAATTTATGAGAATTTTTTGAATGGGTAGAAGCTATTTTGAAGAAGATTTTTTGATTGATAAAAATTATATATGTATAAATGAGTTCAAAGGATGTAAACTGTTTGTTGGTAAAGGTAAATATGTAATACAATTATCTGATAAATTGAAAAAATATTTTGAAGAATTTTTGTATTATCGTTTTCTTTATACAAGTAATAATAACAACTGTTTATATCTTATTTGGGACGATACATGTGGTGATGGTTTTGTCTCTAAAGATATTGAAAAAGGTAGTTATAGATTGTTTAATATATTGAGAAATATTTGGGAGAAGAATAATGGAAGCTAAAGTATCTGTTCATATGATTGTGAAAGAAGTTAGTTTTTATGGTTATCTGTTATTGAAATCTTCTCTTGATTCTTTGCTTATGGAAAATTCCGGATATGCGGATGAATTTATTATTTATAATGATGGATGCGATCAAACAGCAACTTCTTTTCTTGAAAAGATAGTTAAAAATTGTGGTATTAAATGTGTTTATAGCAAAAATATTGGTGAAGATCTGACTTTTGCTGAAAAACGCAATGTGTGTCTTGATAATACTGGACATGATATTACTCATATTCATTGGATTGATAGTGATGATATCTATTATGAAGATACTTTGATAGCGGTTAAGAAGAAGCTTGGTGAAATGGAAGATTGTGGTGTTTTTATAAATAATTTTCATCATTGTATGGGGTATCCGTGGAGAATTGCTGGAACTTATCCGAAGGATAATATTTTTAGATATAATCCTAAATTGAAATGGGGTAAAGGTGTGCATGAAACTCTTGAAAATGTTGAACCAGCGAGTCAATCACCATTAGGTTTGCCGTATTTTCATGCTGGTTATACAAGGAGTGTGATCGCAACAGCAATTAAATGGATATATTATTCTGTTCTTGAACATGGTGCTGATAATTGCTGTTATTTTAGAGAGAATGAAGCTATGTTTACGGATGGTCCTCATAAAATAATTAGTGATCGTATAGCAAATACTTCAAAAATTACGTTTGAAGAAATGCCAAGTGCTTTTGTGGAAAATGTTATGATGAGTTATAAGGGTTTAATTGAATATGAAAAATGGGATGATTGGGTTACGAGATGCATTGATCCTAAGTATGGTAATTTGTTTAAGAAATTTAAGGTTATTGCAAATGCGGAAGGTAATTGGGGAGCTTTTGTAAAAGAAGTAATTGATAATAAATTGTGGAAGGAATTCTAATGTATATATCAGTTCATATGATTGTTAAAGAAACAACAAAGCTTGGCATGATGTTTTTGGAGCAGACGTTGAGAAGTTTAAAAGGTTTTCCGGATCAACTTGTTATCGTTGATAATGGAAGTACGATACCATTAAACAGTGAGGTAGTTGAAGAAATAGGAATTATAGATGACTTTACATTGGTGCAGAAAGATGGAGATTTTTCTGAATTACGTCAAAAAGCTATTGAAGAAACAAGTTCTTATGCAACACATTGTATGATTGTTGATAGTGATGAGATATTCTTTGAAGGGAATCTTGAAAAGGTTAGGAAGAATCTTGAAAATATAAAAGGATCAAGCTATGGATATTTCAGGCATTTCGTTCAATCACCAACATACATTCAGGAAGTGCTGGTTAGAAATAATGTGTTTGAGTATAAAGAAGATTTGCATTGGGATAAAGGTGTTCATGAAGTTTTGAATGCGTTTGAAGGTGAGCTTGTTGATAATGGTAGTGAGTGGATGCATTGCGGATATTTGAAGTCAACTGTAGCTACGGCAATAAAATGGATACATTATGATGTATTGGAATTCGGACATGCAGATAAGTATAAAGAACCGGATAGGTTAATGTGTAAGCTTGGTATTGATAAGGTACTTAGTGATCGTAAAAATAATTATAATTTATATGATGCACGTTATCCGGAATACTTCTATCCTATCTTGAGGGAATATGAGAGGTCAAAGAGTTTAAATTGGCAAGATTGGGTGACTAATGTAGTAGATCCTCAATATGGGATATTGCTTGAAGAATTTAATGAGATGGCGGCAGAAAGTAGTTGGGCTACTGTTATTGATTATATTGTTGATAATAAACTTTGGGAAAAATATTGATGCATAATTTTAATAAATGTGAAGTTGAAGGTTGTGATTTATGTAAGAGAGATTGTGAAATAGCATCTGCTATTCAATTTTTGGCAGATAGCAGAAATACTGTTGAAAATTTATGTAATACTATTATGAAAGAGTATGATTTGAATGAATTAGAAGTCAATATCTTGATTTGCATTGTTGATAAAAGAGATGGGATTTCTGTTGATGAATTAAAAACGGAATTTGATTCGTGTTCTGCAAAGACTATAGATGATTTGGTTGATAGAGGTTTGTGTTATGTGAAATATGACAAGTATTTTGTTGATGTTGAAGATCTTCCGTTAAAACAAAGTACGAGGATATTTAAATGAAAATAAATGGTGTTCCGGAAGAGTATAGAGGAGAATATAAAGAAGCTAAAGAGCTTTTAAAAAAATCTTCTATATTAAATAATGAAGCATATAAAACTTTGTGGAAAATAGAAGGTATAGTTTTAGGTAATGTTCTTAGAGATTATAGTATTTTAAGTGAGTCTTTTTGGGAAGTTATATTTTGTAGAGAGAATCTTAAAATAAAATTGATAAGTAGCATATATCGTCATAAAAAACTTAGTGATATTTTGCAAGAGTATTATCATTCTAGCACTTCTATTGCCGATCATATTGTGTTACATTTCTATGATAATGATGTAGAATTATACTCGGATAGGGATAATAAAGATTTGGTTGAATTTGTAAAACAGTATAGAGTAAATGTTAAATGGGATTACTTGAAAGAAGAGATAGATAATTTAAATGTTAAATTGAATGAAGTAGTTGAATTTAAAGTTTTTATAGAAAAATGTTTTGCTAACTTTGGGAGAAATATTCATGAAAACAATTGAGAAGTGTCGTGTATGTGGTGGTGAAATTAAAGATATTATGTCATTAGGTGAACACTATGTGAGTGATTTTCCTCTCCCTAATGATCCTGAAGGAGTAAAGGCTCCACTTGATTTGGTTTTGTGTCTTGAATGTAGACTTTTTCAGTTAAAGCATACAGTTTCTCCGGAAGTTATGTATAGGAACTATTGGTATAGAAGTGGAATAAATGCTAGTATGACAAATGCTCTTGCTGATATTGCTTTTAAGGCAGAAGAGTTGATGCATTTGAGTAGTGGCGATACTGTTCTTGACATAGGTTGTAATGATGGAACGCTTTTGAAAGCATATAAGACAGAAGGAATTGGTAAAGTTGGATTTGATCCTGCTGAGAATATGCTTGAATATTCAGAAAAAGTGGCTGATGTTGTAGTCCCTAATTTTTTTAGTATAGAAAATCATGAGAATGAACGTAGCTTGAGTGGGGTGCCTAAATATAAGGTTGTTACTAGTATTGCAATGTTTTACGATCTTGACGATCCCAATAGTTTTGTTGATTCGATTAAGAAGGTGATGGATAAGGATGGATTGTGGATTATTCAAATGAGTTATCTACCTGCTATGCTTAAGCAGAATGCTTTTGATAATGTGTGTCACGAACATCTTGAGTATTATTCGCTTACGTCATTGAACTATTTGCTTGAGTTGCATGATATGAGCGTTGTAGATGTTGAAGAAAACGATGTTAATGGGGGTAGTTATCGAGTATATGTTAGAAATAATGATGCCGATGAGTCTAAATTTGGTGATGCGACTTATAGGGAACTTGCTGAACATCGTGTTGAAAAAATGTTATGTGAAGAGAAACAAATGCATCTTTCAACAATGACACCCTATATGGATTTTGCTTTTTGGGTTGATAGGATTAGAGAAGATGTTCGTGAGTTTATTTATGGACAGAGGGCAACAGGTTTTGTGACATATGTATATGGTGCATCAACTAAAGGGAATACGTTACTTCAATATTTTGGTTTGGATCGGAACATTATACCATGTGCTGTTGAGCGTAATCCTGACAAAGTTGGAAGAGTGACGGTTGGGACAAAGATTCCTATTATTTCAGAAGAGGAAGCTCGTAAGTCAGATGTTGATTATTTACTTGTATTGCCTTGGCATTTTATAGATGAGTTTAAGAAAAGGGAAAATGGATTGATGAAAGAAGGGAAGAGGTTTATTTTACCAGCTCCGCATTTTACGTTGATATAGGAGATAATTTATGAAGTTTGATTGGATTGAAAGAAAATGTTTTGGTTGTAATACCAAACCGGATAAAGATGGTGAGATTTGTTATATTACGATTGTTGGTGGGATTTATCAAGGCGAGGTTATTGTATTTCCGTCGAAGACTTCAGGGCAGTGGATATCTGCAAGTGTTAAAGTTTTAAATCATGTGCATACGGAAATGGCTACAGGTCGTGGAGGTACTGGATATGATGGGAAGACATGGAATGTGAATTCAGCAATGAGTTTTGTTGAGAAGGAGATTGCTAAGTTGTTGGAGCAGTTGTTAGAGCCGTTGGTAGGTTTATCGTTAGATTTGAATCCGGGACGAAATGTGCGATCTTCTTTGGATGGACAGCCTTTGGTGTATTGTGATTTTGATTATTGATGAGGAAATGTCCTCATAAACTTAGCTCCGCATTTTACTCTTATTTGAGGTGATGATATGAAAATGTATTATTTTAATCCAAATGATTATGGTGGTACGCTTGTTACTTGTGCTGAAAGCAAGGAAGAAGCATATAGGAATGTTATAAAATATCTTGACAAACTTAAGGAAGAGCGATTAAGGGAAAAGTCTATTATTGCCGATGATACATATCATTTTGGGCAAATACGGTCGTGGGATTTAAATGATCCGGATACGATGCATGGTTATACAATAGATGAATATGAATTGAATGATGTTATAGAAGGTGAAGTATCTTAATGAGATGTTAATAAAGGAAAAGTTATGGATAAGGTTCAAAAAGGTGATCATGTTGTAGCAACATTATGTGATGGTGATTATACCGCTTATTATCCAGCAGCAATTGTTGTTGGGGAAGTAGTTAATGTTGATGAGAATGAAAAGTATGATATTGTCATAGAAAAGATTTATGGTGTATTTCGTAGCCGTTCTGCAAGATA
>Ga0307441_1000871_pt1 | contig 10709 bp, 10 predicted proteins | sample SalMarWE160420MG_FD_202149 | JGI IMG/M metagenome (GOLD analysis project Ga0307441, IMG submission 202149) | Salt marsh sediment microbial communities from the Plum Island Ecosystem LTER, Massachusetts, United States - WE1604-20 | ecosystem: Environmental > Aquatic > Marine > Intertidal zone >... | reverse complement strand
GTCGGAGATCATCTCGAAGCCGCTTTCCTTGGCGGCTTCCACGGCCTCGACGATGTGCGCCTTGGGCACGGTCACGCTCACCATGTCCTTGTAGGTCGACATCACGCCGCCGAGCGGCTCGAGCCGGCTCACCGTCGCCTGCGTGGCGGCGGACAGGTCGACGTCGCTCATCGCGACCACCCCTCCACCATCGGCAAGGCCACGCCGTGCTGGTCGAACGTCTCACCGCGCACCTTCTTCTGCAGCTGCTGTACGGCGTAGACGAGCGCCTCCGGCCGTGGCGGGCAACCGGGCACGAAGATGTCGACCGGCACCACCGAGTCGACGTTCTGCACGATCGCGTAGTTGTTGAACATGCCGCCGGAGGACGCACACGCGCCCATGGAGATCACCCACTTGGGGTCCGGCATCTGCTCGTACACGCGGCGCATGATCGGAGCCATCTTCTTGGACAGGCGGCCGGCAACGATCATCACGTCGGCCTGGCGGGGGCTGGCGCGGAAGACCTCCGAGCCGAACCGCGACAGGTCGTTGCGTGCGTTCGTGGACTGCATCATCTCGATGGCGCAGCACGCCAGCCCGAAGGTCGCCGGCCACAGGCTGTTGCTGCGACCCCAGGCCACCAGCTTCCCCAGGCTCGAGAACAGGATGCCCTCGTTCTCGAGTTCCTGGACGTCCTTCTCGAACAGGTCTCTTAGGCCCATGCTCACTTCCAGAACAGGACACCCTTGCGGAGGATGTAGAGGTACCCCACCGCCAGGATGGCCACGAAGATGAGCGCCTGCACGTAGAGGAAGGCAGGCGCCTCCCGGAACTTGACCGCCAACGGATAGAAGAAGGCGGTCTCGAGGTCGAAGATGATGAAGAGCATGGCCACCATGTAGAAGTGGACGGGGAATCGCTGGCGGGCGCTCCCCGAAGCCGGGACGCCGGACTCGTACGCGGCCAGCTTGACGGCGGACGCCTTCTTCGGACCGAGCAACGCGCCCGCGCCGAGCGCGGCCACGGCGATGAATCCGGCGGCGAGGAACATCATGAGAACGTCTAGGTACAAGGTTCTCGTCCACTCCCTTCGGCGACCAGAAACGCCCTCTCAGGCGCGTGAAACCGGGCTCTCATGTGCCAGGTTTCACAACTCGAAACCGTCGATGAGTCTACCAAAGCAGCGATCGTGTCGGCAAGGGAAGGTTTTCGGACAGCCGTCCCTGGAGGGTGGGGGTCCGGCGGCCGCCACAGGGCGACGGGAGTCGCGGCGGATAGCATCATGTCCTCATTGTGCTCCTTTGCCCGAGCCCCCTTGCAACCCGGACCACGTGTTCCGGCCGCACATCGTTGCTGACGGCGCTCCGAGAAACGCGGCGAGGCGCATGCCCCGGGGAGGTACCGCGTGCTGAGCTCGAAGGGCTCGACACGCGCCCGCCGCGGGCAACCGTGAACGCCCGGCTCGCTGCCGAACGGCTCGGCCCGCCCCGCTCCAGAACTTGAGCGCGGCGCGCCACCCCGCGGCTCACATGAGAGCTTCCGGCGTTTCGGACGAAGTCGAGAAAACGCCCTCGGGAACGAGGGTTTTCGCATCTTGCCTGGCCTTGACATCCCCTGGGGGCGTCCATATACTACTGAGGCTGTTGGGTCGTTAGCTCAGTTGGTAGAGCAGCTGACTTTTAATCAGCGGGTCATAGGTTCGAGTCCTATACGACCCACCACCAAGATCTATGGCCCCTTCGACTAGTGGTTTAGGTCACCACCCTTTCAAGGTGGCGGCACGGGTTCGAATCCCGTAGGGGTCACCAGGAAGGAGGCGCGCTCTAGCGCCTCCTTCCTACTTCTTCGTGTCCGCGACACGCCCGCCGCCACGGCATGACCGGGCGCCAGCGGGCGGCTCCCGGCTCAGGCTATGGCAGCACCTCCCTGCGCTCGAGGTTGGCCTCGATCACGGCCCGGTCGGTCCACACCGGCCTGAAACTCTCGTCTGCGTAGAGCGCCAGTTGGTCGCCCACGTGTGGGTCCCCCGCTTGCGAGGCGTTGCCGTACGGCAACACCGCCCACGCGCGCGGCGACTCGGCGAGCTCGATGACCGCCACCCAGGTGTCCCCCGCGACCGTCGCCAGGCCCCCGTCGGGCGCGGGCGCCGCGAAGTTGGGCGTGAACACGCCGAATGCCTCGGGCGGCGCGCCGAAGCCGGGTAGCGTGTGGTCCCCGACCCGGAAGTGCACGAAGGCTCCCCAAGGCACGCGCAGGGACCCGAAGGTCGAGTTCACGGCGTGCGCCGAGAATTCCAGTGCCTGCACGGCCTTGGCGGGATCCGCCAGGCCCAACGGCGTGCCGATCGGGTCGGAGGGGTCGAACGGCACGGCGAAGGCGTCGGCCGGGAAGCGCGTGCCGCCCAGGACCGACGCGTCGTACGCCATCGCCCAGAACGCGAACACGACCGCGCCCACGCTGTCGGCGTCGAACGACCGGTCCCAGGCCGCCAATACGTCGACCGCCTCCTGCGCAACCGGGCTGCCGTGCTGTCGTCCTGCGGCGAGGACGGTGTCCAGAACCTGGTCGGCGAGGCCCGAGTGGGTGTCGAACTTCAGGCGCATGACGTCCTCGGGGCTGAACGCCGGCTGGCCCCCGAGCAGTTCCAGGGAGCGCCGCGTGCGCGGCCAGGCGTCCGGCGCCGGCCAGTCCGGGGGGGCGTTGTCGAGCGGAACGGCGTCGGGCCAGGCGGCGTAGTGGGGCGTCTCGTTCGCGCTCTGCAGGCGCCCCGAAGCGGGGTTCACCACGACCGGCATCACACGCACCGGCAGCTTGCCGCGCCACACCGTGGCCGACGTATCGCCCGGCAGCAGGCCGGCCCAGTCGAAGGGGCCGGCGGGCCGATCCGGGAAGATGCCGTTCAAGGCGTACATGATGTTGCCTTGCCGGTCGGCGTAGAGGAAGTTGAAGGCGAACATGTTCTGCGCCGCAAGCGAGGCCGAGAACTGCGCCAGGTCGCGGGCGCGCATCATCTCCCAGAGCTGCGGCTTGGTGGCCTCCTCCGCGCTCGGCAGCGGGAACGCCACCGCCAGTGCGCGGTCGCCCCGTTCCGCGAGAACCGGTCCGTGCAGGCTGCGCTTGACGGTGAGCGTTTCGTCTCGGAAGTCGCCGGCATCCCCGCGGACCCGCAGCGTGACGGTCTCGACATCGAAGGGCAGGACGCGCCCGTCGAAGCGGTAACCGCCGTCCCGCAGCACCAGCTCGTAGGCGTCGACGAAGTCGAACGTCGGCGCAGACGTCCCCGTCCACGCCAGGTAGGGATTGAAGCCGAAGGTGAACGCCGGCAGCCCGATGAAGCCCACGCCGTAGAAGTCGAGGTCCGGCATGACCAGCTGGGCCTCATACATCAGCAGGTGGCGCGCCCCCTGCAGCGAAGGCCACGGGGCGTGAGGATTGGACAGCAGAATGGCGTGACCCGTCGTCGATCTGTCGGGCCCGACGACCCAGGCGTTCGACCCCGGCAAGCCGGTGCTCGGGCGCGGATCGCGAACCGTCGCCCCCGTCAGGAACGCCTCTCGTAGCTGCCCCATGCTCGCCGGCGTCACCACCATGCCGTTGAAGAATTCGTCGTAGAACGCCAGCGCCAACGGGTCCTCGGGACGTAGCGGCAGGACCCGACGGAACTCCGCCCGCAGCTCGCTCGGATGGCCCTGCGCATAGGCGTTCATGCCGTCGACGAAGGCGGTGTCAGCGGCCACGGCGGGCGCCAGCCTGGCGACGAGCTGCGGCAGGCCCATCGTCCATACGTAGCGGTCGGACTCGAGGTATGCCTCGCCCCAGTACTCGGCGGCGCGGCCGCGCACGATGCCGACGTGCTCGAGGATCACGTCCCCGTGGCTGTGCATCTGCGTCCAGCCCCACGCGTACATCAGGTCCGCCTCGGTGTCCGCATAGATGTGCGGGACGCCCCAGCGGTCCCACAGGATCTCGCTGCCGGCCGCGCGGGCCCAGCCAACCAGGCAGACAACGCCGAGCAGGGCGAGAAGAATACGTCCTGCCATACAGGCCACCTCCCACGTCGCACGCGGCGGCCGCCCCGGAGGCGGAACGCCACCCCCCGAGCGCCGTCCTGCCCTCGCTGCCCCCGGCTTCCGATCACGCTAGCGGCAACGTCGCATTCGCGGGTCCGGCAAACACCCGACCTGCGCTGTGGAAGTAATCCGAATTGGGTCGCGGCCACTGGCCGGCCGGCAAGCCCGAGACGACGCGGCGTCACCCGAAGCCCCCGCGGCGCATGAGCTGCGCCACCCTGCCTGTCGGCGCTCTGCGACGATCATGCGTCCCTGCGACTGCGCCACCCGGACCCTGGTGGGGAACCGGCGTGGGGTACGCCACACGTGTCCGCTGTCGCTTCTTGGATCGGGGCCCGCCACTCACGGGCAGGCCCGCCGGACACGACACCCCTCCCAGGGTCACCGGGAGCGGCTCGCAGCGAAGTCAGAATCTCGTAAGAGTCCCGTCATGGGCTTGTGGATAGCCTTCGACCGACATGCGCGAGGAGATGACCATGACGATCCAGACCAAGCTCACCGATGCCCTGGGGGACGTCGAGGACCTGGCGATGGCCAAGGGTCTGGACCAGACGTTCGCGGTGGAGCTGCTGGCCCTGCGGCAGAGCGTCGAACGGGCCGTGGCTCTGGACGACCGCGACCGGGCGGACCGGGCGCTGCGCGAGGCACGCGTGTTGTGGGGCGTCCTGCGTGGCACCCCTGGCCGCTACGGGGGGCTCAGCGTGCCGGCCTGAGGCGCGCGCCGGCCGCCCCAGCGGGCCTCGCAGGCACGCCTCGCCGCTGGCCCTGTCGGCCGGTTCCACCTCGCCCACCGCAAAGGCGCTAGCGTGGAGCATGGCGCGGCCCATCGGATCGGCCCGCCACCAGGCGTTCGCCGGCGAAGGGCTCGCTCCGGGCGCCCAGGAGGGATCATGAACAGATATGCCTACCTGCTCACGATCGCGTTGCTGGGCGGCGGGGCTGCCGGCGCGCAGGATGCCCTGACGTTCGACACCACGCTCGGACGGCTCGTCATCACGCCGCTCGGCCACGCCTCGCTGCGCTTCGACGTCGCCGGCATGGTCGTCCATGTCGACCCTTACGGGAAGGTGGCGGACTACGCGAAGCAACCCAAGGCGGACTGGATCTGGGTCACGCACGACCACGTCGACCACTACGACGAGGCCGCCATCACGGCGGTGCGCAAGGAGGGCACGCGCTTCCTGCTCGACCCGGTCAGCGCCGACCGGCTCGGCGAGGAGGCGATCGTGCTTCGCAACGGCGAGTCCGCCAGCGTCGGCGACATCCACGTCGAGGCGGTCCCGGCGTACAACGTGCGCCAGAAGCGGCCCAACGGCCAGCCCTACCATCCCAAGGGCGCGGGGAACGGCTACCTGGTGCGCTTCGGCGACGTCGTCGTGCACATCGGCGCCGACACCGAGTGCGTCCCCGAGATGCGCGATCTGGGCCGTGTCGACGTTTCCTTCCTGCCCATCAACCTGCCGTTCACGATGACGCCTCAGGACGCCGCCGAGTGCTTCCGGCTCATCCACCCCAGGGTGGCCGTGCCGTACCACCAGGGGGACTTCGACCCGCAGATCGTGGCCGACGCCTTGCGGGACACCGACATCAAGGTGTACGTGCTGCCTCTGCATTGAGCGCCGACGAGGTAGCGTCCGGCGCCGCTTGGGCGCAACCCGTCCCCGCCGCCGCGAGGCGCTGGGTGCTGGCGGGCGCCTGCCCGGCGGTCGCTCTCGGCACCCTCGGGCGTTACGACCCCGCCGGGTTCGAGCCGGGCTGAGGCGCGATGGCGCGGGCGATGGCGGCGGCCTCGCGGGCGATACGCGAGAGCGTGCCGCCCACCGTCACCGTGAAACCGCAGAAGTGCAGGCCCGGCGCCCGCGGCAGCGTCAGCGTGCCGTCGAGCGCCCCACCCGTGTCCAGGAACGCCGCATAGCCCGGCCGGTAGCCGGTGGCCAGCACGATGGCGTCGAACCCTTCACTGACGCCGTCGACGAAGCGCACCCGCGAGCCCTCCAGGCCCCGAACGCCGGGTCGGACGCGGATGGTGCCGCGACGGATCATCGCCACCGTGCCCACGTCGATGAGCGGGATGCGCGCTCGCTCCCGCACCTGCCGGCTCGGAGACTGCGGCGGGAAGCTCAAGCCGTAGCGCTCCAGGTCGCCGAAGCGCAGTCGCCTCGCGGCGCGTCCCACCACGTCGGCGAGGGCCGGCGGGAGCCGCTCGAGCCAGCCGGCGATCTCCTCGATCGGCCGCCCCAGCAGGCGCCGCGGCACCACGTTCACCGGCCCGCGCACCGCCAGCGTCGGCCGTGCACCGTGCTCGGCGAGGTCCAGCGCGATCTCGCCGCCGGAGTTGCCGAAGCCGACCACCAGCACTGCCTCACCGCGGAAGGCGCTGCCGTTCGCGTACTGCGAGCTGTGCAGGACCGGGCCGGGAAAGGCGTCGAGGCCCGGCCAGGCGGGGCGCCGCGGCACGTCGTTCAATCCGGTGGCGACGACCAGGTGCGGTGCCAGGTAGCGCGAGCGCGCGGTCTGCACCTGCCAGCCGTCCCCCTGGCGCACCGCGCGCTCGACCGGCTCCGCCAGGCGCGGCGGCGCCGCCAGGGCCGCGGCGTAGGCCTCGAGGTAGGCGACCACGTCGTCACGCGCCGGGTACGCCGGCGCCGAGCGCGGCCACGGCGCGTGGGGAAGCGACGAGTTGCGCTTGTGGGTGTGCAGGTGGAGGCGGTCGTAGTGGCGCCGCCACGATGCGGCGGCTCGCGGCGATCGCTCCAGCACCACGTACGGCGCGCCTCGGCGTTCCAGGCAGGCCGCCACCGCCAGGCCCGCCGGCCCGGCACCGACGATGATCGCCTGCGGCCGAGCGCCTCCCGCCACCGCGTCGTCGCGCGAGGCCGCGTCAGGCAAGGGCCGGCTCCGAAAGCTTCCGGGGGCCCGGGGACCGCCTTGGATCCATGGTTGGTCCAGTATGCGACGGATCGCCGCTCGGCGCCCGACACCGAGCGCAGGAACACGCTCAAGCCGACAGGAAGCCTCCGTCCACCGCCACCACGGCACCCAGCATGTACGAGGCGGCCCCGCTCGCCAGGAACGCCACGACGCGGGCGACCTCGTCGGCATCGCCCTGACGCTTGAGTGGAAGCCGGCGCGTGTAGTCGAGCCCTTCGGCCAGGCGCCCCAGCTTGAACTGCAGCACCTCGCGTGCCACGCGCCTGGTGCCCGGCGTGTCGATCCAGCCCGGCACCACAACGTTGATTCGGAAGCCGTTGCCGCCATGCTCACGGGCGAGCGCGCGCGTCAAGGCGATGACGCCGGCCTTCGCCGGGCCGTAGTGCGCGAGGCCCGCCTTGAAGGGCATCACCGCCTCGACGGAGCCGACGTTGACGATGCTGCCCCCGTCCCGTCCGCGCAACCGGATCATCGCCTGACACATCCAGAACACGGCATCCAGATTGACGCCCATGACGTTGCGATAGCCCGCCTCGTCGATGCTCAGGAACGGCGCGAAGGGGTAGCTGCCGGCCACGTTGACGAGCACCGACGGGACCGGGTCGAGACGCTGCCACAGCGCGTCGATCGGCGCGCGCGTGCCGAGGTCCACGACCTCCCAGACCGGCGCAGCCGTCCTCGCCAGCGACTCGGCACGCTCGGCCGTTGCGCACAGCCCCGCTTCGTCTCGGTCGACCAGCACCAGCGTCGCGCCGGCCTCGGCCAGCCGCAGTGCCACCGCCCGTCCGATCCCCGACGCGGCGCCCGTCACCAACGCCCGATTCCCTGTCAGGGACAGTAGCTCATGCATGGGACGCACGACGATCGCTCCTTCTCGCCACGCTCTTATGATACACCATGGCTCATAGCGTAGTCGCGGAAGACGGAGCTTCTATTGTAACGGAAATCACTTTGTACCCGCCCGCGCGAGACTAGGGTCGACACATGAGAACCATGAGGTCCGTTTTCGCGCTCGTCGGCGCGGCGCTTCTACTCGCACTTGCAGGCTGTAGCACGACCGCGTTCGACCCTACCGGGATCTACACCGGAGGCATGTTGATAACCGGAACCTCGGTCTACACCCAGGCGACCATCACCAGCACGAGCACCCCCAACGACTGGGCCTTCCAGCTCGCCGTCCCGGGAAACGCCTATACGGGCACGTGCACGCACAACACGGCAACCAGTGCCGAAAACATCACCTGCGACTTCACCAGCTACAGCACTCCCAGCCAACTCATCGGCAACCTTGCGGGCAACACGTGGTCCGGTACGGTCAGCGGCGGGATCTCCGGCACCTTTTCACTCACCCGCTAGCCCTGCACGCACGACACGGGCGTCGGCTCCGACGGCCTGACGACAACCCGACCCGTGCGTTCTCCAACGGCGTCACGGGATCGTTCGTGTGAGACCTGCAGGGCAGCACGTGGTCCGGGACCGCATGCGACGGCCGCCCGCAGAGCGGAGCGTTCACCCTCACGTGCCGAACGGCCAGATCAACGACGTCACACGAGGCGCGGGGCGACGCCGATGCGATAATGGCGTCGGCCCGCCTCTCACTGTGGGCCAGTCCGAGCGCGCGGGCGATTAGCTCAGTGGGAGAGCGGCCGCCTTACAAGCGGTAGGTCGGCGGTTCGAACCCGTCATCGCCCACCAGTGACGTGCAGCACGCAATCTAGGAGCGCCGCGAGGAGAGCCGTCGTGCATGGGATCGATCGTGGGGCTGGCCCCCCTCGTTTCGTTCTTCCGCTCCGGCTTCCGCAAGCAGGACGGTTGACCCTCTTCGGTCATCTGGCGTTGGCGCCCTGCGGGCCGGGAGCGGCCAGCTTCTGGGAGATGTAGGGCAGGACCGCGGCTTGGAGCCTGGCTTTGACCTTGTCCAAGTGCCCGCCTACGAAGACGTCGAAGCGGTGCGCGATGCCCGCTCGCGTCAGGGCTTCAGAGTAGGCGTGCGTGTCGACGAGCATGTCCTCCGAGTCAAAGGTGCCGACGTCGAAGGCGATGCCGTTGTAGCGCCGCAGGTCACCGGCATGCGCGGCGACCATCGCGAGGGGGGTGTGGGCGAGCCACTCGTTCCAGACGGCGTCGATTCTATGAGGCTGGTTGCCCACGCGTTCGTAGGGCAGGTCGATGTAGGAAGGTGGATTGTCCGGGTTCGGCGAGAGGAAGGCGGCCATCGCCGCGAGCTCGGGGTACGTGCTCGGTGGCGCCTCGTTCGACACGGCTTCGGCTGCCGAGAGAAAGGCGAACGGTGACAGCATGGAGAACTCTGTCGCCTGCAGCCCGATGGGCCACGGGGACATCGCGTACACGACCCGGAACGTTTCGGGGTGCCCCGTGGCGATGGAGAGCGCGCCGAACCCACCCATGCCGTGCCCGGCGATGGCGCGGTCCTCGGGGCGGGCGATCGTCCGGTAGTGCGCGTCGACGTAGCCGACGAGGTCGCTGGCGATGTAATCGTCCCAGTTCCCGGTGACCGGAGAGTTCACGTAGAGGTTGGCAGGGTACGCATTCCTGGCATCGGGCATGACGATGATGAGGGGTTCGATGGCTCCGGTGGCGATGAGCGTGTCCGCGGCCTCGCCGACGCTCCATGTGTCGAGCCACATTCGGTTGTCTCCAATGCTGCCGTTGAGAAGGTAGAGCGCCGGGTAACGGGCCGCGGTGTCTCGACCGTAGCCGGGTGGCAGGTAGACAGCGACGGTCCTGTCGGGGGAGGTGCCGCTGAGGTTGCCCTCCAGGCTGGAACCATGGACGGTCACCTCGACGACGGTGCCTCCTGCGGCGAAGGCGGGTATGGCGAGCGCGAGGATGGCGCACAGCACGACGGACTTCCGGGCGCACACATGCATCGACGTCTCCTCCCCGCTTCCCCCTGCGAGTCACGTGACGCTCCGGCCGGTTGCGAGGAAGCGACCGCAGCACCCCACGTACGTGCTTGCGCATGGCCCTGCGGCTCACTTGGAGGCTGGAGTCACGCCCGTCCGGGTGTTGCGGGTTTGCGGCGTCAGTGTACGAACGGCTGGCGTTGCCGTTCCAGAGCCTATTGTCCTGGGCGGCTCAGGTCCACGTATCGTCGCGAGCGTGTGCCGTGCTGGCAGCCCCCGTCATGAGAACGGTGGCGGGCTCGGGCGCGCTGGTGCGGTGCAGAACGCCGCGCGGGACGAGGTATCCCTGATGCCTGGTGAGGGTAACGCTCTCGCCTTCGGTTTCGATCGTGAAGCGGCCCTCGAGAACGAAGAAGAACTCGTCCTCTTCGTCGTGCTTGTGCCAGTGGAAGGTGCCGCCCTTGAAGACGCCGAGACACACCTCGCAGTCGTTGATGCGGCACAACGCCTGGTTGAACCAGACGTGGGTCACGCCGGCGTCCAGCGCGGGAACGTCGACGCGTTGCAGCCCGGCGAACATCACGTCCGGGTTGATGGCGTACGGATATTCAGGCTCCATGGCGCCCTCCCGTTGCTGCTGCGCGGCGCGCGTGTTCGCGCCCGGCCGCTCCCGGCGGCGCCGTCACAGCCTGAAGCCCAGCAGGTTCCAGAAGTTCAGCTGCCACACCATGACCAGCCCAGCCAGCGTGACCGCGCTCACCGCCAGGCGCGTGGGCGTGCCCCACCAGCCGAGCAGCCAGACGAACACCGTCATCATGAGCAGCGCCGCCGCCGCCAGCGCGGCCACCACGCCGACCGC
>Ga0307441_1000870_pt1 | contig 10713 bp, 9 predicted proteins | sample SalMarWE160420MG_FD_202149 | JGI IMG/M metagenome (GOLD analysis project Ga0307441, IMG submission 202149) | Salt marsh sediment microbial communities from the Plum Island Ecosystem LTER, Massachusetts, United States - WE1604-20 | ecosystem: Environmental > Aquatic > Marine > Intertidal zone >... | reverse complement strand
ATAAAAAGGGCTGTCAGTTCAAGGAAAACAGCCCTTTTCCTATTTCACAGCGGTAGATTCACCAATCTCCCGCATAATCCAGGCGATATGGCTTAGCCTGTTCCACTAAGTAGAATCGCTGCAGCTCAATTAGCTGCCTTAAATGCAACAAATCGTGGGTCACCCAGGAGACGAACAGTTCTCCGGCGCTGATTTCCCCAAACGGCGCCTCATGTACAATATCCCAATCCGGATATTCAATAGAGTCCAGCCAGTTCAGGGCTTCATTGCGAAGATCCATATAACGACTCAGGTTTTCAAAAAGATCTAATTCATTGTAGTTACGGTCAATGACCCATCCTTCCGGATCGATTTCCGGCCAGGCTTTTTCGGATTTCTCCAGGATCATTTGCAAACGAACAGGAAAGTCGAATTCCTCTTCATCCGCCAGATGGCAAATCACTTCCAAAATCGACCAGCTTTCTTCATTCGGTTTCCAGCGGGCCTGGCCTTCGGAAATTCCTCGGGCCAGCGCTGCAACCCTATCCCTGTTGAGGGCAAGCTGCCTTTTGAAATAAACCTCATCCATTTCTCCTCCGTATCTACTTCCCAAACTCGTTATTCAATTCATTTCATACCGCCCCAGGGCAAGATCTACTGCTGCCCGGGCATGGATTTCCATCGTGTCGAAAATGGGGACAGTCACATCTTCCTTCTTGATTAAAAGGCCAATCTCAGTACAGCCCAGTACAATCCCCTCCGCGCCCTCTTTAACTAAATTTAGAATTACCTCCCGGTACTCCTGCCGGGATTCGTCCTTGATCAAGCCCTGAACCAATTCGTCATAGATCACGGAGTGTACTAATTCGCGCCCGATCTGATCTGGGACAACCACTTTGAGCTGGTGTTTTTTTTCCAGCCTGCCGCGGTAAAATTCCTTTTCCATCGTAAATCGGGTGCCCAGTAATCCAATAGAATTCAGTCCCTCATCCTTAACTGCCCGGGCTGTGGCATCGGCAATGTGCAGCAGGGGAATATTAATACCTGCCTGGACCTCTTCCGCCATTAAGTGCATGGTATTAGTGCAGATCACAAGGAAATCAGCTCCTCCCCTTTCAATATCCCTGGCGCTCTGAATCAAAACCCTGGTGGCTTCCTCCCAATCTCCTTTTTTCTGAAGTTCTTCTATTTCCCCAAAATCCAGCGAGATCATCACGCTTTTTGCGGAATGAACTCCACCCAGGGCTGCCCGAACCTCTTGATTGATGATCCGGTAATATTCAATGGAGGATTCCCAGCTCATGCCGCCTAGCAGGCCAATTATTTTCATCTTATACACCTCATGATTATCAGAATTCAGTGATCAGTAATCAGATAACGTACTACTTAAAATCATAACGATCGACATCACATACAGGTTTATAGCCGATTTGCTGGTATATATGATTGGAAGTTGGGTTCAGAAGATCGGTGAATAAAAAACAGAACTTATATCTCGTATCCAGCAGATACTGACTCAATCCCGCTGTAACAGCACTGGCATATCCCTGTTTGCGTTGTTCTGGCGGCGTATATACCGCGCCAATCCGAATTCCATTTATTGTTGGGCCGGCATATCCGGCCATGGATACCGGAATACCCTCTTTCTCCCAGAACATTAACCCCCGTACTTTTGGGTCCGCCTCCAGGTACATGTCTACCTGTTTTTGAACCCGGACCAGGTCCGGAGCTTCCAGCATGGCATCTTTGTGAAAACCGGAATACCAATCCACCATCAACCTTCTATCTTCTTTTTCTGCCGGCCGGATCATACCTGCGGTTTTGGGAACAGGCAGCACCTCATCCAGTTTATAGATCCGCATGGCCATATGCAACTCAGCTTTTCTGCCTGTCAGTTCTTGCCAGATATCTTTCAATCGATTCACCAGCTTCTTGTTGCCTGAAATACCCACGAACTCATCCCCTAGAAAGTCGATCAGGTCTTCTAGAACAAGATTCAAAATTTCGTCAGACGGTGGTGGATTTTGATATGAGAATATTACCGGAAAGGGTGGGGTGCACAGGATGACAATTTCTAGTTTATCATTCTCTTCAACAAAGGCTAGGTAGGGATCCCTGTCGCGATACTCTCCAGATATCAGGTTATTGATTATTCCCAGGGGCAGATTGTTTTCCGCTTCCTTAATAATTAGATTATCCTGGATCTCTTTCCGGAAAACTTCCGGATCGTCAAATCTCCAAATCTTCATTTCCTTACTCCCGCACCTATCCGTGTGCGATGATCCCACAACATTAATAATAACATCTCGGAGATGCCTGGGGTTGAAAGTTGTACTAGATCAATCGGCGAAACATTCTTTAATTAAAGGGGTTTCTATATGTATAATAAAATTATTAAACTAAAACTTGGAGGCCCGATGGCATATAAATTTCCTTCAGATGAATGGATCAAAGCCCTGTCAGAGCTGCTGAATGCCAGTGATTCCTATCAACGTTCTGCCAAGGACTGGGAAGGTGATTTTATCTTTATTGCAGATCCCGACGATGCATATCCTGAAACCGCCTATTTGCATCTTCAGCTCTATCATGGATCCAGCGCTGGTGCAGCCCAGGTGTATCCCGACGACATGCCAGAAACTGAATTCATCATCAACGCTCCCTACAGCACCTGGCGCAAGGTCATTGATGGCAAACTGGATCCCATTCAGGGCATGATGACGGGCCAGCTAAAACTACAGGGAGATCTGATGAAAGTCATGAGATATCCCAAGGCCGCCCAGGAAATTGTTTCCTGCTGCGCCAAAATCCCGACCGATTGGCCATAAATCTACATCTACTAAATAATATAGGAGGTCCGGGATGTGGCACTTTGTCTCTCCCAGGATTGTATTTGGCGAATCTGCTCTTTCTTCTTTGGAAGAAATCAGTATGTCTCGCGCCCTGGTGGTAACTGATCAAAATCTGGTTCAAATCGGTCTTGTAGAACAGGTTCTGGATCAAATCAAGAAGGCAGGCTGTGAGGTTCTGGTATTTGATGAAGTAGAACCCGATCCAACTCTTGCTGCAGTCGAGCTGGGCAAAAAAGCCGCTAATGACTTTCAACCGGATTGGATTATCGGTCTGGGTGGTGGCTCGCCCATGGATACATCCAAAGCCATCTGGGTCTTATATGAACGCCCGGATTTGATCCCTGCCGAAATTAATCCTTTCATCCACCTGGGATTGCGGGAAAAATCCCGCCTGATCACCATCCCCACCACCAGCGGAACTGGCGCGGATGTGACCTGGGCTATTGTATTGACCGATTCCGAGAACAATCGCAAAATGGGATTAGGCAACCGTGAAAATGCGGCTGATATTGCCCTGGTAGATCCTGCCCTGGCTTCCGGCATGCCCCCCCGGCTAACCGCAGACACCGGTCTGGACGCCCTCACTCATGCCGTGGAAGGTTTTATCTGCACCTGGCATACGGACATTACTGATGGTTTGTGCCTGAATGCTGCCAGAGAGATCTTCAATTATTTACCAATAGCCTACGAGGCATCACAATCCGATAATCCCCGGCAAGAACGCTATCAACAGGCCCGGGAAAAAATGCATAATGCCGCCACCAGCGCGGGCTTGGGTTTCGGCAATGCCATGGCCTCCCTGGCCCATGCCATGGGCCACGTTCTGGGGTCGGTCTTTCATATTCCCCATGGCCGAGCGGTGGGATTGTGCTTGCCCTATACCATTGAATTTGCCGCCAGGGGAGACGGAACAAGCCGCATCGCTACCCTGGCCCGAATACTTGACATCCGGGCCCCGAAAAATGAAATTGGGGAGAAATTCTCATCCAAACTGCGGGATCTGGCCAGTGCAGTTGGCAATCCCCTCAGCCTGGAAGAACTAGGACTAGAAAAAAAGGACTTTGAGGATCAATTGGATAAACTGGTTGATGATGCATTTAATGACACACAAATCATCACCTCTCCCAGATGCCCATCTTTTGAGGAGCTAGAAAAGATATTCCAGTATGTTTATCAGGGCCATCCGATCGATTTTTAAGACTGTTACAACTTAACAGATCCATTGATAATCCACAGGAGCCAGCATGAAGAGATTACTGGTGATTGACCTTAACACAAGAAACTCTGAAACTCGGGAAATCGATCCAGAAATGGCCCGGGGGTTTGTTGGCGGCAGCGGTCTTGCTGCCAGGTTGCTTTATGACCACCTCAAAAATCAACCCAAACCCCTGGGGCCAGAAAATCCCTTGTTATTTTTAACTGGGCCGCTGGTTGGAACCAGCCTGCCCTCAGCCGGCCGCTGCACAGTCAGCGCCCGCTCTCCCCTGACTGGCTTGTGGGGAGAATCCAATACCGGCGGTTTTATTGGTCCCGAAATGCGCTTTGCGGGTTTTGACGGGGTATTGATCAACGGCAGGTCAGATCAACCCTGCTGGATCTCGGTCATGGACGGCAAGATCCAGATTCACGATGCCGGCCCAATCTGGGGACAGGATACCTACCAGACCCAGGACAGCATCCGGGAGATACTTGCAGATCCAAAAGTTCGGGTGGCCTGTATCGGCCCAGCAGGTGAAAATCTGGCCAAGATGGCAGCGATTATCAACGATCACGGACGAGCTGCCGGCAGGACCGGGATGGGCGCGGTGATGGGGTCCAAGAACCTCAAAGCGATTGCCTTCCGCGGCAGCAGCAAGGTAGCTCTGGCAGACCCTGCTGCCTTTAAAGAGGTAGTGGCCGAGATTCAGGGAGCGATCAAAGGAGATGTTGCCGCCCAAGCTTTTAAGATGGCTGGAACGGCTGGATATGTGGATATGGCCTCCATGTTCGGTGATATGCCGGTCAAATATTACCAGCTGGGGGAATGGGAGGAAAGCAGCAAACTCTCCGGAATATTAATGGCAGATGAATACCTGACCAAGGGCACAGGTTGCTACCGCTGCCCAATCATGTGTGGCCGGGAAACCCGCACAGTAAAATATAAAGTAGATACCGTGGATGGCCCGGAATATGAAACCATTGCTGCATTTGGATCCCTTGCCCAGGTGGATGATCTGGAGGGAGTGATCTACGCCGGTCACCTGTGCAACGTCTTCGGCCTGGATACCATCAGCACCGGGTCAACCATCGCCTTGGTTTGTGATCTTTTTGATAAGGGCATTCTGTCCAAGGAGCATACAGGTGGGCTGGATATCCGCTATGGTGATGTGGAGATGTCACACCATTTGATCGAATTAACCGCGAGGCGGGAAGGGTTTGGAGACCTGATCGCAGAAGGCAGCGCAGCCCTGGCAGCTCATTTTGGTGTGCCGGAGATGGCGGCCACTGTCCGCAACCTGGAAATTCCCATGCACGATGCTCGCTCCTTCAGCGGCATGGCGCCTGTTTATGCCCTCTCTCCCCGGGGCGCCTGCCACCTGCAGGGCGATATGTATGGCGTGGACATTGGCCAAGGTCCAGCAGTGGAAGTGGGCATCTTTCCTGGTGATCGTTTTGAGAATTCCGAGGAAAAGGGCATAATCACCGCCCGGGCCCAGGCCTGGCGCAGCCTCTACAATGCCCTAACAGTATGCCATTTCATGAATCCGGGAGCAAGCAAAATCCAGCGGGCACTTAATGCTGCAACGGGGTGGGACTACAGCCTGGATGAGTTGATGCTGGCAGGGAAAAGGATCTTCTCTTTGAAGAGGATCATCAATTACAATCTGGGATCAACCATCACTGATGATCGTTTGCCGGATTTTATGCTCAAACCTTTCAAGAAAGGTGGGACTCTGGGTTTTGTACCGGATCTAAAGCCTCTCCTGGCCGGGGCCTACCAGGAACATGGCTGGGACGCAAAAAACGGATTGCCTACTTCGGCAACTCTTGAAGAATACAGTCTGATTTTTACCCAACCAGACCTGCCCTGAATTTTCCTTTTCAGGGTCCTATTTATCTTCAAAAAATGACCAGATATATTTTCAGGAGCTGGATAAAAAATCAGCTCCTGAAATCATTTCCAGGGGAAAATTTGCGGTATACTTGGCATTTGTGCCCATTCACAAATTAAAGGTATTTATGAACCCACAAAGACGCAATCTGATCCTTTTGTACTTTACCCTTACGGTTATCCTGCTGGGTTTTGGGGTCTTGATCCCCCTGGAAGCTTTCCTGGTAGATGAGTTCGGCGCCAGCGGGCAAGCCCTGGGCGCCTTGATCTCGCTTCACGCCCTATTCCAACTGTTATTTTCCCCCATCTGGGGATCGGTCTCTGATTCCGTAGGGCGCAAACCGATCCTCGTTGTTGGTGCGGTCGGCAACGCCCTCGCCCTGTTAATGTTTGGGCTTTCCACCCAGTTGTGGATGTTATTTGTCGCCCGGGCACTGGCGGGAATATTCTCGGCGGCTACCATGCCCACGGCACTGGCATTTATCGGCGACAGCACCTCAAAGGAGAATCGGGGCGGCGGGATGGGAGTGATTGGAGCGGCTATGGGCACAGGCATGGTGCTTGGTCCGGGCATCGGGGGCTGGTTGGGTGCAAATTCCCTGTCAACGCCTTTTTTTGTGGCCGGGGCACTTTCCCTGATCGCCGGCTTGTTAATAGTACTGATTCTTCCCGAATCCCTGCCCGTAGAAAAACGGGCTAAAGCCGTCAAATTCGATATTTCCTCCCGCTATGCGGGTATGTGGCAGGGGCTGAAGGGGCCAACGGGGTTGTTCTTTTTATTAAGCTTCCTGGTCAGCTTCGGGTTAAGCAATATGGAAGGCATTTTTGGTCTCTTTGCCCTGGAGAGATTTGGCTTTGGCCCCAAAGAGGTAGGCACTGTAATGGTTGTGGTGGGTACGATGGTTGCTGGTGTTCAGATGGTCCTCACAGGGCCTGCTACAAAGCGCTGGGGTGAAAGAACTGTCATCAAAGCCACGCTGTTGGGATTGACGGTAACTTTTTTACTGATCCTGACCGCATATAATTTTCCAACCTTGTTAATAACCGTCGGCTTGTTTTCTTTTACAAATGCCATGCTGCGTCCTTCCATCTCTTCCCTGGTATCCAAGGAAACCGAGGTCGATCAGGGTCTGGCATTAGGCCTTAACAGCTCCTTTATGAGCCTGGGTCGTTTTACTGGCCCTCTGCTGGCGGGATTTTTATTTGACATCAGGGTCACTCTGCCCTACCTGGCAGGTTCTTTGATCATGTTCCTGGGTTTTCTTTTTGTGCAATTCAAGTTAAAAGAACCCTCTCAAAAACAAGCTGTACCCCTTCTATAAGCATAACTTATTCCAATTCTTCAGTTGACTCAATAAGAAAGTCATCAAGTGGTGTAAAGAACCATCCATTTGGATGATATCTCCCTTCTTTTACCATGTTATAATCCCGTATCGTTCTAGAAAACGGAGATCTCATGTTTAAACGCCTGGATCAGATCTACAATGATTTCCCTAGAAAATTCTGGCTGGTTGTGCTCACTTCGTTCATCGATGTGATCGGGAATACCTTGCTGTTCCCTTTCTTTTCCCTTTACATAACCCAGAAATTCGGCGTGGGCATGACCCAGGCAGGCATTGTCCTCGGTTCATTCTCTGCGTTCGGCCTGATTGGATCCATGGTCGGCGGCGCGCTGACCGATAAATTCGGCAGAAAATCCTTGATCTTGTTTGGTCTGGTTTTCAGCGCGGTCAGCACTCTTTCTCTCGGCCTGGTCAATGAATTTGCTGTTTTGATCCCCCTTTCCGTGGTGATCGGCCTTTTTTCCAATATTGCCGGACCAGCCCGCCAGGCCATGGTGGCCGACCTGCTGCCAGAGAATAAACGCCAGGAAGGTTTTGGCATCCTGCGGGTAGTGGCCAATTTATCCTGGATCATCGGCCCTACAATTGGCGGGTTTATCGCAAGTCGAAGCTTTTTTACTCTCTTTATTTTGGATGCGCTTATAAGCTGCCTGGTGGCTGTGATCTTTTTCTTCTACATCTCAGAAACCAAACCAACATCCACAGAAGAACAAGAAAGTATATTCAAGGCTTTTGCCGGTTACGGTATTGTTTTAAAGGATTTTTCTTATTTGGCCTTTCTGTTTGTGTCCATGTTAATGGGTCTAGTCTACCAGCAGCTCTACAACAGCCTCTCTGTTTACCTGCGGGACAGCCATGGTATCGAGCCCCAGGGTTATGGTTTCCTGATGAGCACCAGCGCGATCACGGTGATCCTGCTGCAGTTCACCACAACCCGTTTGATCAAAAAACGGCCGGCCTTCCTGATGATGGCCCTGGGTGTATTCTTCTACATGATCGGTTTTGGGATGTTCGGTTTTGTGAGTGCCTTCTGGCTTTTTGCTGCGGCTGTCGTGATCATCACCATCGGCGAAATGGTAGTAATGCCTACTGCGTCCGCCCTGGCGACCAATTTTGCACCGGAGGATATGCGCGGCCGATATATGGCGGTCTTCGGCTTATCTTGGGCAATTCCGGCAACCATTGGTCCCAGCGCTGCCGGTCTGATCCTGGATAACTACAACCCCAACTTGCTCTGGTATGTAGGGGCAGCCATCTGCGCTGTTTCGGTAGTCAGTTTTTACGGTCTCCACCTGTGGTTAGGTAAAAAAGAGCGTTTTAATCCCCCACAACCTGAAGCAGAGGCTGTGCCAGTTTCCTAATAAAAACAGGCTGCGGTTCCAACAGGACTGCAGCCTATTTAATTAATTAACTTTTTTATATCCTTAGTTCTTCCTTACCCTCTTTCTTTGAACCAGCGCCACAGCGGCCAGACCTACTGGCATAGCCAGAGAACCAATACAGGGGAGGTTAAATCCTCTCGATTCTTCGCTGTGTGTTTCCTCGCTACCTGATTCTTCACTCGCCTGTTCTGGCGGGGTTTCTATTTCCTCATCGGCGTCTTCACCGGGAATCATCCAGCCCAGATCATCGATCCAGACCACGCCTTCCAATTCTTCATCCTCGGTGCTGAATCCAAAAGCTACTCCAGACACCTGGACCGGCTTCCTTAACGGGGCGCCAGCATTTGCCTCCCAATCCACCCGCTGGAAATAATCCCAGACAATGCCAATTTGGACCCATTCTTCTTCCATCCTGGATTCCAGATCAAGCTCGTAAACATAGGATTCTTGCCCTTCCAGACCTTCTACATACAGGTCCACATGCAGAGGGTGTCCTGCCTGCCCGGCCAGGACAGTAAATGCCAAACCCATGGATCCACTCCAGTCCTGGGCCTGGTCGTAAAATAACCCGCAGGTTCCCCAGCTAAAATCAGAAATTTGATAGTCGAGCCGCAAGGCATTGCCACTTGCTCCCGCACCTTCTTCAACCACACAGGAAAGTTCTGAGTTGGTGCTCTCGTCCCAATAGGCTTCCCAGCCATTGGTTCCGTCCGGCGGCGTGCCCTCAAAATTATCGATCACTCCGGACAGCTTTGGATGGGCCGGGGGCGGTGTGTATTCATCTGTTTGTGATGTGTCCCCTGAGTAATCCTCGCCAATTGGCGGCAGCGAGGTTGGGTTTTCAGCCTGCCAGCGGTTGTAGAAATAATTCAGCAGCGGAATAAATTCATCGGTTGCTTTTTGACTGCCCTTTTTAGAGGGATGGTCATCTCCTGAGGGGTAATACAGGGTATCTTTACTGGCAATCTGGTGGACTTCTTTCCCGTTTTCAAAAGTATGGTGGCCGTCTTTGCCGGTCAGCACATTATAGAAATCAAAAACGGCGACATTTAGATAAGGATAGTCATTTTCCGCCAGCCAATCGTTCACCAGCCAGAGATTAAAAGCCCGGGCGTTGGCCGCGTTGCCCCGGTCGCTGAGGGGCGGGGCGGTAATGATCACAAATAATTTTTCAGGGTGCTGCCCGAAGTATTTCAAGATCTCATTGTAGACATATTTGGCATGACCAACAGACAACCAGCCATCAGCCGATGGGGGGTCGTCGGGATTTCCTTCCAGATCCGAGTTGGGGAAACAGGATTTGAACATGACGATCTCGTTCTCTCCTCCGGGATCTGCACCCGGGCGGGTATAGTCTGCATGCTGGTCGCCTTCATCAAAGAGCGCTTCCATGTATGTCGATGTGTTATCGCTGCTGAACCATTCTTCCCAATCCGGGATATCGGTCCGGTCCCCAATGCCATCGGGGCCCCAGCCGTAGTTGGTGTCGCTGACATAATAGTTATTCTCCGCCAGAGTCTGACCCAGATTCCCATACCCATCAGTTAACCAGTTCTCGCCGGTAGAGTGATGGATGAAAACCAATTTCACCAACCTGTCAGGAGGATTTGGATCGCCCCCTTGCGGCAGCGGGGATGCCTGGGCAAGAGAAGGTTTGAAGCCTGCTCCGGCCAGGCAGACGACAACAATCAGTGTTAGAAGGAAAATGCGATTTTTCATAACAATACCTTAGCTCCTGGAAAGTATATTCAAATTCTCATTTGCCATTTTTCAGTGTTATCAAGCCAGCGACTGCTAATCCGATCCCGGACAGGATCATGCCAAAGATCAATCCTTCCGAAAACCAGCCGCTCCAGTAGGGACCCGGTTTGATGATCAGCGGGATATGTTTCAGGATCCCGGCCAGAGCCAGGAAGATCCCCATACTGATAGCTCCGATAACTCCCCCCCTTCTGCCCCGAGCCAGGAGGATCAAAATTCCCAGGTAGATCAGGATAAACACTCCGGCCAAAAATTGGGAGAGATGCACCGAGATCCCAAAATCCGCCGGGATATCAAACAGGAAATCA
>Ga0307441_1000868_pt1 | contig 10721 bp, 9 predicted proteins | sample SalMarWE160420MG_FD_202149 | JGI IMG/M metagenome (GOLD analysis project Ga0307441, IMG submission 202149) | Salt marsh sediment microbial communities from the Plum Island Ecosystem LTER, Massachusetts, United States - WE1604-20 | ecosystem: Environmental > Aquatic > Marine > Intertidal zone >... | reverse complement strand
GCGTGTATTGACCGACCCCGACGAGGCTGGGTATCCGCAGGTAGTACCAGCCGAGGACGGCCACCGCGGCCACCGCCACCGCCGCCAACACGACCAGCTGGGTTTTGATCAGGCGGGTCAACATCTTTCACTCGCCCCTTTCCACCAGCGGCCCTCCCGGGGCGTCGTTCGGGTTCGGCGTATAGCGCACGTCCGGGATCATGCTGTCCGGATTACGTCCCCACGACTGCTCGAGCGCCCGCAACGCCCCCGAGAAGCCCGTCCCGCTCAGCATCGTGTTATCGATGGTGGAAAGTGTCAGGTCGAGCGCGCCGGATATGTTGACGTAGTCGCCTCGGATCAACTTCGACACGTCGTCGATGTTGAACGGTGCCGTGAGGGCCAATTTCAACGCGTCGACCACGTACGGCGAGGCCCGGTCGAGTTGCTCGAGTGGCCGCTGCAGTGACTGCAGGCTCTGGTGCAGGTTGGGCCGGGTATCGGCCAGCGCCCGGTTGGCGACGTCGCTGAACCGGCCCAGGGATTCGGTGGCATCGGCGAACAGTTCGCGAGTGTCGGCGAAATGCTGGATCAGCGGCGGGATGTCGGTGAGTACCTGGTCCAGCGTGTCGTTGCGGTGCGCCACGATGGTCAGCAGTTGGTTGGTCGAATCGATTGCGCGGGTGAGGTCGTCGCGTTGGCGGTTCAGTTCAGCGGTGAACGTGTCTAGACGCGTGAGGAATTCGCGGATCTGGTCGACATGGCCGTCGAGGATGTTGATGATCTCGGTTTGAATCGCGTCGAGGTTGCCGATGCCGCCGCCAGTGAGGATCACCGCGATGCCGGCCAGCGTCCGTTCGACGGTGGGATAGGCCGAGGAGTTCTTCAGGCCGATGGTGTCACCACTCTTCAATACTTGCGGTGACGGGTGTTTCGGCGCGGCCAGCTCGACATGCTGGGTGCCGAGCAGGCTGGTCTGGCCGATCTTGGCGGTGGCGTTCGCCGGTAGTCGCACGCTCGGATCGAGGTCCAGCGTCAGGGTCGCGATCCAGTTCTTCAGCCTGATGTCACGGACTGTGCCGACCCATACGTCCGCGACTCGTACCCGGCTGTTGGTGTTGAGCGCCAGCGTGTCTGGCATCTGCACGTAGATGGTCAGGTGATCGGCGCCCGTGCCGCGGCCGATCGGCAGCGGCACGTTGGCGATGCCCCGCCAGGTGCACGATGTCGACACCACCAGGACCAGTAACAAGGCCTGCACCGACACCACTGCACGGCGACCGGCACCGGCGATCAGCCCCTTCACCGACCCGGTCCTGACTGGACGGGCTGCGGGTACCACGGCGGCGGCAGCGGATTGGACTCGTCATACGCGTTCGGCGATCCGGGCATGTTGGTTCCCGGCGGCGGGGCCTCGATATCCGGGCCGCCCATGAGCTCGGCCAGCGATTCCGGGGTCAGCATGTTCGCCGTAAAGGGCTGTACCTGTGTGCCCTGCATCCCCGGGGCGACCACCCAGCCCGGTTCGGCGTTGCCATGCGAAAATGGGGTATCCCGGGAAAAGATCCCGGGCACGGTTGTGTCCTTGTATCCCGGTGGTGGGCGCAGCCGCTCCTCGGAGTACGCCACCTCCTTGGGCAAGGTGGCGGCCGAGTTGAACAAGTTCATGCCGGCCGGTGGGTAATTGAACTTGATGGCGTCCAGAACCGGTGCGAGATACTGTGCGCACAGCTCGGCCGAGTCCTGATAGCCCAGTCGGCTGCCGGCCTGAATGGCACTGCAGATGAACTGAATGGGGTTGGCGAAGTTCGGGAACACGAATAGGCCCACCAGGGAGCCGTGCAGCGGGTGATAGAGGTTGTTGAAGTTGCCCGCAAAGGTGGGTAGCACGTGTAATGCGGTTTCCAGGCCGTCCCGCGGGTCGGGTTGCAGGATGGTGGTCGTCACGTCGGCGAGGTTGTTGACATCGTGAGTCAGCAGGGGCCTGTTGTCGTCCACGAACTTCCGGGCGTTGGTGAGCACGTCGTCGATCCGGGTGACGGTGTCGGCCAGGTCATGGTCGGATTTGGTGAACCAGTCGGTGAACTCGGCCAGGTTGTCGTTGAGTGCGATGAACTGCTGGTCGTTCTGATAGAGCGCGCTGACGAACTGCGCCAGGCTTCGGGTGATCGCGACGAAGTCCCCCCGGCCCTCGTTCAGCGCCGTCAATGCCTGCGACAGGCTGTTGAGGGTTTCGTTGACCTGCTTGCCCTTGTGGGCCAGGTTGTCCGCGGCCGATTCGATGATGTGGCCGAACGGCCCCTCCGGTTGCTGCGGCGTCGGGCCGAGCTTTCGCAGGATCCCGTTGATGGAATCGCGCAGCTGGTCCCACTCGACGGGCACCTGGGTGCGCTCGACAGGGATTGCGTCGCCGTCCTTCAGCACCGGCCCACCGGTGTAGGCCGGTGACAGCTGGATGCTGCGCGAGGCCACCAGGCTGGGATTGAGGATCGACGCGGTGGCCTTGGCGGGCACCTTGTATTTGTTGCTGTAGTGCAGACTGACTCGCATCTTGTCGCCGGCCGGCTCGATCTTGTCGATCGAACCGACCCGCACACCCATGATCTGAACTTTGTCACCCGGGTACAGCGCGAGGGTCTCAGGAAAATACGCGACAACTGTGGTGGTGGTCAGTTTCCGGTAAAGCTGCGCTCCGGCGACAGCCGCGACGATGGCGAAAACCACCGCCAACGCCCCGACGAGCATTGTCCTGCCGGATACGTTCGGAAGCCGAAGGTTTCGGATGTCGAAGATGGTGCTCATCGGTCGCGATCACCTGTCCCGCCGGGCGTGATGCCCGGGGATGCCGGTCCCAGTGGTACCGTCCGCGCCCCCGGTGGTGCGTCCGCGGGCAGCGGCACCGGCGTGCCGGGAACGTCCGGCGGCATCTCGCCCGGGCGGCCCGCGCTCGGTATCCCGGGTGTGGGCGGCAGTCCGTCGGGGCTTGACGGTGACGTCTGGACGTCGAGCGGCGCCGGGAAGCCACCCGCTGTCGACCCGAACGGCCCTTGATCAGACATACTGCAAGGCAACGGATTCTCTGGCCGCGGCAGGCCATCGGCAGGCGGCGCGTAGGAACATGGCGATCCCGGGGGGACGGCCGGTCCCGGATGGTCCGGCGTGCCCTCCAGCACCGTCGGTGCCGGCGGCGGCGCGCCGTTGGAGAAACGGCTGCCGTTGGGGTCGGGCCAGCGGAACGCCGGCAGGCCGGCGCTGCGCCAGAAGTTCTCCGGGTCGATGCCCCGCTTCTTGAACGCCGCATCAACCCACGGCTGAAGGATCTGGTAGGGCAACAGATTCGCCACGACCGCCTTGAAGTAGGGTCCGGAACCGACCGCTTCCGTCAGGGATGCGGTGTATCTGCTGAGCAGCACCAGCACATCGGACAGTTCCTTTTTGCGCTTGACCAGCTCGTCGCTGACCGCGCCCAACTGCGCCAGCACATGATGGGCGTTGGGGTTTTCCTTGATCAGGGCGGACACCTGGGTTGACACCGCCGACACGTTGCTCAGCAGAATGCGCAGCGCCTGGCTGCGCTGCCGGAATGCGGCCAGCAGGGTGTTGGCATCGACCAGCAGTCCGTTGATTTGTTCGCTGCGGTCACCGAGCACGCGGGTGATTTTGCCGGCGTTCGCCAGGAGTCGCTTGAGCTGCTCGCCACGCCGGCCGATGGTGTCGGAGAATCCCTTGACACCGTCGAGGGCAGCGCTCAGGTGCGGCGCGGTCTGATCGAAGGTTTCAGACAACACGGTCAATGAGCGTTTGACTGCATCGATGTCCCAGTCGGTCGCCGCCTTCGTGACATCGACGAACGCGTCGTAGATTTGGTAGGGCGTAGAGGTCTGGCCCGATGGAAGGACGCCGTTGGGCCGCAAGGGCTCTGAGCCTCGCGGTTCGATCCGGATGTTCTTGCGGCCGAGAATGGTGTCGGTGCGAATCGCCGCACGGCTTTGCGTCCCGATCGTCCTGCCGGCCAACGTGAATCCGATCAGCACCCTATTGCCGCGGATCGCCAGCGAGCGCACCAGGCCGACGTTCACCCCGGCGATGTCCACCCTGTCACCCGCGCTGATGCCGCCCGTGTCGGTGAATTGCGCGTAGTAGGTGGGTGTGGCGAACAGCATCGGAACGCTGGTGAAGCTTTGCGCCACACCAACGACGAGCAGCGTGACCATCACCCCCATCAACCCGACACGTCCACGGTTGAACTCCGTCAGCGTTCTCATTGCGGCGTGCACCTCCCGGTGGGCTGCCCGAGGAGCTTGACGGTCCGCACCGGCCCGCCAGGCTGCAATCCGTTGATCTTCAGCGAGATGTCGCACAGATAGAAGTTGAAGAAGTCTCCGTAGATGCCGCCGGCACGGCCGATGATTCGGTAGGCCTGCGGCAGCTTGCTCAGCACGTCGTCGAGATCCGGCAGCTCCGCTATGAGCGGCTGCTGTATGCCCTCGAGGTATCCGACGGTGTTGTGCAGCAGTGGCCTGTCCTCACCCAGTAGGTCGGCCAGTGTTCCTGCGGCGTCGCTGATATGTGCCGTCGCCGCGGCCAAAGGATCGGCCCTGCTCTTCAGGCCGTTGATGAGCGTCGCCAGGTTGGCGACCGTTCGGTCGAAGTCCTTTTCATGCTTGACCGTGGTGGTCAGCACGGTATTCAAGTTGCTGATGACCTCGCCGATCGCCTGGTCCCGGTCGGCCAGCGTTGCGGTCAGTGAAGCGGTCTGGTCGAGGATGTCGCTGATGGTGGCGCCCTGTCCCTGGAACACTGTGAGGATCGAGGAGGCGATGCTGTTGACCTTGTCGGGGTCCAGCGCCTTGAAAAGCGGGCGGAACCCACCGATCAGTGCGTCCAGATCCAGGGCCGGCCGGGTGTGCTCGACCGGAATCGTGGCCCCCGGGGCCAGCCGGCGGCCGCTGTCGCCGCGCTGGAGCTCCAGGTAGCGATCGCCGATCAGGTTGAGGTAGCGGATCGACGCCGTCGTCGCCTGATCCAGCGGCAGCGAGCGATCGACGCTGAAGTCGACCAATACTCGCCTGTCCCCGTCGATCAGCGTCACCTTGGAGACCTTGCCGACCTCCACCCCCGCGGCGCGGACGAACTGCCCGTCCCGCAGCCCGCTCGCATCGGTGAACACCGCGGAGTACCCGGTGGTGCGGTCGAACCGCACTTGGCCGAACACGACGATGATCATGACGGTGAACATCAACAGCACCAGCCAGAAGGCGCCGAGTTTTATTGCTGTGCCGGTGGTTTTCATGGGTTGATCGTGTTCTCTCCGTATTGGCGTCCCCAGACGTATTCGGTGAACATCGGCCGGCCGAGCTCGAAGTGGTTGTATGGCGCGAGGCTGGCACCGGTGTCCATCACCAGATATGGCGCCGGCCACAAATTCCGGGTGATCTTCTGCCAGCAGCCCGGGCGCCCACCGGGTCCGCCATGGGCGTTCACCCGCGGCAGGTTGTCCGGATAGACATAGGGATTGGGTGCCCCCACGATCGTCCCGGCGGCCGCCAGTGAATAGCCGTTGCCGCCGGCCGCCGACGCGACTTCCGGCGCGGCATCGTGGAAGTTGCGGATCATGCAGAGCAGTTCGGGGCTATAGGTGTCGAGCAGCCGCGCCGTGGGCACCAGATCGGCGGCACCGCGCGAGAGGTACGGCCCGCCCCGGGTGAAGACGTCTTCGCCGGTGTGGCCCGCCCCCACCGCCGCCAACAGCGCGGCATCCAGATCGTTCTGTTGCCTGGTCAAGGTGCGCACGGTGGTCAGCGCGTTGTGCAGAAAGTCCCATAGATCCGGCGACGCACTGGCGTAGATCTCACCAAGATCTGCCAGCCGCTGCACATCGTGACGGAGTTGCGGCATCCGCACGTTCAACTGCGTCAGAATCTGGTTCCCGTTGACAATCGACTCTCCGAATTCGCCGCCCAGTCCATCCAGCGCCTGCGCCAGTGCGGACAGCGTCGCGTTCAGCTCGATTGGATCCACCTTTTCCGAGATCGAGGTGACCGTCTCGAACAACGTGTTGAACTCGGTGGTCACAGACCGCACGTCAATCGTGTCGTGCGGCGAGATCCGGCGGTGCTGTGGGTTTTTCGGCGCTGTCAACGACACGTACTTGTTCCCGAACAGGGTGGCTGCCTCGATATTGGCCACCACATTGGCCGGAATCAGTTCGATGTAGCGCGGATTCACGTCCAACACCAGCTTGGCCGCTGGTCTGCCGTCACGCTCGACCTCTGCGATATCGGCCACCCGGCCGATCTGCGCCCCGTTGTAGGTGACCTTCGATCCAGGTTCCATCACCAGCCCCGCCCGGGAGGCGACCATTGTCAGTTCCGTCTTGGGCGTGAAATCACCACGAAACTGCCAGTACACCAAGGCAAGAACCAGCCCACCCGCCAACAGCAGGAGCATGCCCTCCAGGTACACCCACACGCGTCGGTTCTTCCGTTTTGCCGGCATCGTCATGGCGGTCACACCGTGAGATTGAAGTTCGGGTCGACGCCGTAGAGCGCCAACTGGGCCAGCAGGACAACGACGACCACCGAAACCAGCGAGAAGCGCATTGATCGACCGACGGCCTGGCCGACACCTACCGGGCCACCGCTGGCGGTATACCCGTAGTAGCAATGCGTGACCATCACCACCACCGCGATGATGACCACCTCCACGACCGACCAACCCACATCCTCCGGGCGCAGGAAGGTGCGGAAGTAGTGCTCGTAGGTGCCGTTCGACTGCGCGTAGAACACGGTCGTGACGACCTGGCCCGAGGTGAACGCCATGTCGAGAGCCAGCGCATACAGCGGCACGATCACCGCCAGGCCTCCGAGAACACGGGTGGACACCAGAAACGAGATCGACTTGATGCCCATGACTTCCAGCGCGTCGATCTCCTCACTGATCCGCATGGACCCCAGCTGGGCGGTGGCACCGGCACCGACGGTGGCGGCCAGCGCGACACCGGAGATGATGGGCGCTGCGACGCGCGTGTTGGCCAGTGCGGCGAAGAATCCGGTGAACGCCTCGACACCGATGTTGCCCAGCGAGGCGAAACCCTGGATGGCGATCAGCGAACCGCCGGACAGCGTCACGAAACCGATGATCGCGACAGTGCCGCCGACGACGGCCATCGCGCCGGTACCCATGCCGATCTCGGCGATGAGCCGCAGCGTCTCCCGGCGATAGCGGCGCAACGCCCATCCGATCTGTCCGAGGCTGGTCCGCATGAACCGCGCGAAAATCCCAATCTGCTCGAGTCTTCGGGCCGGGCCGCCGCCATAGCGGTTGAGGGTGGCGAAGGTCCGCGGGTAGCGGGCGCGCAGTACGGCGGCTGCTGATGACTCGGCCATCTCAGCGTCCCGTCCCGAACCGCACGCCGATCGTCGTCAGCACCACGTTGACCGCAAACAGTGCGATCACACACAACACCAACGTTTCGTTGACGGCGATGCCGACACCCTTGGGGCCGCCCTTGGTGGTCAGCCCGCGGTAACAGCCAACCAAGCCGGCGATCATCCCGAACGTGGCCGACTTGACCACCGAGATGACCACCTCCGGCAAGCCGGTGACCAGGGTCAGCGTACCGACGTAGGCGCCGGCCGAAACATGTTGGAGGTAAACGCCGAAGAGGAACCCGCCGACCAGGCCGATGGTTATCACCGCGCCGTTGAGCAGCGTGGCGACGATGGTTGCGGCGACGACGCGGGGCACCACCAGCCGGTGAATCGGGTCGATGCCGAGTACTTCCAACGCATCGATCTCCTCCCGGATGGTACGGGCGCCCAGGTCGGCGCAGATGGCCGTGGACCCGGCGCCGGCGATCACCAGCACAGTGGTCAGCGGGCCCAGCTGCGTGACCGCGCCGAGCGCCGCGCCCGCGCCGGAGATGTCGGCGGCGCCGAACTCGGCCAGCAAGATGTTGAGCGTGAAGATGATGAGCACGGTCAGGGGAATCGCGACCGCAATTGTCGGCAGCAATGAGACGCTGGTGATGAACCAGCCCTGTTCGATCGTCTCACGCCAGTGGAAGGGCCGCCGGAACAGCGCCTTGCCGGTCAGGACGCACGTCCGGAAGAACCCGCCGACTGCGTCGACCCCGGGCTGGATCTGTTCGCGGAGATAGGTGGCGACCACGGTGTGGGCTGTCATCGCCGAGTCCCCGCGCTTTCGAGTGCGGCCAACACCGCCGTGTTCGCGAGTTCGAGTGAGTCGTGGGCGATTTTCTTTGCTTTCACGGCGTCACCGGCGCAGATCGCCGACGCGAGTTTCCGGTAGGCATCGGGACGCTTGACGTCAGCGGTCATGGCGGGAGCCAGTGCAGCCACCGCCGGCTCATACGCCGCTCGAAATGCGTTGTACATCAACCGAAATACGATAGAGCGCGCGCTGTCCACCACGTGGTCCCAGAACGTGAGCGCGTGGCGTTGCCACTCGATCGGATCTTGCTCATCCTGAAGCGCGCGCAGCGAATCCTCGAGCAATCCCGCCAACTCGGGTCCGTGTCGCTCGGCCGCCAGTTCCGCGACCTTCGGACCGTTGCGCAGCCGAGCCTCCAGCATGCTGCGGACAACCGAGAGATCGAGTTCGCCATTACAAAACAGCAACCGGGGCAACAGGTCCAGGCCGGCGTAGCGCCGGAAGTCACGCACTGTGGTGACGCCACCCTGGCGTACGTCGACCAGTCCGGCCGCCGAAAGCCGCTTGAGCGCTTCGCGTACAGCGGGCCGGGACACCCCAAACACCTCTGCCAGCCGCCGCTCACTGGGCAAAGCCTCGCCGGGCTGCATCTCCCCGCTGAGCACGTCGGCAGCGATCTGCTCGAAAACCTCTTCGGGCACCGATCGGCGGATCACTGGCTGCAGTGCCATGCGCCCAAGGATAGTGGTAAGAGGACAGACGTCAAGTGGTCAGGCCACTTCCGGCCATATTTTTCCACCACGGCCCGCAGACGATCGAGGTGAAAAACGTCCGGGCCGGGTTCCTCAACGGGAGCGGCGGGCCGGCGCGGGGCCCGAACCCCTCAGCGGGCCACTAGGTGTCCCGCCCGCTCCGCCGCCACGAACAGCGTCTTGGGGGTGGCATCTTCGACGTCTTGCGGGGGTCTGCGATCGTAGCCGGCCATCAGCTGCTCCGCCGGGGTCACCGTCACGTCCCAGCCGTGGCGACGCAACCAGTTGCCGACGTCTTCGCGCTCCTCGAAGTACCACAGATCTTGGACGTCGGGGATTTCGCGTTGCGGCTCGAGTTTGGCCATCAGGTCACGCAACCGCTGCATCGTCTCGCGCTGCTTCGCTCGGGCGTCCTCGTCAAGAAAGTCGGGACCGGGCGCCTCCACCGCTATCCGGCTGCCGGGCGCGCTGAGCGCCTGGACACGCTCGAAGAGCAGCTCCTGGGCCGACGCCGGCAAAAACGGCAGCAGCCCCTCGGCGGACCAAGCGCTCGGCGCCGAAGTGTCAAAACCGGCCTGCCGCAACGCCGCTGACCAATCGTGCCGCAGATCGACGGGAACAGCGGTCAGCCTGCACGTGGGTTCGGCCCCGTTGTCACGCAATGTCGACAATTTCCATTCCAATACCCGGGGCTGGTCAAGTTCGTAGACCGTTGTCCCGTCCGGCCAGGGCAGCCGCCACCCCCGTGAGTCCAGCCCCGAGGCCAGGATCACCGCCTGGCGCACACCCGCGCGGGTGGCATCGAGGAAGAACTCGTCGAAGAACGCCGTCCGCGCGGCCATGTAATCGACCATCCCCTGCATCCGCGGCTTCAGATCGGGTTCGGCCTCGGCGATCTGGGCGGGCAGGTTGGGAGCCGCAAACCAGCTCCACATGCCTTCACCGACGGTGTTGAGAAACACGCGTGCGAACGGGTCGCGGATCAGTGGGCGCTCGCTCTCGGTTTCCGCGGCTCGGGCCGCCGCCACGCCCAGCGCCGTCGCGCCCACACTTTCGGTGATCTCCCAGCTGTCGTCGTCGGTTCTGGCCACGCTCCCGCCCTCCGATTCGCTAGCACGCCTACATACCCGACCCTACGCGGGGCTCGTGTGGGGAAGCTGTCCCGGAATCGGGTATGCGGTTAACTTGTCGGCGAGCCAGGACGCAGGATTAGCCAGCGGTGCCGAGCGGATCCGAAGGATCGTTACAACATGCGGGTTGACGGGCGCGAGATCAGCGTTTCCGGCAGCCTGCTGCAACCACTGACCAGGCGAACCAACGACATCCTGCGGCTGCTTTCGGCGGCGGTGTTTCTCGCGGTCGTGATCACCAGCTCGGTGATCACTCGCCCCGAGTGGATAGCGCTCGAAAGGTCCGTCTCACAGATCGTCGGGGTCTTGTCACCGCGGCAATCCGAGGCGGTGTACCTGGTATACGGGTTCGCGATCGTGGCGTTGCCGTTCATGATCCTGATCGGCCTGATCATCGCGGGCCAATGGAAAATGCTCGGCGCGTATGCGGCCGCCGGGGTGATCGCCCTCGTCCTCTTGTCGGTCAGCGGCACCCGCATCTCGGCACCGCGATGGCACTTCGATGTCTCCGACCGGCTGAGCACCGTGCCGGCGCAGTTCCTCGACGACCCGCGCTGGATCGCGATGCTGGCGGCCGTGCTGACCGTTTCGGGACCCTGGCTGCCCGCGCGTTGGCGGCACTGGTGGTGGGCGCTGCTACTGGCCTTCGTGCCCATCCACCTGGTCATCAGCGCCATAGTCCCGG
>Ga0307441_1000865_pt1 | contig 10729 bp, 12 predicted proteins | sample SalMarWE160420MG_FD_202149 | JGI IMG/M metagenome (GOLD analysis project Ga0307441, IMG submission 202149) | Salt marsh sediment microbial communities from the Plum Island Ecosystem LTER, Massachusetts, United States - WE1604-20 | ecosystem: Environmental > Aquatic > Marine > Intertidal zone >... | reverse complement strand
ATAACAAGTTTCATGGAAATTGCCGCAAGAATCAGCTACATAGCTACCTACTATGAATATGACCTTACACCGCCAAGGGACGAGACGATAGGTCAGTGGGATGGTGTCCATGGTATGGGTGATGTCATGCTTGGATACAAGCTCGGTTTTACACTTACACCATCTTCTGAAGTTCTCTGGCTCGGGCTTGACAACTGGTTCTCATTCGCTCCTTCGAGCAACCAGACTGTTGAATGTGAGGAATACGACGGTAGATACGACGCTGGAACACCCATGTTAACAATGCGCAGACCCAGCATATCAACCGGGCACACCAGCCTTGGAGTTGATGGGCTGATATCCCTGGATATGGCCAACGTATGGCCGGGAACTCCTTTAAGGGCGCATATTAACGTTGGATATTCCATGTACAAGCAGACAATATCGATGACAGATTACAGGCTTGAGTTCGACTCCACCGGACAACGCTCTCAGGCTGATCAGCTCTATGTAAGCTCCGTTATCGATGATAATGCACTTGATTTTGGAATTGCCCTTGAATTCCCTACTCAGTTTGCTGTTCTCTATACTGAGTATTCTCTTAAAAAGTATCTGGATCGGGACGAATACAACCACGTGGCATACTTCACCCCGGGAATAAGAGTATTCTCCGGTGGCGGAGTCATCATGGACTTCAGCTTCAACATGGGGCTTACTGCTTTTGATTCGGAATACTTCGATTATGGTCATGGGCTTTACCAGAGTGGAAGCGTTGATCCTGCCGACAGAGATCAGAGAGCTCCCATCCCTGGCGGCGCAACACAGGACTGGGGAGTCCAGGCCAGCATAGCCTTCTCCAGTGACCTGCTGGATAAACCCGCGATAACAACAGGAACCGTATCCGGTATGATTACGGAGATAGAAGAAGGACAGGCTGTTGAAGCTACTGTATCCTTCCCCGGAACAGCTGTGGCCGATGTTGTATCCGATCCTGCAACCGGATTCTATTCCGCTACCCTTCCTGCGGGAAGTATTCCTGTGACGGTTGCCGCCAGCGGTTACAAGGCTGCTTCTTCTACAGTAGTTCTTGAAGCCGGACAGGACGTCGTTGTTGACTTCGTACTGGAACCACAGGCTGGCCTCGGTCAGATAGCTGGAACGGTAACCGAGTTTGAAAACGGCGACCCTCTGGTAGCAGTTATTTCGGTAGTTCTCGAGGATACTACTATATCGTTCGAATCCACCGAGAACGGTATCTTCCAGTTCGATGTTCCCGAAGGAACCTGGACAGTCAAGGCCGATGCAGAAGATTACAAAGTATCTTCTGATATAGTGGTTATTGAAGCTGACCAGACCGCAATAGTAGACTTTGTACTTAAGCCTGAACTGCAGACAGGACAGGTTATCTCCTTCGACAATATCTACTTCGACAGCGGAAGCGCGAACATCAAGCCCGAATCCTACTACATCCTTGAAAACATGGTTGAGATTCTCAACGCCAATCCTAATGCCGTAGTACAGATAGCTGGACATACGGATTCGGATGGAAGTACAAGTTACAACCAGACCCTCAGTGAACAGAGGGCAACTTCGGTATTTAATTTCCTTGTACAGAGAGGCGTATCAGCCAGTATGCTAACTACAATCGGATTTGGTGAAAGCCAGCCGGTTGTTGCAAATACTTCAGCATCGAATAAAGCTATGAACAGAAGAATTGAGTTCACGGTTCTTTCCAACAGATAGCTTTCAGACAACAGGGGGCGGTAAATCCGCCCCCTCTCTTTTCAACAATAGAGAAACCAGCATACATACCCCGGGATATTGACCGTTCGCAGCGGATGCTGCTATCTTAAAATCACTGTGTAAACCCAAGGCAGGATTTCAAGTAAAACTATAACAGTTTTGAGAATGGAGTCAGCGATGAGAATTTTGATATTGAATGCGGTCTTATTGGTACTTATTTCTACAGGCCTGTACGCTGATGTTCCTGAGCAGGTTCAGTACATAAGGGATATTTACAGTCAGACCAACGAGGAAATTGAGAATGGAGAACTCTACAGAACGGTTATCGATATCAATGCAGATGAACTTTCTTACCCTGCAGTGGGCATTTATCATCCTGTTCTGACCCTGTACTTCGGCTTCTCGGAGGAGGAGCCGTATCCCGATAACCTTCGAAAGGCTGTGCTCATAGTTGACAGGTCAGCGTATCATGAATACTCGGAATTCCTTTACGATGGCTACGGCAGGCTCATATTCGCCTACCTGACTGGTCAGCCGGACTATCCGGAGATGAGGTTTTATTACTACCTTGGAGAACTTGTCAGAATCGTCGAAGGATCGGAAACTTTCTCTGCTTTCAGTACCGAGCAGCTTGAGTACAGCGGTACGGTTCAGCGCAGGGGAGAAGGTCTCGTAGATACATTCCAGAGACTGTTCTACTGACGCAGTCAGAAATCTCTTTTCTCGACTCTCTTCACTCCGGTCGCAAGAGAGCTTACATTGAAAAGTTTCCAGGTGCCGCTGCTGTTCTTCCGAAGGTGAACGGGTGTTGGCATGTCCTTTCCACCGCTCTGGATAAATATTTTGGACTCCAGTTCCCCTCGGTCGGAGTTTCCCAGTATTTCAAGAGGATGGCTGTAATCGTAGAGATAGTTGTTTTCGGGAGAACCTCCAAGGTATGACTTAGCACTGTTGCCGTTATCGTTGCTGAAATACTCAAGAAAAGCGTCCCTGCCAGGAATGCCTTCACTGTTCAGGTACTGTTCGGGCAGGGTTAGCGCGATCATTCTCCCCCCCTTCTCGCTGTCTTCGAGGTACTCGATGACACCTATAAGAAAAGCCCTTATTGCTCCGAGTTCCGTTCTGCACCAGTCCGTGTCCCATTTTTCCTTGAATTCCTGATATTCCATTTCTCCTCCATCATGTATTGCTGACAAGGAATTACATAAGCCGTAACTATTGATCACGTCAAATCAGCAGCAGACCGAGAAGCTGATTGACATGGAAAATACATACTGATAGTATAAAAGCCGAAAACCAGAGGTTATTACATCGCAAACTTATCGGGAGGGGAATCATGTTCAGACGGAATCCGGTTCAGAGTTTCATCAGGAATTTTATAAGGCTTCTTATCATCACGCCGCTATTCTTTCTGCTGGTCTGGTCAGATCTTGACCATATCGAGTCCATGTACATCTGGATAGTTGTTAAATCCATCGCGATTCTGTGGTTTGCCAACATCTTCGCGAAGATGTTCTTCGTTATCCCGCAGTGGCAGAGGATAGTTCTTCTGAGGCTCGGAAAATCGGTTGGAGCAAGGGGCCCCGGGGTGATAGTAATCCCTCCTTTCATATACTCCGTTGCAAGGACTATCGATATCAGGATAACCACTTACGAGGTTAAAGCAACTAAAACCCTGACCCGGGATAACATCCCGATCGATGTTACAGCCGCTGTAGAGCTTGAGGTAGAGAATCCCGAAAGGGCAGCAATCGATGTGCAGAACTACTGGAAGACAACCGAATGGGCATCTATGGAGGCCCTGAAGAGCACGATAGGTGGTAACGACCTCAAGCACATTCTCAGTGAAACTGACCGAATAGCCACCGATCTCAAGAAGATCATTGACAATGAAGCTGCGGATTACGGTGTTAATGTCAGAGCAGTCCGCATCACCGATGTCGGAACCCCTAATACTCTTATTGAAGAGCTTGCAGTCATTGCCCGGGCCGAACGTGCGGCAAAGGCCAAGAAGATACAGGCAGAGGCGGAAAAAGCAGTCGCAACCTCTCTGAAAGAGGCTTCGGAATTACTTGCAACGCAGCCCAACGCCATGGCTTTACGACAGATTCAGGCTCTTCTCGATATATCTAAAGAAGAGAGTTCCATGGTTATCATATACCCCATGGACAGCCTGACTGGTAAGATGATCGCCTCTGCCGCAGCGGGAAATCAGACTCCTGCGCTCAATCAGACGCCTGCAGATACTTTCAATCAGACCGAGTGATAAAGCAGAACCGGCTGATAACGGACTGAACGACAGCGGTCATTCTTCGACGGATGGCCGCTCTCCTGTTTCCTTCCAGTGAAGGAACTGGCCTATTATTTTCCTGTGATCAAACGCCATTGTATCCGGAAGATCGTCCGGTGCAAAAGCAGCAGCTTTAGCAGCATCATCCCCTCCCTCGGGAGAGCCTTCTGCCCTGCAGTAGTAAACGACACTGACTGTATCTCCCCTCGGATCTCTCCAGGGTTTTGAGTATACGTGGAAAATGGACACAACGTTTATATCTAGAGAAGTCTCTTCTTTTGCTTCCCTGCGCACTGCTTCTGCAAGGCTTTCTCCCGGGTCTACGAATCCTCCGGGAATAGCCCAACCCGGAGGTGGATACTTTCTTTCAACCAGCACTATATTCCCATCGGGAAGTTCGATCAGGGCGTCTACTGTAATAAGTGGCGTAACTGGTCTCATGAGATCTCCAATAGTTACGTTTGGAACAAATGAGTTATATTACAATATATACCAGGCAGACAGACTGAGAACACCTCATGAAAGGAATAAAATGAAAAAATACCTGATAGTACTGATAATTGCTGGATTGATGACCGGAGCGTGTGGCGATTCCGAAAACGTGTCGGATGGACAGGACAACGGACAGCAGCAGGAACCGGTAACAGAGCTTACATGGATCATTGATGATTTTGATGCAGCCAGCGCTGAAGCGGCAGCGTCGGGAAAACCATTGCTTGTAGATCTGTACGCTGACTGGTGCGGACCCTGCGTAACCCTTGGAGAGCAGTATTTCACCAGCGATGAGATGTTCCCTGTTCTTTCTAAATTCGTACTTCTCAGGCTTGATGTTGATAATCCTGCGGTTGCTCCATATGCCCAGCAGTACAACGTTTCGGCAATCCCATGTGTTGTGATAGCCCAGGCCGATGGTACGGAGATCGACAGAATCGTAGGCACGACACCAACAATAGCTGAATATGTAAGAGAACTTGAGTTGATCTATCAGGAGATCTGAAAAGTACCTGCAGCGGGGAGCATATCTGCTCCCCGTATCCAGCTGATCAACCAGAGTGAGTAACTTCCACCAAGCACCTGTTTTTGACGTTTACGATATGTCAGGTGCTCATCTTTTCTCCGCAAGGCTGCCGATTGAATGCAGCAGCTGGAATTTCCATATAGACAGCTTCGGTATACTGGGCTGGGAAGAGGATCCTCCCGAAGGATTCCAGCAACTCTACGTAATCGATTTCCCCGCTCGCTGATTTGCAGGGATTTCCGGGTTGACAGTTTTGCTTGGTAAACATATGTTTAGCTATAGCTGAGGAATATTTCATCAGACTTCAAATCTAAAAAATGTATCCGCTGCAGGGGAAGAAGATCTCATTTGATAACTTATGTTAAATGCAAAAGCATACTTAACAGAGTAAAGCAGCCGGATAAATGGTTCGGCCTGTGGTACAACATGAACCTGTACAGGGGTTGTTCTCATAGATGCATCTATTGCGATTCACGAAGTGAATGTTACGGAATTGACAATTTTGACGGGGAGATTCTGGTAAAGGAAAACGCGATAGACCTTCTGGGTGAAAGACTCCCTCGGCTAAGGATAAGGGGGACGATAGGCACAGGATCCATGAACGATCCATATCAGCATATAGAGAAAAAAACATGCCTTACCAGAAGAGCGCTTGAGGTAATAGCTTCAAATCACTTTCCTGTTCATGTAATCACGAAGAGTGACCTTGTTCTGAGAGACATCGATATTCTTGAGCGGATTGCGAGAATTTACGCTGCAGTAACTTTCACCGTAACGACAGTCAATGAATCTCTTGAAGTCAGCATTGAACCCTGTTCACCACCAGCAGCCGCAAGATTTGAAGCGATGAAACTTCTCTCCGAGCGCGGAATTCATGTAGGGATTACACTCATGCCCGTTCTGCCATACCTTACGGATTCAGTTGAGAACATCAGTTCGATTATTGATGAAGCTGCCCGATTCGGGGCTGAGTATATCATTGCCTCATTCGGTGTAACGCTCCGTGACAGGCAGCGGGATTATTTCCTCGAAAAAGTGGAGAACATGTTTCCGGAACTGGCAGGTAAGTACAGGCAGCAATTCGGCAGTTCGTACCTGTGCGGAAGCAGGAATACACCTCAGCTGGAGGCTGTTTTCAAAGAGAAATGTCTTGAAGAGGGCATTTCAACCTCTATACCGGTTTACGATCCACTTGATACCGGCCAGCTGAGTCTGTTCTAAAACAACCGGCTCATGTAGCTACTGACCTGCAAGCTCCATGATGAAAAGTTTCTGATATCCATCTGCAGGGTCAAGCGACCATGCAAGAATACCGAATTCATCGACATGAACTTCCCAGAGCAGACCTGAATGTCCCGTTATTCCCGGAATACTGGCCGTGAAGAGATGTTCCCCTTCGTAGTTGAAGACATCGAAAGTCGGTGTTTCCTCGGTTCCTCTTCTGACCCAGAGCCTTTGCTGATCATCGATACCCATCGAGTGGATTTTCCATCTGTAAGGACCAGGCTCATAGTTCATCTGTCCGTTGGCTCCCATATTCCTTGCTCTGGTGTTCCAGAATTCAGCTTCCTCGCGGATTTCCTGTTCGCTTTTTTCAGCCATGGGGATATCAAATTCGAATTCAGCGAAGATGTCTCCGTTGACATCGTAACCAGTAATATGGTAATCCTCAGTATCCCTGAGAGCCAGAAAGACGTTGCCTTCTCTGTCAGAAGTAAATACCGTTGCGAAATAGGATTCGTTTATCAGGACAGTGAAATCGACGAAATCAAATGGGAAAGTATTCTCCCATAAGGTAAGCACAGGTTCAGTGGAATCGTGTACGTACTTGCCGACTACAGCAGTGACTAACAGCTGTTCATCCACAACATCGATCGTGTTGTGTGTTCCAACGTAAGTATTAGCCTCCGATGGAGATATCCAGAGGATAGGTTCGTTTACTATTTCTGCTGTTATTCCAAGCCACTCTCCTTCAGGGCTGAATGTATGAAGACCACCGGTCTGCATGTCCAGCATTACAACGCGTCCATCCGTGAGACGTGTCATAGAGAGAGGATTAACAACTTCACCAGGTCCAGTTCCTCTCCGCCCGTACTGCCTGACGAATTCTCCACCGGATGTATACTCGCGGACGCAGCAGGCAGGACGGTCAAGAATAAGAATGTTCCCGTTTTGTGTGTGAGATGAAGCTTCTATAGAGCCCATAACGTAGTTTGAGTCTCCAAGTTCCACTCCGATGGAATCGATGAACACCAGTTCGAGGGGAGTTTCTGCCTCTTCAACCTGTTCGTCAGTTACGGGCTCCCGCTGACCGTTCCCGCAGGCCAGTAACGAAAGAAAAACGAAGATACAGGCAATCAGATATTTCATAATATGTTCTCCTTATATATATTTAATTGATTCCAGCCAATTTATAGAATATATGAAAACATCTGAAAACCGAGCTTAGTGGGGTTATTATGTCCAGAGTATTTACGCTTGTATCGATGTCTCTGCTTGCTTTTGCCATTCTCGTAACTTGTTGCGGAGGAGAGGAGCAGAACGGTCAGTCTGAAATCCCGTCATCCGATATGGATCTGACCGGTACATGGTCAGGTACAGCTGCAATCGATGGTGCGCCCAATAATGAAATGAATATTATGATTTCGGTCGATCCGTCAGGTATCATCCATTTTACAGCTCTTCAGAGCAGAGGACATTACGATTGTCAGGCTTCCGATGTTCAGCTGTCGGAAGAATTGCTTTCTTTCGTGATAGCCGACAGAGACCTTGATTCAGCCTCTGTCTCAATGACAGCGGTGCGGGATACACTATCTGGAAGATGGCAGTATACAACCATTTCACCACCTGTAGGCGGAGACATGTTACTTGTACGTACCTCAACTGATCCTCTTACTCCGGAGGAGCTTTTCGCCCTGGACGCATTTGTGCCGGCAGATTATGAAATTCCAGCTGTCCTGGAAACGGAAAACTTCAGGCTCAGGATGCTTACAGTTGAAGACGTCGAACTGGACTACGAAGCCGTAATGTCCAGCGCTGAGGATCTCCGGAGAATGAGCGGGAGCTGGCCCGCAGAGGATATGACCATGGAAAACAATCTTCATGACCTTCAGAGGCATCAGTCTGACTTCGAGAGGAGGGAATCGTTCACTTATACTATTGTGACCCTGGATGAAGACAGCGTTCTCGGCTGTCTGTACATCAATCCCCCATGGGAGCCGGATGGTGAATTCGATGCGATAGTTACTATGTGGGTAAGATCAAGTGAAATGAATTCCGGCCTGGATACACTTGTTTTCTCGGCGGTTGAAACCTGGCTGGATGAATCATGGCCTTTCGAAAACGTATTCTATTACGGCGGTGACTGATCCGGAAAGATCAGTTCTATACTTTGAAGTCCCAGGAATTTTTCCAAGGAGGACCATGTGAGAGTAGGATTTGACGCTACAAATATTCTGGGGCACAGTGGCATAAGAACCTACACCCGCGAACTTGTACTGGCACTCGCTTACGAGTTTCCAGACGATGAATTTGTTCTTTTCACAACGTTCAGCTCCTCGAAAAAGGCTCCGCTTCAGAAGTTCTTCGGAGAGCATCCGAATATCACTATTACTGGAGGCCTTCCGCACCCCAGGATGCTTGGCGACAGCCTCAGGAGAGTTACAGTGCTTACTGAATCGATTGCGTGGCGGATCCATGGAGTAAAGCTCGATTTCGTACACCTGACCGACCCTTATGGAACTCCGGCATTGCCGGGATCGTTCGTTGCTACGATTAATGACATATTTCCGATCACCGAAGAGGAGTACCATGGTACCGACCTGTCGAGGAAATACATCCTCAGAACCCCGATACTTCTGAAAAAAGCCCGTGCAATCATCACTCCATCAGCCTACGTTAAAAGGGTTCTCAGAAACAGATATCCATCATTACCGGTTAATATCGTTCCCGTTCACGATGCTGCGTCCGAATCGTTCAGGCAGGTTCCTCCAGACGAAGAGGTGCTGTCAGGTTACGGACTTGCCAGGAATGCCTACTTCCTTTTCATAGGCAGGGTAGACCCGAGAAAGAACCTCGTGAACCTTGTAAAGGCATGGTCACTTCTTTCGGAAGGAAATCGCGCGGGCAGGAACCTTGTTCTGGTCCTTTCCGGGTGCCACGAAGAAAAGGAGAAATTCAAGAAGCAATGCGGGAAACTTCTTGAAGACAATTCAATAATTTCCATCGAGGGAGTATCTGAGGAAGATCTGATCCAGCTTTATTCATCTGCCACCGCATTCGTATTCCCTTCCTTTGCAGAGGGATTCGGCCTGCCTGTCATAGAGGCGATGCAGTGCGGATGCCCAGTTATAACATCGAATGCATCATGTCTTCCGGAAATAGCGGGTGATGCTGCAATTATGATTGACCCGAACAGGCCGGAGGAGATAGCGGCGGCAATGAAGGCTGTGACAGATTCCGAGGGAGAGCGGGATAAACTGGTTTCCAGGGGTTTTGAGCAGGCAGAACTCTTCTCCTGGAAGCTGACGGCAAAGCGGACAATGGAAGTATACAGGGAGGTAATGAGGCGCAAGGGAAAGAAAAGTAATTAACTTCTATCGATTCAGGAAATTGTACTTTTTCAGCATCAACAGCCGCAGAAGGCTTTTCGATAAGTCTGGTCGGAGTAAAAGGCATAAAGTGGCTATTTAAGACACATAGTATTTTCTCTAATCCTTCACTCCGGAATTCTGCTGTAAGAGAGAGCTTGCTTAAAACGGTATGGTGATTCATATCGAATTTACAGAAACGTGTACCTAGAAATTTCCTATTCTTTTGATTATGGTTTTTAATGGGATCAATGGGAAAGTATCTACAACCCCACATTCACTGGATAGCGCTGTAATCGAGGGTAAGCTGCCCAACGCTGTTGCAGTGGACTTGCGATAATAACGTAAACAACAGATCCTTGGCTTTATACATTAAAGAAAGGAAGATATGAGAAGAATAAGGGTGTGTATTGGATCCAATGATGGCATCAATATCGCAAGAACTCATATGGGAGATACAGACTGTTTTTATATTTATGATCTTATGGAGGATTCAGATAACAAGTTTGTCCAAAAACGTATAAATAGTGCAAAAGAAATGGAACATGCAAAAGCAGAAAAAATGAAGGAAATAATTAAATTAGTACAAGATGCGGATATTTTTGTTGCACAACAAAAAAGTCCGAATTTTATAAATATCGCAAGTAAAACAAAATATCAACCTGTAGTTATTAAGACTGAAAAAATATCAGATATACTGATCGTATTAGGCAAAGCATTTCCTGAAATCCATAATTATGTTACAAGAAGACAGAATGGAGAAGTCTTTAATACGATACCTGAATTACAGTAATATGTATAAAAAATCACCGAACTGGATATTTACTGCGCCACGATAAAATCAAAGAGTTCAGCGTTCTGCGAATACAAGAAAATACTAATAGAGAAAAGAATAAGATGAAGATCGGGTACATTGTAGCGGGAGGATTTCTCCCCCCGCAATCACTTAGAGAAATACAGGTTAGAACTTAACGGCCCGGGCTGTTTCTACGATATCACCCGAAGAGAATCTTACTATGTAGATTCCCGAAGCAAGCCTGTCCGTATTCCAGTTTACCGTGTGCTGTCCTGCTGCAAGATCATCGCTGAGCAGGTAGTCAACTACATGCC
>Ga0307441_1000863_pt1 | contig 10744 bp, 7 predicted proteins | sample SalMarWE160420MG_FD_202149 | JGI IMG/M metagenome (GOLD analysis project Ga0307441, IMG submission 202149) | Salt marsh sediment microbial communities from the Plum Island Ecosystem LTER, Massachusetts, United States - WE1604-20 | ecosystem: Environmental > Aquatic > Marine > Intertidal zone >... | reverse complement strand
GCACAGGGCGGATTGTTGTGGGCACGCCCGGCGCGGGGGACGACGTATCGTCCGACGGTCGAGCACACCGACCGCGGGGACGGCCCGGCCGCGATATCGGTGTCCTGACCCTTGGCGGGCCCGGTCACCGGCCACACCATTCGGACGGGCGACCTCTAGGTGGCGGCCCATTCCTGGGCGGACACCAGACAGTGCCCAGGCCCAACTTCGGGCCCTCGACGAATCTGCCGGGCCCAAAGCCCGCGCAATCGGACCCGATGACCTCCACGATCCTGACTTCGCCCACACTCGGCGCTGATCCTCAGATATGAACCATTTTCATCGCCCCGTCGTGGATGATCATCGATGGTGCGAAGCATCTCTTGCCCGAGCGACACCGAATCGACGAGCGACGGGACCGGCTACGGCTTTCCCGCGAGACTGTGGCGCATGCTGGACAGGTGTCCGCCCCCCGGTGTCAGGCAGGCCCAGCGGTGGCGTAGCCCGCTGCGGGGGCCGTGGCTGACATCGGTATTCGGCTCGGTGTTGTTGGTGACGCTGCCCGTCGTCATCGTCACCGGATTACTGTCCTACATCGCCTATGGGCCGCGGTTCGGCCAGGCCATCCCCGGTGACGTCGGCTGGCTCAAACTGCCGACGTTCGATTGGCCCACCAAACCTTCCTGGTTGTATCGGCTGACCCAGGGACTCCACGTCGGACTCGGTCTGATTCTGATCCCGGTGGTGCTGGCCAAGCTGTGGTCGGTCATTCCCAGGTTGTTCGTATGGCCGCCGGCCCGGTCGATTGCCCAACTGCTGGAACGAGTTTCGTTACTTATGCTGGTCGGGGGCATGCTGTTCGAAATAGTGACCGGCGTGCTGAACATCCAGTACGACTACATCTTCGGATTCAGCTTCTACACCGCGCACTACTTCGGTGCCTGGGTGCTGATCGCCGGATTTGTCGTTCATGTCGTGCTCAAGCTGCCGACCATGTGGTCTGGTCTGCGTTCGATGTCGCCGCGCGACGTGTTGCGCACCGGGTGCGCCGACACCCGGGCGGAGCCCTGGGAGCCCGACGGGCTCGTCGCGGCAAACCCCGGCCCGGCAACGATGAGCCGCCGCGGCGCGCTGGCGCTCGTGGGCGGTGGGGTGCTGCTCATGGCGAGCATTACCGCGGGCCAGACGCTGGGTGGCCGCGCCCGTCCGGCTGCTCTGCTGCTGCCCCGGGGGCGCACTCGGGGGAACGGCCCCAACGACTTCGAGGTCAACCGGACTGCCGTAGCGGCGGGCATTTCCCCCGACGACGCCGGCGAACGGTGGCGGCTTACGGCGAGCGGTGGCCCGCAACCCGTGGTCTTGGACCGCGCGAGCCTGCTGGCCATGCCGCAACACACTGCGGTGCTGCCGATCGCCTGCGTAGAAGGCTGGTCGACGACCCAGACCTGGACCGGGGTGCGGTTGGCGGATCTGGCCCACCTGGCCGGCGTGCCGGAACCGCAGTCGGCGCACGTGTCGTCGCTGGAGCGCTCCGGGCCATTCGGCCGTGCGACGCTGCAGGGAAGCCAGGTGCTGCACCCGGATGCGTTGTTGGCGCTGCGCGTCAACGGCACCGATCTCTCCCCGGATCACGGCTATCCCGCGCGGATCATCGTGCCCGCGCTGCCCGGGGTGCACAGCACCAAATGGGTGGCGTCCATTGAATTCCGGGCGAGCGCTAATGCGTAGGGCACTGGGCGGTTTCGTCCGGCTCTACGGGGCGCATCCGCTGAATCTGCTGACCCTGGTCGCCGGGTTCGCGTTGTTCGGCTATGTGCTGGCCACCTTCAAGCCCGTCACGCTGTGGAACCCACACGTGTGGTGGCAGTCGATCGTTGTGTGGTTCGCCGCGGCCATCGTCGCCCACGACCTGGTGCTGTTCCCCGTTTATGCCCTGCTCGATCGGTTGCTGTCGCACGCCCGTATCACGTCAGCGCGGGCGGGTGCTCACCCGCGGGTACCGGTGCTGAACCACCTACGAGTGCCGGCGCTGGGTGCAGGCCTGACGCTGCTGGTGTTCCTGCCCGGCATCATCAAACAGGGCGCTTCGACCTACTCGGCGGCGACCGGCCAGACCCAGGACCCGTTTCTGGGTCGGTGGCTACTGCTGACCGCGGCGATGTTCGCGGCCAGCGCCGGTCTCTACGCCATCCGCGCCGCCGTAACGGCGCATCGGCAGCGGCGTTCAACCTGGCCGTCGCCGCATTAGAAGAGCGGGGAGAACATGGCCGCCCGGCCCGACTACCTGTCGGCGATGGCGCCCTGGGCGTGCAGATAGCGAGGGCCCTGACGGCGGAGAGATCGGCGCTGCGCTGCAGCTGGCAGCGTTGGTGGGGCAGGTGGCAACCGGCCGGATCGCTACCGTTCCTGACATCGGGACTGCCCGGAAAGCCGGGTTTATGCTACCCGAGGCCATCCTGGCAGGGCCCTCGATGAAGTCTTGGAGTCTTCTCGGAGTCCGGGGCGTGGTTCGGCATATATCGAGGTGACGAACTACAGTCGAAGGAGTGACGAGTCCAAAAGCTAGGACAGCGGCCCGGCTGTGCGCCTGTGCGGCTGCGCTTGTCTTGGCTTTCGGTTGGCCGTTTCTCGACGATACGGCAGCGACGACCAGGGCCGCTTCGACCGTCCTGACGCCCGCACCACCGTCCCCGCCGAGCCCGGGCGGCGCCCTACCGGTTCAACCCGCCGGCGGGGGTGGCTGCATCATCGGTCTCAATTGCGGTTGTTTGCACGGGTGTCATAGACACCATCACCACCGACCTCCGAACCTTGCCGGTGATCCGCAACACGCTGCTCCTCCTCCCGCCCCCAAGAATCCGTAATTGTTCTGGTCGTGCTCGTCCCCTGATCGGGTGCAGCGGGGCTTCCCTATCATTTGGTGATGACCGCCGGTGGCCTGGATGCTGTGAGCTCGCCGGCATTCTCCGACGAGGAAGCGGCCCGGTTTCGTGCTGCCGGCTGGTGGTCTGATTCGACGCTGTCGGACGCGGTGCGCCGTAACGCCGAACAGTCACCGGACCGCCGTGCCTATGTCGACCATCCCGGCATGTCGCTGACCTGGCGTGAATTCGACCATGCAGCAAGCGATTTGGCTGCACAGCTGGCCGGTGTCGGAGTCGCCGGGGGTGATCGAGTCGCAGTATGGCACGGCGATTCCGCCGCCATCCACGTGCTGTTCGTCGCTATCGAACGCTGTGGCGCCGTCGTCGTCGGAATCGGCGCGCGCGCCGGTACCCGCGAAGTCACTGCGCTGCTGCGTGGTGCGCAGCCGCGCTTTCTGATCAGCGATCACCGTCGCCGCGGCGCCGCCGCCGCCGTGGCCGACGAATCCGCGGTGTCATCGCTGGTCCTGAACCACCTGAGGCTCGATGTCGAGGTGCCGCCCCAGGCGTTGGGGGGCGGCTCCCGGCTCGGTCCCGACGATGTCTTCCTGATCAACTCCACCTCGGGAACTACCGGCCTGCCCAAATGTGTGGTGCACACTCAGAATCGCTGGCACTACTTTCACCAGAAGGCCGTCACCAACGGGCTGCTGACTTCGGACGACGTGTTCTTGCCGGTCATCCCGACGCCGTTCGGCTTCGGGATCTGGACCAGCCACACCACACCGATTTACCTCGGTGCCACCGCGGTGATCCTGGAGAGGTTCACCGCGAAAGCGGCGTGCGAGGCGATAGCCCGGTACCGGGCCACCGTGCTGTGCTGTGTCAGCACCCAGCTGAACATGCTGATGGCCGATCCCGCGCGCCGCGACTATGACCTGACTTCGTTGCGTGTCGTCTTCGCCGGCGGGGAAGCATTGCCGTTTCGGCCCGCCGCCGAGTTCGAGGAGCTTACCGGGGCGAAGATCCTGCAGTTCTACGGCTCAAATGAGACCGGGCTGCTCAGCGCCACCACGGTCGAGGACTCCCGCGACCGTCGGCTGCGCACCGGGGGCCGAATCGTCGCCGAAATGGCGGTCCGGCTCTTCGACGGGGACCGGGACGTCACCGAGACGGGGCGGGGCCAGCCCGCATGCCGAGGACCCGCGACCAGCCTCGGCTACCTCGGTGGCACCGATCACGACAAGCTGTTTACCCACGATGGGTGGATGCGCATGGGCGACATCTGCGAGATCGACGGGAACGGCTATCTGAGCGTAACCGGCCGAACCTCCGACTTCATTCTCCGGGGCGGCAAGAACATCAGCGCAAGCCAAGTCGAAGACGCCGTCACGACCCATCCCGCGATCGCCCTGGCCGCGGCGGTCGCGATGCCCGATCCGGTGTTCGGTGAAAAGGTCTGCCTCTATGCCGAACTCGCCGAATCGGCCACGATCGAGCTGGCCGGACTCGTCGAACATCTGCTGAGGTTGGGAGTTTCCAAAGAACTGCTGCCCGAACGGCTCATCGTCGTCGACGAACTTCCCCGATCATCCGGCGGAAAGATAGCCAAAGGCCGGCTCCGCGAAGATATCCGAGCCAGAATGGAGGGCAGATCATGAACGCTCCTAACGCACGCCAAGGTGGCCTGGACGTGTGGGCGCCGTCGGTGGTTCCTCCAATCGGAGTCGAGCTGTCCGACGAGCAGGCGCTTGCCGTGGCCTTCCGCCACCTTGCCGCCATCGGATTCGCGGAGAACATGGCCGGGCACATCACCTGGCAGCTGGATGGACAGACGGACATGTTCGTCAATCCGTGGGGCCTGTGGTGGGCCGAACTCACCGCATCCGATATCTGCGTGGTGGACAGCGATGCCCGGGTTGTCCGCGGCCGTTGGGATGTCACTCCGGCGATCCATATACACACCGAGCTGCACCGGGTCCGCGATGACGCCCGCGTGGTCATTCACAATCACCCGTACCACGTCTGTGTGCTCGCCGCGCTGGGCAGGCTGCCTGAGTTGGTGCACCAAACCGGTTCGCTGTTCCTCGATGACCTGTGCCTGGTCGAGACATACGACGGCGAAATCGACAGTCCCGCTCGCGCAGCCGATCTCGCCGCTCGCATCGGCGGTGCCAACCTGACCATTCTGGCCAACCACGGTGTCATCGCGACGGGCCGTAACCTGTCCGAAGCGGTCTACCGAGCGGCGTCGATCGAGCGGGTGTGCAAGCTGGCCTATGACGTCTTGCTCACCGCCAGGGAACCGGTGACCATGAATTGGTCGGACATGGCGGGCATGCAGCGGTCCCTCATCGAACGGGCCGCTGACGTGTACTGGGCCGGGGCAGCGCGGATGACCATCAAGGCCGATCCCGATGTGCTCAAGTGAGCATCGCCCTCGTTCGGCGAATGTGCACCCAGGGCCGCGACACGCCGGGGGGCTGCACCGTCGCCGCACACGCGAAGCCGTCACCGCGCTTTCGACCGCGACGTCCCCACAAGGAGGTTGACGAGTGAAATCGATCGACGAGTTGGCAGCCAACCTGACTTTCACCACCGCCCGGACCGGCGAGGACCGTTCGGTCACATTATTGCCGGACCCGCCCCGGGCACACCGCCGTTACACGGTGATCTCAGTAGACGATCACATCGTCGAACCGCCGGACACCTTCACCGGACGCCTTCCACGTAAGTTCGCCGACCGGGCGCCGAAAGTCGTAGACACCGAAAGCGGCGGGCAGACCTGGGTCTACGACGGCCAGGAATTGCCCAATGTCGGGTTCAATGCCGTGGTCGGGCGCCCGGTGACCGAGTACGGCTTCGAACCCGTTCGATTCGATGAAATGCGCAGGGGCGCGTGGGATATCCATGAGCGTGTCAAGGATATGGACCTGAACGGCATATACGCCTCGCTCAACTTTCCCTCGTTCCTACCGGGTTTCGCCGGCCAGCGGCTGCAACAGGTGACCACGGACCACGAGTTGGCATTGGCCTGCGTCCGCGCATGGAACGACTGGCACCACGACGTTTGGGCGGGTTCATATCCCGACCGCATCATCGCATGCCAACTGCCGTGGCTGCTCGACCCCGAGCTCGGCGCGAAGATGATCTATGAGAACGCCGAACGCGGCTTTCACGCCGTCACGTTCAGCGAAAACCCGGCGATGCTGGGCCTGCCGAGCATCCACTCGGGTCACTGGGATCCGGTGATGTCAGCATGCGCGGAGACCGAAACCGTGGTGAATCTGCACATCGGATCGTCGGGATCGTCCCCGTCTACCACCGAGGATGCGCCGCCGGATGTACAAGGTGTGTTGTTCTTCGCCTACGCTATTTCGGCGGCGGTCGACTGGTTGTACTCCGGCCTGCCCAGCAGATTCCCCGAGTTGAAGATCTGTTTGTCCGAAGGCGGAATCGGCTGGGTTGCCGGGCTGCTCGATCGCCTCGACCATATGCTCAGCTATCACGCGATGTATGGAACCTGGCAGGCGCTGGGCGAGCGATTGACTCCCGCTGAAGTCCTCACCCGCAACTTCTGGTTCTGCGCTGTCGAGGACAAATCGTCGTTCGTACAACGTGACCGGATAGGCGTCGACAACATCATGTTGGAATCCGATTATCCGCACTGCGACTCGACGTGGCCGCACACCCAACAGACGATCCACGAACAAATCGGCGACCTTCCGGCCGACGTGATCCGTAAGTTCAGTTGGGAGAACGCCTCGCGGTTGTATAGGCACCCGGTGCCGGCTGAGATACAGCGGGATCCAGAAGCATTCTGAGATATGACGTCGCGCAAGGTCGACTTCGCCGTGGACCGGTGGAGTCGGCCAAAAAACCGCTTCGTACCCGAAATCGACGGCCACCCCGGACGTGGACCCGCGGCGGTATTTTGCGGCACGTCAGCAAAGCTGGCCACTCAAAGATCGCAAGCCAGTCGTCGCATGATGTCGCACGTGGGTTCGGCGGTCGCGTGCCGGTAGCCGGTGCCCGCCCACAGATGGACATAGTCGGGCTTTCCCGCCGCGGCCGCCGCCTTACGCAGTGGGCTGGTCAGATGATGAATAGCCGGGTAGCCCAGCGGCGCCTGCGCCTCGTGGGTGTCGATGAACATGTTGCGCAGGCCGCGGGCCGGGCGACCCGTGAACGCTCGGGTAAGCACCGTCTGCGTGCGGGCGGGATCGGTGAGCGCCGCACGGTGGGTGGCTGAGGCGCCGCTTTCCACCGCACGGAGCAGGACCGTTCCGACCACAGCCGCTGTAGCACCGGCACGGATCACCTCGGCTACCGCGGTGGGAGTGGCCAGGCCGCCCGCGGCAAGCACGGGTAGCGGTACCGTCGCGACGATCTGTTCGACGAGGTCGATGAGTGGAACCGGCATTACCGGCTGCTGCGGCGACAGCGTGCCGGAATGCCCACCGGCGACCGAGGCCTGCACGGCAAGGATGTCGACACCGGCGTCGCGCGCTTGTGCCGCTTCCAAGGGCGTGGTCACCGTTTGAACCACAACGCTATTGGCCCGTTGCAGGGCGGCGATCACGTGGCGCGGCGGAATGCCGAAGGTAAAGGACACCATCGGAACCGGGTCGTCGAGCAGCAGCGCGATCTTCTCATCGAACGTGTCATCGTCCTCGATCGGCTGTACGGGCAGCGTGAGACCGAACTGGTCGGCCTCGCTCTGAACGACTGCGGCATACGCTCGGTAGCTGCCCGGGTCGACCGGTACCGGGTTCGGCGCAAACAGGTTTACGCCAAAGGCGATTCCTTCGGCGCGAACGCTCTTGATCTCGGCTTCGACGGCCGTGACGGTTTTGTAGCCGGCGGCAAGCATGCCCAGGCCGCCCGCGCTGGTCGCAGCCGACACCATCGCCGGCGTGGTCGGGCCACCCGCCATCGGGGCAGCGACCAGGGGAATGGACATGCCAAACTGTGCCAACATCTGAGTCCCCTTCGCTGTCCCGTGCGGCAAGCCCACGATAGCGTTGTCACGGCTGACACGCCCGCAGCCGTTCCATCCGGACGCCGGACCTGACAGGATGCTTGATCGTGAAGCGCCCCAACTTTCTGGTAATCGTGGCGGACGATCTCGGGTACTCCGACATCGGCGCGTTCGGCGGCGAGATCGACACGCCCAACCTCGATCGGCTGGCCCACGCCGGGATCCGGTTCACCGACTTCCACTCCGCTCCAACATGTTCACCCACCCGGGCGATGCTGTTGACCGGAACCGACCACCATGTCGCCGGCATCGGCACGATGCTCGAGGTCGCCGCCCCCGGCTTCGCCGGCGCCCCGGGCTACGAGGGCCACCTGAACGACCGGGTGGTCGCGTTGCCCGAGCTGCTGCGCGACGCCGGATATCTGACGCTGATGTCAGGCAAATGGCACCTGGGCAACACCATTGAAACGTCGCCGTGGGCGCGCGGATTCGAGCGTTCGTTCGCGCTGCTGCCGGGAGGCGCCAGCCATTTCGGCGGCGCCACCGCGGGACACATGCCCATGCCGTCGCTCTACACCGAGGATGACCGGTTCGTAACGGTCGGGGACGACTTCTACTCCTCGGACTTCTACACCGACACGCTGTTGCGCTACTTGCGAGACCGCGCGCCCGAGGACGATCGGCCGTTTTTCGCCTATCTACCGTTTCAGGCGCCGCACTGGCCGCTGCAGGCGCCGGACGAATCCATCGCGAAATACCGCGGCCGCTACGACGACGGACCCGATGCGCTCCGGGAAGAGCGTCTCGCGGCGCTCATGCGGCTGGGCCTGTGCCCGCCCGATGTCGAGGCGCACCCCGTCGTGCCCGATGGCGCCCCTGAGTGGGCCGACATGACGGCCGAGCAGCGCGCGCTGTCAGCTCGCAGCATGGAGGTCTACGCCGCAATGGTGGACCGGATGGATGAGAACGTCGGCCGAGTGATCGACTACCTGTCCGACACCGGCGAGCTCGACGACACGGTCGTCATCTTTTTGTCCGACAACGGCGCCGAGGGTGCGATCGTCGAGGCGATGCCGCTGCTCGGCGCCCAAATCGCCGCGCAGATCGAAAAGTATTGCGACAACAGCCTCGACAACCTCGGCCGTCCGAGTTCGTTCATCTGGTACGGCCCGCGCTGGGCGCAAGCGGCCACCGCACCATCGCGCCTGCACAAGGCGTTCACCACCGAAGGCGGGATCCGGGTCGTCGGATTCGTCACGTGGCCGGGCTTTGACCGGCAGCGCCAGATCGGCACGGAGTTCGTCACCGTCATGGACATCGCCTCGACCGTGCTGGAATTGGCCGGGACCCCGCATCCCGGCACGGCCTACCGCGGCCGCGAGGTAGCCCCCATGCGCGGCCGCTCGCTGGTGGCATACCTGTCGGGCGACGCGGAAACCGTACACGATCCCGATACCGGAACGGGCTGGGAGTTGTTCGGCCGCCGCGCCATTCGCCGGGGGGACTGGAAGGCGGTCTACCTGCCCGCACCGTACGGTTCGGGCAGCTGGCAACTCTATGACCTGGCGTCCGACCCGGGCGAGATCCACGATCGGGCCGCCTCGCACCCCGACAAGCTGGCCGAGCTGCTGGCGCTGTGGGACCGCTACGTCGAGGAGAACGGTGTGCTCCTCGAACCCGTCTCTGCGTTCGACGCCGATCTCTAGATGTTGGGCCGCCCTCTATGCTTGAGCGCTCATGGTTGAGACAACCACGTGCGCGATCGCAGGCGGCGGCCCGGCCGGGATGGTCCTGGGGTTGCTGCTGGCTCGGGCAGGTGTGCAGGTCACCCTGCTGGAGAAGCATGGCGACTTCCTGCGCGACTTTCGCGGCGACACGGTCCATCCGACGACGATGCGGTTGCTCGACGAACTGGGCTTGGCGAGGCAGTTCGCGGCGCTGCACTACAGCGAGATTCGCAAGGGCCAATTCGACTCGAATGGACGCTCGGTGACCTACATCGACTTCGAGCGCCTGCGCCAGCCCTATCCGTTCATCGCAATGGTGCCGCAGTGGGACTTGCTGAACCTGCTTGCCGAGGCCGCGCAGGCGGAGCCGACTTTCACCCTCCGGATGAACACCGAGGTCACCGGTCTGCTCAGGGACGGCGGCCGCGTTGCCGGAGTGCGCTACCAAGGGCCCGACGGCGCCGGAGAGCTGCGGGCCGAGCTGACCGTGGCGTGCGATGGCCGTTGGTCCGCGACGCGCCGGGAAGCCGGACTGAAGGCCCGCGAATTTCCGGTGAACTTCGACGTCTGGTGGTTCAGGCTGCCACGCGAGCAAGATACGGAATTCTCTTTCTTGCCCCGGGTCGGCCCCGGCAAGGCCCTCGCCGTGATTCCGCGGGAAGGCTATTTCCAGATCGCATACCTCGGTCCGAAAGGCAGCGACGCCCAGCTGCGCGCACGGGGCATCGAGGCATTCCGCCGCGAGGTCACCGCGCTATTGCCGGACATGCCCGCGCCGGTGGCGACGCTGACGTCGATGGACGACGTCAAACATCTCGACGTCCGGGTAAATCGCCTACGGCGCTGGCACATTGACGGTTTGCTGTGCATCGGCGACGCCGCGCACGCGATGTCGCCGATAGGTGGCGTCGGCATCAACCTGGCCATCCAGGATGCCGTCGCGGCCGCGACGCTGTTGGCCGAACCCCTGCGGCGGCACCGGGTCACGGGCCGCGATCTGGCCGCGGTCCGCCGCCGCCGCGTGTTTCCCACCGCGGTAACCCAGGCGGTGCAACGGGTCCTGGGCCGTGGGCTGGCCGGACCGTTGCTGCGCGGCGCGGATCCCACCCCTCCGGCGGCGCTGCTCGGCCTGGTGGACCGGCTGCCCTGGTTGTCGGCCGTCCCCGCCTATTTCGTCGGCGTGGGAATCCGGC
>Ga0307441_1000862_pt1 | contig 10746 bp, 7 predicted proteins | sample SalMarWE160420MG_FD_202149 | JGI IMG/M metagenome (GOLD analysis project Ga0307441, IMG submission 202149) | Salt marsh sediment microbial communities from the Plum Island Ecosystem LTER, Massachusetts, United States - WE1604-20 | ecosystem: Environmental > Aquatic > Marine > Intertidal zone >... | reverse complement strand
CGCCGCGGCGGCGTCGACGCCCACCTTCACCGTCCGGCTCGCCGAGCACCCCGACCGCGACGCCTGGGATGCCGCCATCACCGCTGCCGCCGCCGCGCACTCGCCCGATCTGGTCGTGTCCGCTGGGTTCATGAAAATCCTTGGGCCCCAATTCCTGTCACGATTTTACGGTCGTATCGTCAACACCCATCCGACGCTGCTGCCGGCATTCCCGGGCGCGCACGGAGTGGCCGACGCATTGGCCTACGGCGTGAAGGTCACAGGCTGTACGGTGCACCTGGTAGATGCCGGGACGGACACTGGGCCGATACTGGCCCAGCAATCCGTTCCGGTACTCGACGGCGACAGCGAAGAGACTCTGCACGAACGCATCAAAGTCACCGAACGCAAACTCCTGGTGGATGTGGTGGCCGCGATCGCGACCGGCGGCCTGACCCTGGTCGGAAGAAGAGCGACGATCGGACGAAAGGGCACCAACTGATGAGCACCGACGACTGGCCGGAGATGGCGAAAAAGCCGATCCGTCGCGCGTTGATCAGCGTCTACGACAAGACCGGGCTCATAGATCTTGCCCGGGGGCTGACCGCGGCGGGCGTCGAGATCGTCTCGACCGGATCAACGGCGAAGGCGATCGCCGAAAAAGGGGTTCCGGTGACACGGGTGGAGGAGCTGACCGGCTTTCCCGAGGTGCTCGACGGCCGCGTCAAGACACTGCATCCGCGCGTGCATGCCGGCCTGCTGGCCGATCTCCGCAAGCCCGAGCATGCGGCGGCGCTCGAGCAGCTGGGCGTCGCGGCGTTCGAACTCGTCGTCGTCAACCTGTACCCGTTCAGCGAGACCGTAGACTCCGGCGCGGGCATCGACGAATGCGTCGAGCAGATCGACATCGGCGGACCGTCGATGGTCCGTGCGGCCGCGAAAAACCACCCGAGCGTGGCGGTGGTCACCGACCCGCTCGGCTATGACGGAGTGCTCGCCGCGGTACGGCACGGCGGATTCACCCTCGCCGAGCGCAAGAAGCTGGCAGCCCTGGCGTTTCAGCACACAGCGGAATACGACATCGCGGTGGCGAGCTGGATGGAGTCAACGCTGGCGCCCGAGCATCCGCCAACGGCGTTTCCCAGCTGGTTCGGCCGCAGCTGGCGCCGCTCGGCGATGCTGCGCTACGGCGAGAATCCGCACCAGCAGGCGGCGCTCTACGGCGACCCCGGCGCCTGGCCGGGACTGGCGCAGGCCGAGCAGCTGCACGGGAAAGAGATGTCCTACAACAATTTCACCGATGCGGACGCCGCCTGGCGGGCGGCCTTCGACCACGAACAGATATGCGTGGCAATCATCAAGCACGCCAACCCATGTGGGATCGCGATCTCGTCGGTCTCGGTCGCGGACGCGCATCGCAAGGCCCACGAGTGCGACCCACTGAGCGCCTTCGGCGGGGTGATCGCGGCCAACACGGAGGTCAGCACCGAGATGGCGGAGTACGTGAGCACGATTTTCACCGAAGTGATCGTCGCGCCCGCCTACGCTCCGGAAGCCCTCGATGTGCTGACCCGCAAGAAGAACATCCGGGTCCTGGTGGCCTCCGAGCCGCTGACCGGTGGTAGCGAACTGCGACCTGTCAGCGGTGGGCTCCTGATGCAGCAACGGGACGAGCTCGACGCACACGGGGACAACCCGGCGAACTGGACCCTGGCGACCGGCTCAGCGGCCGACCCGGCGACGCTGACAGACTTGGTCTTCGCTTGGCGAACCTGCCGGGCAGTCAAGTCGAATGCGATCGTGATCGCCGCCGGCGGCGCCACCATCGGTGTCGGCATGGGCCAGGTCAACCGGGTGGACGCGGCTCGGCTGGCCGTCGAACGCGGTGGCGACCGAGTCCGCGGTGCGGTCGCGGCCTCGGACGCGTTCTTCCCGTTCCCCGACGGGCTCGAAACGCTGGCCACTGCCGGGGTGAAGGCGGTCGTGCATCCGGGAGGCTCGGTGCGCGACGACGAGGTGACCGCGGCGGCGGCCAACGCCGGCGTCACGCTGTACCTGACCGGAGCACGCCACTTCGCCCATTGAGGGCCACCGAAACCCGGTCCACATGACGCATCTCGGCAACGCGTCGTAGCGTGGAGTGGTGACATCACCGAGCAACCTGCCTCGCACCGTTGGCGAACTGCGCGCCGCCGGTCATCGCGAACGAGGCATCAAGCAGGAAATCCGGGAAAATCTGCTGACCGCGTTGGCCGAAGGTGACGAGGTCTGGCCGGGCATCCTGGGCTTCGACGACACCGTCTTGCCGCAGCTGGAGCGAGCGCTGATCGCCGGTCACGACTGTGTCCTGCTCGGCGAACGCGGTCAGGGCAAGACCCGCCTGCTGCGCGCGCTGGTCGGACTGCTCGATGAGTGGACGCCGGTGATCGCCGGAGCCGAATTGGGTGAGCACCCCTATTCGCCGATCACGCCGGAGTCGATCCGGCGGGCCGCCACCCTCGGCGACGACCTGCCCGTGGAGTGGAAGCATCGCAGCGAGCGCTACACCGAGAAGCTGGCCACCCCCGATACCAGCGTCGCGGACCTGGTCGGCGACATCGACCCAATCAAGGTTGCCGAGGGTCGCAGCCTCGGGGACCCCGAGACCATCGCCTACGGACTGATCCCGCGCGCACACCGGGGCATCGTCGCGGTCAACGAGCTCCCCGACCTGGCCGAGCGCATCCAGGTATCGATGCTCAACGTCATGGAGGAGCGCGACATCCAGGTCCGCGGTTACACGCTGCGCCTGCCGCTGGACGTGTTGGTGGTGGCCAGCGCCAACCCCGAGGACTACACCAACCGGGGGCGCATCATCACTCCGCTCAAGGACCGGTTCGGCGCGGAGATCCGTACCCACTACCCGCTGGAGCTCGACGCCGAGGTGGGCGTGATCGTGCAGGAGGCGCACCTGAGCGCGCAGGTGCCCGACTATCTGATGCAGGTGCTCGCCCGCTTCGCCCGCTACCTGCGGGAGTCCGGTTCGGTCGATCAACGGTCCGGGGTGTCGGCGCGGTTCGCGATCGCCGCGGCCGAGACCGTCGCGGCGGCTGCCCGCCACCGCGGGGCGATGTTGGGCGAGACCGACCCGGTGGCCCGAGTGGTGGACCTTGGCACGGTGATCGACGTGCTGCGCGGCAAGCTGGAATTCGAGTCCGGCGAGGAAGGCCGCGAACAGGCCGTGCTCGAACACCTGCTGCGCCGGGCAACCGCCGACACCGCGGCGCGTGTGCTGGGCGGTGTCGACGTCGGTTCGTTGGTGGGCGCGGTCGAGGGAGGCTCGGCGGTCACGACGGGTGAGCGGGTATCGGCCAAGGACGTGTTGGCCGCGGTTGGCGGCCTGCCGGTCGTGGACAGTATCGCGACCAAGCTCAACGCGCAGTCGGAGGGTGAGCGCGCCGCGGCGCTGGAACTGGCGCTAGAGGCGTTGTATCTGGCGAAGCGAATCGACAAGGTGTCCGGGGAAGGTCAAACCGTCTATGGCTAAACCGGTCAAGGGGCACTCGACACGATACTCGGCGTATACCGGCGGCCCCGACCCGCTGGCCCCGCCGGTGGATCTGCGTGAGGCGCTCGAACAGATTGGTCAGGACGTCATGGCCGGTACGTCTCCCCGTCGCGCACTGTCCGAGCTGTTGCGTCGCGGCAGCAAGAATATGCCCGGGGCTGATCGGTTGGCCGCCGAGGCGAACCGACGGCGACGGGATTTGTTGCGCCGCAATAACTTAGATGGCACCCTGCAGGACATCAAGCGGCTGTTGGACGAGGCTGTGCTGGCCGAGCGTAAGGAACTGGCCCGCGCGCTGGACGACGACGCTCGCTTCGGTGAATTGCAGTTGGACGCGCTGCCGGCGTCGCCGGCCAAGGCCGTCCAAGAGCTTTCCGACTACAACTGGCGCAGCGGCGAGGCGCGCGAAAAGTACGAACAGATCAAGGATTTGCTCGGACGCGAGATGCTGGATCAGCGTTTCGCGGGCATGAAGCAAGCCCTGGAGGGGGCCACCGACGAGGATCGCCAGCGGGTCAGGGAGATGCTGGACGACCTCAACGAGCTGCTGGACAAGCACGCAAAAGGTCAGGATTCCCCACAAGACTTTCAGAACTTCATGAACAAACACGGCGAGTTCTTTCCGGAGAACCCGCGCAATGTCGATGAGTTGCTGGACTCGCTGGCCAAACGCGCCGCCGCGGCGCAACGCTTCCGCAACAGTCTGAGCCCCGAGCAGCGTGCCGAACTGGATGCGCTGGCGCAGGAAGCTTTTGGCTCACCGGCACTGATGCAGGCGCTGAATCGGCTGGATGCCCATCTGCAGGCGGCGAGGCCGGGTGAAGACTGGACCGGGTCCGAGGAGTTCGCCGGTGATAACCCATTCGGCATGGGCGAGGGCACCCAGGCGCTGGCCGACGTGGCCGAGTTGGAGCAGCTGGCCGAGCAGCTGTCGCAGAGCTATCCGGGTGCCACCATGGATGACGTCGATCTTGACGCGCTGGCACGCCAGCTCGGCGACCAGGCCGCCATCGATGCGCGAACGCTTACCGAGCTGGAACGCGCCCTGGTCAATCAGGGTTTCCTGGACCGCGGTTCCGACGGCCAGTGGCGACTGTCGCCGAAAGCCATGCGCAGGCTGGGTGAGACGGCGTTACGCGATGTGGCACAACAGCTTTCCGGTCGCCGCGGTGAACGCGATCTGCGCCGCGCGGGAGCTGCCGGTGAACTCACGGGTGCCACGCGACCCTGGCAGTTCGGTGACACCGAGCCATGGAACATTTCCCGCACGTTGACCAACACGGTACTGCGGCAGGCCGGAACCGCGACGCCCGACGGTCGCGCCGGTCCGATGAAGATCGCCGTCGACGACGTCGAGGTCTCCGAAACCGAGACGCGCACCCAGGCCGCGGTGGCGTTGTTGGTCGACACCTCGTTTTCGATGGTGATGGAGAACCGTTGGCTGCCGATGAAGCAGACAGCGCTGGCGCTCAACCACCTGGTGTGCACCCGCTTCCGGTCGGATGCCTTGCAAATCATCGCGTTTGGCCGGTACGCCCGAACGGTGACTGCGGCCGAGCTCACGGGTCTGGAGGGGGTCTACGAGCAGGGCACGAATCTGCATCACGCGTTGGCGCTGGCGGGCCGTCATCTAAGGCGGCACCCCAACGCGCAGCCCGTTGTGCTGGTGGTGACCGATGGTGAGCCGACTGCCCATTTGGAAGACATCGACGGCGAAGGCTCGTCGGTGTTCTTCGATTACCCGCCGCATCCGCGGACCATCGCCCATACGGTGCGCGGATTCGATGACATGGCGCGGCTCGGTGCGCAGGTGACGATTTTCCGGCTGGGCAGCGACCCGGGCCTGGCACGATTCATCGATCAGGTCGCCCGGCGCGTCGAGGGACGTGTTGTGGTGCCCGATGTCGACGGCCTGGGAGCGGCCGTGGTCGGCGACTATCTGCGGTCTCGGCGTCGTCGGTAGGGTCTGCGCTTCGGTTGCGACATCGCCGGGCTTGGCCGCTTCCCAGCGGGTACACCGACGAAGAAGAAGGAGACGCATGAGCAAGGTTCCAGCGATCGAACTCAATGACGGTGTCGCCATTCCGCAGCTCGGTTTCGGCGTGTTTCAGATCAAACCCGACGAAACCGCGGCGGCGGTCAAGACCGCGCTCGACATCGGGTACCGGCACATCGACACCGCCGAGATGTACGGCAACGAAAAGGAAGTCGGACAAGGCATTCGAGACACCAGTCTCGACCGTGCGGATGTTTTCATCACCAGTAAGCTCAACAACGGCTTTCACAAACCCGACGATGCGCGCCGCGCCTTCGATAAAACGCTGGAGGCGCTGGATTCCGGCTACGTCGACCTGTTTCTCATCCACTGGCCGCTGCCTACGTTGTACGACGGCGACTTCGTCTCGACGTGGAAAGTCTTCGAAGAGTTCGCAAGGGACGGGCGCGCCCGCAGCATCGGAGTCTCGAATTTCCAAGTCGCACATCTCGATCGGCTCGCCGACGAAACCGACATCGTCCCGTCGGTCAACCAGATCGAGGTTCATCCCTACTTCGGCAACGAACGGGTTCGGGCCTACGGGCGCGAACACGGTATCGCCACCGAAGCCTGGTCGCCCATCGCCCAGGGCAGGGTGCTCGACGATCCGCTGATCAACCGCGTCGCCGAAGCCCGCGACAAATCGCCGGCGCAAGTGGTGTTGCGCTGGCACATTCAGCGCGGCGACATCGTCTTCCCGAAGTCGGTGACACCGGAACGGGTCAAATCCAACTTCGAGCTGTTCGACTTCGAATTGAATGGCATCGACATGGACGCGATCTCAGCGCTGGACAAGGGTGAGTCGGGAAGGAACGGGCCCAACCCCGACACGTTCGACTACGTTCCCGGCTAACGTTTCTACCGTCGTGCGGGCGGCTACCCTCGTGACCTGCGGGCCTTCCGCTTGATGCCCACACCGCCCCACAGCGACCAGCCGCGAATATTCACCTTCGGGGCCCCGGGTGTGCCTTGGCCGCGCACATCGCGGTCGAAGTTCCCCATCACGCCGTGGCCGTGGACCTCGACGTTGACTTCGGGCGGCAGCAAAATGCTCTGCACACCCATGATCGACATCGCGTGGATGTCGACCTCGGTCGAGGTGAAGTCGGCGTAGCGTAGATCTACCACGCCGCTGCCCCACAGGGTGAACGTTGTCAGCTTCTTCGGCACGTTCCACCGGCCGCGCCGCTCGAAGCCGCTCAGCAAGGCCAGCAGCAGCGTGGAGGGCGCCGGGTTGGGTTTGCCGCCGCGGCGGGGACTGATCGGCGAATCCGGCAAGTCGGCTCGTAGCTTATCCAGCTCGTCGTACGTTGTCGCTGCGTAAGCCCTGGTCAGTCGGTCTTCGTAGTCCTTCAGCGGTAGGCGGCCCTGCTCGGCCGCGTAAGCCAGCAGCTGCGCAATCTGGATGCGATCAGTGTCGCCCGCGCGCGACGATTCGTCGCGCGTGTCATTCGCATCGCGCTGCGCTGGATTGCTCATCACCCACGAGCCTACGACGTCCACGTTTTGCTGCAAGAGGATTGGCTAAACTGCAACCTTCGCACGGGATCGCGCCGCCATGCGGGCTAGCGGGCCCGCCTGGTTGTTTGACACCTGGCTAACTTGTCCAGCGCGGTGCGCGCTTCTGCAGGAACGCCAGCATTCCCTCGCGGGCCTCGTCTGATACGAACAGCCGGGCCGATTCTTCGGCGAGGCGTTCGGCATCGCGGTCGAACCCTTCCAGCACCGCGGCTGTGGTCAAAGCCTTGGAAGCCGCCAGACCCTGGGGGGAGCCGCGGCCCACGTCAGCGACGAGCCTGTCCACCGCGGCGTCGACGTCCTCGGCCGCCATCGTTATCAGTCCGATCTCCGCCGCTTCGCGCGCATCGAACTTCTCGCCGGTCAGGTAGTAGCGTGCCGCGGCCCGCGCCGACATTTTCGGCAGCAGCGTAAGCGAGATGATCGCCGGGGCCACGCCGATCCGGGCCTCTGTCAGCGCGAAGGTGCTGCGCGGTCCGGCGACGGCGACATCGCAGGCACCGACCAGACCGAACCCGCCGGCCCGGACATGCCCGTTGATGGCGGCGATCACCGGCAGCGGCGAGGAGACGATGGCACGCAACACTGCGGTCGATTCGCGGGCCCGGGCCACTGCCAAGTCGAAGGGGTTGCCGGTGCTGGCCTCACTGAGGTCGGCGCCGGCGCAGAAGGTACCGCCGGTATGGCCCAGGACCACCACACGTACGGCCGGGTCCGCCTCCGCGTCGCGGAGCCCCTGGTGCAGTTGGCCGACGAGCGCGCTGGACAGCGCGTTCCGATTGTGCGGAGAGTTCAGGGTCAGCCGCGCTACCGGTCCTCCGCAGGCGGCCGGACCGGCGTACTCGACGAGCTGCTCCATCAGTAGGACCGGGGGAGGCCAAGCGATGTCTGCGCCACGAAGTTCAGCACCATCTCGCGGCTGATCGGGGCGATCCGCCCGAGCCGGGCTGAGGCCAGCATGGCGGCCACGCCGTACTCCTTGGTCAGCCCGTTGCCACCCATCGACTGCACGGCCTGGTCGACCGAACGGGTAGCCGCCTCGGCTGCAGCGTATTTCGCCATGTTGGCGGCCTCAGCGGCGGCCATGTCGTCACCGGAGTCGTAGAGTGTCGCGGCCTTCTGCATCATCAGCTTGGCCAGTTCGACCTCAATGTGGCACTGCGCCAGGGGATGTGACAGGCCCTGGTGCGCGCCTATCGGAGTGGACCAGACCTGGCGGGTCTTGACGTAGTCGACGGCCCGCTCGAGCGCGAACCGTCCCATGCCCACGGCACTGGCCGCGCCCATGATGCGCTCGGGATTCAGACCCGCGAAGAGCTGAGCGATCGCGGCGTCCTCGGCGCCGACGAGCGCATCAGCGGGCAACCTGACGTCGTCGAGGAAGACCTGGAACTGGCGTTCCGGGCTGATCAGTTCCATTTCGATGGGTGTGTAGGTGAAACCGGGCGCGTCGGTGGGCACCACGAAGAGTGCCGGGCGCAGCTTGCCGGTCTTGGCCGCTGTGTCTTTGTAGGTGCGCGCCACCACCAGCACCGCCTGCGCTTGATCGATGCCGGAGATATAGACCTTCTGGCCCTTGAGGATCCAGTCGCCGCCGTCGCGTCGGGCGGTGGTGGTGATGTTGTGCGAATTGGAGCCGGCATCCGGCTCGGTGATCGCGAACGCCATCGTCAGGGATCCGTCCGCGATGCCCGGAATCCAGCGCTTCTTCTGCTCTTCGGTGCCGAACTTGCTGATGATGGTGCCGTTGATGGCGGGCGACACCACCATCAGCAACAGCGCGCTACCCGCGGCGGCCATCTCCTCCATCACCAGTGAGAGCTCATACATTCCGGCGCCACCGCCGCCATACTCCTCTGGCAGGTTCACCCCCAGGAAGCCGAGTTTTCCTGCTTCCGCCCATAGTTCGGTGGTGTGCTCATGTGCGCGTGCCTTCTGCAGGTAGTACTCGGCGCCGTAGTGGGACGCCCACTCGGCCACCGCCTTGCGCAGTGCCCGGCGCTCCTCGTTTTCGATGAAGCTGGTTTCGGTCATTATCAATCTCCTTGTGATTCCGGCGTTTCGACACGCGCCAGGACGGCGCCTACGTCGACCTGCTGACCGGTGGCGACGTTGAGTTCGACGAGAACGCCGTCGGCGGGCGCGGTGATGGTGTGCTCCATCTTCATCGCCTCGAGCCAGATCAGCGCCTGCCCCGCGGCGACGTTATCGCCGATGGTGGCGCCGATACGGATGACGTTGCCGGGCATGGGCGCCAGCAGTGACCCTTGTTCGATGGTGGAACCGGGCTCTGGGAAACGGGGTAGCGCCACCAGGTGCACTGGCCCGCGCGGCGAATCGACGTAGACGTCGTGATCGTAACGCGCCACCGCAAACTTGCGCGCTAGGCCATTGCCGTCGGCCAGCACGACCTGGTCCGGCGCGGAGGAGATCAGCCGTACCGGCTCATCACCGGCAAGTACCAATCCATTTCTGGTGAATCGGTATTCGACCCGGTGCTCGTTACCGTCCGTGTCGCGGTAACTCTTGCCCTGATAGCCGGACACCAGGTTGCGCCACCCGCTGGGTAGTGAGCCGAGGACCGGGGCCGTCGCGCGATTGTGCGCGGCGTCGGCAAGAGCGGCGGCGATGGCCGACAACCGGACGGCGGCGCCGTCAGCCAGGGGGGCCGACAGCGGCGGCAGGCCGTGCGTGTCGAAAAACGCCGTGTCGGTGGCGCCGTCGAGAAAGGCCGGGTGCCGCAACACGTTGACCAGTAACTCGCGGTTGGTGTGCAAGCCGTGCAGATGGGTGCGCGCCAGCGCGTCGGCGAGCAGCAGCGCTGATTGCCGGCGCGTCGGTGCGTACGAGATGACCTTCGCGAGCATCGGGTCGTAGTGAATCGACACCGTGGAACCGGCAACTATGCCCGAGTCCAACCGAATACCGGTCCGGTGCCCCAGCGTGTGGAACTGCGAGCCAACCGTCGGCACGTCGATTCGGTGTATGAGGCCCGCCTGCGGCTGCCAGCCCTGTGCCGGATCCTCGGCGTAAAGCCGCGCTTCGATGGAATGCCCTCGAGCGGAAGGAGGTTCGGGGTCCAGCCGGTCGCCGTCGGCGATCGCGAGCTGCAGTTCCACGAGATCGAGTCCGGTGGTCTCTTCGGTCACCGGGTGCTCAACCTGCAGCCGGGTGTTCATCTCCAGGAAGTAGAAGTGGCCGTCATCATCGGCGAGGAACTCCACCGTCCCGGCGCCCGTATAGCCAATCGCGCCGGCGGCCAGCCGGGCCGCGTCGAACAGCTTGGCCCGCATGCCGGGGACGCGCTCGACCAGGGGCGATGGTGCCTCCTCGATGATCTTCTGGTGCCTGCGCTGAATGGAGCATTCCCGTTCCCCAACAGCCCATACCGTGCCGTGTGTGTCGGCGAGGACCTGAACCTCCACGTGGTGTCCGGTGGGCAGGTAGCGCTCACAGAAGACGGTCGGGTCGCCGAAAGCGGACTGCGCCTCGCGCCGGGCCGCAGCGACTTCGCCAGGCAGAGTGGATAATTCACGCACCACCCGCATGCCGCGGCCCCCGCCGCCCGCGGAAGCCTTGACCAGAACCGGCAGCTGCGCTTCGGTGACCACGTCGGGGTCGAGTTCGTCGAGCACGGGTACCCCGGCGGCGGCCATGAGCTTCTTGG
>Ga0307441_1000861_pt1 | contig 10746 bp, 12 predicted proteins | sample SalMarWE160420MG_FD_202149 | JGI IMG/M metagenome (GOLD analysis project Ga0307441, IMG submission 202149) | Salt marsh sediment microbial communities from the Plum Island Ecosystem LTER, Massachusetts, United States - WE1604-20 | ecosystem: Environmental > Aquatic > Marine > Intertidal zone >... | reverse complement strand
ATTCCCCGACGAGCGTCACCCGGAGCCACGTGCGGCTGCAACGTCTTACGTCGTTCCGACGAAGTCAATTGCCACGGAACCGAGGTCACCATCACGCCCGGCATGAAGAGCAGCCGGCCCTTGAGCCGAAGCGCGCTCTGGTTGTGCAGCACCTGCTCCCACCAGCGGCCCACCACATACTCCGGAATGAACACCGTGACCACGGTGCGTGGCGACTCCTCCCTGGCTCGTTTGACGTAATCCAGCACCGGGCGGGTGATCTCACGAAACGGGGAGGCGATGACCTTGAGCGGCACGCTGATGTCGCTTTCCTCCCACTTTTGCTTCAATTCCTGGGTTTCCGCATCATCGACTTCGACCGTCACCGCCTCCAATACGTCGGGGCGGGTCGCTCGCGCATAGGCCAGCGCGCGCATCGTCGGCAGGTGCAACTTCGACACCAGCACCACGGCGTGGTTGCGGCTGGGCAGCACCATTTTGTCCTCCTGCGCCGCGGCCTGTTCCGCCAATTCGCGGTTTACGCCGTCGTAGTGTCTGCGGATCATCTTCATCAAGATGAACAACAGGCCCATGGCGACAATCGCGATCCACGCTCCGGCAAGGAATTTCGTGATCAGCACGATGATGAGCACGGCGCCGGTGGACAGCAGACCGACCGTGTTGACCATCCGGGAGCGCACCATCTGACGGCGCGCTGCAGGGTCGGTCTCGGTGCGCAGCAATCGGGTCCAGTGCCGGACCATCCCGATCTGGCTGAGCGTGAACGAGATGAACACCCCGACGATGTACAGCTGGATCAGCGCGGTGAGTTCGGCGCGAAACGCCATCACCGCTCCGATTGCCGCCGCCGACAGGAACAGGATCCCGTTTGAGAACGCCAACCTGTCCCCGCGGGTGTGCAGCTGGCGTGGCAGATAGCTGTGCTGCGCCAGTACCGAGCCGAGCACCGGGAAACCGTTGAATGCGGTGTTTGCGGCCAACACCAAGATCAGCGCCGTGACCCCGGCGATCAGCAAGAACCCGAGGTGAAAACCACCGAACACGGTCTGGGCCAGCTGGGCGACCAGCGTCTTCTGCTGATAACCCGGCGGGGTACCGGTCAGCTGCGTGTCGGGATCGTCGACGACTTGGACCCCCGTCTGCACGGCCAGCGTGACCATACCCATCAGCAAGGTCACCGCGATGGTGCCCAGCATCAGCAGCGTTGTTGCCGCGTTGCGGGACTTCGGCTTCTGAAACGCCGGCACCCCATTGCTGATCGCCTCCACACCGGTCAGGGCCGCGCAGCCGGAGGAAAACGATCGCGCCACCAGGAATACCAACGCAAAGCCGACGATTTTGCCGTTTTCGGCGTGCATCACGAAGCCCGCTGATTCGGCCTGCAGCGAGTTACCCAGCACGAATATCCGGAATAATCCCCAGCAGAGCATGGCGGTGACGCCGGCGATGAACGCGTAGGTCGGGATGGCGAAGGCCAGACCGGATTCGCGGACGCCCCGCAGGTTCATCGCCATCACCAGCAGAATGGCGGTCACCGCGAAAAACACTTTGTGGTCGTACACGAACGGGATCGCGGAGCCGATGTTCGACATCGCCGATGCTATCGAAACAGCAACGGTGAGAACATAATCCACCATCAAGGCGCTGGCCACCACCAGTCCGGCGGTGTCGCCGAGGTTGGTGGTCACAACTTCGTAGTCGCCGCCACCGGAGGGATAGGCGTGCACGTTCTGCCGGTAGCTGGATACCACGACGAGCAGCACCGCGGCCACCACCAACGCTATCCAAGGCGCCATGGCATAGGCCGCCACACCGGCCACCGAGAGCATCAGGAAGATCTCCTCGGGGGCGTAGGCGACCGACGACATCGCGTCGGAGGCGAACACCGGCAGGGCGATGCGCTTGGGCAGTAGCGTGTGACTCAGCCGGTCGCTGCGAAACGGCTGACCTATCAGCAACCGGCGCGCGGTGCTTGAAAGTTTGGACACGAGAGCCAAGAGTAAGCCCAGATGGCTTTGGCGGTAGCGTTCGTAGGCGAGAATGTGCGCTGACCGAAATCGGCCGGCCGATGAGGGTTGCCGATTCGGAGCGCAGGACGCAGCCGAGAGGACCTCAAGTGCGAGTAGTGGTGATGGGCTGCGGTCGGGTGGGCTCTTCGGTGGCCGATGGTCTGTCCCGGATCGGCCACGATGTCGCGGTCATAGACCGCGACAGCACCGCCTTCAACCGGCTCAGCCCTGAGTTCGCCGGCGAGCGGGTGTTGGGTCAGGGATTCGATCGAGATGTCCTGCTAAGGGCTGGCATCGAAGAGGCGGATGCGTTCGCCGCGGTGTCATCCGGAGATAACTCCAACATCATCTCGGCTCGCCTGGCACGGGAAACCTTCGGCGTCAAGCGCGTTGTCGCCCGGATCTACGACGCCAAGCGCGCCGAGGTCTATGAACGTCTCGGCATTCCCACGATCGCCACCGTGCCCTGGACCACCGATCGCCTGCTCAACGCCCTACTCCGTGAGACGGAGACCGCCAAGTGGCGGGACCCGACGGGCACCGTCGCCGTCTGCGAGGTCGTCCTGCACGAGGACTGGATCGGGCACCGGGTCACGGATCTGGAGCAGGCCACCGGCGCGCGGATCGCGTTTTTGATCCGGTTCGGGGCCGGCGTGCTGCCGGAACCGAAATCGGTCATCCAGGCCGGCGATCAAGTCTATGTCGCGGCGATATCCGGCCGGGCCGCCGAGGCGGTGGCGATCGCAGCATTGCCACCCGGTGAAGAGCTGCAATGAAATCGGGTGACGGGTTTGAGGAGCGGCGCAAATGAAAGTAGCTGTCGCCGGGGCCGGCGCGGTCGGCCGCTCGGTCACTCGCGAGCTCATCGGCAACGACCACGACGTGACGCTGATCGAGCGCAACCCCGAGCACGTCGATGTCGACGCCATCCCCGCCGCGCACTGGCGGCTGGGCGATGCCTGCGAACTGAGCCTGCTGCAGTCCGTGCGCCTGCAGGATTTCGACGTGGTGGTCGCCGCAACCGGCGATGACAAAGCCAACGTCGTGCTGAGCCTGTTGGCCAAGACCGAATTCGCGGTGCCCCGGGTGGTGGCCCGCGTCAACGATCCCCGCAACGAATGGCTGTTCACCGACGCCTGGGGCGTGGATGTGGCGGTGTCCACGCCGCGCATGCTGGCTTCACTCATCGAGGAGGCCGTCGCCGTCGGCGACCTGGTGCGGCTCATGGAGTTCCGCAGGGGGCAAGCCAACCTCGTCGAAATCACGCTGCCCGACGACACGCCGTGGGGCGGCAAGCCGGTGCGCAAGCTGCAGTTGCCCCGGGAGGCGGCGCTGGTGACGATCCTGCGCGGCCCGCGGGTCATCGTGCCGGAGGCGGACGAGCCGCTGGAAGGCGGCGACGAGCTGTTGTTCGTCGCCGCCGCCGAGGTTGAGGAGGAGCTACAGCAGCTGCTGTTGCCGGCCACCTCACCCGGCGACTAATCGCGGATGGTGTCCGCCTCGGCCCGGACGCCGGCGTCTTCGGCAGCGGACATGGCGCGCTGAGCTGATTTGATTGCCGCGTATGTCGCGAGCGCGGCCAGCACGGTCAGCGGCCAGCCCATGCCGATGCGCGCCGCCGCCAGCCAGCCGGTCTGATTGGCGTCGTAGAGCAGGCGCTGAACGACGAACCGGGCGCCGAATACCAGCACCCAGCCCAGCGAGGCGACATCGAACGCGTACACGGCCCGGGGGAAGTCTCGCCAGTCGCGACCCCGCCCGCTGGCCCAGGTCCAGACGTAGCCGACGAGGGGCCGGCGGATCACCACCGACACCGCGACGACCACCGCCCACAGCAACGACATCCAGATGCCCAGCAAGAAGTAACCCTTGGACTCCCCCAGCAGGTAAGCAATCAGCGCGCAGACCGCGACGCCGGCGAACCCGGAGAGTGCCGGGTGCGCCGATTCCCGCCGAATCAGCCGCCACAGCAAAACCAGCGCGGCCACACCCAGCGCGGACACGATCGCGGCACGCAAACCGGACAGGTTCGAAACGACCACGAAGGTCAGCACCGGCAGCGACGAGTAGACGACGCCACTGATCCCACCTGCCTGGACCAGCAGCCGTTCCGCGCGGTTGATGGGGCTACGGGTGATGCCATCCGGGGAGCTCGATTCCCGTGGGGGCGGTGGACTCGCCCCCGGATTGCCGGGGAAGGTCACCGCTGAATTTCGTAGTGCGGGTTGTAAATGGCCTTGGCCCCGTTTTCCAGCTTGCCCAGCCGGCCTCGCACCCGCAGGGTGCGGCCTGAATCGATGCCGGGTATGCGGCGTTGACCCAACCACACCAACGTGACGGTGTCGGTTCCGTCGAACAACTCGGCGCGGACCCCTCCGGGACAACCCTTACCGTTGGTTTCCACGCTGCGCAGCGTGCCGATCATCGTGACCTCCTGGCCACGCTCGCAATCGATGACACGCTGTGCGCCGGTACTCGCTACTTCGTCGGACAATTCCTCGGAGTCGCGTTGCTCCGGATCCTCCATCAACCGGCGGGTCAGCCGGCGCAAATACCCTTGGGCCCCCATGGCCACTCCTGACGCTAACGGCGCTTCCATCAAATGCCAACGGACACCGTAGACCTGTTGGTTCCCCGGTGCCAATCGAACCAAACCTGATATTGGAGCGCTAGCGAACGCCGGGGCACTATCAAGGGGTGGTTGTCGATCTGCGCGGCGTCACAACCGTGTTGCTGCCCGGGACGGGTTCCGACGACGACTACGTCCACCGGGCGTTTTCCGGCCCCTTGCGCAAGGCCGGTGCGTTGTTGGTGACCCCGCCGCCCCAGCCGGACCGGTTGATCGACGGTTATCTGTCGGCTTTGGACACCGCCGCACGCGAGGGTCCGATCGCCGTCGGCGGGGTGTCCATCGGCGCCGCCGTGGCGGCCGCCTGGGCACTGGCCCATCCCGATGGCACGATCGCCGTCCTGGCCGCGCTGCCGGCCTGGGCCGGGGCCCCAGGGTCGGCACCCGCAGCTCTCGCGGCGCGGTATTCGGCATCCCGGCTTCGTGCTGATGGGTTGGCGGCAACGACCACGCAGATGCGGGCTTCGAGCCCGCCGTGGTTGGCCGACGAACTCACCCGCTCGTGGCGGGCTCAGTGGCCACAATTGCCCGACGCCATGGACGAAGCGTCCGCCTACGTTGCTCCAAGCCGCGCCGAAATGGCCCGGCTGGCCGCCCCGCTGGGTGTGGTCGCGGCGCTCGACGATCCGATTCACCCGCTGCAGGTCGGTCTGGAGTGGGTCGCCGCCGCGCCGCGCGCAGCCCTGCGGACGGTGACGCTGGATCAGATCGGCGCGGACCCCGCCGCGCTGGGTGCGGCCTGCCTGGCCGCTCTGCGAGACCTCTAGCCGACTGCCCGGCACTCCCCCGCAACGGGGCCCGTTCCGGGTCGCCTCCTCGGACAGTTAGCCGCCGGTGGTGGTGCGCAACTGCTGCATCGCCGATCCGTCGGCGCTACGGCGTGCGGCCGGCTCGTTGGCCGCCTGTTGTGCCTGCGCCTCCGCGGCTTCCCGCAGCTGCTGTGCCATCGGCTCGGGCAGCTGCACGGTCAGCGGTGTCCGTACCGGCAGAGGGGTATCACCGCGGCGAACCACGGTGTCCGCCAGCGCGGCACGCGCCTCCTGCTCCAACGCTTCCATGGTCTCGTGCGGGCCGTTGATGACGCAGCGGATCATCCAGCGGTAACCGTCGACTCCGATGAAGCGCACCACGCCGGAGGCGGTGCCGACCACTTCCCGACCCCACGGCCCGTCCTTGATGCTCACTTTGGCCGAGTCCTTGCGCAGCGATTCGGCAAGTTCGCCGGCCACCTCGCGCCACAGGCCGCCGGTCTTCGGTGCCGCGTAGGCGGCGATGGTGAAACGGCCGTTGGGTGTGACAACCCACACGGCGCTCGGGACACCGGTCTCGGTCAGCTCGACCTGCAGCTGGCCGGCTTCCGGCGTGGGAATGAGGACCGAGCCGAGGTCGAGCCGGGCCAGTTCCGCGACCGCGGGGTCGTCGAAGTCGTCGATATCGAACGGGCCTTCCAACTCCTCGCGCGGTTCCTCGCCTCGCTCGTGGGCAGCTTCGGCGTCGTGCTCAAGTTCCGCGGGCGCGGCGGAAGTTTGTTCGCCGTCGTCCTTGTTTGAGCGTCTACCGAATGCCATGGTGGTCGCCGCTCTCCCCCGCACACGGGTGGTACCGCCACCTCATCGCGCCTCCTTCTGCATCGTCGTAGGCGGTCACAAACTCGCATGTCCGCCGGAGGAACCGTGGCCACCGTCGCCACGGGATGTCTGGGCGAGCCCAGCCTGGTCGAACGACTCGACCTCGACCAGCTCCACTAATTCGACCCGCTGCACCAGCAACTGGGCGATGCGGTCGCCACGGTGCACCACGATGGGCTCGACGGGGTCGAGATTGATCAGTGCAACCTTGATCTCGCCGCGGTAGCCGGCATCGATCGTGCCCGGGCTGTTCACGATCGAAAGCCCTACTCGCGCCGCCAAACCCGAACGCGGATGGACCAAACCGACCATTCCGACGGGAACGGCGACCGCGACGCCGGTGCGCACCAGGGCTCTTTGCCCGGGCTCCAGTTTGACGTCTTCTGCGCTGTAGAGATCGACCCCGGCGTCGCCGTGGTGGGCGCGACTGGGCAGCGGAAGTTCCGGGTCAAGGCGGACAATGGCCAGACTGGTCGACACGGAGCCACAGATTACTCTTGACTGCGTGTCTGATACGCGGGTCGCGCCGCAGAGCGTGCGATATCGCGAACGGTTGTGGGTGCCGTGGTGGTGGTGGCCATTGGCCTTCGCGTTGGCGGCGTTGATCGCTTTCGAGGTCAACCTCGGTGTGACCCCCAAACCGTCCTGGCTACCGTTTGCAACCCTGTTCGCGGTGGCGGCGGGAACGCTGTTGTGGCTGGGCCGCGTCGAGATCGCTGTCACCGCCGGTGACAGCGGAGTGCAACTGTGGGCCGGAGAGGCGCACCTGCCCGTCACCGTGATCGCCCGGTCCGCCGTCATAGCGCCCGCTGCCAAATCGGCAGCCCTGGGCCGGCAACTCGACCCGGCAGCCTATGTGTTGCATCGGGCGTGGGTTGGACCGATGATCCTGGTGGTCCTCGATGACCCAGACGACCCGACACCGTACTGGCTGGTGAGCTGCCGTCACCCGGAGCGGGTGCTGTCGGCGTTGCGCAGCTGACCCGAGAACCGGTCAAGCCGCGCAATCGGTACAGATCATCAGGCCGTTCTTCTCGCTGGCCAGTCGGCTACGGTGTTGCACCAGGAAGCAGCTCGAGCAGGTGAACTCGTCAGCCTGCTTCGGAATGACGCGGACCGACAGCTCTTCGCCGGACAGGTCGGCGCCAGGCAGCTCGAAAGACTCGGCGGATTCGGATTCGTCGACGTCGACCACGGCCGAAGCCGCTTCGTTGCGTCGTGCTTTGAGCTCCTCCAGCGAGTCCTCCGAGACATCATCGGTCTCGGTACGCCGCGGAGCGTCGTAGTCGGTAGGCATATCTATTCCCCTGCCCTAACTTCCTCTACGTGCCCTCGTTAACCCAAGCAACGCTTTGTACCAGCGTCGAACGCATCCACCAAATAATTCGTGCCCGTATCACGGCTCATTAAAGTGTGATTTGCGTCACACTTCGATCCTGTCCCTTGTGTTCGGCTTTGAACAGTGCGTTTGACGTGCGACTAGAGTGCAGCTGTGGTCGCACAAATCACACAGGGTACAGCCTTCGACAAGCACGGTCGGCCCTTTCGACGACGCAATCCCCGGCCCGCCATCGTGGTGCTGGTCTTCCTCGTGGTGGCGACGGCCGTGGTGTGGACTGTTGCACTGACCCGACCGGCGAAGGTGCACGAGGCCACGGTGTGTAATCCACCGCCGAAGCCGGCCGGGTCGGCGCCGCCGCAGCTCGGTGAGCAAGTGTCACGGAGCGCAATGATGGACGTCACACCGGCCAAGCTCAGTGACACCAAGGTCCGCGTCCTCAATGCCAGTGGCCGTGGCGGACAAGCCGCCGACGTAGCGGGCGCAATGAAAGATCTGGGCTTCGCGCAGCCGACTGCCGCCAATGACCCGGTCTATGCCGGCACCAGGCTCAACTGCCAAGGCCAAATCCGCTTCGGTACGGCGGGGCAAGCCACCGCTGCCGCGGTGTGGCTGGTGGCACCGTGCACCGAGCTGTTCAACGACGACCGCGCCGACGACTCCGTCGACCTGGCACTGGGAACGGATTTCACCGCGCTGGCCCACAACGACAACATAGATGCCGTGCTGGCCACCCTGCGCCCCGGCGCCACCGAGCCGGCAGACCCCGCGCTGCTGGCCAAGATTCACGCCAGCAGCTGCTGACCAGTCAATCCAGGATCGGATCCAGGCCGCCGCACCGCTTCAGGACCGCCAACAGCTCGTCGGCGATTCCGGGCGCGGCGGCTACCACCAATCCAGCCCCGTTTGTCTCCGGCGTCGGCAAGTACACTCGAGCACCCGCCTCGGCCGCGATCAGCGCCCCCGCGGCGCAATCCCACACCTGCAGACCGTGCTCGTAGAAGGCATCCAGCCGGCCCGCGGCGACCATGCACAGGTCCAGCGCCGCGGAGCCGATGCGACGAACATCGCGAACCAGCGGCAGCATGCGCGCCAACAACGCCGCCTGCGTCGCGCGGCGCTGCCGTGCGTAGCCGAACCCCGTGCCCAGCAACGCCATCGACAGGTCGTCGACCGCGGCGCATTGCAACGGTGAGGTCCCTTGCTCGTCGATGACATGCGCGCCGAGGCCGGTCGCCGCCGAGTACACCCGGCCGCCGACGACATCAGCGACCGCCCCGGCCAGCGACACGCCGTTGACCTGCGCGCCGATCGATACCGCATATGCCGGGATGCCGTAAACGAAATTCACTGTGCCGTCGATGGGATCGAGTACCCAGGTGACCGCGTCACTGGGCGGCGTCGCCCCCAAGTCCCCGGCATCGGCGGGACCCCCGCCCTCTTCACCCAGAATTGGCTCACCGGGCCGTAGTTCCGCCAACCGATCCCGCAACAGCCGCTCCGTTTCCGTATCCACCACGGTCACTGGATCGGTCGGGGTGCTCTTCGACCGCACCGCGGTACTGGCCGTCGCGGTCCGGGTAGCCGCTTCGGCGCCGAATACCTCGGTGCGCCGACGCCGCACGAATTCGGCAGCGCCGGCGGCCAGGGTCTCGGCCACCGAACGCAGCCGCGCGGGCTCGTCATCAGGTCGCGTCACCGGTCTATCGCATCATAGTCGCCACGGCTCCGTAGACGCCCCGAGCCGCATCGTCGCCGGGCTAAGGTGATGCGGACAGTCCAGTCACGTCGAGGAGATTCGATGACCAGCACCGACTCCACTACCGATACGCCCGCCGCCAAAGCTGCCGGTGGCAGACCACAGCATCGTGGATTCGGCATCGACGTCGGCGGCAGTGGCATCAAGGGCGGCATCGTCGACATGGACACCGGGGAGTTGATCGGCGAGCGGGTCAAGCTGCTGACGCCGCAACCGGCAACGCCGTCCGCGGTCGCCAACACGATCGCCCAGGTAGTGCACGCCTTCGAATGGACCGGTCCGCTTGGAGTGACCTATCCCGGGGTTGTCACCCGCGGGGTCGTTCAGACGGCGGCCAACGTGGACAAGTCCTGGATCGGCGCCAATGCGCGCGACATCATCAGCGCCGAGCTGGACGGCCAAGAGGTCACGGTGCTCAACGATGCCGACGCGGCCGGGCTCGCTGAGGAGCACTACGGCGCGGGCAAGAATCAGTCTGGCCTGGTCGTGCTGCTGACGTTCGGCACCGGAATCGGCTCTGCAGTCATCCACAACGGGACGCTGATACCCAACACCGAGTTCGGGCATCTCGAGATCGGCGGCAAGGAGGCCGAGAAGCGTGCGGCGTCATCGGTCAAAGAAAAGAACAACTGGAGCTACGCGAAGTGGGCCAAACAGGTGACCAGGGTGCTGGTGGCCATTGAGAACGCGATGTGGCCGGATCTGTTCATCGCGGGGGGCGGCATCAGCCGCAAGGCCGACAAATGGCTGCCGCTGCTTGGCAACCGCACCCCGGTGGTGGCTGCGGCCCTGCTCAACACCGCCGGCATAGTCGGCGCGGCGATGGCCGCCACCTCGGATGTCACCCACTGAATTTTGCCCGGCAGACCAGTAGGATCGCGCACTGTCGTTACAATGGTCCTCGGCGCGACAGCCCGACAGACAGCGTGCGAATACTCACGCTGATAGCAACGCCGACATCGACATAGCAGACACTTTCGGTTCATCATGCCCATACCCACCGGAAGTGCGTCCAAACGAAGGGGTTTAAGTGGCAGCGACCAAGGCAAGTTCGGCCACCGACGAGCCGGTGAAACGCACCGCCACAAAGTCTCCGTCGTCCTCCGCTAAGCGCCCGGCGGCGAAGGCCGCCAATGGTGCCGCCCCCGCGAAACGGGCGACCAAGACATCGCGGACGACCAAGCCCGCCACACAACCCGAAGCCGGCGCGGCAAGCGGCGCCACAAAGAAAACCCGCTCGTCGACCAAGGGCGCCGACGCCAAGGCGCCGTCCGCCCGCGGCGCAAAATCGGCAGCCAGCGGCGCAAAATCGGCATCCAAAGGCGCTGCGGCAGACCCCGAGGCCGCTCCCAGCGACCTCGAGTCCGACGACACTGTCGAAG
>Ga0307441_1000860_pt1 | contig 10750 bp, 11 predicted proteins | sample SalMarWE160420MG_FD_202149 | JGI IMG/M metagenome (GOLD analysis project Ga0307441, IMG submission 202149) | Salt marsh sediment microbial communities from the Plum Island Ecosystem LTER, Massachusetts, United States - WE1604-20 | ecosystem: Environmental > Aquatic > Marine > Intertidal zone >... | reverse complement strand
TAATGCCCATCGCGGAGGTAAGGCTGTGTTTTCTTTCACGGCTTTCATCAGTGTGATCGAACTGGCTCGTACCGTTATCAACACTTCCAAGCCGGTCTACAGCACCGCCTTTAAAAAGAAGGGAATCACACAGGCTTGTTTTTCCTACCGATCCGTGGCCGATTACTGCAATAGTCCTGATGCTCTCTGAATTGTAGTTCTTCAAGTCAATACTCCTGTTCCCGAACTTGTTCATATCGAAAAACGTTACTAATATTCATACTGCCTTAAGGGAGCATATTACTTACGCATGAAAAGTGCTTCTGTCAACTGGTAACAGTCAGGTATAAAAACTTACGTAAGTATGGAGGTAAAATGAGTTCTGCCAGGCTTCTGCTCCTGTTTGTGGGTATTGCATTCCTCTGGTTTATCGTGAGGCAGGCAATACGTCATTGGCTTTCCGGTCCGGACAGACAGAGTGAACACAGAGAAATCGACGCCGAAGAAAGAGCTATAGAAAGGGAAGCGGGAGATGATTTACCCGTATGCCCGTTGTGCGGCGCTCTAACGGTACTTCACAGGTATCCCCATATTACCGTATGGAGATGTATCAGATATCCTGAATGCAGAGGATTCGTAAAGGCCAGGAAACCTAAAAGGCTGAAATTCGCAGCTGAATGGGACAGGAAAACAAGAAAAAGAAGAAATTAGACTATTTCAAAATAGTACATGGATAATTCATTCTCTGAATATCAGATAGATCAAGGGATCCCAAAAGGAGGAGCAGTGTCTTCCCAGGAAAAAAGAATCACAAGGCATCCGGTTCTCGATGAACCAGCAGCAAGAAAAGTCGAATTTACGCTTAATGGCAGATCCGTAGAAGGTATCGAGGGAGAAGCCGTATCTTCTTCTCTGTTCGCTCTTGGAGTTCATGTATTCGGACATCACCACGCGGATGAAAGTGCTCAGGGAATGTTCTGCGCTAACGGACAGTGTTCCCAGTGTACACTTCTCATTAACGGTACTCCGCGCAAGAGCTGCATCGTTCCGCTTGAAGCGGGAATGAAGGTTGAAACCCTCGAAGGGCTTCCGGAACTCATGGAAATTCAGGGCCCGGATGTCCGCTCACCTTTGAGAATTCAGACGGATGTGCTTATTCTCGGCGGAGGGCCATCCGGTATGGCTGCTGCGATAGAGCTCGGTAAAAAGGGGATAAACACAATAATCGTTGACGACAAAAGCTCTCTCGGCGGCAAGCTGGTTCTTCAGACCCATAAATTCTTTGGCTCCGTTGCCGATTGCCATGCTGGAACCAGGGGTATTCACATTGGTGAGCTTCTGGCTGATGAAATATCAGAACTGGATTCGGTAAAAGTATGGCTGGACAGCATTGTCCTGGGAGTGTTCAGTGACGGTACAGTCGGGATCAGATGCCCTGACGGTTACAGGATAGTAAAACCAGGTTACCTGCTTGTAGCTACCGGTGCCCGCGAGAAATCACTGCCGTTTCCGGGGTGTACATTACCTGGAGTGTACGGCGCCGGAGCATTTCAGACCCTTGTTAACAGGGATCTTGTTCGCTGCGCCGAAAGAATTTTCATAATCGGCGGCGGGAATGTAGGCCTGATCGGAGCGTATCACGCATTACAGGCGGGTATGACTGTTGTAGGCCTTGCGGAGGCCATGCCTGTATGTGGCGGATATAAGGTTCATGCGGATAAGATCAGAAGGCTCGGTGTTCCGATCTTCACCGGGCATACCGTGCTCACTGCTCATGGACAGGAGCAGGTGGAAGCGGTTACTATAGCAGAGGTCGATGATTCTTTCAGACCCCTGCCAGGCACCGAGAAAAGCTGGGAAGTGGATACAATTCTGGTAGCTGTAGGGCTTAATCCTGTCGATGAGTTCTACAGTAAGGCTTCGCAGTTCGGGATAAAAACCATGATGGCTGGTGATGCCGAGGAGATCGCTGAAGCCAGCGCCGCAATGTTTTCTGGTAAGATCAGGGGACTTCAGATAGCAAATGAACTGGGTGCGGAGGGTATATCCATCCCTTCGGATCTTCATGAAAAAGCCGAAGTGCTGAAAAGCCCTGGAGGGGAAACGTACCCTTACAATCCACCGGAACGCAGGGAAGGAGTATTTCCGGTTCTTCACTGTATGCAGGAAATCCCCTGTAATCCATGTATGACATGCTGCCCCCTGGACCTTATTGGAACATCAGGGCATCCTATTATGGGCCTGCCCGAATTCGAAGGTTCCTGCACCGGATGCCAGAGGTGTGTTGCGGTATGCCCGGGGCTGGCTGTGACATTAGTGGATTTCAGAAAATCTGCGGAGAGGCCTCTGGTAACCGTACCCTTCGAACTTGGTGAATGGCTGCTTGAAGAGGGCAGAGAGGTGACAGTTACCGGCTGGGAAGGCTCCGTGCTCGGAAAGTCGGTAATTGCGGACTGGAAAACAGCTCCCGGATTTCCACATACCATTCTGCTGAGGCTTGAAACCCCTGCGGATATTGCCTGCAGGACAGCCGGAGTTCTATTGCAGCATCCTGAAGATATTGCCCCTCTGAAAGAACCACTTGAAGTACCTCTTCCGGATGACGCCATAGTCTGCAGGTGCGAGCGGGTTTCGGTTGGAACCATCCGTGAGCATATCAGATCCGGAATCAGGGATATGAACCACCTGAAAGCTGTTACCAGAGCCGGATTCGGAGCATGTGGCGGTAAAACCTGTTCAACGTTGATCGAAAAGATATGCAGGGAGGAAGGTATACCCTCCAGGGAAATAACAGCTTTCACCGACAGGCCACTGTTCGCAGAGACTCAGCTTGGATGGTTCCGTGGATCGGAGGATGACAATGAGTAAGAAAGCATTCGATGCGGTCATCGTAGGTGCTGGAAGCGTTGGAACACCTCTGACAATGATACTTGCGGAGAAGGGCATATCCGTTCTCTGCATCGATAGTTCACCATCCGCCGGTCAGGGCAACAACAAATGCGCTATTGGAGGGATCAGGGCAACCCACAGTGAATTCGCAAAAGTAATGCTGGGGCTTCGATCACTGGAAATTTTCAGAACCTGGCGGGAAATGCATGGTGATGATATAAGCTGGTACCAGGGCGGTTACACGTACGTTGCATACGATATGAAAACGATGGACATATTCCGCCGCAATGTTCCCGCTCAGCAGAAGGCAGGCCTTGATATCAGGCTCGTTGATTCGGAGGAAATGAAAAACCTGATTCCCGGAATAAATTCTGAAGGCCTTCTTGGCGGCACCTGGTCCCCGGGAGACGGAAGCGCAAGCCCCATGCAGAGCTGTTACGCTTTCCAGAGAAGAGCTGAGGAACTCGGAGCGGAATTTACTTTCGGAGAAACCGTCAGAAGCTTTAATATCGAAGGTAACAGAGTGCTTTCAGTTAATACAGGTGATAATTCCTACCCGTGCGGAACCGTTGTGAACTGCGCGGGATCCTTCGCGGCAGAGGTAGGGGAAATGACGGGAGTTGAACTTCCCGTTGAACCGGAAAGCCATGAAGCTGGTGTTACGGAACCAGTTAGGAGGCTGTTCGATCCCATGGTGGTGGATATACGTACAGCACCTGGCTCAGCTAATTACTACTTCTATCAGCACGATACCGGGCAGATTGTGTTCTGCATTACTCCCGACCCTCCGATTCCTGGTACGGACACAAGAGAGACTTCGGAATTCCTGCCACTTGTAGCGCCGAGAATGACAGATCTGTATCCCAGGCTTGCCAATCTGAAGGTCCGAAGGACTTGGAGAGGGATCTACCCTATGACACCGGATGGCGCACCAATACTGGACAGGTGCGGCCCCGACAATCACTACGTTGCTGTCGGAATGTGCGGCCAGGGATTCATGCTGGGCCCCGGAATCGGAGAGGTAATGGCCAGGTTCGTAACGGACGAGTTGAACAAAACGGACGTTAAAGTGCTGACCGAACTCAGCCTTGCCCGTTTGTCAGGGACGTACCTAACTTCTTCAACTTATTTGACGTGATATTCTTGAAATATGATATAAATACATAATATTATTCATATTATTATTACATTATGTAATAATACAAATGAAAATATTTATTATTAAATGTTGCAGATAATATTTACATACAAAGAAGTATTCCGGCAACTATAGCCAGGCCCATACCAGCTCCTTTAGCGACGGTAATCTTCTCGCCTAGAAGGAGTACACCGTAGAGGACCGGTATCAGAGGGTAGAGTGATGTAAGAGATATCGAGGAACTGAGCGGCCCGCAAGAAAGGGCTTTCTGAAAAGATGTTACCGCAAGGCCTCCGGCGAGGCCGGCCGTAACGGCAAGAAGGATCCCCGGGGTTGAAGCTTGCTTCAGAGTGGAACCTGTCATGATAAAGAGAAGCAGGATTATCAGAAAAGAAACTGAGGAGCAGACAAAAAGTGACGGCCAGTGGCCAATCCTGTCGGCTGCGAGCTTTGCGGTTATTCCCCATATACCCCATAGTACCGTTGCTATGAGACTGTAAAGTATAGGCTTTGAAATCATTACTCCCTCTTCCTGAAACTGTTTTGTATACTTCTTGTTAACACTCCCGCAGTATTCCGTTCCATTAAAATATGTTTTTGGAGAAAATCGATGAAGTATGCATTCTTACTACTGATATTAGCAATGGCTGCTTTAGCTGAAATGTCCGTGTGCGGTACGGAGGAGCTGCTTCCAATCGGTTTCACCGATGAAGAACTGCTGCGTCTGGATGAGATAGGCATTAACACTATTCCTACGGCACCTCCCCCGGACGGTACAATCAATCCCGGTGAGTTCGATCCCGCGACGGGAGTATTCGTAAGGTGGCCTATGGGACTACCATACAGCCTGATAACGGCTCTCTCCGAAGAGACGACCGTCTGGGTCATCTGCGAGTCTTTTCAGCAGAATTCGGTCAACACCGCATTCACGAATGCAGGAGTGAATATGGTCAATGTGGATTATATCTTCGCACCGACCAACTCTATCTGGGTACGCGATTACGGTCCGTGGTTTGTTCTTTTAGAGAATGGTGAGCAGGGAATCTTCAATTACACTTACAACAGGCCCCGATACGATGATAACAATTTCCCGGTTGTAGCCGGATCTAGCTGGGGAATCCCTGTCTACACTTCAACCATCGAGCACACAGGTGGAAATTACATGTCGAGCGGTTTCGACCAGGCTATGTCAACGAATCTTGTTTACGATGAAAACGGAGGCAATGAGGACTGGGTAGATTCGCAGATGCAGATCTATCTGGGAGTAGACAACTACGTTACGATGGCTGACCCGCAGGAAAGTTATATCGATCATATCGACTGCTGGGCGAAGATGCTCAGCCCCGGCAAGCTGCTCATTCTTAGAGTACCACCTTCACATGACGATTACGTTACATTGGAAGCTGCAGCTGATCTGCTTGAATCGACTCCCAGTCCGTATGGAACTGACTGGGAAGTCTACAGGGTTGAAAGCAGCGGTAGCGAGGGTTATACGAACAGCCTGATATGTAACGATCATGTTTACATTCCGCTTTCCGGCACCGGTTACGATGCAGCAGCAATAAGTACTTATGAAACTGCATTACCGGGCTACACGATAGAGGGATTCCTTTATTCCGGATGGGAACCTACCGACGCGCTTCATTGCAGAACCAGAAATGTTATTGACAACAGAATGCTGTTCGTCCACCATATACCTGTGGATTCACTGCAGCCTTCCGGGTCCCCGGTTACCGTTGATGCTCTTATCAGATGCCATCCCGATAATACACTGACAGGGCATGACGTATACTACAGAACAGGTACTTCAGGCCCCTTTACAGAGCTTTCCATGTCAGCCTCAGGCTCAGATTCGTTTACAGTCGATATTCCGGGTGTAAGTGGAACCCAGACGGTTCAGTATTACATTTCCGCTTCGGACAATTCCGGAAGGGAAGAGTCTCAACCCAGATTTGCTCCCGATACATGGTTCTTCGAATACGAAACCGGTTCAACAGGCCTGGAGCAGGGAGATTACCAGTTTGACGGGTTAGCAATAGTTAAAGCAGGGCCCAATCCATTCCGGAACGAAATTACGATTCAGTATTCCATGGTATCTATGGAACCCGTATCCATGACCGTTTGCGATATTTCGGGAAGGATAGTGGACAGATCGGAATACTCTTCCGAAACAGCTGCTGATTCCTTCACCTGGACACCTGACGATACGGTTCCAGCGGGTGTTTACATCATCAGATTGGAAGCTCCAGGATGCAGGGCATCGCAAAAAGTTACGCTTATAAGATAGCTGATCGATAGTCTTGTCTTATAAGCATCATAGGCTTCGTGAACACCTGGATAAGATATACGTGCACTACAACAGGCGGGAATACGTACATCCTGACCCACTGGAGTTTCTATGGCGGTACAGCAGTATCGAAGACAGAGAAATAACCGGCCTTATTGCTTCAGGACTTGCATATGGCAGAGTAGCTCAAATACTCAAATCTACGGAGAAGGTTCTTAAAATACTGGGGCCTTCTCCTTCCGGATTTCTGAAGAATATTTCACTGGATGAGCTTAAGCCTTCTCTTGCCGGCTTCAAACACAGATTCACGACAGCTTCCGAGATGGCCGCTGTTATCAAATCCGCATCCCTGCTTCAGGAGAAATGGGGATTGCTTGGAAACATGCTGGTTGAATACCTTGAAAAGGACGATTATCACGATGCTCTTGATAAATTCGTTGTGGCTATTCTTGAAGGGGCTGATCTGGGGAAATGCAGCCTTCTACCCAGGCCCCAGCGGGGAAGTGCCTGCAAGAGACTCCATCTTTTCATGAGATGGATGGTAAGAAGGGACGAAGTCGACCCCGGAGGATGGGACAGGGTTTTACCATCTGTCCTCACTGTACCTCTTGATGTGCATATGTTCAGGATTGCTAAATTCCTTGGCTTCACGCGGAGGCAGAATGCATCATGCACTACCGCATCTGAAGTTACAGAGGGCTTCCGCAGGATAAATCCTGAGGATCCTGTAAAATACGATTTTTCTCTTACCCGAATGGGAATACTGGGACTGCAGAAAGATGCTCTGTTCCGGGAATTATTTACCGGGGAAGATGCTTTCATTGACAGCAAATCATAAGTTGAGATATTTTCTCATAATGAAAACCGAAAATGTTTATCAGATAATTCAGCTAGTTCTTTATCGACAGACTGCTGATTTGGAGTATTCATCGAATGCGATGGTGCATGCATGCTCCTAGTGGCATTTGCAGCTGTTGTACCGGCTTTTCTATGGATGATACTGTTTTACAGAAGCGACAGATACGCACCGGAGCCTAAAAAACTCGTCGCAAGGACTTTCCTTGTAGGGGCAATTGTCGGCGCCGCAATGGTTTTTTCGCTGAAAGAGCTTCCATTCACTATCAGTCTACTCTCGCTGTCCGTGTTTGTGGCTCCCGTTACCGAAGAAACTGCTAAATTTCTCTGCGTACGCTGGACTGTATTCGACAGGAAAGAATTTGATGAGCCGGTTGATGGCATGGTATACGCTACAGCAGCAGCTCTGGGATTCGCTTCGGTAGAAAATATCATATACGTTCTTAGCAGCTGGGCTTCCGGAGGAGTGGAAGCCGGAGTGATGATACTTGCCGGTAGATCCGTATTGAGCGTTCCTGCTCACGCTCTGTTCTCCACCATGTGGGGGCTTGCTCTCGGATGGTACAAGAAAAACAAGAACCTGAAATCTTCTCTGTTTGTCGTTGCGGGATTATTGGCAGGAATGGTTCTTCATGGGCTGTTCAATTATCTGACAAGTGAGAACTTGTTCGGAGGGCTCTTATTCCTTACAGTTCTTGCAGTTGCATGGAGAGTCGTATTTCTTCTCATAAAGAAAGCACTCAAACAGAAAACCGCGGATATAAGTACAGTTACCGGAAAACAAGCCTGATAAACCTCATGGGGGAGGTCTGTCTCGGCAGAGGGTGTCAGATGTGCTATCAGGCCGATCGGCAGGATCACGGAGCAGATCGCGAATGATACGAAATTTAGTTTCCTATTGATAGAAATTTCAAGGCAAAGGATTTGGTACAGAATTGCTAGAAACAGTTATTAATAAAATGAAGGAAGAAAATAAATACAGGAAATTATGTCTATGTGTAGATAAAAATAATAAGGATGCTATGAAGCTGTATAGTAAATTTGGCTTTGTTCAGGTTGAAGAAGAAGAGAATGAAATAGTTTTAGGAATTGAATGGTGAAAAGGCGCAGAACAATCACTTCAATCGAATAACGCTATGTCACGAAAAGTGCTGATCACTGCGCTCCCCTGTACTACTTTTTTGCGCCATATTGCATTGCCGGCTAACCGTATGATGGGAATTGACAATATTCAGAATAATGTGTATTATTAATACACATATAGGAGGTGTATAATGAGAACCAATGTTGTCATAGATGACAAGCTAATGAATCAAGCCCTTCGCTCCAGCGGTTGTCGCACAAAGAAGGCTACCATTGAATTGGGACTTAGGCTTCTTGTCCAGATCAATAGCCAGAAAAAGCTTCGACAACTCAAAGGTAAAATCACTTGGGAAGGTGATCTTGAGGAAATGAGAAAGGATTGAGATGGTCATCATCGATACATCGGCCTGGATTGAGTATCTCAAAGATGGAATTCCTCTCGTGGTGAAAAAGGTTGATCAATGCCTTGAACAGGACCAGGTAGGGATCGGAGACCTCGTGTATTGCGAAATCATGCAGGGAATCCGCTCACATCTCGATCGAAATAAAGTCTCCTCACTTCTTCTGTCTCTGCCGCAATTTAACATGGTTGGGTTTAGTATTGCAGAGAAATCCGCTGCAAACTACCGACTCCTCAGGTCAAAGGGGGTCACTGTTCGAAAGACGATAGATGTTCTGATCGGAACATTTTGCGTCGAGCAAGGTTTCAAGATCATCCACCATGATTCGGATTTTGATTTAATGGCGAAGCACATTGGGCTGGAAATTCTCTAATCCCAACTGCATCAACCATAAACAACAACGGTTTTATTGGCTTTTAAAAACTTTTCTGGTTATGCCATACAGCCAGGCATGGAGATCGAGGTTAAGCCTGTAAACCTTATTCCGGGATACCGTCCCGAATGTTCTTTTTCTCGAGAAGCTTTCCAATATCCTCAACCGTAGTTTCTATATAGTATTTCCTGATAATCTCCGAGGCATCCTTCCCGATTGTCCCGAAAAGGCATGTCTTGAGAGCGCAACCATTTCCCGAATATGGACATATTGATGTCTCGAATGTTCCTTCTAGAGCTATCCATATATCCATCAGCCTAATATCTGATGAATTCACACCGAGGGTAAAACCCCCGCCTCTTCCCCTTCTGGATTTTACCATGCCGGCTTTTGAAAGTTTCTGCATTACTTTTGAAAGATGGTCTGCTGACCCCGGTTTTATCAGAAGATCGTTAAGTTTCACTGCTTTGGATCCGCTTGCAGCAAGCTTAGCCAGAGCATGGACCGCAAGTGAAACAGATTCTGGAATTGATACAGGTGCTGACATAGTGTTCCTTTCGTTGCACCAAAATTAGTAATAAGATACCATATTGTCAATATCCATGACTATGAATATTGCGTAATTGATTCCCTATTGACAGGGAACGCCAGAGGAATATAATTGGTAATACAATACTAAATATTATTAAAATATTTTGAATAGAGCTTTCAGAAAGGAGATACAATGTTCTGTTATCAGTGTGAACAGACTGCAAAAGGAACCGGTTGTGACAGGTTCGGAGTTTGCGGTAAGGATCCAAAAACTGCCGTGATGCAGGATCTTCTCGTATACATAGCAAAAGGTGTTTCTATGTGGGCTGACAGGGCTCGAAAACTGGGGATCGTAAATCATGATGCGGACGTTTTTGTAATTGAGGCATTATTCACTACAGTCACAAACGTGAATTTTGATTCGGATACTCTGATAGCTCTTATACGAGCAGGTATCGGGATCAGGGATAAAGTACGTGACGAGTACAGAAAAGCCTGTTCGGAGAAGGGGCTTGAACCCGATGAACTTTACGGACCTGCAGTATGGCAGCTGCCAGTAAATGACGGAGATATTGAGATTGAGGCGGCAAAGCTTTCAATTGCAGACAGACTTGAAGATCCCGGTAAGGATATAACAGGCCTAGAGGAACTAATAACATACGGTTTGAAGGGATCGGCAGCTTACGCAGATCATGCAAGGATTCTTGGATACGAGGAAGAAAACATATACTCGTTCTTCCACGAATGTCTGGATTTCCTGACGCGGAAGAATACGGTGGAGGACCTTTTCGCAATGGCACTGAAGGTCGGCGAGAAAAATCTTGCGGTTATGGAACTTCTTGATTCAGCGAATACAGGAGTATACGGAAATCCCGAACCAACCGAAGTACTGATAACTCCAGTAAAAGGTAAAGCCATTGTTGTTTCGGGGCACGATCTCAAAGATCTCGATGAACTGCTGAAGCAGACCGAGGGTAAGGGAATTAACGTTTACACTCACGGTGAGATGCTTCCTACACTTGCGTATCCCGGTCTGAAGAAATACAAGCATCTCGTTGGTAACTACGGAGGAGCCTGGCAGGATCAGCAGAAGGAATTTGACGAATTCCCTGGAGCCATCCTGATGACGACTAACTGCATCCAGAAGCCGAAAGATTCATATAAGGATCTAATCTTCACAACCGGACTGGTTCAGTGGCCAGGTGTCATGCATA
>Ga0307441_1000859_pt1 | contig 10752 bp, 5 predicted proteins | sample SalMarWE160420MG_FD_202149 | JGI IMG/M metagenome (GOLD analysis project Ga0307441, IMG submission 202149) | Salt marsh sediment microbial communities from the Plum Island Ecosystem LTER, Massachusetts, United States - WE1604-20 | ecosystem: Environmental > Aquatic > Marine > Intertidal zone >... | reverse complement strand
GGCCGGCAATGGTGCCCTGTTCACCCGCGAGGACGCGGTCGAGGCTGCCTGGGCGGTGGTGGATCCAGTCCTTGACACGCACGACCGGGCGCACCGCTACAAGCCCGGCAGTTGGGGGCCCGAACAAGCCGATGCCCTCATTGCACCGCACGGAGACTGGCACAACCCGCGGCCGGGAAAGGCGGGAAATTGACAGCGTCGGGTGTTCTCGAGCCAATTGCTGGAAGTGGGCCACTCACGGCACGCTCTCGTGGGGTACGAAATATACCCACAAGGTCTATGCTTCGGTAGAGACAAGCATGGGTGCCGCACCCGGCAAGAAACGCCGCCCATCGTGGGGGCGCCACTGGGCAGCCCCTGCGGCGGGGAGCCGTGTGTCCCGGACCCATGGGAAGGAAGAGGCGATGAGCGAACAGACACCAACGAGCCACCCGAAAGAGCTTGTCATACGCACCGACATAGAGGGATTCAACGCGCTGTCCGAACTTGCCCTGGATATGCGGTGGTCATGGAATCATGCCACCGACCAGGTGTGGGAGCAGCTGGATCCTGTGTTGTGGAAGATCACCCATAACCCCTGGGTCGTCCTGCAGACGGTCTCCCGTGAGAAATTGCAGACGGCGCTGGCCGAGCCTGCATTCCGACAAGCCGTCGATGATCTTGTACAAACCACGCGCGAGGCGACGCAGGCGCCCGCGTGGTTTCAGCAAACCTACCCGCAATCGCAGTTGAGCTGTGTCGCGTATTTCAGTATGGAGTTCATGTTGAGCGAGGCGTTGCCCATTTACTCGGGCGGGCTCGGCAACGTGGCGGGCGATCAACTCAAGGCCGCCAGCGACTTGGGCGTGCCGGTCATCGGCGTTGGGCTGCTCTACCAGCAAGGCTATTTCCGCCAGGTGATCGACAGGAACGGCGCGCAACAGGCCCTCTTTCCGTACAACGACCCCGGACAGCTGCCGATCACCCCATTGCGGAAGTCGAACGGGGAGTGGCTGCGGTTGGAGATCGACTTACCCGGTTACTCGGTCTGGCTGCGCGCCTGGCAGGTGCAGGTCGGCCGAGTGACGCTTTATCTCCTCGACAGCAATGACGCCGCGAATTACCCCGTCCATCGAGGCATTACCAGCGAGCTCTATGGCGGGGGGCCTGAGCTGCGCCTCAAACAGGAGATGTTGCTCGGGATCGGTGGCTGGCGGCTGTTCGCCGAACTCGGCATCAGGCCGGAGGTCTGCCATTTGAATGAAGGACATGCGGCCCTTGCCGTGTTGGAGCGCGCTCGCAGTTTCATGCAAGAGAGCGGGCAGCCCTTTGAAGTCGCCCTGGCTGTTACCCGGGCGGGCAATGTCTTCACCACGCACACGGCGGTTGCCGCCGGCTTTGACCGTTTTTCCCCGGCGCTTATCGACCAATACCTCGGCGGTTACGCCACGCAGAAGCTCGGCATAACGCTCCACGAGTTGCTGGCCTTGGGCCGTCAGAACCCCCAGGACTCGTCGGAGCCGTTTAATTTGGCCTATCTGGCGATTCGGGGCAGTGGGGCGGTCAATGGCGTGAGCCGCTTGCATGGAAAGGTGAGCCGCCACCTGTTCGAGCCGCTCTTTTCGCGCTGGCCGACCGAAGAAGTGCCGGTCGGGCACGTGACCAACGGCGTCCATATGCCGACCTGGGATTCGGCACCGGCCGATGATCTGTGGACGGAAGTCTGTGGCAAGGACCGCTGGTTGGGAACCGTGGACACCTTGGAGCAGGACATCCGCCAGGCCTCCGACGTCAGGCTCTGGCAGTTTCGGACCGACGCCAGCAAATCTCTTGTCGAATACGCCCGCGAACGATTGTCCCGGCTATTGGCCATTTCAGGCGCGCCGCCAGAAGCCGTCGATGGTGCGAAGCATCTGTTTGACAGCAACACGCTGACGCTGGGTTTTGCACGTCGTTTTGCAAGCTACAAGCGACCGAATCTGCTGCTGCACGACCCGGAACGACTGCTGCGCCTGTTGACCCATCCGCAACGCCCGGTACAACTCATCATGGCCGGCAAGGCGCATCCGGCAGACCATACCGGTCAAGCCCTGATCCAGCAGTGGGTTCATTTCATCCGCCGGCCCGAGGTGCGCCCCCATGTGATCTTCCTCAGCGACTACGACATGCTGCTGACCGAACACCTGGTGCAAGGCGTGGATGTCTGGCTCAACACGCCGCGCCGCCCCTGGGAAGCGTGTGGAACGAGCGGCATGAAGGTGCTGGTCAATGGCGGCATCAACCTGTCGGAGCTGGACGGCTGGTGGGCCGAAGCCTACACGCCGGAAGTCGGGTGGGCGTTGGGGGACGGCCAGGAGCATGATGACGATCCCGCCTGGGACGCGGCCGAAGCCGAGGCGCTCTATGACCTGCTCGAGGGCGAGGTGATCCCGGAGTTCTATACCCGTGACGAACAGGGCATCCCCCGCGCCTGGGTCGCCCGGATGCGGGAAAGCATGGCGCGCCTGACACCGCAATTTTCCACCAACCGCACGGTGCGCGAATATACCGAGCAATATTACCTCCCGGCCGCCGCCGCGTTCCGTGCACGGGCTGCCGAAAAGGCGGCGGTCGGCGTGCAGCTAGTCAATTGGCGGCGCGCGCTGGAACAGAACTGGACTGCCCTACGCTTCGGCGAACTGAAGGTAGAGACTGACGGCGGGCAACACGTATTTGAGGTTCAGATGTATCTCGACGACCTTGATCCGCAGGCCGTGCGGGTCGAGCTCTATGCCGATGCAATGAAGGACGGCGCTTCGGTGCGACAGCAGATGAAGCCCGTTCGCCCACTGGTCGGTGCGCCGGGCGGCTACGTTTACAGCGCGGCGGTGTCTGCGGCCCGCCCGCCAGCAGACTTTACGGCGCGAGTGATACCGCACTTCGATGGCGTGGCGGTTCCACTCGAAGAGTCTCTAATCCTGTGGCAGCAATGAACCGATCGCTCCGGGCGGCGGAATAGACAATAGGACGATGCCCCAAGGCGGTAATGACTGTGCACAGCTCAGAACAATGCCACGCTCCCATGAGATTATGCCCGTCATCGTGGTCGGGTTGATCCGGTTGCTCGGCCTCATAGTAGTGAGCGTTCAGCTTTTTGGGGGACAACACGGCCACCGGCAGTACATCGAGAAGCACGACCCGGATATGCCGGAGACTCGCAATTGGCGCTGGAAGGAACCCATTGTCTGAGCGTCGCGGCGATGGCCTGACCAGGATATTCGTCGCCGTGGTGGGAAGATATTTGATCTGGTTGTCGGTGAGCGCCGTACAAAATGGCCCAATAAGAAGATATTCGTCATAAGGTTGTGCGCTCTGCTGGCGGATTCGGAGAGTGATCTATGCATAAGTTCCAACAGCTCTGGCTGAATCTGCGCTCGAGCTTTTGGTTCATGCCTTCGCTGATCGTCGTGGCCAGCATCGCCTTCGCAGCGGCGTTGATCGAAACAGATGCAATCGGCGGCGACCGATGGCTGGCGCAGTGGCCACGGTTGTTTGGCGCCGGGGCGGACGGTGCGCGCCAGATGTTGGCCACGCTTGCCGGTTCAATGATGTCCGTTATGGGTATCACGTTCTCCATGACTCTGGTGGCACTGGCACTGGCTTCGAGCCAATACACCTCACGCATCCTGCGCAACTTCATGGGCAGCCGTGTCACCCAGGTCACGCTTGGGATCTTCGCCGGTATTTTCGCCTATTGCCTGGTGGTGTTGCGCACCATTCGCAGCGGTGGTGGCGTAGCCGAGTTCGTGCCGAACCTAGCGGTGTTCTTCGCATTTGTTATGTCTGTCGGCGGCATCGGTGTCCTCGTTTTTTTCATTCATCACATTGTCTCGTCGATTCAGGCATCGAGCATCATCGCTTCCATTGCGCAGGATACCATCGCGTCCATTGAACGGCGGTTTCCGCAACGACTTGGACTCGAACCCGATGAAGACGAGGACAGGAGCAGGTGCTTCAGTCTCTGCCCGAGAGAGCCTGGCACGCCGTGCCCGCCGGCGAGGATCCCCGCCACATGGCATCTCTCTGTCGACGGGACGCTATGGCCGCTGGTCGAGTGAGTACCGTGAAGGCGGAGGATACTCTGTGGACGCCTACCACGGCAGCCGCTAAAGCAGGTTCACTGCAAATGCCCGCGTATTGCGGGAGCCAAACGCCTCTTTCCGGACTACCTGGGCGGGGGTATCTCGAATGTGACGGTGGCGCCCATCTGGCCCAGACACGGCTTAAAGGCCCGTCGGCTTGAGGCCTACATCGTCCCCAACGATCCGAATCTCGGTGCACAAGGCCCAGCGCGTGGGGACTTTCGGGCTACGCACGGCAACGTTCATTGGCGTTTCACGCCACTACGCGGTTCGGCACGTTATGCGGTGCGTTCTGGAGTCCTCGAAGCTGGTGCGTGCGCAAATTTGGGTGTTCAGCCGTGCTGGCCCGGCCGCACCGGGGTCGCGGTGTGCAGGCGCCTCTGCAGCAGCCCTAAGAAGACGCGATGGTGGCTGGCACCTGGACCGATCAACCGATACGTGCCGAGCTTGGCCACGTCCATGATCACCATCCATGCGATGTCATACGCCCAGATCAAGCCGATGGCGGTCCAGGAGATCGGGGGCATCAGCCAGCCCAGGCCGACGAACATCAGACCGACGATCTGGGTGAGCACGATTGCCGAGAACAGCTGCCAGGACGGGTAGGGCGGACGCCAGAAGGAGTGGCGCGTGCGCGTGACGAAGAGCAGCAGGTGGCCGCCGAGGATGAAGCGCAGGAACATCATGGTCTGCGTGTGCGCCAGGTTTACGGCGAAGACGTCGCGCGCTAGCAGGTACAGGCCGAAGCTTTGCGCCAGTGCGAGTGCCCCCATCACCGAAGAGATCGCCAGCAGCCGATTCATCTGCCAGCGCACCGGCTTGGGGCTGAGCTCGGCGTTGTCCCATGCGATGGTCATGATGGGAATGTCATCGAGCAGCGCGAGCAGGATGATCATGATCGTGGTCAGCGGATAATCGTTCCAGATGAGCATGGTCATGACGACGAACACGAGGATGCTCAGCGTCATCGCGATGCGATAGATGGTGTAGCTCATCATCCGCTCGAAGATGCGCCGCGCCTCTTCGACCGCGCTGGTGATCACCGAGAGGCCCGGAGCGGTGAGGATTAGGCTCGCCGCGCTGCGCGCAGCATCCGTGGCCCCGGAGACGGCGATGCCCACTTCGGCCTGCTTGAGCGCGGGAGCGTCGTTGACGCCGTCGCCGGTCATGGCGACGATGTGGCCGCGGTCCTGCAGGGCCTTGACGATGTTGTACTTGTGCTCTGGGAAAACCTCGGCGAACCCGTCGGCGCCTTCGATCGCCTCGGCCACCTGGCCGCTGACACGCTTGTCGTCGCCAGCATCTCCCAACAGCTTGGCCGCCGACTGGATATGGGTGCCCAAATCCAGCTCACGGGCGATCTCGCGTGCGATGGCGGTATTGTCGCCGGTCACCATCTTCACTTCGATGCCGCGTTCGCGTGCCTGTTGAATGGTTTGCTTGGAGTCTTCGCGCGGCGGATCGTAGAGCGGCAGGATGCCGAGGAACTGCCAGATCTTTCCTTCGTCGCGTGAACACGCCACGCCCAGGGTGCGATAACCTTTGCCGGCGGCCTCGTCGACAGCCTTGCCCGCGCGCTCGAGGCTGTCGCCCTCCAGGTGGCTCATCCCGATAATGACCTGGGGCGCGCCCTTGGTGACGCGGAACGGCTTGCCGTCCCCGCTCTCGATGCTCGCCTCGGTGCGCTTGTGAACGGGGTCGAAGGGTACGAACGCGGCCTGGCGGTAGGACTTGAACGCGCTCTCATCGGTCAGCCCTTGGAGTACGGCGGTATCGATCGCATCGGCGTCTTCGGCCTTGCACGCGAGCGCGCCGCACAGGATGACCTCGTCGGCCCCCTCGGCTTCGAACACTACTGGATCGCCCAGGGTGAGCTTGTTCTGAGTGAGGGTGCCGGTCTTGTCGCTGCACAGCACATCGACGCCGGCCAGCTCCTCGATGGATTCCAGGCGCGACACGATGGCCTTCATCTTCGAGAGCGCCAGTGCCCCCAGCGCCATGGTCACCGACAAGACCGCCGGCAACGCCACCGGGATGGACGCGACCACCACGATCAGGACGAACGAGATCAACTTGAGCAGGGGCAGGCCGCGCGCGATCTCAACGCCTATCAGGATCGCCGAGAGCACGCCCGCGGACACGATAAGCAGATTACCGATGTGCAGCACCGCCTGCTGGAAGTGCGACTTCGCGCCCGCGCTCTCCACCAGCTTTGCGGTGCGCCCGAAGAAGGTGTTGGCGCCGGTGGCACACACCACGGCCGCCATCTCACCTTCTTTGATCAATGTGCCCGAGTAGGCGAGCTCGCCCACGCTCTTGTTGACCGGCAAGGACTCCCCGGTCAGCGCCGACTGGTCGATGGAGAGGTACTCGCCGTCGAACAGCTTGGAATCGGCCGGGGCGACGTCGCCCAGACGCATGCGCACCACGTCGCCGGGCACCAGATCGGCGGCGTTGACCTCGCGCCACTCGCCGTCGCGCCGCGCGCGTGCTTTGAGCGCAAGCTGGCCCTTGAGCGCATCCAGTGCGTCGGAGGCGGACTTTTCCTGCCAGAAGCCGATGGCGCCGTTGATCACCAGCATGGCCACGATCACCGCAAGGCTGTCCCAGTCCTGGTTCACCGCTGAGAGCACCGCGGCGATCTCGATCATCCAGGGGATCGGGCCCCAAAAGTACGAGAGCACCAGCCGCCACAGCGGCGTCTTCTCTTCTTCCAGGGCGTTGGGGCCGTACCGGTCGAGGCGACGGGTCGCCTCCTCACTGCTCAGGCCCTCGCGCGAACTCTTCAGGCGCGAGAAGGCTTCGTCAACATTGATGTCGGCGAAGCCGGCGCCAGCACGCTGCTTATTGTCCCCTGGCCGCGATTCCTGCTGCTTGGGGCCTTGTCCCTGGTCTTTCGGAGTCTTTCCCTCGGCGTGCTCGGTCCGTACTGGCTTGCTCATAGCGTCTCCACCAAGGATGCGATTCCCTCGCCGCCGGCGATGCGCAGCGCGACCAAACTTTACTTAAGCCCGTCGCGGCGTAGCGACAAGGCATGGTTGAGACCGTCGAGTAGCCTCGTGTCCTCGGCCCCCCGGCGCTACCCTGCACCATCTGACCTACGATCGCGCTATGCAGGCGCGCGCCGTGCAAATTCGCCCGTGCCATAGGCGTCGGCGCCTTGGCGCCCGGATGGTCTTCAGCGGATCGCCGGACGTACCGGCGGTCCGGGTGCACGCTTGCGTCGCAGCTCGTCTTCGTTGGCTGACTCCGGGCGGTGAGTAAAGAGCCGGGCGCGCACCCTAGCGGATGCGACCGCTGCGATTTGGTTGTCCATCCACGCCACGACTAGCCCGGCAGTCGCGTGACATGCTGGCGTTCTCGCGCGGTGTCGGGCACTAAGCGAGCGAACCAAGCTATGAGCCCGACCCCTGGTGTTTGTGACCAAGTTGCCCCTGGATAGTTCTGAAAGCCCCACTAACGGGCTTCCCACGATGATTTAAGTCAACCTCGATCACCCGCCCCTCCTGGAAAGCGCTCCAAAATCCACATGACGTGTGCCATTGGCCACAGCGTTCTGGGGGGGCCGCCGATCCGCGCGTATTCCTTTCCGGCTGTCCGCGATTTCTGCAGCCGTCGACTGCCGGTGCATGAAGAACAGTGGACGCCCTTTTGCCCAGGTTCAGCGCTTGCTCGCTCTCTAGTGGGCGCCATTGGGCCGTCTTCGGCCTCTATCATCAACTCCTGCCGAGCCTGCTCCGCATACGGTTCCGCTGGTGCTTTAAGGCCAAACCGACCCTTCACCACATACCAAGTGGCGGCGCCCGACTCTCGGGGAACGAGGTGAACGCGTTGCGCTTTGGCCTGGCCACTGCCTCCCAGGCGAAAGCACACTGGCTTGCCTACCCCACCCGAAGGGTTAGCTATGCCTGTTCAGGTCCAAGCATTCAGCGGGGCAGCAACCGGTTCTCAATATCCGTCTGACCGCCGCCCCGCGTCCGACTTGGGCGACTAGATGACTGTTCTATGCTTATCTAGGTAACCGTTATCGTGGGATCGTGTACGAAGCGTACACTGAACGGATAGTTCCTTTTGAAGGCGGCATCGGAGGGAGCTCTCTAGGTTCAGCATAATAGAAATGTGATAGAAGCCTGGCAATTAGGAGGCATCAATGAAGCGCATTCTGGTTGCAACCGACGGGTCTGAGGGTGCAAGACGCGCTGTGGACTATGCGGCGGGTTTGGCCAGCAGCATTAAGGCCGAGCTTCTCATTGTAAATATTGTTGACTTTAGCCTCCCAGAAAATTTGTTCGTGAACTTCACCAGCGGTCAGCGAAGATGGTTGGAAGACCATATAACGGCGACATCGAGTGGAATTCTGACAAAAGCAATGGAAGACGCTCGCAGAATGGGGGCCATCACAATCCAACTTGAGTCGCGTTCTGGCGATACGGCGCAGATGATCCTAGAAATCGCGGAAGAAAAAGAAGCAGATCTGATCGTTGTTGGTAAACGCGGCATGAGGCGGGTTGCAGGGATGTTGCTTGGCAGCATTTCCCAAAAGGTTGTTGTTCTAGCGCAGAACCCAGTGACTGTTGTCCCCTAAGCACTTGGATACAAAGATATATGGGGCGGCAATGTCAATATGGGCAGGGGCGTAGTACCGCTCCTCCGGGGGATGTGCACCAATTGGATCGTCGGCAATATGGTGGAACGCTCAAGAGGATGCCAACCTGTTCACGCTGATCTCAGGTTGATCGCCTGCCGTTCCCGTGCGAACCGCCATCAGAACGCGTACCGTGTAAAGCGCCTACTCAGCTCAAACTCACAGTTGGTCGTCCAAGTTGCCGCGGTAGGAACAGTCAGGAAGTCAGGGGTGCGAAGTAGTGCGATGTGTTTCGGTCAAGTAGACCTAAACTACGATAGGTCAGGCGGCTGTCGCCCATTCTTGCGGCAAGGCTTCAGCCGAACAGTATCCGCGATTCCCGGGGCGGTCCAATGCCGCCTCGGTTGGGAGTATGACTGATAGACATGGACCGGAAGACCACACTGGTCGACCTGGGCACGAGCCCGTTGTTCCAAGGTTTGCCTTGCGCGGCGCTTGATGAGATGGTCGGTGTTCTCCAAAAGGAGCAGTGGCGACGGCGGCGAGCCGTCATGAGACCCGCGCAGACGGTCGATCGCCTCTACGTCATCGTCACCGGGCGTGTCAAGATCACCCGGCAGAACCTGAAAACCGGTCGTGAGGTGACCCTGTTTCTGTTGGGCCCGGGCGATGGGTTCAATGTGGTGAGTCTCTTGGACGGGCGCAGACAGCACGTCTTTGCACAGACCCTGGATGACACAGTAGCCCTTTCTGGTCCTTCCGTCCTCTGGCATGAATGGTTGGATACCTACCCGGAACTGCGTCGCGCGTTTCGTGGCTATGTAGATGCCCAACTGCGGTATCTAGCCGATCTCGCCGGGGACCTCGCAATTCACGATACCATGACGCGGCTGGCCCATCTTATCCTGCGCTATTTCGACGGCGAGGAGCGGCGCGATGCTGTACGCCCCAATTTGATACAGGATCTGTCTCACGAAGAACTGGCCCATTTGATCGGTACGGTGCGTGTGGTAGTGAATCGGCTGCTCGCCGAGCTCAAACGCGAAGGCATCGTAGACACCGAGGGAGGAAAATTGCGGGTGCTCGATCTGGAAAAGCTTGTACGCAAAGCGGAGCACAATATTAAGGGGGATGCCACGACTTCACCGACCGACTAGGCCGTTGGTTCCTCTCACTTCGCAGTCGCAACCCTGTCTTCCGCAAAGCCCTTTCTTCCTCGCACGTCAGTGTAACTTAGATTATAGCGCTTTACCTCACCTCCCACCTACACTCGGCAATTCTTTGGCATAACAAGCGTCAGCCGGCGGATGCGCCGACGGACGCTTTACGGATCAAGGTAATCACTGGCCGGCAGGGTCGCAGCGGCCGTGTTTAATTCGGCGCGGTAAGCGAGACTGGCCGCTAGGATTGGTGTTCAGCATTCTGTCATCCGCAGGGTGCGGTGGGTTGCACGATGGTACGTGGCCAGGGACGGTCGTTCGGCAGTGGACCCTGAGAATAGGCTGCGTCTCCAGAACAGATGAATTCCTCTGATTGGCAAATGGCAATACGCACTCTAGCGGCAAGCCCACTTTTCAAAGAGTTGCAACTAGGCGTTCTCGAGACCTTGCTGACAACCCTGAAACCGGAGCATTGGGCGCGCTGGTCCATTCTCATGAGCCCCCAACAACACGCGGACCGCTTCTACCTGTTAATCAGAGGCCGAGTGAAGCTCACGCGCCTGAACCCAAAGACTGCCCGGGAGATCACGCTATTTCTGCTTGGGCCGGGTGCCGCGTTTGGGTTCATCCACTTGGCAGACGGACTGTTCCGCAACATCTGCGCGGAGACTCTCGATGACGTTTTGGCCCTGTCGGGCCCCGCCAAGCTCTGGGAGGCGTGGCTGACTTCCTACCCGGTTCTTCGCGAATCCGTGACCGTCTACATAGCCGGACAGTTGGGCCAGCTCGCCGAAATCGTCGGTGATCTTGCTCTGCACGATACGAAGACGCGCCTAGCGAGGCTCATCCTGCGCTATCTAGGTACCGCCTCTGGGTTAGCGGATGCCGACAAGGCGCTGATTCAGGA